>ENA-UOJM01002393-UOJM01002393.1-human-gut-metagenome-genome-assembly--contig:-P116-NODE-2393-length-13388-cov-5.172054_pt1 | contig 13388 bp, 9 predicted proteins | sample MGYA00242349_ERZ723896 | MGnify/ENA metagenome assembly ERZ723896 | reverse complement strand
CTGTGCACGCGCCAGTCGCCGATCGTCGGCTGAAACAGCAGCATATCGCCCGAAAACGGCGTCAGCACCGCCCCGGCGGTCGGGCGGGTATACACCGGCGCGGAAACCGTGACGGCGGGCGTCGGAGCGGGCGCGGCGGTCTGCACCTCGGCCGGTTCGGGCACCTCAGGCTCGCTCTCCGGCTTCGGGACCTCGGCCGCCACCGGCACATCCTGTTCGGTCAGGTCGGGAACCTCTTCGGCCGGGGTGACGACCGGCGCGGCAGGCTCGACCGCCACCGGCTGCTCTCCCCTGCCCGCGTTCATCCACAGCACCCACGCGCTCGCCGCAATGATCAGTCCGCACACCGTCAGAATGGTATAAAACCCGCGGTCGGACAACACCGCGATATGTTTCGGTTCGTAATGTTTCATGACCTTTTTCCTCCTTTTATCCGCAGTATGTCCGCGCCGTCGTCCGCTTATACAAAATTAGCAGAGGCTAACTAAAAAACTTTTCTTTTTGCGATAAATGTGGTATAATATCTTTCAGCAGAAAATTTTGAATATTAGGAATGGAGCGATAAATCATGACAAAAATTGATATTATCTCCGGTTTTCTCGGCGCAGGCAAGACCACGCTTATCAAGCGTCTGCTCGCGGACGCGCTCAAGGGCGAGCAGGTCGTCCTCATCGAGAACGAATTCGGTGAAATCGGCATCGACGGCGGCTTTCTCAAGGATGCAGGCATCGTTGTCAACGAAATGAACGCGGGCTGCATCTGCTGCTCGCTCGTCGGCGACTTCGGCAAGGCGCTGCACGACGTTGTAGACCAGTACCACCCCGACCGCATCCTCATCGAGCCGTCCGGCGTCGGCAAGCTGTCCGACGTTATCTCGGCGGTTCAGAACGCCCATCTGGACGTTCAGCTCAACAGCTTCGTCACCGTTGTTGACGCGCTCAAGGCAAAGATGTACCTCAAGAACTTCGGCGAGTTCTTCGAAAATCAGGTCGCGCACGCCGGCGCTATCCTGCTGTCCCGCACCGCAGAGTGCCCGGAGAAGCGTCTGGACGAAACCGTTGCCATGCTGCGCGGCCTGAACGAGCACGCCCGCATCGTCACCACCCCGTGGAAGGACCTGACCGGCGAGCAGCTGCTCGAAACCATGGAGGGCAGCCGCGATCTGGTTGCCGAGGTGCTGGACGAAATCGCCCACGAGCCGCATCACGAGCATCATCACCATCACCATGACCATGACGACCATGAGCATGAGGAGCACGAGCATCATCACGACCACGACCACGAGGAGCACGAGCATCATCATGACCATGAGCATGAGGAGCACGAGCACCATCACGACCACGGTCCGGACTGCACCTGCGGCTGCCATGACCACGAGCATGAGCATCATCATGACCACGAGCATGAGCATCACCATCATCACGACCACGACGGTCACTGCTGCTGCGGTCACGACCACGACCATGACGCCGACGAGGTATTCACCTCCTGGGGCAAGGAAACCCCGCGCAAGTACACCGAGGCAGAGCTTCAGAACGCCCTCACCGCACTGGGCGACCCGTCCCTCGGCACGGTTCTCCGCGCAAAGGGCATCGTTCCGGCTTCCGACGGCGGCGAGTGGCTGCACTTCGACTATGTTCCGGGCGCACCGGAAATCCGCCGCGGCTCCGCCGACTACACCGGCCGTCTGTGCGTCATCGGTTCCGAGCTGGACGAGGAGCGCATCGCTTCCCTGTTCGGCGTAAACTAAAAGGGAGGCACCCTTATGGCTAACAATCCCATTCCGGTATATGTCTTTACCGGCTTTCTGGAAAGCGGCAAGACCAAGTTCATCAAGGAGATCCTTGCCGACCCGAACTTTACCGAAAACGAAGTCACCGCGCTGCTGTGCTGTGAGGAAGGCATCGAAGAATACGACGAAAAGTGGCTCGCCCACTACGGCACGGCGCTCGTTCCGATCGAGTCCGAGGATCGTCTGACCCCGAACATTCTCAAGCGCATCGAGCAGAAGTACAACCCCGACCGCATTCTCGTTGAGTACAACGGTATGTGGAAGCTGGAAACGCTCATGCAGGCGTTCCCGTCCCGCTGGGAGCTGTATCAGATCATCACAACGGTTGACGCGACCACGTTCGAGGTCTACTCGAACAACATCGGCCCGCAGATGTTCGAGCACATCACGACCGCCGACATGGTGGTATTCAACCGCTGCACGGACGCGCTCAAGGAGATGCTGTACAAGAAGAACATCAAGGCGATGAACCCGCGTGCGGCCATCTATCTTGACGACCTCAACGGCAATTCCGAGGACTACTCGCGCAATATGCCGCTGCCGTTCGACATCAACGCCGACATCATCGACATCAAGCCGGAGGACTACGGTCTCTGGTACATCGACGCGACCGGCGAGCCGGAGAAGTACGACGGCAAGACCGTCCGCTTCCTCGCGCAGGTCTACCGCGGCAAGGACGTTCCGGCAGGCTCGTTCGTGCCCGGCCGCTTCGGCATGGTCTGCTGCGCGGACGATGTGACCTTCCTCGGCTTCATCTGCCGCTACGACAAGGCGGAAGAGCTTGGCGTGCGCGACTGGGTCACCGTCACGGCGTCTATTACGGTCGAAACCCTGCCGCAGTACCGCGGCGAAGGCCCGGTGCTCCATGCCATCGAGGTCAAACCGGCCGAAAAGGCAAAGGACGACATCGTTTACTTCAACTAAGGCAAAAAGATACCCTCGCAGAGTTTTCCAGTGCTCTGCGAGGGTTTTTTGTTTATCAAGGCGATTTGCTTGGAATGCCGGACGCCGCGCGGCGTCAGAACGTCATCGGATAACGTTTTTCTCCATCTGCTCGATGCGGCGAAGCTCTTCCTCCGCCTTGCGCTCGACGGCGGCTTTGAGCCGCTCCAGCTCTTCGAGCTCTTCATCGATGCGGAACTCGTCACGCTTGCGCATTTCGTCGTTTTTGAGGCGTGCTTCGGCCTCCTCCACGCTCTCCTGCACCGCGGCGGGCTGCGCTTCGTCCTTCTGCTTGTCCTCTTTCTTTTTCTTTTCCAGTTCGCGCCGCTTGTCCAGACGGGAGATGTACAGGAACTTTCGAATGACGAACAGCACGCCGACCGACAGCACGGCAAGCAGGTTTTCCTGCGGCGAGGTATGCTCGACGATCATCTGACGCGCGATGGCAAGAAGCATGACGTCCACCACCGAATCGATGGTGTAGCTCGTGATCATCTTGAGCATCTCCGCGCCGATCAGGATAAGGCAGGCGTCGCTCATGCGGTTCTGCAAATAGTGCGCGTCCCCGAGCAGGTCGGCGATACTGGTCGTGCCGATAAGGCCGATGCCCGATATGATGCAGCCGATCAGGATGAGCGCGCCGACCACCATTTCGATCATCGTCGCGCAGAACGACAATCGGTCCCGGAACTGGTTCTTCATTTTTCTCTTTCTCCTTACTCTTCTCTCTTTTTCTCTTGCTGACTTTTTGACAAAATCTTAACAATGTTTCTGTTGACATTATAGCATAGATCCCGATTAAAAGGCAATATGCTTCCGGATATTTCATGAAATGACCAAAAATCGCGCCTTATTTTTGTGAGCAGACAAAGAAAAAGAGCACGGATACCGTGTCCGTGCTCCGAGTCCGCCTCTTATTCTCCGGCAGACAGCGTATAATTTCCGGTTTCGCCCCCGCCTATGACGGTCAGCACGCCCTCATGCAGCAGAAAGCGTATCGCGCCGTCCTCGGACGCTGCGCTGTCCTTTGCGGTGGTTGCCGCGCCGCTCACGCCGTCCGAGAAGGCATAGGAAAAGGTCTCCGGGTCGGTCTGCGAAAGCGTCACGCTGACGCCGCTCGACTTGCAGGTATAGCTGCCCGACCAGTCGGCGCTCTCGCTCTCGTCCTCGGTCAGCATCGCGCCGTAATCGCCCAGAACGCCCTCGCCCTCGTAGCTGTACCGCTCGCCCGTCACGCGGTCCACCGCGACCTGTCCGACCTTGCTGCCGTCCGAGCGGCGGCAGACCTCGAACACCGCAAATTCGTGCGTGTCGCCCTCGATTTCGCATTCGAGCTTTTCGTCCGACGGCGCGACCGCATAGCTTTCGCTGCCGAACTGCTCCCCCGCGAGCTGCTGTGACTCGTAAACCGATAGAAGCTGCGGCTTTTTCGCCTCTTCGCGGATAAGGCCCGCCTGCTCGGCCCGCTCGAGCGCCTGCGACTGCAAATTGACGCTCTCGGCCTTTTCTCCTGCGCAGCCGGTCAGGCACGCCGCAAGCAGCACGGTTACAACTGGCCATCGTTTCATGGGCCGCGTTCTCCTCTCTTCTTCACCCCGACAGAAAAACGGCCGCATTAAGGCAGCCGCTGAGCCTGTCGGAAAACTATCGTTTTCCGACAATCTGTGTTTTGCTTCACAAAACACGGGCGGATAAAAGTTCCTATGCAGAAACTTTTATCTCTCTCAGAGTATAAAAACCGTGATACATGCTCCCGGTTTTTATCAATTTGCTGTGCAAATTGTATTTCACACGCGCTGCCGCGCGGCTGAAACTTCCTGCTATCGCTCATTTCTGTCATCAAAAGAAAACGGCTGCTCACGCAGCCGTTCTCTCTCAGGCGTTGATACACCTATGATACAATATTTTACTGATTTTTGCAACCGAAAGTTTACGGATTTATTCGGCAGAAACCGGGTCATCCTCCCCCTTGCCGCCCTTTTTGCCGCCGCGCTTGCCGTTTTTTCGGTGCGGCAGGCGAACGAGCTTCTTCAGGCGCTCCGCCACGCTGTCGGTCAGCGAGTAGTAGACCGGCGTGATGAACAGGGTCGCGATCGTCGAAACGACCATGCCGGTCATCATGACAATGCCCATCGGCTTCATCATCTCCGAGCCTTCGCCGCCCGAGAATACCATCGGCACAAGGCCGAGGATGGTGGTCAGTGCGGTCATGAGAACCGGGCGGACACGGCGCGGGCAGGCGTTCAGGATGGCGGTGTTCTTATCCTCGCCGCGTTCCCGGCGCTGAAGCGTGTAGTCGATGAGGACGATGGAGGAGTTTACGACCGTACCGGCCAGAATGATAACACCGAGCAGCGCGACCATGGACACATGGTTTCCGGTCGGCGCGAGCAGTATCATCGAGCCGAGCAGGCCGATCGGCAGGATGAGCATGATCGCGATCGGCAGCGCAAACGAGTTGAACTGGGTCGCAAGGATGAAGTAAACGAGCGCGATAGCGACCGCGAGCGCCAGCATCAGGCTGCCGGTGGTCTCCGCCATCTGGGACGCCATGGTGTCGCCGTTGCCGATCTCCACGCCCTCCGGCGCCTCGTAGGAGTCGAGCAGCGCGTTCACCTTTTCGGTGATGGCGTTCGCGTCACCGGACTCGCTTTCGCCGGTGATGGTTACGGTTTCCTTCTGGTTCTTACGGACGATGGACTGCGGGCTGAGTTCGGTGTAAACGTCAGCGACAGAACTCAGCGGCACGTTGCCGCCCGTTGCGGTCGGCAGCTGCATCGAGCGCAGCGAATCCAGACTGGTCGCAACATCCTCGTCGCCCGAAACGGTGACGTCGTACTCTTCGCCGTTCATGCGGAGCGTGGTCGCGGTCGAACCGGTCAGCTCGCCGCGCACCAGACCGCCGATAGCCGCCGGGGTCAGGCCGAAGCGCGAAGCGTTCTCGCGGCGTACCTTGACCGCGACACGCGGCGTCTGCTCACCGGCCGAGGACTCGACGTTGATGGCGTCCGGAATGGCCTCGATTTTCTGCACGAGGTCGTTCGCCGTGTCGGCCAGCTGGTCATAATCGCTGCCCGTCAGCTCAACGCTGATGTCCGAGTCTGTGGACATGCCCATGGATTCGCTTGCGGAAACCGTGATCTCGCAGCCCGCGATGTCCGCGAGGTCGCGGCGGAGCTGCTTGGTGACCTCTTGTGCGGAGCGGTCGCGCTTGTCGAGGTCAACGAGCGAAATCGTAACACTCGCACCGGACGCGGACGACATGATGGAGGTCGAGTCGCCGGTCGAGTAGTAGATCTGCTTGGTTTCCGGCACGGTGTCCATGACGATGCCCGCGATGCGGTCCTGAATGGCGGCGGTATCCTCCATGGTCGAGCCGTTCGGCATCGAGATGGAAACCGAAATCTGGCCCTGGTCCATTTCCGGAATCAGCTCCATGCCCGCTGCGGCGATGCTGGCGACGCTGATGACGCAGATCGCGAGCGTGACGCCGATGCCGGCCCAGCGGTGGGTGATGAGGAAGTTCAGCGACTTGCGGTAGGTTCGCATGAGCGGCTTCTCCATGATCGGGGTGGTCATGGAAGCCTCAGGCTTGGCCTTCGCGGTCTTGCCGCCGACGCCGAGCAGCATATAGCACAGCAGCGGCACGAGCGTCAGCGCGATAATGAGCGAGCTGAGCAGCAGCGCTACGATGGTGATACAGAATTCCCGGAACATCATGCCGGTCATGCCGCCCGAAAGCGCGATCGGCAGGAATACCGCGATGGTGGTCAGGGTGGACGCCGTGACCGAGGTCATGACCTCGCCCGTGCCCTTGGTGCAGGCATCCCAGCGGTCGTAGCCGTCCGCGCGGTAGCTGAAAATATTCTCAAGGACTACGATGGAGTTATCGACGATCATGCCGACGCCGAGCGTAATGCCGCCGAGCGACATCATGTTCAGCGTGATGCCGAGCACGTTCATGATAAGGAAGGTGAACAGGATACAGCACGGCATCGCAATGGTCAGCGACAGGGTCGCGCCGATGTCGCGCAGGAACACCAGAAGAACGATCGCCGCGAACAGCACGCCCATCCAGATGTTCGACACCGCGTTGTCAACGGTCAGGTTGATGTAGTCGGACTGGTCCATGACAACGTCCGCCTGAAGCGACTCGTTGCCCGCGATGACCTCATTGAGGCGCTTTACCGCGCTCTCTGCGATTTTAACCGTGTTCGATCCGGACTGCTTGTTGACCGAGAGCATGATGCACTCCTCGCCGTCAACCTTTGCGATGGTCGAGCGGTCCTTCGGCTGCATGGCGACGTCCGCGATCTGGCTCAGGCGGACCGTGCCGCCGGTCGGGAGCGAAATCAGCGCGTTCTTGACGTCGTTCAGCGACGAATACTCGCCGTCCGTGCGGACGCTGAGCGTCTGCGAGCCGTTATCCAGGTCGCCGCCCGGAATGGCCATGTTGTCCGCGCCGAGCTGCTGCGCGACCGAGGTGATGGTGAGGTTGTAGCCCTTGAGGCGTGCGGCGTTGGTCTTTACCGCGACCTCGTCCTCGTAGCCGCCCGAAATATCGACGGACGCCACGCCGTCCAGTCGCTCAAGCGCCGGGGAGATGTCGTCCTCCGCGATGGACTGGAGGGCTGCAAGGTCGGAGCCGCGCAGCGCGACCTGAACGACCGGCATCGAGTCGATGTCGATGCTCATGACAGTCGGGTCGGAAGCGTCATCGGGAAGCTGGCTCTTGACCTGGCTGACCTTGTCGCGCAGGTCGGTCATCGCATCGTCCAGATTGGTGGAGTCGGTGAACTGAATGATGACCATGGACATATTCTCGGAGGAGGTGGACTGGAGCGTGTCCAGACCGGACAGACCCGCCACCGCGCTTTCGAGCGGCTTTGTGACCTGCTGCTCGATGTCCTCCGGACCCGCGCCCGGATAGGTCGCGTACACGATCGCCGCCGGAACCTCCATGGACGGCATGAGCGCGAGGGGCAGGGTCGAGAAGCTGTAAAAGCCGAACACAATGACCATGAGATACAGAAGGATGGTCATTACGTTGTGCTTGATAAAGGTTGCTGCTACTTTCATTCGGTTTTAACCCTCCCCGCCGTCAGAGGTGACGACACGGACGGCGGAGCCGTCGGACAGGTAGGACTGACCCTTGGTAACGACGCGGTCGCCGGCGGTCAGACCGGAGGTGATTTCGGTCTGGGTCTTGCCGACAAGACCGGTTTCAACCGTGACGCGCTTTGCGGTCGTGCCGCCCTCGTCCACGGTGAACAGATAGCGCTCGTTGTCGTTGCCGGTCAGCACGCACTCGGTCGGAACGGAGAGCGTATTTTCGCGGCGGTCGGTGTAGAAGATAACGGTAGCAAACGAGCCGATGGCCGGGTCGCTGCCGTCCGGAACGGAAACCGATACGTCATAGAGGTTGGTCTGCTGGTTGGCAGCCGCCGGGAGCGACAGGATCTTCGCGGTCTTGACCTCGTCGGAGAGGACAGAGATCTGCACGCCTGCGCTGTCGCCGACATGGAGGCCCGCAAAGACGTCCTCGGAGACCGATGCCTTGATCTTCACGCGGCTGTCCTCCGCGATAACGACGGCCGGCTGCGCAGAGGACGCCATGCCGCCCTGCACGACGTTCACGGTCGTGACCGTACCGGCGCAGGGCGCGGTGACCGTGCCGAGGGACGCCTGCTTGTTGATCTGGTCCATGCTTGCCTGAATCTGGGCAAGGGACGCGGCCTGCTGTGCGCGTGCCTGCGCAACGCCTGCCTGCGCCTGTTCCAGACCCTGCTTGGCCTTGGTCAGGTCCTGCTCGGCGGCGGCGCCCGCTTCGAGAAGCGCTTCGGTGTTCTCCACCGCAAGCTGCGCCTGCTGCACGCTGATCTGGGCGTTTTCGATCGCCTTGTCGGTCGCGGTCTTGGTCGCGTTGTACGACTCGCGCAGCGAGGACATGGTCGAGGTAACGGTCGAGGTGTCAACGCTCAGAAGCGTCTGCCCCTTGGACACCTTGTCGCCCTCGCTGACGGAAAGCGTCAGCACCTGTCCCGCGAGCATCGGGAACACCTGCACCTCGTTGTCTGCGTCCACCTTGCCGTTTACCGAGTATTCGGTGCTCATCGCGCCCTGCGTTACCTCGGTCACCTCAACGGCGGTGCCGGACGGGGTCTGGTCGTCCTCCGCCGTGTCATCGCTCTGGCTGCCGCAGCCGGCGCAGAGCGCCATGGAAGCTGCAAGCAGCGCTGCCAAAATACGTTTTTTCATCGGTCTCCTCCTTTGGTCCCTGTCCTGCTCAGGACGCGCTCGTCATCACGCCGCGCTTTGCCCACTGATAGTTGTTATATGCGGTCAGCAGATCGGTACGTGCATTTTCCGCCGTCTCCTGAGCGGTCGTGTAGGTGTCCTGCGCCTCTTCGAATTTGATGCGCGAGATCATGCCCCGGTTGTACTGGAGCTGAGATACCGCGAAGGTTTTCTGTGCCTGCGCCAGATCGGTCTGCGCTGCGGTCATGGCGGTGTTCTTCTCCTGCATGGTCTTGTACAGCTTGCGGAACGAGCTCTTTACGCTCTCCTCGGTCGCGTCGCGCTGAATCTTCGCCGCCTCATAGGCGTGCAGATTGTTGGTGACGTCGTTTTCGTAGTCGTCGGACGCCTTGCGCACGCTGTCGTCAGCCGACCAGATGGAATAGCTGTTTTTCAGTGCCTCGGCGAGGTCGGTTTCATAGTCGATGGAGGCGAGCTGCTCCGCCGTCACTTCGGGCAGCGACTCGATGGTGATCTCGGTGCCGGTCGGGTAGCCGCACTGGATAGCGAGCGTGTTCGCGAGGCTGTCCGCCGAGGTCTGCGCGCTCTTCTGCTGCGCCGCGAGAAGCTCACGCTGGCTCTCGAGGCCAGACAGGGTGTTTTTGGTCGCGATGCCGAGCGCTACCTGCTTTTTCGTCTGCGCAATGCTGCGGTCGAGCTGCTGAAGGCTGCGTTCGGTCTGCGCGAGCGAATACTGCATGGACGCGAGGGAGATGTAGTTGTTCTCTGCCGACAGGCAGATGGTGTCGGCGTTGTTCTGCATCTGGCGGCGGGTCGAATCGACCGTCTTTTTCTGCTCGTCCTTTGCGTCGTCCTCGTCGTCATCGAGGTCCTTGTACTGCTGATACAGGCTGTCGCGCGTCGCCTGAAGCACGCTGATCTGCGCGGTGATGGTTTTTCTGAGGTCTGTGTCCTTGATGCTGTCGCGGGATTTCTTCAGGCTGCTGATCTGCTTGTCGTAAGCGTCGATCTGCTGCGACAGATTGAAATACTTGTTGATGTACTGGTCGGAAACGTCGGTCTTTTCCGCGCTCTCGACGGTCTGCTGATACGAGCGGATAGATACGTTGCCCTCGCGCACGGTCTTTTCGAGCGTGTCGAAGCTCAGCTTGACCGGCGCTTTCACCTCGGTCTGCGCCGTGGTCGTGGTCTGTGCGGGCTTCGCCGTGTCCGCCGCATACGCCGGGGCACACATACCGCACAGCAGAGCCGCGCAAAGTCCGGCGGCAGCTGCTCTCTTCATGAAAAATCAACCTTTCTTATGGCATCCTATATTATACGCTGTTCTATCTGGTACAGCTGCCACGCGGCAGCGTGCATGAAATACAATTTGCAAAGCAAATTGTTAAAAACCGGGAGCATGTATCACGGTTTTTATACTTCTAGAGAGAGAAAAGTTTCTGTATAGGAACTTTTCTCCGTCCGTGTTTTGCGAAGTCAAAACACAGCTTGTCGGCAAAACGCAAGTTTTGCGACAGGTCATACGCCTGTCGGCAGGGTAAGCACACCCTGCTCCGCCCACTGGCACGCCGAATAGCACTGCGCGACCTTGAGCTGCGCCAGCTTGACGTTGATTTCAGCCGAGGCCACGCTGTCCTGCGCGGACTGGTATCCCAGCTTGCTCAGGGTGCCGATTTTATACTTGACGCCCGCAAGCCGCAGGTCGTCCTTCGCCTGCGTCAGCGCGTTTTCCGCCGCCTTGAGCGACACGCGGCTGTCCTTCATGTCCTGAATAACGGTGGCGTAGGCGCTTTCGACCGACTCCTGCGTGACCGCAAGCTGGTCCTCGGCGGCCTTTACGGCTTCCGCCGTGCCCGAAACGTCCTTGTCGTAGACGTTCTGCGCCGTGCGCAGCGATACGCGCTTGCTCCAGATGTCGAAGCTGTTCTTCTTCGCGTTTTCAAGGCCGGTTTTCGCATTGATGCGGTCAAGCTCGCCCTCATAGGGCATGACGAGCGTGGACGGTTCAACGATCGTATCCGCGTCCAGACCGCACAGCTGCGAAAGCGTCAGGCCGATCTGCTCGCGCATATTGGCGAGCGTCTGCTGCGAATTTACCAGCTGAATGCGCTGATTTTCGACCGTTTCCAGCTGGAGCTGGCCGATCATGCCGCGGCTGCGCTGCACACGCAGAACCGCGAGATTGCGGTCGAGGGTCGCGATGCCGTTTTTCAGGTTCTCCATCTGATAGTCCATGGTTTCCATGGTGTAGAGCAGGTCCTGCGCGGTTTTCGCCATCTGGTTCGCGATGCTGTCCGCCTGGCGGCGAAGCTGATACGCCTGATCGTCGAGCTGCGAGAGCATCGCCATCGCGCTCTGCATCTGGCTGCTGACGCTGAAATTCAGGTTGTCGGCGTTCGCTCTCAGCGCCTCGATCTGCGCCTCGTAGGTCTTTTTCATGTCATCGCTCAGCTTGCCGTCGTTAATGATGCCCTGAAGCGTGTCCGCGAGCTGGCTGTATGCCTGACCGGGATTCAGCGAACCCGCAGAGGATGACGAACCGCTCGTTGCACTTTCGATGGCGGAGGCGTTCTTCCTCAGCATGCGCACGGTCGAGTTGTTCTCGGTCACTGCCTTCTGCACGGCGAGCAAACCCATCTGCCGCACCTTGAGCGCCGGTGCTTCCGCGCCGATGCCGGCGGGAGTCTTAGCCGCTGTATCCGCCGTGTCCTCCGCCGCGAACGCGGGCGCCGCCGTCCCTGCAAGCAGCGCACAGGCCAGCAGCGCACTGATGAGCTTTCGTTTCATATAAATGCTGTTCTCTCCTCTCGCTGCCCTTACAGCAGCTCTCTCGTGATGATACTGGTGTGAATATATTCTATGTTCTGGCGCGGGGTTTCGCCCGTGCGCAGCGTATGCGCGAGGACTTCGATGGCACGGGTGGTCTGGGTGGAAAAGTCCTGGTCGATGATGAAATCCAGCCGCCCCTCTTCGAGGTACTTGCGGGCGTAGGGCGTGAGGTCGTGGCAGACCACGTGCACGCGCCGCGCCGGTTTCGCACGTTCGAGCGCGTCCATGCAGCCGCGCACCGACTCGTTCGCCATATAGATGCCGCGCAGACGCGGATGCGTCTTGGTGTGGGCCATAACGCCGTCATAGGTAAGGTCGTACTTCTCGACGCTCTCGATAACGTTCACGGCGACAGTATCGCCGTATATCTCGTGCAGCCGGTCGAGGAAGCCGCGCACGCGCAGGTCATGCGCCGCGAACTCGCGGTTGCCGGTCACGACAAGGATTTCGCCGCCCTCTGCATAGGGCGCGAGCAGGCCCGCCGCGACCCGGCCGGATTTCACCATATCCTGTCCGACATGGTACAGGCGGCGGCTCTGATAGACGTCCGAGTCGCAGGTGACGACCGGAATGCCGGCCGCAACAAGGCGGTCGATTTCCTCACGCATGACGATGGTATCCGGCGCGGTGACGATGAGACCGTCGATGCCCCGCTCCTCCATGCGGCTTATCGCCTCGAAATACGAGCGCGGCGAGCGGTTTTTCAGCTCCTCGACCAGAACGCTCACGTCATTGAGGCCGCGGTTGTGCACCGCCGTGCGGATGCCGTCGCGCATCCGGCGGATGAAAAAAGCGTCCCAGCTCGGCAGAATGACGCCGATGCGGTACACGCCGCGTCCGGCGCGCGCTGCCTGCCGCTGCGAGGGGGTCTTGTAGCCGTATTCACTGATGAGCTTCTGAATGCGCTCGCGCACCTCGGGCGAGACGTTCGGACGGCCGTTTACCACGCGGTCCACGGTACCGCGCGACACGCCGCACTGGTCGGCGATCCACTGTGCAGTTACCTTCATGCGGAAATACCCTTTCTGATTTAAGGCTGTCGAAAAACCGGCGTTTTTCCGGGACCCTGTAGTTTGACGCCGCAAAGCATGGACTGCCGGTCTCTCGTGCATTTTTGCTTTTTTTGCACGAAAAACTCAGCTTATTGTGCATTTCATTCATGATTGCACAGTTTATTTTAACACACAAGCCAAGGCCAGACAAGCAATTCGACGCATTTTAGACATCCTGCGCGAATTTGTCGCATTGGGTTGTGCATTTTTTGTGTTTGCACAATGCACGGTGATTTTGCACGATTTTGCCCGCCGAATCCTGCACTTTTCACCAAAGCAACATGTAAAAATTGGGCGGTACGCTAAAATTGAAATCCCCACTTGAAGCATAAGCGTAAGTGGGCTATAATAAAGTTATCCAAGGGATGACTGCGCAAGCCGCTCTGCACTGTGCAGAGTGACAAACGCTCTCAGACCTACTGAAAAGGAGAGAATTACAATGGGCATTCTGAAAATCGGCGTAGTTGGCTGCGGCCGTATCGGCAAGCTGCACATCAACAATCTGATCAACTCTG
>ENA-UOJM01002386-UOJM01002386.1-human-gut-metagenome-genome-assembly--contig:-P116-NODE-2386-length-13411-cov-8.098008_pt1 | contig 13411 bp, 9 predicted proteins | sample MGYA00242349_ERZ723896 | MGnify/ENA metagenome assembly ERZ723896 | reverse complement strand
CATCATCACCACGATGAGGACGAGGAGCACGAGCACCACCATCATCATGACGATGACTGCGACTGCGGCTGCGGACACCATCACCACCACGATGAGGACGAGGAGCACGAGCACCACCACCACGAACATTCTGCAGGCGCGCACAGCGTCAAGCGCGTTTACACGCTGCAGAATGTCGGCTGTGCACACTGCGCGGCAAAAATGGAGCAGCGCATCAGCGAACTCGAGGGCGTGGAGGACTGCGTTCTCGTATTTGAGACCAAGCAGCTGCGCGTAACCGGCGAAAATCCGGATGCGCTCCTGCCTGAAATCCGCAAAATCTGCTCCGACATTGAGAGTGAAGCCAAGGTCATTGCACCCAAGTCCAAGCACTACGGCAAGGACGGTCAGCGCGTTTACACGCTCGAAAACCTCGGCTGCGCACACTGCGCTGCGAAAATGCAGCACCAGATCAGCCAGCTGGACGGCATCGACGATTGCGTGCTGGTCTACGAGACCAAGCAGCTGCGCGTCAAGGGCGACAATCCGGATGCGCTGCTGCCCGAAATCCGCAAAATCTGCTCAAATATCGAGAGCGAAGTCAAGGTAATCGCTCCCGAGGAGGAAAAGGAAGAGAGCGGCAGCCATCCGCTTGCCGAAATGCTCATCGGTGCAGTGCTGTTCGTTGCCGGTCTGCTCATTCCGGTCATGGCTGTCAAGCTGGTGCTGCTCATCGCGGCTTACCTGCTGCTCGGCCGCCATGTCCTGCTGACGGCTGTCAAGAACATCGGCCGCGGTCAGGTATTTGACGAAAACTTCCTGATGGCCGTTGCAACCATCGGTGCATGGGCGGTCGGCTCGTTCGACGAGGCTGTCGGCGTTATGCTGTTCTACCGAGTCGGCGAATACTTTGAGGACCGTGCGGTTGACCGTTCGCGCAAGCAGATCATGGACGCGATCGACCTGCGTCCCGAGACGGTAAATCTGGTCAAGGACAACGGCAAAATCGAGGTTATTCCTGCTGAGGACGCACAGGAGGGCGACATTGTTCTGGTGCGCCCGGGCGACCGCGTTCCGCTGGACGGCGAGGTTGTCGAAGGCGAAAGCCGTCTGGATACCTCGGCTGTTACCGGTGAGCCGGTTCCGGTTCGTGTCGCTGCCGGCGACAAGGCAACCTCCGGCTGTGTCAACACCGACGGTGCAATCAAGCTGCGTGTCACCCACATTCTCGCTGAGAGCATGGTACAGCGCATTCTCGACAGCGTGGAGAATGCAGCGGCCCGCAAGCCGAAGATCGACCGCTTTATCACCCGTTTCTCCCGCGTTTACACCCCGGCTGTTGTTGCGATTGCCCTGCTGACCGCCATTATCCCGAGCCTTGTTACCGGCGAGTGGCACAAGTGGGTCTACACCGCGATGACCTTCCTTGTAATCTCCTGCCCGTGCGCACTGGTGCTCAGCGTACCGCTGACCTACTTTTCCGGCATCGGCGCAGGCTCCAGACGCGGCATCCTGTTCAAGGGCGGCGCTTCTCTGGAAGCACTGAATAACGTTAAGACCATCGTTATGGATAAGACCGGCACCATCACCAAGGGCAACTTTGTGGTACAGAAGGTCGTTCCGGCGCAGGGCGTTCCGCTCGATGAGAATGAGCTTCTGTGGCTGGCTGCCGCCTGTGAGGGCGCTTCCACCCACCCGATCGCCAAGTCCATCATCAACTCCTACGAGGAGCGCAAAGCGTCCGCGGCAAAGGCCGGCGACTTTTCTCTTGTTGCCGTTGGTGCAACGGTTGAGAACATCCGCGAGCAGGCCGGCGAAGGCGTTTTCGCCGAACTTGAAGGCAAAACTATACTCTGCGGCAACGTAAAGCTGATGGAGCGCAATAATATCGACCTTTCCGGCTACCACGGCACCCCGGGCAGCACGGAAGTGCTGCTGGCGATGGACGGTCACTTCCTCGGTCATGTTGACATTTCCGATACCATCAAGGCAGATGCCAACTCCGCAATCAGCCGTATGAAGGCTCAGGGACTCACCACCGCCATGCTGACCGGTGACGGTCAGGCCAGTGCGGACGCGGTTGCACAGGAAGTCGGCATTGACGAAGTGCGCGCCCGCCTGCTCCCGCAGGATAAGCTGTCGGCGCTGACCGATATCCGCGAGAAGTGCGGTGCGGTTATGTTCGTCGGTGACGGCATCAACGATGCTCCCGTACTCGCCGGTGCAGACGTCGGCGCGGCAATGGGCAGCGGCGCAGACGCGGCAATCGAGGCCGCAGATGTGGTGTTCATGAAGGCCGACCTGACTTCCATCCCGATCTCGGTCAAGATCGCCCGCAAGGCGAATATCGTCTCCAAGGAGAACATCGTGTTTGCACTCGCGGTCAAGATCCTCGTTATGATCCTCGGTCTGTTCGGTATCGCATCCATGTGGCTGGCCGTATTCGCCGATACCGGCGTGGCTATGCTGTGCGTGCTCAATTCGATCCGCATGCTGTATATGAAGACCGAATAACACATACTCTTTGCACCTCTTATATAGAAAGGCTTCCGTTCCAGTTGGAATGGGAGTCTTTTGTATATCATATAGTCTGTGCTGATACACAGGGTTTTCACCTGAGAGGCAAATAGAACTCGCCTGCGCGGCGGTGCGCACAAGAGGGTAGAAACCGCAGGTGTCTACCCTCTTGCCCACCGCCGTGGGTATGGCGGTTACTTATGAAAAACATACTCTTTTCTGAAAGTCCTCGGCGCCATACCAACCGCCTTGGAAAACTGCGCATTGAAATGGCTCGGGTTGTCATACCCCACCTGCGATGCAATCCGCGTTACCGGCAAATCAGTTGTGATGAGCAGCGTCTGCGCTTCGCCAATCCTGCGGCGCAGGACATACTGCAGCGGCGAATATCCGGTCACTTCCTTGCAGATATGCGCCAGATAGTACGGACTGACGTGCAGCGCATCCGCCATCTGCTGCAGAGAAAATTCGTCCGCAAAATGCTTGTCGATGTAATCCTTGATGCGCTGTGCAAAGGCATTGCCGCTGTGCGTGCTGCCCTCGGCTGCGGTCGCGCGGAACTGCTGCACAAGCGTCAAGATCGCAAGCAGAAGATGATGTGCACCGTCGTCGTTGCCCTCGGTCAGCTCATCGTAAAGCACGTCGTACAGATGCTCCAGCCGCACGGTCTGCGGCTCGGTCAGGCGGCACACCGGACACGAATCCTCCGCGATCAGCGTATTTTCGCGCAGTCCGGGCACAGCCAGTCCGCCAAGCGCCAGACTCGAGGTTGCCACCGGACGATCCGGTCCGGACGGCTCATCGTGCACGACGCGGCTGTTGAAGATGAACAGATCGCCGCGGCGTGCCTCATACGGCGTGCCGCCGACAAAATAGCGGCTCTCGCCGCCTCGCACGAGTACAATTTCCACTAAATCATCATGCGCGTGCATAACGCGCGGATGTGCCGACGCCTTCTCGTCCGTGCGGCTGACTGAAAACAGACGCGGCATCTGCGTCAGGCCGAATGGCGCTTCATATTCCTTTTTCACAAAGCATTGAATCATAAAAACGCTCCTTTTCCCTCAATTCCGCGGTAAAAGCGCCTTTCTGCGGCGGAGATAGTATCCGCGAAAAACCAGCCGGTCGGGATAGCAATCCGGATACCGACCTCACCGACCGGCCCTGCCAGCGCAAACCAGATCAAACCTTTGGCGATACTGCCTTTTGTCAGATCGCGGTACATATAATCAGATAAACTTATTATAGCGCTCCTGCGATGAAAACTCAATGCAGCGCTTCGCCCGCTGCAGTCCGGCAGAGCTGCGGATAACAGAAAGCCTGCCACCTATGGTGACAGGCTTTCTCTATGCTGATTTTATCGAATCGGCAGCATCTTGCCGGTCTCGAAGGATTCCTTGCAGCGGTAAGCAGCCTCGGAAACGGCGGTGCCGTCATAAACGGTGAGGTCAGCCGGCTTGGTGTTGTCGCGGACATGGCCGGTGAAGGCAACCATCTCGGCTACGAAAGCCTCGTGCCAGCGGCTCATGAAGTCCGGATAATACTCCTCGCGGGAGCCGTGCTCATCCACGATATTCAGCAGGTTTTTTGCGCCGACGTTTGCAATGCGCAGCGTGCCGTGGGTGCCGATAATCTCGGTCTCGACATTGCAGCCTGCGGCATGGGTGCGGTTGGTGAACATGAAGCCCATTGCGCCGTTCTCCATCTGGATGGTAGCAGCTGCGTTGTCCGCATCGTTCAGCTCCTTGTACAGGTCGAACTCGAATACGCCGCCGATTGCCCATACATTCTTGACATCCGAGCCGGTGAACCAGCGGATGAGGTCGATATCATGTACGCACATATCGAGGTACTGACCGCCGGAGTGCGGTGCAAACTTGAGGGTAGACTCGATGGTGGAACGCGGGTCCTGCGTGTAGGAGCGAACCAGAACAACCTTGCCGATATCGCCGTTGTCAATCTTGCGCTTTGCCTCGGCATAGGACTTGTCAAAGCGGCGCATGAAGCCAAGCTGGAAAATCAGGTCGGGATGTGCCTCGATGACCTTCTCGGCAGCCTTGCACTGTGCAACATCCGTGCCGAGCGGCTTCTCGCAGAAAACGTGCTTGCCGTGGTTCATCGCAATTTCAATCTGCTGGCAGTGCAGGAAGGAGGGGGAAACGATAACGATCGCGTCCAGCTCCGGATTCTTGCACATTTCCTCAAAATCGGTGTAAGTATTCGGCACGCCGAGCTCTGCCGCAACTTCCTTTACGCGGTTTGCATCTACGTCGCAGATGGCTGCCAGTTCGCAGCCCGGAACCTGCGTTGCAAGGTTCTTCGCATGCTCATAACCCAGACGACCCAGACCTACCGAACCAACCTTAACAGTTTTCATGGTATATTCTCTCCTTTTATATGTAACTCTCTCTCTCTTATGCGGCGGTTTTGCCGCTCTCCATTTGATGATTCTATTGTAGCGTTTCGGGGGCTGAAAAAACAGAGCATTCTTGCGAAAAGAACGCCCCTATTGGCGGGATATGAGCGGGTCTCTCGGGCAAACTTTCAAATTCTTGCGGTCGATGCAAAAAGGCAGACCCGACGGTCTGCCTTTACGCTTACGTTCTCAGCTGACATGAATGACGGCCACCGGACAGCCGCCTGCGGCCTCCTGCGCGCCCGCCTGCTCCTCTGCGGTCTCCGGCTGATGATGGACTTCGGCAAGGCCGTCCTCCGCAATGCGGAACACGGAAGGACAGGTTCCTTCACACAGACCGCAGGAAATACAGCCGTCTCGTTCGATTGTAATGTGCATACCGATACACTCCTTTCGGAGATTCAGTTTGCCCCGTTTCCGATGATTTATGCGTGCCTGCGCAGAAATTCCCGTACTTCGTCTGCTGTCGGCACCGAGGGAGCCGCGCCTGTGCGCGAGACTGCGAGAGCGGATGCCGCCGAAGCCTCCTGCAGCGCGGTCTGCACCGATTTCCCTGCGCTGACCGCCGCAAGAAAGTATCCGCAGAAGGTATCTCCGGCAGCGGTGGTGTCCACGGCCTTTACCTTAGATGCAGGAAGTTGAAACCGACCTTCCTCTCCATCATACAGCACACCGTCCGCGCCGACGGTCATAACGACCGACGCATTCGGATATTTTGCCCGCAAAGCCGTCAGCGTATCCTCGAAATCTGCATTTGCATCCGTTCCCGCAAGCTGTGCCGCTTCGATTTCATTCACCATAAACAGGCTGACGCACGCAAGCGGCAGTGCATCGAGGTTTTCCGGCACGGGCGACGGATTGAACACCACCCGCAGTCCCTTTTCATGCGCACGGCAGATGATCTCCGGCACGAGGTTGACCTCATTCTGCAGCAGCACCCAGTCGTCCGGCTGCGCGGTGTCGAGCACCCGCTCGATATACTCGCTCGTCATGCTGCGGTTTGCGCGCCGAACACGATAATCCGGTTCTGACCGGCGGCGTTTATCTCGATAACAGCATGTCCGGACGGCCCGTCCACCTCGCGCAGCAGCGAGGTATCCGCACCGGATTCCCGCAGCAGATCGGCCATAAAGCGGCCTTCCGCGCCGATTGCGCCCGCGTGCAGTACCTCTGCGCCCGCTCGAGCCGCCGCCAGTGACTGGTTGAGCCCCTTGCCGCCCGCAGCCACGGCATAATCCTTCGCGGTGATGGTCTGTCCCGGTCGTACAAACTGCTCCACCTGATATACCTTATCTATATTCAGCGAACCGAAATTGATGATGCGCATAGCTTCGCTCTCCTTCTCTTTTTCTGTCAGTATAGCATATCCGTCCTCCAGCCGCCACTATAAGCAGCTTTTTATTGGTATTTTCTCCAAAATCGCTGAGTTACAATTGACTTACCTGTCAAAAAGTTCTATTATTTTAATATGTTTCTACAAGAAAGGGAGGGGACTTTTTTGAGTCGTTTATCCATTGAAACGCCGGGCAAGGCTGAGACCGTCATTGCCGGCTTGTACCGCGATATCGAGCGGCGCATCAGCGCCAGTCCTCCGGGTCTGTGTCCGGTGGATATGTCGCTGTCGTTCCTGCGTCTGTGCCATGCACAGACCTGCGGCAAATGTGTTCCGTGCCGCATCGGTCTGGGGCAGCTGACCACTCTACTCGAGCAGGTACTGGATTCCACCGCAACACCGGAGACCATTGACCTGATCGAGAAAACCGCCCGTGTTATTCAGGATACGGCGGACTGCGCCATCGGCTATGAGGCTGCCCGCATGGTTCTGCAGGGCGTGCAGGGCTTCCGCGATGACTACCTCTCCCATGTGGAGAGCGGCCGCTGTCTGTTCGGCTGGGATCATCCGGTGCCGTGTGTGGCACTGTGCCCGGCCGGAGTGGATATTCCGGGCTACATTGCACTCGTGCGTGCCGGCCGTTACAATGACGCCGTGCGCCTGATCCGCAAGGACAACCCCTTCCCGACCGTATGCGGCTATGTCTGCGAGCACCCGTGCGAGGCACACTGCCGCCGCAGCATGGTGGACGATGCGGTCAACATCTGCGGCATCAAGCGTTTCGCGTGCGACCACGCGGACAACACCACGCCGCCGGATTCCGCACCTTCGACCGGCAAGCGCATCGGCATCATCGGCGGCGGACCGGGCGGTCTGTCGGCGGCGTATTTCCTGTCGCTGATGGGTCACCAGGTCGTAGTTTATGACCAGCGTCCCAAGCTCGGCGGCATGCTGCGCTACGGCATTCCGGATTATCGTCTGCCGCAGGACAAGCTGGATGCGGATATCGACTTCATCCTGTCCACCGGCATTGAGGTGCATACCGACGTTTCCATCGGCCGCGATATTTCGTTCGCCGAGATTGAGAACCAGTACGACGCGGTTTACATCTCCATCGGTGCGCATAACGACAAGAAGATCGGCATTCCCGGCGAAGACGCAGTCGGCGTACACTCCGCGGTGCAGCTGCTCCGCGACATCGGCGAGGGCCGCGTGCCGGACTTCAAGGGCAAGCGCGTCTGCGTCATCGGCGGCGGCAACGTGTCGATGGATGCAACCCGAACCGCAATCCGTCTCGGTGCCTCCGCAGTAACGTGCGTCTACCGCCGGCGCGTGACCGATATGACCGCACTCGCAGAGGAGATCGAGGAAGCACAGAGCGAAGGCTGCCAGATTCTCTCGCTGCAGGCGCCCGATCACATTGAGACCGATGAAACGGGCCGCGTTACCGCTCTGTGGACGCGTCCGCAGGTCATCGGTGCCTACGGCAAGGACGGTCGTCCGCGTCCCTACGATGCCGATCAGCCGCTGCTCCGCACACCGTGCGATGTCGTTATCGTAGCCATCGGCCAGTCCATCGACGCAAAGCCGTTCGAGCAGATCGCTCCGGTCGTGCGCGGCAAGATTCAGGCCGAATCCGACGCATTTGTGCCGAACACCCCGCATGTATTCGCAGGCGGCGATGCCGTTACCGGTCCGGCGACCGTTATCCGCGCGGTAGCCGCCGGCAAGGTGGCTGCGGCCAACATTGACGCACACCTCGGCTTCCGTCACGTTATCAAGAGCGATGTTGAGATTCCGGCACCGCATCTGACCAACATGCCGGCCTGCGGCCGCATCGAGCTGCGCAGCAGACCCGCCGAGGAGTGCGTCGGCAACTTTGATCTGGTAAAGTGCGGCATGACCGAGCAGGAGGTTCATCAGGAGACCTCCCGCTGTCTGCGCTGCGACCACTTCGGCTACGGTATTTTCAAGGGAGGGCGTTCTTCTAAATGGTAAATCTGACGATCAATTCTATCCCGGTGACTGTACCGGAAGGCACCACCATCCTGGATGCCGCCGCCTCTGTCGATATCGAAATCCCCAGCCTGTGCTACCTAAAAGAGCTGAACGAAATCTCCGCCTGCCGCGTCTGCTGTGTCGAGGTAGAGGGCGAAGGCAAGCTGGTTCCCTCGTGCAACAACGTTGTGCGTGAAGGCATGGTCATCCGCACCAATTCTCCGCGTGCACTCGAGGCGCGCCGTGTCAATATGGAGCTTATCCTCTCGCAGCACGACAACAAGTGCGCGACCTGTATCCGCTCGGGCACCTGCCAGCTGCAGAAGATTGCAAACGATATGGGCATTCTGGGTGTTGCCTACCCCACCGACCTTGCACGCGGCAAAAAGGCCGACTGGACGACCACGTTCCCGCTCTACCGCGATGTAAACAAGTGCATCAAGTGCATGCGCTGCATTCAGGTATGCGACAAGGTGCAGTCGCTGTCCGTCTGGGATATCAGCGGCTCAGGTGCGCGCACCACCATTGATGTTTCGGGAAACCGCGTGATCAAGCAGGCGGACTGCTCGCTGTGCGGTCAGTGCATCACGCACTGTCCGACCGGCGCTCTGCGCGAACGCGATGACACGCAGAAGGCATATGCTGCGCTTGGCGATCCGGACCGCGTGACCATTGTGCAGATTGCTCCGGCCGTGCGTGCTGCATGGGGCGAAGCCTTCGGCATGCCGACCGGCAAGGCAACCGTCGGTCAGCTGGTGTCCGTTCTGCGCAAGCTGGGCGCAGATTATGTGTTCGACACCACGTTTTCCGCCGATCTGACCATCATGGAGGAGGGCACCGAGCTGCTCCAGCGTCTGCAGGCGGGCGATCTGGACAACCAGCCGATGTTTACCTCGTGCTGCCCGGGCTGGGTGCGCTTTTTGAAGTCGCAGTTCCCGGAAATGACCGGTCGTCTGTCCACCGCCAAGTCGCCGCAGCAGATGTTCGGCGCGGTCGGCAAGACCTGGCTGGCACACAACCTCGGCGTGGACGCGGACAAAATTTACAGCATCTCCATCATGCCGTGCATCGCAAAAAAGGCTGAGCGCGAGCTGCCGAGCATGGATTCGGCCGGTCACGGCAGCGATGTCGATCTGGTCATCACCACCCGAGAGCTGGCGCGCATGGCGCGTGCCGAGCACCTCGATGTGGAAAACATCGCGGAATCCGCGTTTGATTCTCCGCTGGGCGACGGCACCGGCGCAGGCGTTATTTTCGGCGCGACCGGCGGCGTTATGGAGGCCGCGCTGCGTTCGGCGTACTTCCTCACCACCGGCGAAAATCCGTCGCCGGATGCATTCCGCGAGGTGCGTGACGACGGCACGATTTCTCCGCTCCCGTGGCGCGAAGCAACGTTCGAGTTGGCAGGCCGGACTGTGCGCTGCGCGGTAGCAAGCGGACTGGGCAACGCACGTCAGCTTCTGCACTCGCTGCAGCGCCGTGAGGTACACTATGAGTTTGTGGAGATCATGGCATGCCCGGGCGGCTGTGCAGGCGGCGGCGGTCAGCCGGTGGATGGCACCGACCGCGAAAAGGCCGCCGACCGCGGCAAGGTTTTGTTCCGACTCGATCAGAATGCACCGCTGCGTTTTTCGCATGAAAATCCGGCGGTTCAGGCGCTGTACCGTGAGTACCTGGATGAGCCGTGCTCGCACAGAGCGGAGGAATTGCTGCATTGCGACCATTTCGCATGGCAAATGAACGCTTCCCGCTGAGGGCACAAGAGGATAACAACCTACGGTTTTTACCCTCTTGTAAATCTCCCATTTCCCTTTTGGGATAGCACGGCGACTGTTCAGAACTGAGACTATAAAGGAACGAGCGTACGGTTCCTCTTCCGCAGGGCGGACCTTTGGGTCCGCCCATTTCTTTTTCTTAGCCGCTCAAGCTGTTTTCGTACTGCTACACCTGCGGTTAGTCTACGCTGGGTGCGGCATAATAGTGCCGCACAATTCGTTGGCACGTTATATAATAGACAGCACCTGCGAATTTAGATATTTAATACCATTTATCTTCGTAGGTGCTGTACGTTACAACGTGCGAAAAAGTTGCGCAACACTGTTATCCCCCAGGGGACCTTCTCTTGCCCTTCGGGCAATTCACCTTGTGTTGCGCCTGCGTTGATTGAACCGCCTGTGTAGCAACAAGGAATCCGGCACTGCGTAGAGGTAACGAAATGGGAGCACACTGTGCTCCCCTACAGTAAAAAAGATCCTCTGCCGTTCCCCTTTTTCGAAGCGGTCGCCGCTCTCCGATTTTCGCCAGACTATCTAACAAGGGAAAGGCAGGAGTTCAAAGAGGAAGGGAAACCGCAGGTGTCCCTTCCTTTTTGCCCCTGCGGCGGGTGCCGCACTCTCCCGCGCTCCGCAGAGCGCAACTCTTTCGCTGAGATTCAGCGAAAAACTCCCCGCCCATTAGGGACAAACACGCCTGCGCAGTTCGTGTCCCCATCTATTCAGTGCAAAAAGAGACAGAAAAACGGCACAACCAACGCTGTGCCGTTTCGCTTATTTATTCGATATTCTGTGCGCAGATAATGGAAATTTTCGAACCCTCATTACTGTTTTCCGGCTGAATATTCTTCTGCAGCAGGTCTGCGAGCAGGCGCAGCGGCTGGTTGCCTTGCCGGAACATGTCCTGCGTGATGGTCAGGTCAAGCGAGCCGTCAAGCAGCATTTGCTTGCGTCTCAGCGACATATCATGTGCGATCACACGCACCTGCTGATCCATGCCTGCAGCTTTGAGTGCGTCCACGCAGCCGGTAACGCTGCGGTTTGCCATATAGATGGCCGCCGGCGGATTGTCTGACTGCAGCGCCGCCGTGACGCGGTTATAGGTCAAACGGTAGTCGTTATAGGTCTCCTCAATCTCGATCTGCGAGGAAGAGAAGCCCTTTTTCTTTAGATGCTCGCAGAAGCCGTCTAAACGGGTGCGGTGGCCATCGTACTCCAGATTACCCGCCATCGCCAGTACACGCGCGTTTTTCGGCACGCACTTGCTGAGCAGCTCGGCGGCAATACGGCCGCTTTGTGTGTAATTTTGACCTACAAAGCACAGACGGCGGCTGTTCGGCAGATCCGAGTTGAACGTGATGCACGGAATGCCCTGTTCGGCCAATTCTCCGATGCGTGCTTCGATCGAAATATCATTTAATGCACACAGTGCGATGCCCTGCGCACCCCAGTTTACCAGCTCGTCCAGCAGCTCGATCGTCTCGCGCGGAATATCTGTTTCACAAGTGCACACACGCACCTCAACATCGCGCTTTTCCAGCTCGGAACGCGCAGCCTGAATGCCTCTCGGGACATCCTCGTGGAACGGACCGCTCCAGTTTGGCAAAAGCACACCCAAACGCACAGGTTTGAGCGGCAGCTTTGCCTCTGCGGCCTGCCGATGCGCCTCCTTCGGAGAAAGATAACCGGTCTCCTGAATGGCATTCAGCACACGCGCACGCACATCCGCGCGCACATACGAACGATTATTTAATACACGGTCTACCGTGCCGCGGGAAACACCCGCAAGCTCAGCAATCGTTTGAATAGTTGGTCTTTTGTTCATAGTCCTTCACCTTTTCGTAATTACTCTTTATATTATCCTGCATCTCTGTGATGTTTCTTTCCTCTGTGCTTATTATACCATATTCCTGTGCTTTGTGAATACAAAATCTGTGCTTTCCTGCTTTCTGTGCGTTTGCACACACCGCTTTCGGCACAAGTTTTCCGATATATCCGGTGTTTTATGCTCTATTTTTCATTTTTTCCAAACATATGTGCGATATTCTGTGTTTTTCACAGAATGTGTGCTTTGTACGACATATACAATTACACACATCAAACCTTGTGACCGTCCTCGTTTCCCGCATATTTGTTTTGTATTTCTCGATTTATGCGCATTTTACACGCATTTTATCCGCTTATTTTGACGTTTTTCCATTTGAACGATTTCCACACCAGCAAATTGCCTGTTGACACTTCCGTACCCGCTCGCTATAATAAGCACATAAACAGCACAGAGCACACAATCGCACAGTGCTGAGAGAGAGACCAGAGAAGAAAAACGAGAAAAGAAAGGGAGACACACTATGAAAAAGAGACTGTTAGCAGCCCTGCTCACCAGCGCCCTCGCACTCAGCCTGACCGCTTGCGGCGGCGGCACCGATTCTTCCACAGCCGACGGCGGCGACACCGCCTCCACCCATGACGGCCCGTACAAGATCAGCATGGTGCTCAAGACCAACGCTGCCGAGTTCTGGAACATTGTTCAGGCAGGCGCTGAGGCATATGAGGATGAGCACCCGGATCAGGTCAGCCTGGACATCAAGGGTCCTCCGGCTGAGACCTACTACGAGGAGCAGCTCAACACCATCCAGACCGACCTTGCAGTTGAGTCCTACGATGGTTACCTGATCGCTCCGCTGCAGTCCGAGGCTGTTGCAACCGCTATCGCAAACACCGACAAGCCGGTCGTAGCATACGATACCCGCATTGATTCCGACAAGTGTCTCGCATTCGTCGGCACCGGCAACAAGGAAGCAGCCAAGGAGGGCGGCAAAGCCGCTGTTGAAGCTGCAAAGGCAGCCGGCTGGACCGATATCAAGTGCATCGAGATCGCAGGCGTTCAGGGTGACGCAACCAACACCGCCCGCATGGAAGGCTACCGCGAAGGCGTAAACGAAGCCGGCGGCGAGTTCCTTGATGCAGAGACCCAGTACGCTAACGCAACTGCTGACCTCGCTGTAACCGCGATGGAAGGCATCATGAGCAAGTATCCGGAAGGCGTTGCCATCATCTGCTCCAACAACGACGATATGGCGCTGGCAGCTGCCCGTACCGCAAAAGACAATCCGAACTATGCAAAAACCATCTTCCTCGGCTTTGACGGCCAGAAGTCCGCAGTAGAAGCCGTTCTGAACGGTGAGCTGACCATGACCGCTGCACAGAACAACTTCGACATCGGCTACAAGGCAGTTGAGACCATCGTGAAGATCCTGAACGGCGAGGAGTACGGCGACGTAGACACCGGCACCGAGATCATCACCAAGGACAACGCACAGGCTCGTCTGGATAACTTCGCAGAGTGGCTCAAATAATTCCTTGAAATGCGTGCAGTTCAACGAGATGGGAAACACC
>ENA-UOJM01002377-UOJM01002377.1-human-gut-metagenome-genome-assembly--contig:-P116-NODE-2377-length-13435-cov-4.189312_pt1 | contig 13435 bp, 10 predicted proteins | sample MGYA00242349_ERZ723896 | MGnify/ENA metagenome assembly ERZ723896 | reverse complement strand
GCTGCCCCCTTCGCGGCGCGCTTTTTTTGTACAAGGGCAGAAAATTATGTAAATCTCAAATTTGGTGCTGCTCTACAGAAATAGGCGACATTATGAAATATAATTCGACAAAATAGAATATTATGAAAACTTATTCACAGATTTTGCATCTAAAAGTAAGAAACTCGTAAAGATTTCATAATGGCTTTGTAACAAATGGGCCGTACACTCTGTGTCGTGAACCGGAAGGGGGATAGGCCCCGCGCCGGGGAGCGTCCCGCAAGGGCGCCTCACAAAATTTTGCAATAAAGGGGAAACTCACTATGAAGAAACTTCTCGCGGGCTTTTTGGCCCTCACTCTGGCCCTGAGCATGGCTGCCTGCTCCGGTGGCGGCAACAGCTCCACCAGCAGCACCTCCAGCACCAGCACTACTTCTACTGTCTCCGAGGAAGGCACCGATTCCACTTCCTCCGCTGCTGAGGATTCCACCGCTGATTCCTCCGTGGCTTCTGATTCTTCTGTGGCCTCCGATTCTTCCGTGGCCGAGTAAGGAACAGGAACATAAAAAGGGCCGGCGCGTGCCGGTCTTTTTTCTTTGCGCGAAAAAAGAGGGTTGGCACAGCGCCAGCCCTCTTTCTCTTATTTATAGATAAGGCGTTACGGTTCCCGCACCAGCTGATAGACGATCTCCCCGTGGACCATGCGGCCATCGGGGCGGAAGCCCACACTCTCGTACAGGGCCCGGCCCCAGGCGTTGTCGGGGTTGCAGCTGAGGTACACCCTGTGGTGCGCCTTGTCTTGGCGGATGCGCTCCAGCACCATGGCCAGGGCCTGCCGCCCATAGCCCTTGGACTGGTGGCGCTGGTCAATCATCAGCCGGTAAATCCAATACTCCGTATCCTCCACGTCCAGGCCGTACATGGTAAAGCCCACGGGGGTGTCCCCGTCGTAGAGGGCCAAGGGCACGCACTCCGGCTGGGCATAGGCCTGGGACAGGGAGTAGGCGTTGGTGGCCACAAAGAACTTCTGGCTCTCCGTGATGGACAGCTTAAGAATGTCCCGGAAGTTGTGCCGGCCGATTTCCCGAAATTCCAGCATGGCTGCCTCCTTAAAACACGTAGGTGCCCGCGGTGAGCTGCCGCTGGGTGCCGTCGGGGAGAAGCAGCTGGGCCTGGCAGTCAAAGGGCACGGTGACGCTGCCGTGCAGCTGGCCATCCACGTACTTCCACTCTATCCGGTAAGTGCCGGCGGCGGAATCCAGCTTCATCTTGGCCCAGGAGAGGCGCTTGTCGGGCATGGGCCGGATGACGGCCTTCTTAAAGCCGGGGGCCTCCTCCACGGGGTTCAGGCCGCAGAGGTTGCGGTACATCCAGTCCACAATGGAGCCGTAGGCGTAGTGGTTCAGGCTGTTCATCCCCGTGCCGCTGATGGAGCCGTCGGGCAAGATGGAATTCCAGCGCTCCCACACGGTGGTGGCGCCCATGTTCACCTCGTAAAGCCAGCTGGGGAAGTCCTCGTTAAAGAACAGGGTGTAGGCCACGTCGTTGGCGCCGTTGTCCGATAGGGCCCGGCACAGGAAGGGCGTGCCGCAGAAGCCGGTGTCCAGGTGGTTGCCCCGGGCCCGGATGCGCTCCTTCAAAGCCTCCAGCACCACGTCCCGTTTGCCCTCGGGGTACAGCCCGAAGAACAGGGACAGCACGCAGGCCGTCTGGGTGACGGGGATTTTCAACGTGCCGTCGGCCTGGAAATACTCCTCCAGGAAAGCGGCCTTGATTGTTTCGCACAGCCCCTGGTACTCCTGCTGGTCCTCCCCATGGCCCAGGGCCTTGGCGGCCTTGGCCGTCAGGCTGGCGGAGTAGTAGTAGAACGCCGTGGCGGTGTAGGGCAGGCTGGTTGCGCCAAAGGGGTTCTGGGTGTCGCCGTCCTCCCGGTCCAGGGCCAGCCAGTCGCCCAGCTGGCGGCCCCGCAGCCACAGGCCCCGGCCGCCGTCAGCCTGGTCGTCTTGGCGGATGCGCTCCACCCAGGCCTTCATCACCGGGTACTCCTCCCGCAGCAGCGACAAATCGCCGTAGTTCTCGTAGACGGCCCAGGGCATCATGGTGGCCACGTCGCTCCAGATGGCGCAGCCGTCCGGGTTGCCGCTGAGCCAGAAGGCGCCGGCCTCGTCGGGCGCCTTGGGGGCGGGCACAAAGAAGGGCACCGCGCCCTTGTAATACCGCTGTTCCTCCCCTACGTTGTGGAGGAAGTGGTGGAAGAAGGCGGGCATGTACAGGTTTTTGCAGGCGGTGGCGGAGATGATGGCCGCGTCGCCGGTCCAGCCCAGGCGCTCGTCCCGCTGGGGGCAGTCGGTGGGGATGTCCAGGAAGTTGTCAAACTGCCCCCACATGGCGTTGTGGAACAGCTGGTTGACCCGGCTGTCCGCCGTCTCAATGGAGCCGGTGGGGTCGATGTCCGAGCGGATGTGCACCCCGGCAAAGTCCTCCGGCCGCACCTGGGAGACGCCCTCCACCTTCACATAGCGGAAGCCGTAGAAGGTGCCGTGGGGCCGCACATGGGCCTTTTCTCCCTTGGAGATATACCGGTACTCCGCCTTGGCGGAGCGCAGGTTGTCCCGGTAGAAGCAGCCGTCCTGGAGCACCTCGCCGTAGGTGAGCACAACCTCCGTGCCCGCGGGCTCGCTTACGTCAAACTCCACCCAGCCGGTTATGTTCTGGCCAAAGTCCAGCACGGTTTCGCCCCTCTTGGTGTGGAGCACCGTGGGGGTGAAGCTGGCCTTCTTCACGATCTTGGGCCCCAGGCGGGCCATGAGCTTTTCCAGCTTCTCCGTGCCGGGGAGGACGCCGCTGGCCTGGGCCTGGCAGCCGTTCTGGCTCCAGCCGGGGACTTCCCGCCGGGCGTCGTAGTGCTCGCCGTCGTAGATGTTGCTGAAGGTGACAGGGGAGGGGTAGCTTTTCCAGCGCAAGTCCGTGGGGACGGTCACCTCGGCGCCGTCCTTCAGCTTCACCCGGATTTCGCAGATGGCCTGCATGGTGTAGCCGTACAGATTGTGGTACCGGTCAAAAATGATGTCCCCCTTGTACCAGCCGGGGGCCAAGGCCAGGCCCACGGTGTTTTCCCCGGCCTGCAGCAGCCCGGTGATGTCGAAGGTCTGGTACTCCAGGTGGAAGTCATAGCAGTGGTAGCCAGGCAGCAAGTACTCGTCCCCGGCCTTCTGGCCGTTGACTTCCAGCTCGTAGATGCCTACGCCGCAGGCGTAGGCCCGGGCGCTTTCCACCTCTCCGGGGAGGGTGAAGCTCTTGGCCAGCAGTGGCTGGGTCTCCTTGTCGGCGAAGTCCGCGGCAATCCACTGGGCGGCCCAGGGCTCCTCCTGCTTGGCGGTCTCAAACCAGGAGGAGGCAGTGGCGGTGTCGCCGCCGTCGCCCCACACGGTGACGGTCCACTGGTAGCGGGTGCGGGGCTTCAGCTCCACCGGCGCCTCAAAGCCCAGGGAGGACACATCCTCCCGCCGGCCGCTGTCGTAGACAATCTCCCCACCGGCTTCCACCACGATTTGGGCGCAGGCCTGGCGCTTGTCGGTGGTGTCCTCCGCTACCCAGGAAAAAACCGGCCGCCGGATGAAAAGCCCCAGGGGCTGGGTGATATGGTTGGTGCGAAGATGGGTCAGTTTCAAAACGATTCCTCCATTCCAGGCGGCTTGCCCCGCCCTGTGTTTTATTGGTTGTCCCCTGTCCAGTAGTAGGGCAGCAGGTCTTTTACTTTTACCACGGTGTCCTCTGCCACCAGCACCTGTGCGTCTGGATTTCCCAGCTGCATCAAGAACTCCCTGCACCTGCCGCAGGGGGCCATGACGCGCTTATCCCAGCCCACCGCCACGATTTTCTCCACCCGGTTCTCCCCGGCGGTGAACATGGCGGCAATGGCCGCGTGCTCGGCGCAGAAGCCCAGGCTGCAGGCGGTGTCGATGCACACGCCCCGGTACACGTTCCCTTTGTCGGTGACAAGGGCGGCAGCCACGCCGCCGGTTTCCACATTCTCCGAGACTTGCCGGGGGTTCAGCACCTCCACGGCCTTTTGGTACAGCTCTGCAAATTCCATAGAAAACACTCCTCGCTCGTTTGCAATCATACTCCAAGCCCCGGGGAAAAACCAGGACGCCTTTTCGCAAAAATGGGACCGGATTTATAGCGCCATGCCAGCGTGCCCCAGGCTTGGGCTTACGCCCCATTCTAGCACGGCGGGGTGGGGAAGTCCATGGCCCTGCCGCAAAAACGCTGAAAAATGGAAAAAATCCATTGACTTTCCGGGCGTTTTCCCCTATGATGGTAGTGTGCAAATTGTACGGACAATTCACTTGTAGAAAGAAGGCATCCCATTATGGAAAAGAAATTCGCCCGCATCACCCTGGACAAGGATTTCCAAATCAGCCGGGTGGACAAGCGCATTTACGGCTCCTTTATCGAGCACCTGGGCCGCGCCGTCTACGGCGGCATCTACCAGCCCGGCCACCCCTCCGCCGACGAGGAGGGCTTCCGCCAGGACGTGCTGGACCTGGTAAGGGAAATCGGCGTGCCCATCGTCCGCTATCCCGGCGGCAACTTTGTCTCCAACTTCTACTGGGAGGACAGCGTGGGCCCTGTGGCCGACCGTCCCCGCCGGCTGGAGCTGGCCTGGCGCAGCACCGAGCCCAACCTGGTGGGCGTCAACGAGTTCGCCTCCTGGAGCAAGAAGGCGGGCTCCGACGTGATGATGGCTGTGAACCTGGGCACCCGGGGCATTGAGGCCGCCTGCAATCTGCTGGAGTACTGCAACCATCCCTCCGGCACCAAGTACAGCGACTGGCGCGTGTCCCACGGCGTGGAGCAGCCCCACAACATCAAGGTGTGGTGCCTGGGCAACGAGATGGACGGCCCCTGGCAGACCGGCCACAAAACCGCCCAGGAATACGGCCGCCTGGCCGACGAGACCGCCAAGGCCATGAAGCAGATTGACCCCAGCATCGAGCTGGTGGTCTGCGGCAGCTCCAACACCAAGATGCCCACCTATCCCCAGTGGGAGGCCACCGTGCTGGAGGAGACCTACGACAACGTGGACTTCATCTCCCTGCACAGCTACTACGGCAACCCCTTGAACGACACTGCCAACTACCTGGCCTCCGCCGACGACATGGACCAGTTCATCCGCACCATCATCTCCACCTGCGATTTTGTCAAGGCCAAGAAGCGCTCCAAGAAGGATATGATGCTCAGCTTTGACGAGTGGAACGTGTGGTTCCACGCCAATGCCGCGGACAACGACACCATGACAAACCGCCCCTGGAGCGTGGCGCCCCACCTGCTGGAGGACCACTACGACTTTGAGGACGCTCTGATGGTGGGCCTGATGCTCATCACCTTGCTGAAGCACTCCGACCGGGTGCGCATGGCCTGCCTGGCCCAGCTGGTCAACGTCATCGCCCCCATCATGACCGAGGAGAACGGCCCCGCCTGGAAGCAGACCATCTTCTACCCCTACCTCCACGCCAGCAAGTACGGCCGGGGCATCGCCTTGAACCCCGCCCTGCGCTCCTCCAAGCACGACACCAAGGAGTTCACCGACGTGGACGACGTGGTCACAGTGGCTGTGTGGGACGACGAAAAGGATGAGGTCACCATCTTCGCCGTAAACCGCGATTTGGAGGAGGACATCCCCCTGGAGGCCGACCTGCGCACCTTTGAGGGCTACCGGGTGCTGGAGCACATCGTCCTGGAAAACAACGACATGCTGGCTGTGAACACCGCCGAACACCAGGCTGTGCTGCCCAAGGCCGTCACCGACAGGGACGAGCTGGTGGACGGCATCCTCACCAGCCGCCTGGGCAAGGCCAGCTGGAACGTCATCCGCCTGGGCAAGTGATTTTTCGTTTAAAAGGAAGCAGCAAAAAAGGCATCTAAGCGCTTGGCTTAGATGCCTTTTCTATGTTCGTTTATAGAATTACAGGCCCTGGTTGTAGGCGTTCAGGATGATAACACAGGCCTGTGCCCGCTGGGCGTTGTCCTTGGGGGCAAAGGTGTTGTTGCCCATGCCGCTGATGAGCCCCCGCTCCCGGCAGGCGTACACAGCGTTTTTGGCCCAGGAGGCAATGGAGCTGTCATCGCTGAAAGCCTGGGAGCTGCCGCTGTAGGTCAGCCCGGCGTAGTTGGCCAGGGTGACGCAAATCTGCTCCCGGGTGATGGGGTTGGCCGCTCCAAAGGTGCCGTCGCCCATGCCGCTCATGTAGCCCATAGCTGCCACCCAGTTTACAGCGCCGGAGTACCACTGGCCGTTGATGTCGCTGAAATCGCTGTCCCCGGCGTAGGCGGCGGTGTCCACCCCAGCCAGGTTGGCCAGGGCCGCGGCGAATTCCGCCCGGGTGATGGTCTGGGTGGGGTCAAACTCGTTGCCCCGGCCGGAGAACAGCCCCAAAGAAACAGCGTCGTCCACATAGTCAAAGTACCAGTCATCGCTGGTGAAGTCCGTAAACAGGGAGCCGCCGGCAAAGGTGACGGTCGCCATGGGGCTTGTCCAGTCGTCCTGAATGGCCACGGCGCGGTAGGTGCCGGAGAGGGCCAAGGGGCCCGTGTACAAAGAGCTGTCCGCGGTGGGATGGGTGCCGTCGGTGGTGTAGCGGATGTCACAGTTCTCCGGGGCGGAGATGAGCAGCCGCCCGTCCTCCACAGAGAAGGTGGGGGCCGCCAAGGGGGATTCCATCTTTACGTAGATGGAGCTGACATAGCCAATGGAGCCGGAGGCGGTCTCCACATGGTACCACTGGTCGCTGGTGATGCCCTCGGCGGTGATTTCCTGGCCGGTGACAGTCTCCATCACCTTCACCTGGGTGTCGCGGTACAAGGTGGCCACGGTATCGGAGGAGGTGGTGGGCTCGCTGCGCAGGCGCACGCCGTTGCCGGTGACCAGGCCGTTAAACTCGCTGTCCGAGGGGACGTCGTCCCCGCCGTCTACAATGTCCTGGGTGTTGTCCTCGCCGTCGTAGCCCAAAGAGCGCAGGGTGTCGGCCACGGTGGTGGCGGAGACGTACTCGCTGCTCAAAGCCGGGGAGCCCTCGGCGCCGGGAACCAACTGGGACCCATCGGCCGCCAGGGCAATGCCGTCGCTGCCGATGGTGATGCCGTCCACCACAGTGTCCACGTCGTACTGGCAGTTGCTGTAGTGGTACAGGGCGCCGTCAAATTCATACCAGCCGTTGGAGGGGTACACCAGGCCGTTGTCAAACACGTGCCAGGCGGTCCAGCCCCGGCCGCCGTCCACCACGGGGCCGTAGCGCATGTTGGTGCCGTAGTCGCTGTTGTCCGCCGCCATGTTGTTGCCCAGGTAGATGCCGATGTGGCTGTAAATGCCCGTAGAGGGGTCGTTATAATCGGGTATGGTGATGACCAGCCCGTGGACGCGGGGGATGCCGTACAGCTCGTCGATGTCCCCGGAGAACACGCAGTTGACCCGCACCTGGGAGGACACGCCCCCCTGGCAGTTTCCAAGGGCGCCCTGGTCGCTGAAGTAGGCGTAGATAAGCCCGGCGCAGTCCGATTCCCGCAGGCCGTCGTCGTCGGTGTCCGCGCCCTTGCCGCCGTAGACATACTGCCAGTTGTCCCGGTAGGCCATCAGGCCGTGCTCTGCCAGGCCCAAAGAGGTGGGGGCGCCGGCCGCTTGGGCGGGCAGGCGAAGCGTGGTAAAAACGGTGGCCAGCACAACCAGCGCCAGCAGGACGCACAAAGGCCTTCGGCCCTGTTTTGCCAGGTGTTTCGCTCTATACATAGTCAAGGGAATACCTCCTAAAGTAAAAGGGGCCGTGAAGGAGTGATTGTCCATGGCGGCCCCAGTTTTCAGCGCAGTGCAGTGGGTTTTATAGGTTACAAATTGGTTACATTATACCACGTTATTTTACATAATGCAACCCCGGGCGGGAAATTGGAAGATTTTGTTTCCCATGTCATGTTCCGGCAAAAAAGCTTGCCGCGGGGGGATTGACATTGCCGCCGGATTCGGGGATAATTGTAAGATGAAACTGGTTCCCGGGGCGCGGCCCTGGGTGGAAGAAAGGGGTTTTGGTGATGAAAAAGATTGGGAAGAAATGGGGCAGCCTGCTGCTGGCAGGGCTGCTCTTGGCGGCGTCGCTGCCCATAGGGGCGCTGGCCCAAGAGCCCGCCCCCCAAGAGGGCTTTGTCTACCAGTGGGGCGACGGGGACGAGAGCTACGCCCTGCGGGAAACCCAGGACACCCTGGGCGGCGGGGAGGCAGGCCGCACGGCGGCCCAGACCTTTTCCGCGCCTCTGGGCTCCTATGACGACGGCTCCTTCTACGGCCAGCTGACAGCCCGTCAAAAGGCCTGCTACGACGCTTTGGCCGCCATCCCCTTAAGCCAAATCCTCACCGCCTCGGAGAACCAAGGCTACAAGCAGGTGCGTGTGGGGGTGGACGAGTTCTACGGCCTGGGCATGACCGGGTATATCCTCAACCAGGTGTTTACCCCCAGCGCCTCCTCCGAGCCGCTGTACCGCCAGCTGTACACCGATATCTGCGCTGCCATCACCGCCCTGCGCTATGACAAAGCGGACGCCCTGTGGCTTTCGGACATGCGCTACGGCATCTATGTGGAGAGCACCAGCGGCGGCTCTGTGGCCACCCGGGAGATCCTCTTTGGCTTCCGCCTGAACTACGGCGGCCAGGAGCAGGAGATGTACGACCAGCAGATGGCCAGCGCCCAGGCCATCGCCGATAAGGTGGACCGGGACGCCGACCTCTACGAGCAGGTGATGCAGGTCCACGACCTGCTGGCGGCCCAGAGCACCTATAATAAAGAGCCTGCGGACAGCACCGCGGAGAACCTCTCCCACCAGGCCTACAGCTGCCTGGTGGCGGGGGACGCCTACGAGCCTGTGTGCGACGGCTACGCCAAGGCCGTGAAAGTGGTCTGCGACTTGCTGGAAATCCCCTCCACCTTGGCCATCAGCGAGAACCACATGTGGAACAACATCAAGATGGACGACGGCGACTGGTACAACCTGGACCTGACCTGGGACGACACCGGCGACGCCGGCAGCCACAGCTACTTCCTGGTGGGTTCCCAGACGCTGGTGGATGGGGTGGCTTTCAACAAGCAGCCCGACCACGTGGAGCGCAATATCTGGATTGAGGACAGCCAGCTGAACTCTGTCACCTTCCGGTACCCCTCGAAGAATCCCCAGGCCTACGTGTATGTGGAGGGCGGCTACGACCCCCTGCGGTTCCCCGATGTAAAGCGCAGCGCCTGGTACTATAGCTATGTGGAGAGCGCCGCGGATATGGGCCTGTTTGTGGGGGACGAAAAGGGCTTCTTCAATCCCAACGCGGACATCACCCGGGCCCAGTTCGTCCAGGTGCTCTACAACGCCGTGGCCCCCGAGGACTACACCCCCGCCGAGCTGACCTTCCGCGACGTGCCTGCCGGGAAGTGGTACACCAACGCCGTGGCTTGGGCCTCGGAGATGGGCGTGGTGGCTGGCTATGAGGACGGCAATTTCCGGCCCGGCGCCAACATCACCCGGGAGGAGATGTGCGTGGTGCTGGAGAACTACCGCCACCTCATCACCGACGCCCAGCCCGAGCCTGTGGACTTCACCTTCCCTGACGATGAGGAAATCTCCTCCTGGGCCAAGGAAGCCGTGTACAACTGCTACGATTACAGCTTGATTTCCGGCGACGAGCGCAGCTACTTCAACCCCACGGACAACACCATCCGCTGCGAGGCCGCCACCGTGTTCACCAAGTACGTGCTCCTGCTGGAGCAGCTGCCGCCCAAGGAGGAGCAGCCCGAGGACCCGGACGAGGAGACATCCTCCAAGCCGGATGACAGCTCCTCCAGCGAGGAGCCCTCCGAGCCCGCCACTCCCCCCGAGGACAGCTCTTCCAGCGAGGGGGACTCCTCTTCTTCCCAGGACAGCAGTTCCTCCGGCACCGGGAGCGGTTCCTCCAGCGACTCCTCCCAGGAGAGCAGCAGTTCTTCTGAGGAAACTTCCCGCCTCACCACCGACGAGGATAGCGAAACCCACCAGGCTCCTGGACCGTGAGCTCACCCCCCGCGGGGATGAAAACAGCATGAGAAAAGGGAGCTGCGGCTACCCGCTCCCAGTGATGGCTGGATATAGGAAAAAAACTCCCGGAAGGCTCCAACGCCTTTCGGGAGTTTTTTCTATTTCTAATCCAACCAGGAACTCTATGCCAGCACCTCGACCTGCTCTATGCCGTAGTAGGCGAACAGCGCCAGGGCCTCGGGAGTGATGCGCTCCCCCGAAACGGCAATGGGGATGGCCGGCGGGCAGCCCACCGTGGGCAGGCCGCAAACCCGCCCCAGGGAGTGGGCGGCATCCACGGTTTCCCGGGGAGCAAAGGCAGCCTGGCGGATGGAGCAGGCGCGCTCCCCCCGGGCCAGGGGCAGCCGGGGGGGATTCGCTTCCCCAGGGCACTGCCCCAGGGCCGCGGCCGCCTGGGCCAATTCCTCCGGGGTGTTCTCCGGGGTGGCCATCAGCACCAGGAAGTCCCGGTCGGCGTACTCGCACTCCACGCCCTGGCGCCGCAGCTGCCCGGCCAGCTCTTGGCCTGTCACCCCGCGGGGAGCGGCCACTGTCACCCGCAAAGGGTCGCTGGGCTCCACCCGCCAGCCTGCGGCGGTGAGCCTTTCCCGAAGCTCCGCCAAGCGTTCGACGGCCTCCGCCAGGCGCTGGGGGTAGCCCTCCGCCAGGTAGCGGTTGCACAAATCCAAAGAGGCCAGCGTCAAATAAGAAGGGCTGGTGGAGCCAAACAGCCCCAGGGCGGACTTGGCCAGCGGCGCCAGCTGTGCCGGGGCGGTGGGGGAGAGGTGCAGATATGCCCCGCCGGTGAGCACCGGCAGGGTCTTGTGGGCGGAATCGCAGCACAAATCGGCGCCCAAATCCAGGGGGTGGAGGGAGGGCTGCAAAAACCGCAGATAAGCCCCATGGGCGTTGTCCACCAGCAGCAAGGTGCCGTGCTGGTGGCACACCTGGGCCAAGGCGGGGATTTGCGCCATGCCGCCCAAATAGTCCGGGCTGGTGAGGTACACCGCCGCCGGAGGCTCCGGCAGGCTGTGTAAGGTCTCCTCCAGCTGGGCGGGGGAGATGGGGCACCCGCACAAAGAGCGGCTTTCCTCCGGCCACAGCCAGCGGATTTCCAAATCCAGCAGAGCGGCGGCGGAGACAAAGGCCCGGTGGACATTCCGCGCCGCCACCACGGTGTGGGAGCCGCTGGCCGCTACCGCCAGGTACAGCATGGCCCGGATGCACTGGCTGGAGCCCTCGGTGGAGTAGCAGGTGCGCTGGCTGCCGAACAGGGCGGCGGCGTTTTGCTCGCTCTCCGCCAGGATGCCCTCCGCCTCGTAGAGGGCGTCCGCCCCGTGGATTTCCGTGATGTCCCAGGGCTCGCAGCCCAAAAAGCAGCGGCCCTTGTGGCCGGGCATGTGCAGCCGGGCCGTGCCCGCCTTGGCGTAGCGCTGGACAAAGTCCGCTACCGGTGTGTTCACTGGCCGGCCTCCTGGGCGGCCTTCATCATGATGGCGCACTCAATGCGCTTGCGGAACAGCTCGCAGCCCGCCTCGTAGACGCCTCGGATGGTGCCGGTGGCGTGGTAGGCGTTGGCCGCGCAGCCGCCGGAGCAGTACAGCTTGGCCCAGCAGCCGGCGCAGTCGGGCCGGGCGTAGGCGTTGCAGGCGCGGAACTCCTCCCGCAGGGCGGTGTTGGTCACGCCGTTCCAAACGTCGCCCAGCTTGTAGGCCTCCTCGCCCACAAACTGGTGGCAGGGGTACAGGTCGCCCCAGGGGGTGACGGCCATGTACTCCGTGCCGGAGCCGCAGCCGGAGATGCGCTTGTACACGCAGGGGCCGCCGGTCAAATCCAGCATGTAGTGGTAGAAGGTGATGGGATGGCCCTCTTTCTCCCGGCGGAGCATGTCCTTGGCCAGGATTTCGTACTGCTCCTTTACTATCGCAATGTCCTCCGGCGTCAGGGCGGCGGGGTCGTCGGGGGCGCACACCACCGGCTCCATGCTCAGCTCGGTAAAGCCCAGGTCGTCCGCCATGTGGAACAAGTCCTTGGTGAAGTCCGGGTTGGCGTGGGTGAAGGTGCCCCGCATGTAGTAGTCCTTCCCGCCCCGGGCCGCCACCAGCTTTTGGAACTTGGGCACAATGCGGTCGTAGCTGCCGTTGCCCGCGTAGTCCACCCGGGTGCGGTCGTTGATTTCCTTGCGCCCGTCCAAAGAGAGCAACACGTTGCTCATCTCCCGGTTGGCAAAGTAGGTCACATCGTCGTCGATGAGCATGCCGTTTGTGGTCAGGGTGAAGCGGAAGTTCTTGCCCCGCTCCTTTTCCACGCTGCGGGCGTACTCCACCAGGTGCTTGACCACGTCCCAGTTCATCAGCGGCTCCCCGCCGAAGAAATCCACCTCCAGGTTGCGGCGGGTGCCGGAGTGGTCCATGAGAAAGTCCAGGGCCTGCTTGCCCACCTCAAAGCTCATCAGGGCCCTGTCCCCGTGGTACTTGCCCTGGCTGGCAAAGCAGTACTCGCAGTTGAGGTTGCAGGTGTGGGCCACGTGGAGGCACAAGGCCTTTACCACGTTGCCGGAGCGCTCTTTAAAGGTCCCCGCCATGTCCGCGAAGGTGTCGGGGCTAAAGAGCTTGCCGGCGTCCTTTAAGGCCTGCACGTCCTGGATGCAGCCCCGCACATCCTCCTCTGTTACATCCGGGCGGCCGCCGTACTTTTCCAGCATGGCGGCCACAATCTCCTCTGGCGTGTGGGTCTCGAAAAGGGCGATGATGTCATAGGCCACCTCGTCCACCACATGGATGCTGCCGGAGCAGCTGTCGAGCACAATATTATAACCGTTTAACTGATATTGGTGTACCATTCAGTTCCTCCTGACACAAAAAAGGCCGCCCGAAGGCGGCGCCTTTTTTTATTTCTCTGTGTTCTCACACTTCTGGTTGGCTACGCCGCAGCTTGTCTTGCAAGCGGACTGGCAGGAAGTCTGGCACTCACCGCAGCCGCCGTTCTTGGCGCTCTCGCACATATCCCGGGTTTCCAGAGTCTTGATTCGTTCCATGACACATAGCTCCTTCAATAAGTTCTTCTGGCCCATGCCGCAGGGCGTAAACCAGTGTTTATAAGCAATCCTATCATAGTTGGCCGGGAAAGTCAAGGCGGCAGCGGGCCACTGCGGAAAAATTGGGTATGTGCGCACTTTTTGCCGGGGATTCGCGGGGTTTTCGCCTATTTCATCAGAAAGGGGGAAAGCCGCCTTCCCTCCCTGGAGCCCGCCGCTTGTCTCAGAATATGAAAGCAGCAGCGACTCCTGCGGGCTGGGAGGAACATCCCCCGCCGCTGGGTGGCTCCTCCCATTTTACAGCACATTTCCAAATTTCAATAGAAAAGTTTATAT
>ENA-UOJM01002362-UOJM01002362.1-human-gut-metagenome-genome-assembly--contig:-P116-NODE-2362-length-13498-cov-4.801830_pt1 | contig 13498 bp, 10 predicted proteins | sample MGYA00242349_ERZ723896 | MGnify/ENA metagenome assembly ERZ723896 | reverse complement strand
AGTACCCGGACTTTATGAATATGAAGCTCAAGGACTTCCCCCGGTATCATATTATTTTTTTGATCCGCACCCTGGCCGGGCGCAAGGTACTGTATAAGCATATCTCCAAGAGCAATATTGAGTACTTTAAGAACCGTCCGCTGATCTTGAAGTCGGCGTTGAAAGAGCACCGGGACGGCATTATTATCGGCTCCGCCTGCGAGCAGGGCGAGCTGTACCAGGCCATTCTCCACGGCAAAAGCGACGAAGAGTTGGAGAAAATCGCCGACTTTTATGATTATTTGGAAATTCAGCCGAACGGCAACAATGCTTTTATGCTGCGTTCCAATAAAGAAATTCATGAGCAGATCCGGGAAGAAGAGGATCTGAACAATATTAACCGCAAAATTCTCGCCATCGGCGACAAGCTGGGCAAGCTGACCGTAGCTACCGGCGATGTACATTTTCTTGATAAAAAAGACGCCAAGTTCCGCGCCATTATTATGGCCAGTAAAGGCTTTGAGGACGCGGATATGCAGCCGCCTTTGTACTTTAAGACCACCAACGAGATGCTGGAGGACTTTGCCTACCTGGGTGACCGGGCCAAGGAAGTGGTGGTGGACAACCCCAACAAGATCGCCGATATGATTGACGACGATATTGTGCCCATTCCTCCCGGTACCTTCCAGCCCCACATTGACGGCGCAGACGATGAGCTGACGGACATTTGCTGGAAAACCGCTAAGGAGAAATACGGCGATCCGGTGCCGGAGTATGTGGCCTCTCGCTTGCAGCGTGAGCTGGATTCCATTATCAAGCACGGGTTTGGCGTGCTGTATGTTATTGCCAAACGATTGGTTAAGAACTCGGAGGAGCACGGTTACTTGGTGGGCTCCCGAGGGTCCGTCGGTTCCTCCTTTGTAGCCCACATGGCGGGCATTTCCGAGGTAAACCCCTTGGCACCTCATTATGTGTGTCCCAAGTGCAAGCACAGTGAGTTTATACAGGACGGCTCTGTGGGCAGCGGCTTTGACCTGCCGCCTAAGGACTGCCCCCATTGCCATATACCCATGAACCGGGATGGCCACGAAATTCCCTTTGAGACTTTCCTGGGCTTTGACGGCGATAAAGAGCCGGATATTGACTTGAACTTCAGCGGCGACTACCAGTCCCAGAGCCATCGGTTCACGGAGGAGCTGTTTGGTAAGTCCCATGTGTTCAAGGCCGGTACCATGGCCACCGTGGCGGAAAAAACCGCCTTTGGCTATGTGATCAAGTACCTGGAGGAGCGGGGCTTGGACGGCTCCACCCCCAAGGCGGAGATTGAGCGACTGAAAGATGGCTGTACCGGTATTAAGCGTACCACCGGCCAGCACCCGGGTGGCATGGTGGTTGTGCCGGACGAGTACGAGGTGGAGGATTTTACGCCTATTCAGTACCCGTCTAACGATAAGAGCAAGGGCACCTATACCACACACTTTGACTTTAAGAACGCGCTTCACGATACGCTGCTGAAGCTGGACGAGCTGGGTCACGATGTGCCCACCCTTTATAAATTTCTGGAGGACGCCACCGGTATTCCTGTGATGGATGTGGACCTGTGCGACCCCAAGTTGTACCAGATGATCACCTCTACGGAGCCGATCGGTGTGTCGCCGGAGGATATTGACTGCCCCACCTCCACATTGTCTATTCCGGAGATGGGCACTCCCTTTGTGCTGGGAATGCTCATGGAGGCACAGCCAAAAACTTTTTCCGATTTGCTGCAAATCTCCGGCCTGTCCCACGGCACGGATGTGTGGTTGGGCAACGCCCAGGAGCTGATCAAAAACGGTGTGTGCACCATTTCTGATGTGATCGGCTGCCGTGACGGTATTATGACCTATCTGCTCCATAAGGCGGAAGCTTATGAGCAGCGCACCGGCAAGCCCTCGCCCCTAAGTAAGAAGGACTGCTTTAAGATCATGGAATACACGCGTAAGGGCAAGGCGCCCAAGGAGTTGCCGCCGTATGAGGAAGCCATGAAAGAAGTGGGCGTGGAGCAGTGGTACATAGACAGCTGCTATAAAATCAAATATATGTTCCCCAAGGCGCACGCAGCGGCGTATGTGATCGCGGCCCTGCGCTTGGGATGGTATAAGATCTATTATCCCTTGCAGTATTACAGTGCATTCTTTACCGTGCGCGGCGGCGATCTGGACGCTGTGGCGGCGGTTCAGGGCAAGGATGCGGTTAAGGCCAGAATGGAAGAGATCAAGCGCAAGGGCAACGACGCCTCTGCCAAGGAGCAGGACACATACGGCATTTTGCAGATTGTGATTGAAATGTTGGCTCGCGGGTACCATTTTCTGCCGGTGGATATTTATAAGTCAGACTGGCGGGTGTATAATATTGAGGACGGCAAGATCCGTCTGCCTTTTAGCGCGATTGCCGGCGTAGGTGAGAACGCAGCTAAGCAGTTGGCCCAGGCCAAGGACGACGGTATGGGCGAGTTTATCTCCTGTGATGATCTGATGGCACGCAGCGGGGTAGGCAAGTCTGTGGTAGACTCCCTGCGCGAGGCGGGGGCACTGGGCGACCTGCCGGAGAGCAACCAAATTTCTCTCTTTTAAGTCCGGGCTTGACAAACGCTCTTTTGTGTGGTAGCATATTACCACATTAGCGTACTAAAGCGAGGAAAACGACATGAAACAATATGCAAAAGTGACCCCGGAGGGCAGCCGTGACCTGCTGTTTGAGGAGTGCGACGATCGCCGCCGGGTAGAGAACGCCCTAACCGGGTTATATGAGGCTAACGGTTACCGCAAGGTGATCACCCCCACATTGGAGTTTTTTGATGTGTTTAACAGCGGCGATGCCGGGCTGGATGCAGACGAGATGTATAAGCTGACGGATAACAGGGGCAGAACCACTGTGCTACGGCCGGACAACACCCTGCCCATTGCCCGCCTGGTGGCTACTCGACTGTCGGAGGACGCCTTTCCGGTACGGCTCTATTACAATCAAAGTGTATTTGTGCGCACCAAGGAGCTGGCCGGGCGCACCGACGAGGTGGCGCAGAGCGGCATTGAACTCATTGGCGACGGCTCTATGGCGGCGGATATTCAGGTCATTACGCTGGCTTGCCGCGCTATGCAAAGCACGGTGCCGGGCTTTAAGATCGAGTTGGGCCACGCCGGTTACTTTGGCGCAGTGCTGCGCAATCTGAATGTAAAACCGGCGGTGAAGGCAGAAATTTGCCACTTGATCGAGCAAAAGAACTTTGCAGCGCTGGGCGATTTGCTGGATACCTTGGAGGATTGCAGAGAGACCCGGGTGCTGCGGCGGCTGCCTCGGCTGTTTGGCGGCCCGGAGGTGCTGGACGAAGCGCGGGAACTGTATACCGAGGGTGGCGCAGACGCCTCCTTGCAGTATATTAAAACACTGTACGACACGCTGTGTGCCGCAGGTTTGCAGGAGCAGGTGCTGCTGGATTTGGGTATTGTTAATCGTTCTAACTACTACACCGGCGTGATCTTTCGCGGGTATGTGCAGGGCAGCGGTCTGACCGTGCTGTCCGGCGGTCGGTATGACAATCTGCTGGGCGAATTTGGCACGGACAAACCGGCCATCGGCTTTGCGGTGGATGTGTCGGCGGTGACCGATGTGCTCCACGAGGAGATTAATTTGGACCGCCCGCTGCGCATTGCACTGACTAAGGGACGGCTGGAAAAGGCGTCTGTGCAGATGTTCAAGACCATGGGGCTGAACACGGAGGCTCTGGAGAATAAAGGCCGCCGGCTGATCTTGCCGGTGGATCCGTACGAGGCGGTACTGTCTAAAGCGCCGGATGTGATCACGTATGTGGAGCACGGCGTGTGCGACATTGGCATTGTAGGCAAAGACACCATTGTGGAGCACGGCAGTGCATTCTATGAAGTGCTGGATCTGAATATCGGCCGTTGCGCCTTTGCCCTGGCGACCAAGAAGGGTACGGATTTCTTCAGCGGCTACAAGCGCAAAACCGTGGCCAGCAAATACCCTAAGGTGGCTAAAGAATTCTTTAAGTCCAAGGGTATGGATGTGGATGTGATCAAGATCGAGGGCAGCGTGGAACTGGCGCCGCTCCTGGGCTTGGCAGACGGCATTGTGGATATTGTGGAGACCGGCTCCACCTTAAAGGAGAACGGTCTGGAAGTGGTAGAGAAGATCATGCCCATTTCTGCGCGGGTGATCGTGAATATGGCTTCTATGAAGCTGCGCAAGGACGAGATTGAGGCGTTCTTGCATGATATTGAACTGGCAGCGCAAGTGGGTTGAAAGAGGGTAGAACAATGAAAATCACAAAAGCAAACGGCGTGGTCGAATACCAGCTTTTGGCTCAGCTGAAACAGCGGGCAGGGGAGACGGATCCCAAGATCACCGAGGCGGTGACCACCATTATCAATGGTGTTAAAGAGGGCGGCGACGAGGCTGTGCGGGAGTACACCGTGCGGTTTGACGGCAGCGTGCCTAAGAAAATCGAATTTGACAAGGACGAGATTCATGCCTTTTTAGATCAGGTAGACCCGGCCTTTAAGGACGCTGTGGTGAAAGCGCAGCAAAATATCTATGACTTCCATCAGCGCCAGGCCCAGCAAAGCTGGATGACCACCAAGGAAAGCGGCGTCATTATGGGCCAGCGTATTCGCGGGCTGAAGCGTGTAGGCATTTATGTGCCCGGTGGCACAGCGGCGTATCCCTCCTCTGTGCTGATGAACGCCGTTCCCGCCAAGATCGCCGGTGTACAGGAAATCATTATGGTGACCCCGCCCGGTAAGGACGGCAATCCCAATCCCAATATTATGGCGGCGGCCGCGGTGGCCGGTGTGGATAAGGTGTTTTTAGTGGGCGGTGCCCAGGCGGTGGCTGCTTTGGCCTACGGTACCCAGCGAATCCCCAAGGTAGATAAAATCGTCGGTCCCGGCAATATCTTTGTGGCCACGGCCAAAAAGCTGTTGTACGGCGTGGTAGATATTGATATGGTGGCTGGCCCCAGCGAAATTCTCATTGTGGCGGACTCTACGGCGGATGCCTCTTTCCTGGCGGCAGACCTGATGAGCCAGGCGGAGCACGATATGCGAGCTTCTGCCATTTTGCTAACCACTTCCGAGTCTTTGGCTAAGAACACGCTGCGGGAGATTGACCGGCAGATCAAGACCTTGGTGCGTCAGGAGATCATTCAAAAATCCTTTGACGACTACGGTGAAATCATTGTGTGCGACAATTTGCGCCAGGCGCTGGATTTTGCGAACGAATTGGCGCCGGAGCACTTGGAATTGTGCGTGGCTGAGCCGCTGAAATATATCGGTATGGTGGATAACGCTGGTTCTGTATTTCTGGGCAATTGGTCTCCGGAGCCCTTGGGCGATTATTACGCAGGCCCCAATCATGTGCTGCCCACTAGCGGTACGGCTCGGTTCTTTTCGCCCCTGTCGGTAGATAGCTTTGTGAAGAAGTCATCCTTTATTTATTACACCCCGGAAGAGCTGAAAAAGGCCAAGGACGATATTATGCTTTTGGCAGAGACGGAGGGCCTGACCGCCCACGCCAACTCTATAAAAGTACGGTTTGAATAAGAGGTGCGGTTTATGCGAACGGCAACGGTAGAACGAAATACGAAAGAGACCCAAATTGCGGCCACCCTGTGTTTGGACGGCGGGGAAGTGGCTGTGTCCACCGGCAACGGCTTTTTTGATCACATGCTTACAGCCTTTGCGGTGCACGGCGGCTTTGGGCTGCAACTGACGGTGCAGGGAGACCTGGAGGTAGACGCCCATCACACGGTAGAAGATACCGGTATTGTGCTGGGGCAGGCACTGCGCCAGGCGCTGGGCGACTTTGGCGGCATTGCCCGGTACGGCAGTTTTGCGGTGCCGATGGACGAGAGCCTGGCACGGTGCGATCTGGATTTGTCCAATCGGCCGTTTTTGGTGTTCCGCGCCACATTTCAGCAGGAACGGTGCGGCGATTATGAAACCTGCGTAACAGAGGAATTTTGGCGCGCCTTTGCGGTGAACGCCGGGATCACTCTGCATATTGATGTGCCTTACGGCACCAACGCCCACCACCAAATTGAGGCTGTCTTTAAGGCTGTTGGTCACGCCCTGCACGGCGCGGTGCAGCCCACCGGCGGTGCGGTGTTGTCTACCAAGGGCGTATTATAAACAAAAATTAGAGAGGGTAACGACTTATGATTATTTTTCCCGCCATTGATATTATGGACGGTAAGCCGGTGCGGCTGCTGCGGGGCGATTTTGACACCGCAGAGCAGGTGGCAGAAGATGTACTGACGACTGCCAAGCAGTTTGCCCGGGTGGGCTGCACCTGGGTGCACATGGTGGATCTGGACGGCTCCCTGCAAAAGAAGCCGGTAAACACAGACCCGATTTTGCAGGTGGTGGAGCACACCCCGCTGAAAGTGGAAGTTGGCGGCGGTATTCGCACCATGGAGGATATTGCGTTCTACCTGGATCGGGGCGTGGATCGGGTCATTCTCGGCTCCGTTGCCCTTAAAAATCCGGAGCTGGTGCAGCAGGCGGTAGACGCCTATGGGGACAAGATCGCCGTAGGGATCGACGCCAAGAAAGGTATGGTGGCCACCGAGGGTTGGACCGAGGACTCCCAAATGGACTTTATCGACCTGGCAAAGGCCATGGAGAAGATGGGCGTTGCCACCATTATCTATACGGATATTGGTCGGGACGGTACCCTCAGCGGCCCGGATGTGCAAGGGCTGGATCGGCTGAACAAAGCGGTCAGATGCAATGTGATCGCCAGCGGCGGCGTTACCACCATTACGGATATTTTGGTGATGAAAGATAAAAAAATGTATGGCACCATTTGCGGTAAGTGCATTTATAAAAAGACGCTGGATTTGCGGGAAGCGGTAGGTATTTGCAAATGACAGAAGATTTGGAGCAGTATTTTGCCAAGGGCGAGTTGATCCCTGCGGTGGTGCAGGAGGCCTCTACCGGCCAGGTGCTGATGCTGGCTTATATGAATCAGGAATCCTTAAAGCGCACCCTGGAGAGCGGCTATACTTGGTTTTGGTCCCGCTCCCGGCAGGAGCTTTGGAATAAAGGCGCCACCAGCGGCCACCTGCAAAAGGTGGTGGCCATGTACAGCGACTGCGATAACGACACCCTATTGGTGCAGGTGGAGCAGACCGGCGCGGCGTGCCACACCGGGCACCACAGCTGTTTTTATACCAAGATGGAGGGCAATTTCAATGACTGCGATTGAGCGTGAATATCAGGTGATTCTGGATCGTCGGGCGGATCGGCAGGAGGGGTCTTATACCTGCTATCTGTTTGACCAGGGCATCGACAAAATTTTGAAGAAAGTGGGCGAGGAATGCACCGAGATGGTCATTGCCGCCAAGAATAACGATAAGGACGAGACGGTGTATGAGATCACGGATTTGATCTACCACACCCTTGTCATGATGGCCAATCAGGGCATTACCCCGGCGGACATTCAGGCGGAGCTGGACAAGCGCGCCGAAAAAGCCGGCAATCTGAAAAAATTCCACCAGGTGGATAAGAATACATAATGTTGCATAAAAAATGGGTGATCCGGCAGGCAGACAAAGAGGCTGCCTCTGCCATTAGCGAACAATTCAATATCGACCCGTTTTTGGCATTTTTGCTGGTGTCTCGCGGACTGACGGACGACCTGGCGGTGCAGGAATTTCTCCACCCCGGTCAGGCGCTATGCGCTCCGGAGGGCTTTGCGGATATGGAGGCGGCTGCTGCCAGACTGCAACAGGCGCTGGACAGCGGTGAAAGAATATGCGTGTACGGAGATTATGACTGTGACGGTGTGACCGCCACAGCTTTGCTATACTCTTTTTTAGAGGCCATGGGCGGCAATGTGATCTACTATATCCCGGATCGGGAGACAGAGGGCTACGGCCTAAACAAAGGCGCCATTGACACCCTGGCCGCCAAAGGCACCGGCCTGATTGTTACGGTGGATAACGGTATTTCGTCTGTGGACGAGGCAGAGTATATCTACCGGCTGGGTATGCAGCTGGTGGTGACCGATCATCACCAAGTAGGAGAGAAGCTGCCCCGCGCAGAGGCCGTGGTGAACCCCCACAGAACGGACAATCAGCTGCCCTTTACGGATTTTTGCGGGGTGGGCGTGGCCTTTAAGCTGGCTTGCTGTTTATATGACGGTGAGCCGGCGGAATTGTTGGAGCAGTTCGGCGACCTGGTTGCCATCGGCACTGTGGGTGATCTGGTTCCCTTGGTAGGGGAGAACCGGGCGCTGGTACAGGCCGGTTTGCGCACCTTGCAAGAGGAACCGCGCCCCGGCGTATATGCGCTGTTACAGGCAGCCGGAGCCGGAGAAGAGCTGAGCGGCACCGATGTGGCCTTTAAGCTATGCCCACGCATTAACGCAGCCGGGCGAATGGATAGTGCCCTGCGGGCGTTGGAGCTGCTGCTGGCGGAGGATGAAGAAACGGCTGCGGCGCGCGCCCGTCAGCTGTGCGACGATAACGCCCTGCGACAAGAGCTGGAACGCAAAATCATAGATGATATTACTGCCAAGCTGGCTGCGGATCCGGCACCCTTGCGCCAGCGTGTACTGGTGGTGGCCGGGGAGGATTACCACCCGGGGGTTATCGGCATTGTGGCTTCCCACTTGGTAGAGCGCTACGGCAAACCCACTGTGGTGCTGGATATGAAGGCGGACGGCACCGCCTGCGGCTCTGCCCGGAGCATTGAGGGCTTTGACCTGTATCGGGCAGTGGCGGCGTGCAGCCATGTGCTCACCCGCTTTGGCGGTCATCCCATGGCTGCGGGTATGGGCTTGGCAGTGGCAGATATTCCTGTCTTTGCCCAAGCCATCAACGCTTATGCCGAGAAGGAGTATCCTCGTATGCCGGCTTTGCAGCTGCATCTGGACTGTAAGCTGTCCCCGGCGTACTTGACCTTAGATTTGGCAGAGAATTTGCAGTTGCTGGAGCCTTGTGGCACAGACAATCCGGCAGCGCTGTTTGGTCTGTTTCACTTGCGGCTGGTGTCTGTCAGCCCCCTGGGGGCAGAGGGCAAGCACTTGCGTCTGGAGGCGGAGAAAAAGGGTCGCCGTCTGCGAATTGTGCAGTTTGGGGTGAAGCCCGAGGACTTCCCCTATGTGCCCGGTGATTTTATCGACTGCGCGGTACAGATTTCTAAAAATCCCTATAAGGGCAAGGTCTATCTTTCTGTGCGAGCGGCAGATGTGCGCCGCAGCGGCACGGATGATGACCGATATTATAATGAACTTTACGATTACAGAGCCTTTTTACAAAACGGCACCCACCAATACCCGGTATACCCGGATCGGCAGGTGTGCGCCGCGGTATATCGGTTCTTAAAGAGCCGGGGCGGCTGGGATTTTGGCACCGAGGAGCTGTATTTCGCCCTGCAAAAAGGGGCAACCTACGGACAGGTGCTCGTGGCGCTGAAAGCCCTGCACCAGGCGGGACTGATTCGCCGTGGTAAAAGCCAAATTCGCCTGGCACAGCCTGCGGGCAAGGTTGATTTGGAAGCCACGCCCATTTTGCGAAAACTGAGAGAGGGTGCAAGCCTTGGAGAATAAAAAATCAATACCCCCGGTGCCGGCAGCGGCAGAGCTGCCCCCGGAACAGACGGCGGACCATAAGCCCTATGACGATGGGTTTGCGCCGTTCTTTGCGGAAATTCAAAAGAAACCCCAGTATGACAGCGCCCGGATCGAAAAGGCCTATTCCTTGGCCCGCTCTGCCCACGAAGGGCAGTTTCGCCGTTCCGGGGAGCCGTATATTATGCACCCGGTGGCGGTGGCGAAAATCCTGTTTGAACTGGGCATGGACAATGAGTGTATTATCGGCGCACTGCTCCACGATGTGGTAGAAGACACGCCCTATGACATTGACTATATCTCCCGCGAGTTTGGCCCGGAGGTGGCGCTGTTGGTGGACGGCGTAACCAAGCTGGGCCAGATCCCCCTGTCTACCCGGGAGGAAGTGCAGGCGGAGAACATTCGCAAAATGTTTATGGCCATGAACCGGGATGTGCGGGTGATTATCATTAAGCTGGCGGACCGGCTGCACAATATGCGCACCGCCAAGTTTTGGCCCCCGTATAAGCAGCGGGAGAAGAGCCTGGAAACACTGGAGATTTATGCCCCCATTGCGATTTTATCCCTGGATCCAATTGCTTATAAGGAAATTGAGCAGAACCTGCGCTTAAAGCAGGTGGAGGGCGAGCGTTTCTTAGCGGATATTAAGGCGCAAATCCGCGCCAAGTTAGAGCCGATCATGAAGAATGTTCAGATCACCTCCCGGGTAAAGTCCGTCCACGGAATCTTTCGCAAGGTGTATATCAAGGGCAAGGATTTTGAACAAATCTTTGACATTTACGCCGTGCGCATTATCGTGGACTCTATGATCGACTGCTACAATGCCTTGGGTATTGTGCACGATATGTTTACGCCCCTGCCCGGTCGGTTTAAGGACTATATCTCTACCCCCAAACCCAATATGTACCAGTCCCTGCATACTACGGTGCTGGGCCCCGGTGGCATTCCCTTTGAAATTCAGATTCGCACCTGGGATATGCACCGCACGGCAGAGTACGGTATCGCTGCCCACTGGAAGTATAAGCTGGGCAAAGGCGGCAAGGACTCCATCGACAATCGGTTGGAGTGGATTCATAAAATGCTGGAGACCGGTGAGGCGTCTACCAACGCTGAGGATTTGGTGCGCAACATTAAGGGCGACCTGTCCTCGGATGAGATCTTTGTGTTTACCCCCAATGGGGACATTAAGACTTTGCCCAGCGGCGCCACGGTGATCGACTTTGCCTACGCCATTCACTCGGCGGTAGGCAACCGCATGACCGGTGCCAAGGTCAACGGCAAGATCGTACCTATTACCTATAAACTGAAAACCGGCGAGATCTGCGAGGTGCTTACCAGCAATCAGCCGGGCAAAGGCCCGTCCAGAGACTGGCTGAAAGTGGTGACCACCGGCGAAGCTCGGTCCAAAATTCGCTCTTGGTTCAAGAAAGAGCGGCGGGACGAGAACATCGTCCAGGGCAAGGCTGAGGTGGATCGAGAGCTGCGGCGGAACTTTATCCGCCTGGACGGCGAGCAGTACGACGCCTTTTTGCAGCGGATCGCCGAGCGCCAGCACTGCGCTTCCGTGGAGGATTTCTATGCCACCGTGGGCTATGGCGGGCTGGTCATCAGCCGTATGATGCCCGGTATCAAGGACGAATATAATCGCAACTGGCGCCAGGCGGAGGAGTCTGCCCAACCGGCAAAAGCGCCGGAGCGCCCCCGCAAATCCGGCGGTAGCAGCGGCGGTGTGATTGTTGAGGGGATCGACAACTGCCTGATCAATATGGCCCGTTGCTGTGCGCCGGTGCCCGGTGAGGAGATCATCGGCTTTATCACCCGGGGGCACGGGCTGACCATTCATCGGCGGGATTGTGTGAATGTGCCGCGAGATTTGGCAGAGTGCCCGGAACCGGAGCGCTGGGTCAAGGCTCGGTGGGACGACTCTGTGCAGGTGGAGACCATGTCCACCTTGGAAGTCTACGCCATTGACCGGGACGGCTTGGTGCTGGATATTGCCAACGCCATGTCCAAGGCCCATGTGAAGATCCAGTCTATTAATGCCAGACCCATTAACGAAGGCAACTGCCTGACCACCCTGACATTGTCGGTAAACAGCCGGGAGCACCTGGAAAATGTGGTCAAGATTTTGAAGAAGATACCCAGTGTGTATCATATTGAGCGAGGTGCAGGACGATGATTACCGTATTACAGCGTGTGCAGCACGCCAAAGTGGAAATAGACGGCAAGACCGTGGGCGCCACCAAACAGGGGCTGTTGATTCTCCTGGGCGTGGCCGAAGGGGATACTCGAGTAGAGGCAGACAAGCTGGTAAAAAAAATTGCCAACTTGCGGATTTTTGAAGATGAAAACGGCAAGATGAACCTGTCGCTCTTAGACATTGGCGGCGGGGTGCTGGTGGTGAGCCAGTTTACCCTGTGTGCGGACTGCACCCACGGGCGGCGCCCCAGCTTTACCCGTTCCGCCCCGCCGGCACAGGCCAACGAACTGTACGAATACTTTACCCGGGCACTGGGGGAGCAGGGCGTGTCCCATATTGAAACCGGTGTGTTTGGCGCCGATATGGCGGTGACACTCCTAAACGACGGCCCGGTGACCATTATACTTGACACAAAGGACTTAAAGTAATGCAGATCAAATCAGCTACCTTTGGCCAGTTGCAGAACAACTGCTACCTGGTTACGGACGAAGCCAGCGGCCGCAGTGCCCTGGTGGATTGCACGGAATACAGCGACAAGATGAAAGATTTTATCGGCGACGCCAAGCTGGATTATATTCTGCTGACCCACGGCCATTTTGACCACATCGGCGGCGTAGCGGCGGTAAAGGCTGCCACCGGCGCCAAGGTCGTCATCAGCGCCGAGGATGCCCCGATGCTCACTTCCTCTCGCAAGTCGCTGGCGGCGTTTTCGTTCCTCTCTCAGGCGCCGGCGCAGGCGGATATTTTAGTGCAGGACGGCGATACCGTCACCTTGGGCAACACGGTCTTTACCGTGCTGGCCACGCCCGGTCACACCCCCGGCGGTGTGTGTTACATTACAGAGCACTGTATTTTTAGCGGCGACACGCTGTTTTTCTGCTCTTGCGGGCGCACGGATTTTCCCGGCGGCAGCAGTAGAGAAATTATGGATAGCCTGCAAAAACTGGCGGCCCTGCCCGGGGACTACACCGTCTATCCCGGCCACGATCGCTTTTCCACCCTAAATTTTGAACGGCAACATAACCCGTATATGAAGAAATTATGATTTTACGCGTCATTAACCACCCTTATGAATTTGATATGAAGAACCTGTGCATCACCTTCTTCCCCCATGAGAAGATCCGTTTGGAGGGGGAGGAGGACCCGGTGGTGGTTACCACCCGTCGGGAGACGGACGGGTCCTTTTTTGTGTCTGCCAAGGTATACGATGTGTACCGGGAGACAACAGCCAAGCCGGAACCGGCAGACGAGGAGCACCTGGTGCTGTCCGTTACCCTTTATCGGCTGCTTAGCGGTATATTAGGTTTTGCGCCCCCTTGGGGCGTGCTGTACGGCGTGCGCCCGGCTAAATTGATGCACCGGCTGTGCGCCCAAATGGGGGACGATGCGGCGGTTGCACACTTCCAGACTGCCTTTTTGACCCAAAAAAGCAAGGCGGAGTTGGCACATGAGGTGATGCTCCATGAAAACCGCTCCATTGCTCGCTCCGGGCCAAAGTCGTTCTCTCTGTATGTGTCTATTCCGTTTTGCCCCACTCGGTGCGCTTACTGCTCTTTTGTGTCTCATTCGATTGAAAAAACCCACAAGCTGATGACCCCTTATGTGGATCTGTTGCTGCGGGAGCTGGAGGAGACCTCCAAGTACGCCAAAGAATTGGGGTTGGAGCTGTCCACCGTGTATTTCGGCGGC
>ENA-UOJM01002359-UOJM01002359.1-human-gut-metagenome-genome-assembly--contig:-P116-NODE-2359-length-13501-cov-14.346125_pt1 | contig 13501 bp, 7 predicted proteins | sample MGYA00242349_ERZ723896 | MGnify/ENA metagenome assembly ERZ723896 | reverse complement strand
CAGCCGCCGGAGCGGTGCTTAAGCCGTAAGGCGGGAATTATGCGGTGTTGCCTTAAGCCCATAATTCAAGGCGGCCACAATCTTTGCAAGGGTTCCTGTAGCAACAGGCTCGCTTGTTTCTGCGTTTGCAAGTGGATTTGCACTTTAACAATTCTGCCTGGACGTTATTCATCAATAATTGGGCTCTTTAAGAGACATTATAAGGCTCAATGAGCTAATTTTCAAGTGGCATAACAGATTTTATGCTATCATGGAAGGGAGCTGAAAGAGAACCATGTTTGACAGCAGGCGATTGGGCGCGGCGCTGCGGGAAGCGCGGATGGAGAAAAACTATACGCAGGAATATCTGGCGGAACTGCTGAACATCACGCCGACCCACATGAAGCATATCGAAAGCGGGCACCGCAAACCGTCCATTGAAGTGTATTTCAAGATGGTGGAGGTGCTGGGCTTCTCCACGGACAATTTTTTGCTGGCGGAAGCCCCTATCCAGACGGAGGCGGCTCGGCGGGAACTGACCCTGCTGCTGACACAGTGCGGCCCCGACCAGCTGAGGGTTTTACAAGCTACCGCGCAGGCTCTTTTAGATACCGCACGGCAGCCCGCCGACACACAGAACTGAATATATAAAAGAAGAACGGCTCAACCGCAGTGGCTGAACCGTTCTTTTGAATTCTATGAAAAAATGTGCCGCTATGCCTTAAGTCTCGCAATACACCGCAATCGCTTTCGCTGCGAACTCGGCGGTGCCGGGGCCGCCTGCGGCGTTGATGTTGGCGGTGAACTCTCCGCCTGCGCCGTACATTTGGCCGAGCTGGGCGAAAATCTCCTTTGTGCAGGTGTAGTAGTGCTCGGTGATGAAAGCTTGCAGCTTGGCGGCCTGCGCCTGCACGGCGGGGTTGTCGATGGGCAGGTTTTGCAGTGCGCCGAACCCGGCGGTCAACGCCATCAGCTGATTGTTTATATCGCTGCTCTCCTGCACCGTGCGTTTGGCGGCGTTCCGCTCAAACTCGCGGTAGGCGGGGGTGTCGCCCCAAGATTCCTTGGCGCGGCGGGTGTACTCGTCAATGCGGGATGTATCAAATTCTTTGAATTGCATAGTGTGTCCTCCTGCGGCTTGCAAAGTCCGCGCCAGCCGTATCAAATCTTCCAAGTGCTGCTTTTTCAGCGTGAGAAGCTCAATTTGCTGGCGCAGAGCCTTGCGGCGGTCAAAATTCGGGTTGTCCAAAATGGTGCGGATGTCCCGCAAGGAAAACTCCAGCTCCCGAAACAGCAAAATCTGCTGCAAACGTTCCAGCGCTGCATCGTCATACAGCCTGTAGCCGCTCTCGGTGCGCATGGCGGGCAGCAGACCCAGCTTATCATAGTATTGCAGCGTGCGTATGCTTATGCCTGTCAGTCGGCTGGCTTCTTTTACGGTCATCATGATAAAACCCTCGTTTCCTTTGCGGTACTGCCATCATACACCCTGACGTTGCGTCAGAGTCAAGTGTTTCTTGAAAAAAAGTGTAATTGAAAACTTTCCGCGTCTGTGCTACACTTGCCTTTGTGCGAATTACGAAATTGGGAGGAAACAGGAGAATCATGGAACAAAAACAAAACAGAAGTTCGTTTTCCGGCAAGCTCGGCTTTGTGCTGTCGGCTGCCGGGGCATCGGTGGGGCTGGGCAATATCTGGCGGTTCCCGTATCTGGCGGCCAAGTACGGCGGCGGTATTTTTCTGCTGATCTATATTGTGCTGGCGCTGACGTTCGGCTACACGATGATCATGGCCGAGACTGCCCTGGGCCGCATGACCCACAAAAGCCCGGTCAGCGCCTACGGCACGTTTGCCAAGCCCGGCAAAAAGAACGGATTCCTCGGCTTTGGCGGCTGGATCAACGCCGTTATCCCGGTGCTGATCGTGCCGTACTACTCGGTCATCGGCGGCTGGGTCATCAAATATCTGTTTGAATATCTGCGCGGCAACGCCCAGGGCCTTGCGGAGGACGGCTATTTCAGCGCGTTCATTGCAGATGGCGCGTCCGCTGAGGTCTGCTTCCTGCTGTTTGCGTTCTTTACGCTGGGCATCATCTTTGCGGGCGTGCGCAACGGCGTGGAGCGCGTCTCCAGGCTCATGATGCCGGTGCTGGTCGTGCTGTCGGTCATCATTGCGGTCTACTCGGTCACGCGGCCCGGCGCACTGGCGGGTGTTGCCTATTTCCTGGTGCCCAACCCGGCCAACTTCTCGTGGATGACCGTCGTCACGGCCATGGGGCAGATGTTCTACTCGCTGTCCATCGCCATGGGCATTCTTGTCACGTTCGGCTCCTACATGAAGAAGGATGTCTCGATTGAGGAATCCACCGAGCACGTCGAGATTTTCGACACGCTCATCGCCGTCATGGCGGGCCTGATGATCATTCCGGCGGTGTTTGCGTTCTCCGGCGGCGATCCCGACACGCTGCAGGCCGGTCCTGCGCTGATGTTCATTACGATCCCGAAAGTCTTTGCCAGCATGGGGCTGGGCACGGTGGTGGGTGTGCTGTTCTTTGTGCTTGTGCTGTTTGCAGCGGTCACCAGCTCGATTGCCCTGACCGAGAGTGCTGTCTCAACGTTTGAGGATGAGTTGGGCTGGGGCCGCAAAAAGGCCACGGTGCTCGTCGGCGTCATCATGGTGGCGCTGGGCACGCTGTCCAGCCTGGGCTACGGCCCGCTGGCGGGGGTCACGGTCATCGGGATGCAGTTCCTCGACTTCTTCGACTTCCTGACGAACTCGGTCATGATGCCGATTGCGGCCATTGCGACCTGTCTGCTCGTCTCCCGCGTCATCGGCGTGGACAAGATCGAGCAGGAGGTTGAGCTGGACGGCCAGCCCTTCCGCCGCAAGAGAATTTTCCGCTTCATGATCCGCTGGCTCTGCCCGGTCTTTGCCGCCGTCATTCTGGCAAGCTCGGTGGCCAATGCGTTTGGAATCATTAAAATGTGACAGAAAAGGACCGTTTCCGGGTGTGGAGACGGTCCTTTTTTGTTTTATTAGAGATGCAGGGCAAGGCTCCGCGGGCGGATACAGAATCCGCCCCTACGGCCTCCGAGGCCGCAGGCACCCGCAGCCTGTCGAAAAGTGCATCGTAGGGGCGAGCACTGCTCGCCCGCAGAAGCGTTGCGGCAACCGGAGCGCTGCCGGGCCGTCGGGGGCACCCCGCCCTACGATGCTTCTATTTCTTCTCCGGCTTGTACCGCAGCACCTTCTCCGAAAAATGCCTTGTAAAGAACTGCACGAATGGTCCTAACCCGAAGGCGCAGATCAGGGTGCCCAACCCGATCAGTCCGCCCAACAGGAAGGCAAGCACCGCACACAGCGCATCAGTGAACACGCGGCAGCCGAAGTAGGGGACGGGCAGCCGGTCTGCCAGCATCAGTGAGAGCGCGTCATACGGCGCGATGCCTAAATCCGCCGTCTGGTACAGCGAGCACCCCAGCGCGATGACCAACACCGCCACAGCGACCCAAAGCAGCTGCACCGGCAGCGTGTCGGCAGAGCCAAAGACGGCGGTCATCGCGTCGCCGGTAAACGTGACGATGAACCCGATGCAGAAGCTGTTGATGATGGTGCCAAGCCCGATGTACCGCCGCCCCCAAAGCAGCTGCGGCACGAAAAGGCAGAGGTTCATCAGCACATTCTCGATGCTGAACGGCAGGCCGACCAGCTCCGCCAACCGCAGGTTCAGCGCACTGATGGAGTCGTTGCCCAGGCGCGAGAACTTGAACACCGCAATGCCGATGCCGATGATGACGACGCCCGCAATCATGCCAAGGATGCGCCGCAGGGTGATTTTCTGGCCGAGAAGATTCATGTACAAAACGCCTTTCCAATTTTAGTAAGGATTCTGTATAGTACTATCCCGTAAAACCACCCCGCCTGTCAAGAGACAACCTGTTTAAAATATCACACTCAACCTTGTGAAAACTGCCAAAAACCGCACCCTGTAACCGCTGCACCGAATTTGTCAAGCGGAGGAAAACGGTGCAAAATCAGCAAATTGCCGAAATTTTGTTACACCCACCCGGGCGTTCGATAGAACGAAAAAACTTCATAAAAAAGCCGAAAAACCCTTGACAGCAAGCCATTTACCCTGTATACTAAAACAGTATCACAAAAATGGAATAGAGCGCCCTAAAGGAATTTTGCAAAATCTGTAAAATCAAAAAGTTTGTGAAAAACGACGAATATGCCGCAGTTTCACAGCCGCCTTTCGGGTCGCTTTCGCCAACTTTGTCAATCTATGGAATAGGAGTGGTCGCGTTTTATGGTAAAGGTCAAGCCCGTACAAAACGGCAGAACGACCCGCATGAGCTTTTCCCGCATCAACGAAGTGATTGGTATGCCCAATCTGATCGAGATCCAGAAAAACTCTTACAACTGGTTCCTGGAGGAAGGCCTGCACGAGGTTTTCCACGACATTGCCGCGATCGAGGACTACACCGGCAACCTGGTGCTGGAGTTCGTTGATTATCGGCTGGACAAGAACCCCAAATATTCTATTAAAGAATGTAAAGAGCGGGATGCCACGTATGCGGCACCCCTGTACGTCACTGCCCGTCTGTTCAACAAGCAGACCGGTGAGGTGAAGGAGCAGGAGATTTTCATGGGCGACTTCCCGCTCATGACCGATGCCGGCACCTTTATTTCCAACGGTGCAGAGCGTGCGATCGTCTCTCAGCTGGTCCGTTCTCCCGGTGTTTTCTATGGCTCCAGCAAGGACCGTACCGGCAAGGACCTGTTTACCGCCACCATGAACCCCAACCGCGGCGCATGGCTGGAATATGAGACGGATTCCTCCGATGTGTACTATGTCCGCATCGATAAGAACCGCAAGCTGCCGGTCACCACGCTGCTGCGTGCCCTGGGCCTGTCCACCGATGAGCAGATCAAGCAGTTCTTCGGCGACTCTGAGCCGAAGATCAACGCCTCTCTCGAGAAGGACATCACCCACAACACCGAGGAAGGCCTGCTGGAGGTTTACCGCAAGCTGCGCCCCGGTGAGCCCCCGACGGTCGAGAACTCCCGCGCCCATCTGAACAACCTGTTCTTCGACCCGCGCCGCTACGACCTGGCTCGTTTCGGCCGCTACAAGATGAACAATAAGCTCAGCCTGACCCGCCGCATTGCCGGCTACAAGGCTGCTGAGGATATCATCGCGCCCCTGACCGGCGAGCTGCTGGCCGCTAAGGGCGAGAAGATCAACATGGCCAAGGCTGAGGAAATCGACAACGCCGGTGTCACCCGCGTCGTCATCCTGGTCGAGAAGAAGGGCGAGGAGCCGCGTCCGTTCATCGTCATTTCCAACGGCTGCGTCAACGCCCAGAATTTCTTCAGTTTTGACGTTGAGGCCGAGGCCGGTGTCAACGAGCGTGCCAACTTCGCCGAGATCCGCAAGATCCTCGACACCACCTCTGACGTGGAAGAGCAGAAGGAACTGCTGCGCCAGAACCACGATGTTCTGATCAGCCGCACCGTCACCGTCGATGACATCTTCGCTTCCGTCAACTACCTGCTGGGCCTGGATCACGGCATCGGCACCACCGATGAGATCGACCACCTGGGCAACCGCCGCGTCCGCAGCGTCGGTGAGCTGCTGCAGAACCAGTTCCGCATCGGCTTCTCCCGCATGGAGCGCGTCATCCGTGAGCGCATGACCCTGCAGAACCAGGAGAACGGCGAAATCACCCCGCAGAGCCTGGTCAACATCCGCCCGGTCGTCGCCGCTATCAAGGAGTTCATCGGTTCCAGCCCGCTGTCCCAGTTCATGGACCAGAACAACCCGCTGGCCGAGCTGACCCACAAGCGCCGTCTGTCCGCTCTGGGCCCCGGCGGTCTGTCCCGTGACCGCGCAGGCTTCGAAGTCCGCGACGTTCACTACACTCACTATGGCCGTCTGTGCCCCATCGAGACGCCTGAAGGCCCGAACATCGGTCTGATCTCCTATCTGGCCACCTACGCCAAGATCAACAAGTACGGCTTCGTTGAGGCCCCGTACCGCAAGGTCGACAAGGCCACCGGCACTGTCACCGATGAGGTCGTCTATATGACCGCCGACGAGGAGGACGAGTATATCGTCGCTCAGGCCAACGAGCCGCTGGATGAGAACAACCACTTCGTCCGTCCCCGCGTCTCCGGCCGCCACCGCAACGACATCCAGGAGTTCGACGCTTCTCAGGTCGACTACATGGACGTTTCTCCGCGTATGATGGTTTCCGTCGCTACGGCCTGCATCCCGTTCCTCGAGAACGACGACTGCAACCGTGCACTGATGGGCTCCAACATGCAGCGTCAGGCCGTGCCTCTGATGGTCACCCAGCAGCCGCTGGTCGCCACCGGCATGGAGTACAAGGCTGCCACCGACTCCGGTGTCTGCGTCCTGGCCGCCCACGACGGCACGGTTGAGTATGTGGATGCTGAAAAGGTCGTTGTCCGCTGCGCAGACGGCTCTGCCGATACCTACGAACTCATCAAGTTCATGCGCTCCAACCAGGGCAACTGCAACAACCAGCGCCCCATCGTCAATGTGGGCGAGACCGTCAAGGCCGGCGATGTGCTGGCCGACGGCCCCGCGACCCGCAACGGCGAGATCAGCCTGGGCAAGAACGCCCTGATCGGCTTCATGACCTGGGAGGGCTACAACTACGAGGACGCCGTCCTGCTGAACGAGAAACTCGTCCGCGAGGATGTCTACACCTCCATCCACATTGAAGAATATGAGACCGAGGCCCGCGACACGAAGCTCGGACCCGAGGAGATCACCCGCGACATCCCGAACGTCGGCGATGACGCGCTGAAGGACCTCGATGACCGCGGCATCATCCGCATCGGTGCCGAGGTCAAGACCGGCGACATCCTCGTCGGCAAGGTCACCCCGAAGGGCGAGACCGAGCTGACCGCCGAGGAGCGCCTGCTGCGCGCCATCTTCGGCGAGAAGGCCCGCGAGGTCCGCGACACCTCCCTGCGTGTGCCCCACGGTGCCTACGGCATCGTTGTCGATGTCAAGGTCTTTACCCCCGAGAACAGCGACGAGCTGCAGCCCGGCGTGCGTATGTGCGTGCGCTGCTACATCGCCCAGAAGCGTAAGATCAGCGTCGGCGATAAGATGGCAGGCCGTCACGGCAACAAGGGTGTTGTTTCCCGCATTCTGCCGCAGGAGGATATGCCCTTCCTGCCCGACGGCACCCCGCTGGACATCGTGCTGAACCCCCTGGGCGTTCCCTCCCGTATGAACATCGGTCAGGTCCTGGAGGTCAACCTGGGCTATGTTGCCAAGGCACTGGGCTGGAAGGTCCAGACCCCCGTCTTTGACGGTGCGCACGAGTCCGACCTGCGCGACTGCTTCGCCGAGGCCCGCGAGAAGTGGCACGGCGAAAATGCGCCCGAGTACCCGACCCACCTGGACCGCCTGATGGGCGAGAAAGGCCATGTCATCGACTTCTCCAAGATTGATCTGACCGACGACGGCAAGACCACCCTGTATGATGGCCGTACCGGTGAACAGTTCCCCAGCAAGGTCACGGTAGGCTATATGTACTACCTGAAGCTGCATCACCTGGTCGACGATAAGATCCATGCCCGTTCCACCGGCCCCTACTCCATGGTCACCCAGCAGCCTCTGGGCGGCAAGGCACAGTTCGGCGGCCAGCGCTTCGGCGAGATGGAAGTCTGGGCGCTGGAAGCCTACGGCGCCGCTTACACCCTGCAGGAGATCCTGACCATCAAGTCCGACGACGTCGTGGGCCGTGTCAAGACCTACGAGGCCATCGTCAAGGGCGAGCCGATCCCGCGCCCCGGTATCCCCGAGAGCTTCCGCGTTATGCTCAAAGAGCTGCAGAGCCTGGGCCTGGATATCGTTGTGCAGGATAAGGAAGGCAACGCCGTCGATATGCGTCAAGAGTTTGACGATGATGACAGCAGCTTTGAGAACAATGACTACGACCTGGGCGACAACGTCATGGTCGAAAGTGAGCTGCAGGACGATTACAGCGTCAAGGATGCCGACGAAGGCTTTGACGATGATCTGGACGAGGATGCAGGCCCCACGGCTGACGACCTCGCTGCGATCGAGTCTGATTCCTTCGACGACTGATTGAGAGTGTATCGTGTGTCATATTGAATTTGAGAGGGTTCGCTGAATGGAAAATAAAGAATTCGATTCTATTAAGATCGGCCTTGCCTCCCCGGACCAGATCCGTGCCTGGAGTTACGGCGAGGTCACCAAGCCCGAAACCATCAACTACCGCACCCTGAAGCCGGAGCGCGACGGCCTGTACTGCGAGCGCATTTTTGGACCTACCAAGGACTGGGAATGCCACTGCGGCAAGTATAAGCGCATCCGCTACAAGGGTAAGATCTGCGACAAGTGCGGCGTCGAGGTCACCCGCGCCAAGGTCCGCCGTGAGCGCATGGGCCACATCGAGCTGGCCGCGCCTGTCTCGCACATCTGGTATTTCAAGGGCATTCCCAGCCGCATCGGCCTGATGCTGGACATCAGCCCCCGTCAGCTGGACAAGGTTCTGTATTTCGCCAACTACATTGTCACCGACCCCGGCTTCACGCCGCTGGAGAAAAAGCAGCTGCTGACCGAGCGCGAGTACAAGGAGATGCGCGAAAAGTACGAGGATACGTTTGAAGCCGGTATGGGTGCCGAAGCCATCCAGAAGCTGCTGGCCGAGATCGACCTCGACAAGCTGAGTAAGGAGCTGCGTGAGGAACTCGAGCATGCCAACGGCCAGAAGCGCGTCCGCCTGCTGAAGCGCCTTGAGTGCGTTGAGAGCTTCCTCGAGAGCAACCAGCGCCCCGAGTGGATGATCATGACGGTCATCCCCGTCATTCCGCCGGATCTGCGCCCCCTGCTGCAGCTGGACGGCGGCCGCTTTGCGACCTCCGATCTGAACGATCTGTACCGCCGCGTCATCAACCGCAACAACCGCCTGAAGCGTCTGCTGGAGCTCGGTGCGCCAGACATCATCGTCCGCAACGAGAAGCGTATGCTGCAGGAGGCCGTTGACGCCCTGATCGACAATGGCCGCCGCGGCCGCCCGGTCACCGGCGCGAACAACCGCGCACTGAAGTCCCTCTCCGATATGCTGAAGGGCAAGCAGGGCCGCTTCCGTCAGAACCTGCTGGGCAAGCGTGTTGACTACTCCGGCCGTTCCGTTATCGTCGTCGGCCCCGAGCTGAAGATGTATCAGTGCGGCCTGCCCAAGGAGATGGCCCTCGAGCTGTTCAAGCCCTTCGTCATGAAGGACCTGGTCGAGAAGGAGAAGGCCAACAACATCAAGTCTGCCCGCAAGATGGTCGAGCGCGCCCGCCCCGAGGTCTGGGATTCTCTCGAGACCGTCATCAAGGGCCACCCCGTCCTGCTGAACCGTGCACCTACGCTGCACCGTCTGGGCATTCAGGCCTTTGAGCCTGTCCTGGTCGAGGGCCGTGCCATCAAGCTGCACCCCCTGGTCTGCACCCCCTTCAACGCTGACTTCGACGGCGACCAGATGGCTGTCCACCTGCCGCTGTCCACCGAGGCCCAGCGCGAGGCCAAGATGCTGATGCTGGCCTCCGGCAACCTGCTGAAGCCCTCTGACGGTGAGCCCGTCACCGTGCCCACGCAGGATATGATCCTGGGCAGCTACTACCTGACCCTCGTCAACCCCGACGATAAGGGCCACGGCAAGATCTTCCGCGACGAGGACGAGGCCATGATGGCCTATTCCGAGGGCCTCATCACGCTGCAGGCACCCATCAAGGTGCGCCGCACGATGGTCTTTGACGGCGTTGAGGAGACCGGCCTGGTCGATACCACGATGGGCCAGATCATCTTCAACACCCCCATCCCGCAGGATCTGGGCTACGTGGACCGCACCAATCCCGCCACCAAGTTCGACTACGAGATGAACCCCCGCACCCTCAAGATAGCATCCGGCGGCAAGAGCGACAAGCTGACGAAGAAGGGCCTGCCCGACATCATCAGCCGCTGCCTGACGAAGCACGGCACCAAGACCTGCGCCATGATGCTGGATCAGATCAAGGCTCAGGGCTACAAGTACTCCACCCTGTCTGCCATCACCGTCGCTGTTCCCGATGCTATTATGCCTGACGAGAAGCCGGAAATTCTGGCTGCCGCCGATAAGAAGATCGAGAAGGTCATGAAGAACTTCAACCGCGGCCTGATCTCCGATGAGGAGCGCTACCGCAAGACGGTTGAGATCTGGCAGGCCGCCACGGAGGAGGTCTCCGAGGCTCTGAGCGAAAACCTGAAGAAGAACCACCAGCGCAACCCCATCTATATGATGTCCGATTCCGGCGCCCGTGGTTCTATGGACCAGATCAAGCAGCTGGCCGGTATGCGCGGCCTGCTGGCCAATACTGCCGGTAAGACGCTGGAAATGCCTATCCGCGCCAACTACCGTGAGGGCCTGAATATCCTGGAATACTTCATCTCCTCCCGAGGCGCTCGTAAGGGTCTGGCTGATACCGCTCTGCGTACCGCTGACTCCGGCTACCTGACCCGCCGTCTGGTCGATGTCTCTCAGGAAGTCATCATCCGCGAGGAGGACTGCCACGCTACCGAGGGCATCTGGGTCCGCGAGATCAGCGAGGGCAACTCTGTTGTCGAGAGCTTCAAGGAGCGTCTGAACGGCCGCTACTCCCTGCATGATGTGCACGATCCCGCCACGGGTGAGCTGCTCGTCAGCAAGGAAAAGATGATGGATATGTTCGACGCCGAGAAGATCGTCAACGCCGGTATTACCGAGCTGGAGATCCGCTCCGTCATGACCTGCCGCGCGCACGTCGGCGTCTGCGCCCACTGCTACGGTTCCAACATGTCCAACGGTGAATGCGTCAAGGTCGGTGAGTCTGTCGGTATCATTGCCGCAGAGTCCATCGGTGAGCCCGGTACCCAGCTGACCATGCGTACCTTCCATACCGGCGGTATCGCATCTGCCGAAGACATCACCCAGGGTCTTCCCCGCGTTGAGGAACTGTTTGAGAGCCGCCGCCCGAAGGCGATGGCCATCATGTCCGAGATCGCCGGTACGGTCCACATCGACGATACCAAAAAGAGCCGCCATGCCGAGATCACCGGCACGGACGAGAACGGCGCTCCGGTTACCAAGAGCTACCTGATCCCGTTCGGCCAGCGCCTCAAGGTCATGGAAGGCGACGAGGTCGCCAAGGGTGCACTGCTGACCGAGGGTCATGCTTACCCGCAGGACATCCTCGCCATCCAGGGCCCCATCGCCACCCAGAACTACCTGATCAGCGAGGTCCAGAAGGTCTACCGTCTGCAGGGCGTTGACATCAACGATAAGCATATCGAGGTCATCGTCCGCCAGATGATGCGTAAGGTCCGCATTGAGGATTCCGGCTCCAGCGACTTTATCATGGGCAGCATCGTGAACCGCCGCGATGTCATGATCAAGAACGAGGAGATCCAGGCCCGCATTGATGCCGGTGAGACTGATCTGAAGCTCGTTCAGGCCAGCCAGGTCCTGCTTGGCATCACCAAGTCCAGCTTGGCTACCGACTCCTTCCTGTCCGCTGCGTCCTTCCAGGAGACCACCCGTGTCCTGACCGAGGCCGCTATCAAGGGCAAGGTCGACCCGCTGGCCGGCCTGAAGGAGAACGTCATCATCGGTAAGCTCATCCCCGCCGGTACTGGTCTGCCGGAGGTCGAGGAGGAGCTCGTCCAGGCCGAGATCGCCCGCGACGCCGCCGAGGCAGCCTACGACCACTAAATAAACCGCAAAGGATTCCCGCCGCCACGGCGGGAATCCTTTTTTGCATACCGTCCGTGATTGACACACACTTGCAAAACAGTTATAATAAACTCACCGACAGCAAAACGAAACAAAAGGGAAGTGAGACCATGCTGTTTCTGCAATACCCGCCGTGCTCCACCGGCCAAAAGGCCAAAAAGTGGCTTGACGACCACGGCATCGAGTACACCGCCCGCCACATTAAAGAGGACAACCCCACCGCCGACGAGCTGCGCGAATGGGTCGCCCGCAGCGGCCTGCCCCTCAAGCGGTTCTTCAACACGAGCGGCCTAGTCTACAAAAATCTGGGCCTGAAGGACAAGCTGCCGACCATGACCGAGGACGAGCAGATCGCCCTGCTGGCGTCGGACGGTATGCTCGTCAAGCGCCCGCTGCTGGTGGGCGACGATTTTGTCCTGCCCGGCTTTAAGCCGGCCGAGTGGGAAAACGCTCTTTTGTAATCTGTAGGGGCGGATTCCATATCCGCCCGTGGAAGCTTCCGCTGCCGCGAACCGGCACGGGAGGCCGATGTCCGCCCCTGCATCCTCAGCATAGCAAAATATTTTATAATAAGGAGAAAACTATGCCCGAAATTCTAAAAGAACGCAGTGAACTGGACCCGCAATTTCAGTGGGACCTGACCCCGATGTTCGAGAGCGACGCCGCGTGGGAGACCGCGCTGGACAGCCTCGACGCGGACATTGAAAGCCTGGCAGCCTTCGCCGGTAAGCTGACCGATGCCGTCACGATTGGCGCATACCTCGACGCTTCCACCGAGGTGGGCCGCAAGGTCGAGCGCCTCTACTGCTACGCCTCCCAGCGCCATGACGAGGACACCCGCGACGACAAGGCCCAGAGCATGTACGCCCGCATCGGCAGCAAGTACGTCAAGATGGCCGCCGCGCTGTCCTTTGCCCAGCCGGAGATCCTGTCCCTGCCCGAGGAGACGCTGACCGCCATCGTCAACGATCCCGCCGTCGCGGACTACAAATTCAACCTCGAGGATCTGCTGCGCGGCAAGCCCCACACCCTGACCAAGGCCGAGGAAAAGCTGCTGGCCAGCTTCGGCGAGGTCATGTCTGCGCCGTCCGAGATCTACCACAATCTGGAGGATGCCGACCTGCTGTTTGATGCCGTCAAGGACGGCAGCGGCGAGACCGTTGAGGTCACCGGCTCCAACTTTGTGCCGCTGGAGATGAGCACGGACCGCACCCTGCGAGAGAACGCCTTCCACAGCTACTACAAGAGCTACCGCGAGCACATCAACACCTTCGCCGCGTCCTACGCCGGTGCCATCAAGGCTGCCACCGCCGAGGCCGCCGCCCGCAATTACCCGTCCTCCCGCGCGATGGCCATGGCGGGGGAGAATGTGCCCGCCGAGGTCTACGACAACCTCGTCGCCACGGTCCGCAAGCATATTCCCGCCATGCACCGCTATGTCCGCCTGCGCAAAAAGATGCTGGGCGTTGACGCGCTGCACTTCTATGACGTCTATGCTCCACTGGTCGGCGATCTGAAAAAATCCTACAGCTACGAGACCGCACAGGAGATGGTCCTGAAGGCCGTTGCGCCCTTGGGCGAGGACTACCAGGCAACCGTCCGCAAGGCCTATGCCGAGCGCTGGATCGACGTTTACCCCAACCGCGGCAAGCGCGGCGGCGCGTACTCCGGCGGCTGCTATGACTCCAACCCCTATATCCTGCTGAATTTCAGCGGCA
>ENA-UOJM01002357-UOJM01002357.1-human-gut-metagenome-genome-assembly--contig:-P116-NODE-2357-length-13510-cov-6.836195_pt1 | contig 13510 bp, 10 predicted proteins | sample MGYA00242349_ERZ723896 | MGnify/ENA metagenome assembly ERZ723896 | reverse complement strand
GGCGTTGTTCTGGTTTTCCTCGAAAAATCCCAGTAGCTGGTCGGCACTGGTGGCCACGGTCCAGAAGGGAACGGACGTGCCGTCGATGTTGATAGTGGTCTGGTAGGCGGACTGTACGGTGACCACGGCATGATTGGCGAGCTGGTCGCCGGACGAGGTAGTGACGATATCGTGGGTCTTGATATCCACCCCTTGTTCCTCCAGAAGACGGGTGGCCGTCATCGCATATGTGGTGACTTGGGTGGTTTGCCCGTTGATGTTCAGGGCCACGGATTTACGCGCGGTGAACGCGAATGATCCAGCCAGCGCGATACTGGTCGCCGCGATACAGGCGATTACGCGGATGCGACGCAGTGTAACAAACCGCTGCGGGGTCCAACGCCGTGCCATTGCCATACTCTTCCTGCTGGGTGAACGATTACGCCACCCATCGTAACGGTTGTTCCGGCCCGTACTGCGGTTTCACCGGCCACCGTCACCATTCCTGCTCGTCAGATTGTTCTGAGCTCAAAAAAAGAAAAGAAAAGGGGGCGGGAGAGAAGGGGATGTTCCCGCCCCCTTGAAGGCGCGGAGCTGGTTGGGGGACGCTCCGCCCTCATTCCAGGAAGCCCATAATTGGGGGAAGGCTCCTGGAGTACTTACCCAAGGTAAGAATTATATGCGTAGAAAAGTCTACGTATCACATAATACGCCATTTTTTCTGCGCGACGAGCCTCTTGTCGGGATCGAACCGACGACCTGCCGCTTACAAGGCGGCCGCTCTGGCCATCTGAGCTAAAGAGGCGATTGTTCTTAACGCGTAAATCGTTGCGAACAAATGACTAGTATACCGGTACTTCCCGAGTGGTCAATTTAAGCCGAGCCGCAGGCGGTATTGCATATGTCGCGGTGTCAACTTATTCGGCCACGCGGCATCAGGAGGCGACCGAAATCGGCTTTCCGCTGGCACCGATGGATGGCATTTTGCCTTCCGCGCCTACCTGGTCAGCATCCAGCCCAATGGACTTGAGGAAGCCGTCCACCATATTCGTGTCCGCCAGCGTGAGCTGCTTCAGATCCCAGTATTCGCCGTTGATGGTGAGTGTGGGGGAGGAGAAGGCGCCGGAGCTGTTGAACAGTTCGGGGCGCAGGATCGTGTAGTTGTTGGAGGCGGTGAGCCAGTCGAGGTATTCGTTCTTGCCGCTGAACGCCGCGGCGGCCACATCCTCGCTCACGCCGGCCTTGACGGCCTGCTTCTCCAGCTTGGCGTTGCTTACCGGCTCGTAATTGGACAATTCGCCCGGCTGGAAATCCTCAGCGTAGATGTTGGAGAGGTAGCTCATGAGGTGGTCGGGATCGTCATCATGCTCGGCAATGTAGATGGCACCGTTGAACACGCGGTTGGAGTAGTTGTCGGAGCTCTTGTTGTCCTGGAAATTGAGGAAGTGCAAATCGATGTTGAGCTGGCCGGCGTTCATCAGCTTGACGAGCGTTGGATCGAGCTGGCGGTTCACCGAGGCGCAGCCGGGGCACAGCGGTTCCATGTAGATGGATACGGTGGGAGCCCCCTCGGCTTTCTGGCCATACCCTTTGTTGGAGATTACGAAGCCGGCCTTGTCGTCGGCGTTAGCCGGCTGGGTACTGACTTTCTTGAGCTTGCTATAGGCCTCGTCCACGGTCATGTTGCTTTGCTGGCTACTGCTGCTGGTGTTGGACGGCCGCATAGCCTTGTATACGGCGAATCCAGCGATGGCCACCAGCACCACAATAATGGCCACCACAATGCAGCCGATGATGGTCTGCTGCTTACGCTCCTTGGCTGCCTGCTCGGCCCGTGCCTGTTGTGCGGCCTCCTCGGCCGCTCGGCGCTCAGCGCGTGTGGCACGCTTGGCCTGACGCTTCGGATCTGACATAGCTATCCCCTTGCAATCGCTTCAATGTTTGGGCCCCATCATAATGACCGGGCCTGAGGAGGACTGCGCCCAGAGCTGATCTGAGGTGAATTCCCTGTAAAAGTGTGACGGAACGAACGTATCGGATACACAACGGCCATGTGTGCGGATGGCTGATGTGTGAGATTCCGCCCCGCTCTAGGCGAACGGCATCCAGTTGATCGGCATGCCCAGAATCGGCATCGCGCACAAGGCCACGGTGATGATGGCCCATATGGTGAACAGCACGGTGCCGCGCCCGCCGCCCTTGGGCGCCGGCGCCACTGGAGCAGGTGGAGCCCCACCCACTTCGGTGGATGGGGCGCCCGCCGGGCGACTGTGTTTGAGCCCGCGCAGTACGCCGCCCCCCAGCTGAATCATCATCGACTGTGGGGCGAACACAGTGACCAGCCAGCCGATGGCCATGAAACCGCCCAGCGCCAGCCCGGAAGCGGAGAACGGCACATCATTGAGCAACGGCACCGGAATACCCCAATCCGCGGTGAAATACCAGGAGATGGTGTGAACGGGCAGTGCCAGAGCCGCGGTGGCCACGGCGGTTCCCGCCATATAGATGATGACTAGCAGCAGTATGCGGGGAATGGCCAGCAGCAGGGCTTTGACCAGATGCCAGGGAAAAGTCGCCACGCGAATCCACGAATCGGAGTTTTTGCGCTCGCCGCCGCGTTTGCCCTCGCGCTCAAGCTGGGGTTCGGTGTTATAGGCCAGGGTGAGCAGTAGCCACAACAACGCAGTGGCCGCGATGATGGCCACGAGCGGAGCATTTGCCGCCAGTGCCGCCAGCGGCGCCGCCAGCAGGATCAATGGCAGGGTGCCGCGCTGCAGATATTCCCCTCGCTTCACGTCCACCGGATTGGGCATGGGAGGATTTTGGACCATGGTTTCGGTGGGGGCCGCTTGGGCGGTTTGGTCGATGATGCGCTGCAATGCCGGGCGAATGGCGGGGTCCACCGCTGTGGGCTGGTTGCTTGCGGGATCCCAGCTGCTCTGGGCGGTGCCGGACGGGGGGAATGATGACGGCTGCGGCGTGGGGAGTACGGTGGTGCGCTCGGCCATTGGCGTGGTTTGGTCCGGCATCGGTGTGGTCGCGCCGGTGAGTACCTGTGTGCCGGCGTCGTCGGTGAAATCGGCAGCAGCGTCGGGCAACAGTTGCGTGGCCTGCTCCGCACCGGCCGGCGGACGTGGCGGCATATCGGCTAAGGGCAGCGTGGCGGTAGCGGCGCCAGCCGGCGAGAATACGGCGGTTTCGCCATCGCCGTTATCGCCCTTATTGCCGGAGAACACGGCCATGGTGGGAGCCTCAGCGGCTTCCTCGGCCGCGCGCCAGATGGTTCGGGGATTATTGCGGTCAACGCCGCCGGCCGCGCCAAAAGGGGGCATCGCCTCCGCGGCTTCGGCAACGATCGCAGCCGGTTGTCCAGCCACGGCTCCCGCGGCGAACGGTCCCGCCTGCTCGCCCTGCCAAGCGTTGGGATTCAACGCATCCAAGGCGATGGCATTCAGCAATTGATCCGGCGTGCAACGATCCCTGCGATCCGGGTCCAGTGCAGAACGGAAGGCAGCCAATGTGCCGGCCGGTAGTCCGGAAAGATTCGCGTTGCCCGAGGCCTCGCGCTCAAGTACCGCCATCATCGGCTTGGTGCCGAACACAGGCGCGCCGGTTGCGGCAAAAGCGAGCACGGACGCCACCGACCACCAATCGGTGGCGTCGTCGGATTCGGCACCGTCAATAATCTCGGGTGCGATGAATCCGGGTGTACCCATCACTAGGCCGGTGCGGGTCACGTGACTTTCGCCCTCGCCCATCGCGATACCGAAATCGACCAATACCGGTCCGGCGGCCGACACCATCACATTGGTGGGTTTGATGTCGCGATGGACGATGCCGGCCGCATGTACGGCTTTGGTGGCTTCGATGAGCTTGCGGGCCAAGCGTTCCAGATCGTCGCCCACATACCGGCCATTGGCGGCCACATCATCCTTAAGATTCTTGCCCTCGATGAGTTCAGTGACGATGAACGCCAACGTATCGTCGAGTTCCATATCCACGATGCCGCACACACCCGGATGATTGATCTTCTTCAAGGCCATGGCCTCGCGCCGCAGGCGCTCGCGCGGCGTGACATCGGGCTTGAGGTCGGGGTCGTGCAGGGCCGTGGACGCAGAGCCGGAGCCTGCCACTGACTCGTCGGTCAGGGAGTCGCGCAGAATCTTCATGGCATAGGTGGTGCCGCCGTCGTCGCGCACCCGCCACACCGACCCCATAGCTCCTGAGCCGAGCCGGGAGATCAGCGTATACCCACCAACCACTTCGCCGGGCTCAAGATTCAACGCGTTCAAATCGCTCATGCCCTCCATCCTAATGCCTTGCCGGTGCATTATTCTGGCTCTCTCCTGGGAGGCCGAGCTTGATATTTCTTGGCTCCCCTCTCTGAGAGGGGAGCCAAGAATAAGTGCCGTTTACGTATTGAGAAGTGCCGTTTACGCCATTAAGGTCGATTGCCCTGACCGGATGTGGTAGCAAATTATGCGCTCGAAATGACAGGATAGGTGCGTGGGCAGGTGCGCCAGTCGTGAATTTGCGACTCTATAACCATCGGCATCAAGGATGTGTCGGCGGTGACCCAAAGGTGAGCCAGCCGGGCACATTCAACAGTGGCACAGCGATGCAAGGGCGGTATCGTGAGCCGCTGATCGAATCGATAACGATATCAGATTCGAATGCCGCGACTTCGCCGGTCGTACCTTCGAATACTTCTCCGAAGACGGCTACCTGTTCGGCGTGATGGCCTCCCAGCAGGTCGCTGGCGCTCCGGTCAAGGCCTGAGGTGTGTCTCCGATAACTGAATAGCTAAATAGAATGGACGGCCTGCTGAGTGCTACTCAACAGGCCGTCCATTGTGTATCTGAATGCGAAAAGTCATTATATGGAACGGAATATATCGATACTGTGCATTGTGCCGATTACTGATTCCGACGCAAGTATTCGCGCAGGAAGGGCACGGCAAAATCGACTTCGCCTCGTTCTGTTTCGCGGATAACGAAGGCGTCAAGGAGGCGTTTGCGGTAGGTGGCGGCATAGTTAGGCGTTTTGCCCATGCGCTGTGCAACATTCACGGTGGGAGAGGGACCATCTGACGCTGCCATGGCTTCGAGATACTCACGGTCGTTTTTGGATAAGCCTTGCAACTCCGGGATGCACACGGCGTTATCAAGGTCAATACGTGCTTCCTCGATACCTGCCGTAACATCAGCGTCGATGATGGTATCCGAGTCCCGCATGTCTGCGGCATCCCAGATATGGTAGCCAACCAGTTGAATCATATAGGGGTATCCGGCTGTCACATTGGCTGCAGTGCTTAATTGAGCGTCGGTGATGGACATGCCGGAGGCGCGGAATGTTGTGGCGAAAGCATCGCGCACTTCATCAAGAGGAATATCTGTGAGTATGTTCGTTTTCGCGCGACGTAGGAACGTGATGACTTCGTCATTGAACAAATCAGAAATCATCTGTGGGAGACCGGCGAACACGATGGCGATATTGCGTCGTTCCCTGATTTGATGCTGTATGGCAGTGGCGATGGCAATCATGTCGGATCGCTCAGCCGCTTGAGTCTCATCAATGGTGATAAGCAACCCAGCATGGCGCTTCTCAAGCGCATCCAACCGTCCGGCAATGGCACTTCTCAACGTTTCGGGCATACGCTTCGGGGATAGTTCGGCTTCTCCGAGGCCGATGCCCGCTCCAGCAAAAGTCAACGATGGTCGGATAGCGAGGTGGTCAAGGGCCCCTCGCCCGATTCGTAAGGCATCAACAAGGCGTTCGCATAGTCCGGCAGAGGCCGTTTCTTCGATGACATCCCATCTGCGCGCTTTGGCCCGGTCTCCGAACACAGTGAGCATCACGGTTTTTCCGGTTCCACGAGCGCCGGTGACGAGCATAATGCGCCCTGGGGCACCGACTCCGTTATCGAGACCTTTCTCGAAATCGCGGATAACTTTGCCTCGGCCGATGAGCAGGGGCGGTTCCCCTCCTGCCGTTGGCTTGAATGGGTTTTCCTTTGCCTTCATGTGGACCGCCTCCTCGCTGAATCAACCTAAAATAAAAATTATCAAAAATATCAAAAAAATAAAAATTATCAAAAGTTGGGTTGAGCCGACTGAAGAAAACAGCCGTGGCGACAATGATTCTGCCGCAATCCGCGGTGACAACAACTGACGCGGACCTTCTTGGCAGAATCGTTGTTTGTCCCGCTTCGCCAATCAACGTCGCTCAAGTTCGGTGCGCAGACCGGCTACCGTAGCGGTCAGCTCACGCACTTCCTCGCGCAATAGGTCGATTTCGGGATTGGCTGATGTCGCAATAGCCTCTTGCGCGGCTTCCTTGGCCACTTCCTTCTCCCGAGCGTCCTCGCGCCGATCCGTCTCCAGATTGACCTGATCCACGATCCACGAGGCCAGCGTGGCCGTCACAATACCGATCAACGCGATGCCGGTGAACATCAGCACCACCGCAATGATCTTGCCTTGGAAGGTGACCGGCGAGAAGTCGCCATATCCCACGGTGGTCACGGTCACGAACGCCCACCACAACGCCGTGCCGAAGTCGGTGATCGTGGATCCGGACGCCCCGCGCTCCACGGAATACACGGCCAGCGCGCCCACGTACATGAGCATTCCCACCGCGCCGACCGCGTATACGGTGATGCGCCCGCGCACCGCCATGCCGGAGGTGCGGTTCAGCACGTGCAGCACGGTCAGCAAACGCAACAGTCGCAAGGGCCGGAGCATCGGCAGCGCGATGGTCAGCAGCGTGAACAGGTTGTGCTTGAACCACTGCCAGCGATCGTCGGCCAACCACAGCGAGACCACATAATCGACGACGAACACCACCCAGATCACGTTGATGACGGTTTCACACAGCGCGATATGCGTGCGGGAGAGAATTTCCCACGAATACACCACCAGAAACACCACGGACAGCACCATCAGCGGCCAGTCCGTCCACTTCTTCCACGTCTTCAGTCCCATATTCCGATTGTAGTGGCGCGTCCGCTGCGCCACTGCGGAGCATGACTCCGGACATCAGTGTTGTATACGTTCGTATACATTTCACGTTGTGTACGAACGTATACAGCGGTATTTTTCATCTCGTATTTCCCTTATGACTATCACCACAGTGATATAATCAAGAATATGTAAGGAGAGAGAAGGAGCCGGCCAATGGAGACCGCATCGATCGAACTGTGGCATGGCTCTTCGCATGTCATCAAGCATCCTGAATACGGGCTGGTCAAGCCGAACAACGATTATGGCCGCGGATTCTATTGCACGCGCAGCGTCGAGCTGGCCAAGGAATGGGCGTGCGCGGGAATGGATGACGGTTTCGCGAATCGGTACACGTTGACCACGGACGGGCTCCTCTTCCTGGACCTGTCCCAGCCGCCCTACACCATCCTGAACTGGCTGGCCATGCTGGTCGAAAACCGTCGTTTCCAGCCGACCACCGCCGTCGCCGCGCAAGGCATCGAATATCTGAAACAAGTGTTTCTGCCGGATGCCAGTCAGGCTGACGTCATCGTCGGATATCGTGCCGACGATTCGTATTTCTCGTTCGCCCGCGCTTTTGTCAATAACGCGATTTCCATCGACCAACTCGCTGAGGCGATGCGGTTGGGCGAGCTCGGCAAGCAGATCGTACTCGCCAGTCCTCAGGCATTCGCGGCACTGCGGTTCCAAGGCTGCGAAATCGCCCGCGCTTCGACCTACCACGGATTGCGTAACGAGCGCGACCGCACAGCTCGCGAAGCCTACCGCCGCAAAAGTGCAGAAGCCGATCTCGACGGCCTGTTCATGCGCGACATCATCCGCGAGAAAGTGACCAACGATGATCCCCGCCTATGATGAGACATACTTGCCGGACGCCATGGCCAACTTGGCCGGCGCCTTCGATTATGCGCTGAACGATTGTGGGTTGCCGGTCGGCCTATTCATGGATTTCTTCGCCACCTCCGAGGTGGCCGAGCTTTTCGGGCGAGGCGTACCCAAATACGTGTGTGGCATGTCCGGCGAGGAGCTGGTGGCCGAAATCATGCGGCAAACCGGTTGGGCGCGCATTCTCGATATGCCGCCAGCCGCACTGCGCGCCGGCTCAACACCCGAATACTGGGCCGGATGGGTACTCGCATACTGCCAATGGACCAGGGGAGTGCGGTTCTCGGACATTCTCGATGTGCTGTCGCTCGACGATATCGTGCGACTGTACCCGACTCTGCACGAAGCCGACGAAAGCCGATTCGTCGACGTGTACGACGAGCGGGCCGCCCATAATCGCACCGAGGGCGACTCCCGGCTGCACACGATCCGCGTGCGCGCCGGACTCAGCCAATCCGGGCTGGCCCGCCGCTCCGGCGTTACCCTGCGCTCCATCCAAATGTACGAGCAGCGCCGCAAAGACCTTGGCAAAGCTGCCGTCTCCACCGTGCTCGCTTTGGCCCGCACGCTTGGCTGCCGCATCGAAGATCTGTTGGAGCCGTAAAGACGCGGAGTAGTATCGCGCCGCATCGATTCTGATAACTGAACAACTACTTTTAAGGCCCGGCCGGATGCTCGTTTGGACATCCGGCCGGGCCTTCTGGCTCCACACGGGGTGCCGAGGTATCCGTTCTCCGTTTCGAGGGGCTGATTTGGCCTTCCGTAGAGGTTTACTCCCGTTTCGAGGGGCTGGTGGCCCGCTAGAACACGGGTATAAACGGCTTCGCCCCACCGTCATTCCGCCATTTTGGGGATGCGCTTACTTGAGTACCAGCCCCTCGAAACGGAGATAGATCTCCGGAAAGGGTCAAAACAGCCCCTCGAAACTCAAGATGGCGGTTGCAGGGCGGTTGAGGATCAGTCGAAGAGCGGTTCAAACACAAATGTGAACAATGCCACATGTGATTGGGCGGGTCGCTGCACGCCGATTTTCGGGGGTGCATGGGAATGGCGGAATATCAACGAAAAACCCTATATCTAGGTTTGTTATGTGACACGCGCCACTACATATAGTGCCTTGATTTCAAATCACACCGCTGTAATATGGCCTTCGCTTCACTGTTCATCAGAACCACATCAAGGGGAGTCGCCATGACCGTCACCGTGTTCACCAAGCCGCATTGCCCGCAGTGCGATGCCACCAAGCGCCAGCTCACCAAGCTGGGTGTGCCGTTTGAAACCGTGGACCTGACGCAGAACCCCTCCACCCTTGAGCAGCTGCAGGCCGCCGGTTTCCAGCAGGCTCCGGTGGTCATCACGCCGGACAACTCCTGGACCGGCTACCGCCCCGACCTGATTCGCGAAGTCGCCCAGCAGGTGGCCGCCGACAACCGCGCCGCCGCCACGGTGTCCGCGTGAGTCTGAGCCAGCCCGAATTCGCGGCCGAAGGCAAGACGATCGGCGCATTGGTCTACTTCTCGTCGGCCTCCGAAAACACCGCACGGTTCGTGGCCGGATGCCGTTTGCAGGACGAAGGCATCAACGTCTACCGCATCCCGTTGCGGGCCGCCGCCCCGGCGCTAAACGTCCGCGAACCGTACGTCATCATGGTGCCCACCTATGGCGGCGGCGTGGTCAAGAAAGCAGTGCCGATTCAGGTCAAACGCTTCCTCAACGATCCAGCCAACCGCGAGTGGATTCGCGGCGTCATCGCCTCAGGCAACACCAATTTCGGTGAGGCCTACTGTGCCGCCGGAGACATCATCGCCGCCAAATGCAAGGTGCCCTACCTCTACCGTTACGAACTCATGGGCACCCCGGAAGACACTGCCGCCGTGCGAAACGGCCTCGTCCGCTTCTTCACCGAACAGTAAATCTTGACCCCCTCGAGGTATTGGCTCCCCTCTCCGAGGGGAGCTGTCAACGAAGTTGACTGAGGGGAGCAACTGTCTGAGTAAACACACTTCTGCCATATTCCAAGGATTTCCAATGACTGACCTCACCGCCACCGGCCTGCCGCTCGACAATACTGCCGACACCGCAGCGGAACAGTACGACCCGGCGCACGATTACCACGCGCTCAACGCGATGCTCAACCTCTATGACGCCGACGGCAAGATCCAGTTCGACAAAGACAAGGCCGCCGAACGCGAATACGTGACAGGGCACGTGGCCACCAACAGCAAGCGGTTCGCCTCCACCGCCGAGCGTCTCGAATACCTGATCAGCAACCAGTACTACAACCCTGCGGTCTTCAACCAGTACTCCGCTGAATTCCTCGACCGCATCTACGAGCACGTGGAATCCGCCGGCTTTGAGTTCGGCACTTTCCTTGGTGCGTTCAAGTTCTACACGTCCTACGCGCTCAAGACGTTCGATGGTCGCCTCTATCTTGAGGACTTCCCGCAGCGTTGCGCCGCTGTGGCCCTGGAGCTCGCCGCCGGCAATGAGCAGCAGGCCATCGAATACGCCGACGAAATGCTTGCCGGCCGCTTCCAGCCCGCCACCCCGACCTTCCTGAACCTCGGCAAGGCCCAGCGTGGCGAACCGGTCAGCTGCTTCCTGGTGCGCATCGAAGACAACATGGAGTCGATTTCGCGCGGCATCAACGCGGCCCTCCAGCTCTCCAAGCGCGGCGGTGGCGTGGCCCTGCTGCTGAGCAACCTGCGCGAGCTCGGCGCCCCGATCAAGCACATCGAGAACCAGTCCAGCGGCGTGATTCCGGTCATGAAGCTGCTGGAGGACTCCTTCTCCTATGCCAACCAGCTCGGCGCACGTCAGGGCGCGGGCGCGGTGTACCTCAACGCCCACCACCCTGATATCCTGCGCTTCCTGGATACCAAGCGAGAGAACGCGGACGAGAAGATCCGCATCAAGTCGCTGGCTCTTGGCGTGGTGATTCCGGACATCACGTTCGAACTGGCCAAACAGAAGGCCCAGATGGCCCTGTTCAGCCCGTACGACGTGGAGCGCGTGTACGGCAAGCCGTTCGCCGACATCTCCGTTACCGAGCATTATGACGAGATGGTGGCCGACGACCGCATCAAGAAGACCTACATCGACGCCCGTAAGTTCTTCACCACCATCGCCGAACTGCAGTTCGAATCCGGCTACCCGTACATCGTGTTCGAGGACACGGTCAACCGCGCGAACCCGATCGAAGGTCGCGTGACCATGTCCAACCTGTGCTCGGAAATCCTGCAGGTTCAGGAGCCGAGCGCATACAACGAGGACCTCACGTATGCGCATGTCGGCCGCGACATCTCCTGCAATCTAGGTTCGCTCAACATCGCTAAGGCGATGGATGGCGGCTTGGACCACACGGTGGAGACGGCGATCCGCGCACTCACCTCGGTGGCCGAGCACACCAGCATCAACGCGGTGCCTTCGATTCGCCGCGCCAATGAGGAGGGCCACGCCATCGGTCTCGGCCAGATGAACCTGCACGGCTTCCTGGCCCGCGAAGGCATCCAGTACGGTTCTGAAGAGGGCCTCGACTTCACCGACATGTACTTCATGACCGTGGCCTACCACGCCTACCGTGCCTCGCACGCGCTCGCCGTGGAGCATGGCCGCACGTTCGCCAGCTTCGCTACGAGCGACTACGCCAAGCCGGCCGGCCAGGGCAACTACTTCGACAAGTACACCGATGGTCGTCGTTCGCTCACTCCGCGCACCGAACGGGTCCGTGCGCTGTTCGAACAGTACGGCATCGCGATCCCGACTGCGGCCGACTGGGAGGCCCTGCGCGACGCGATTCTGAAGGACGGCATCTACAACCAGAACCTGCAGGCCGTGCCGCCCACCGGCTCGATCTCGTACATCAACCATTCCACGAGCTCGATTCACCCGATCGCCTCCAAGATCGAGATTCGCAAGGAAGGCAAGATCGGGCGCGTGTACTACCCGGCCGCCTACATGACCAACGACAACCTCGGGTACTACAAGGACGCCTACGAGATCGGCTGGAAGGCCATCGTCGACACGTACGCCGAGGCCACCCAGCACGTGGATCAGGGACTGTCGCTGACGCTGTTCTTCCCGGACACCGCCACCACCCGCGACCTCAATAAGGCCCAGATCTACGCCTGGCGCAAGGGCATCAAAACCCTCTACTACATCCGCATCCGCCAGCAAGCCCTGGAAGGCACTGAAGTCCAAGGCTGCGTCTCCTGCATGCTCTGATCGTTCGAGGGAGCGTATACCGCCTTTCTTCGGCACTCGACGTACCTTCGTACGCCTTCGGCCTCAGACGGCGGTCTCCGCACGCATCGAACAACCAGAGAGCCGTTGTTACTCCCCTCACTCGGCTAACGCCGACAGCTCCCCTCAGAGAGGGGAGCTGGCCGCGAAGCGGACTGAGGGGGGCTCCACCATCTAAGGAACCAACAATGTCACGAACCGTCTATAGAGCACTGCTCCGGCTGACCGCGCCGGAGGAGTTCGAAAACAAATCCAACGACGATAACGACAACGAGTAAAAGGAACACTACTCATGGCACCTATCTCCATTCCGCGCAAACCGCTGAAACTCATCGACCGCGTCTCCGCAATCAACTGGAACCGCCTCGAAGACGAGAAAGACCTTGAGGTCTGGGACCGCCTGACCGGCAACTTCTGGCTGCCCGAAAAAGTCCCCGTCTCTAACGACATCCCCAGCTGGCAGAAGATGACCGAGGACGAGCACACGCTCACCATGCACGTGTTCACCGGCCTGACCCTGCTTGACACCATCCAGGGTACGGTCGGCGCCGTCTCCCTGATTCCGGACGCGCTCACCCCGCACGAGGAGGCCGTGTACACCAACATCGCCTTCATGGAATCCGTGCACGCCAAAAGCTACTCGTCCATCTTCTCCACCCTGTGCTCCACCGAACAGATCGACGCGGCCTTCGACTGGAGCGAGAACAACGAGTTCCTGCAGAAAAAGGCGGAAATCGTGCTCGACTACTACGAGGGCGACAACCCGTACAAGCGCAAGGTGGCCTCCACCCTGCTCGAATCGTTCCTCTTCTACTCCGGCTTCTATCTGCCGATGTACTTCTCCGCGCACGCCAAGCTGACGAACACCGCCGACGTGATTCGTCTGATTATCCGCGATGAGGCCGTCCACGGCTACTACATCGGCTACAAGTACCAGAAGGGCATCGCCCAGCTGAGCGATGCCGAGCGCCTGGATCTGCAGGACTACACGTACGACCTGCTCAACGAGCTGTACGACAACGAGGTGGAGTACACCCAGTCGCTGTACGATCGCGTGGGCCTGACCGATGACGTCGAGAAGTTCCTGCGCTACAACGGCAACAAGGCGCTGATGAACCTCGGTTACCCGGCTTTGTTCCCGGCTGAGATTTGCGATGTGAACCCCGCGATCCTGGCCGCCCTGAGCCCGAACGCCGACGAAAACCACGACTTCTTCTCCGGCTCCGGCTCCTCCTACGTGATGGGCAAAGCCGAAGAAACCGATGACGACGACTGGGACTTCTAAGGGTTTCGCGGTCCGCGAACCCGCAGCGCCGCCGCGTTCGCACGGCGGCGCTACGCTGGAGATATGGAACAGGAGCCGTTGGTCAGCATCATCATCCCGGTATATAAGGTCGAGAAAT
>ENA-UOJM01002351-UOJM01002351.1-human-gut-metagenome-genome-assembly--contig:-P116-NODE-2351-length-13544-cov-5.588850_pt1 | contig 13544 bp, 25 predicted proteins | sample MGYA00242349_ERZ723896 | MGnify/ENA metagenome assembly ERZ723896 | reverse complement strand
TCCAGCCATTTTTCTCCGGGAAAATTTTCCGCCGCGTGTGCGCGGAGTCCTGCGCCCAGCTGCAGAGACTCCACCGTCACCCGCCAGGAGGTGGGGGGACTCTATTTCGCCAGCGCTCACCGAGCGCCGTGAGCTTTCTGGTCGCGCGATCGTGCATCGCATCGTGCGCCGCGCTCGACAGGCTCACGAGGTTCCAGAGACAGTACGCATACTCCGGGTAGTCCTCGGCAGGCCAGATGTGATGCACCACCTGCGCCGCCTCGCGCCGACCGTACCGGGCCGCTTCCCGGCACCGATATCCGTCCCGCCGGAGCGCCAGCACGCGCAGCCGCTGCCAGCGCTTGTTCTTTCGTGAATAATCAAACATGGGCAAAAGAAAACACCCGCACCGATCACGTCCAACGTCTGGACTCGATCAGCACGGGCTAACAAAAGAGCACTGGCCAGTTTTGATATTCACGAGCATCTGCGACTTACACTGCGCGCAGAACACCTGCAGGTTTTTCGCCTCGGTCTCCGGCCGGATGATCTGCCTGGTTTTCATCCGGCAGACGGGACACACGATGTGTCCGTCCTTGATGCTAAGTTTAGCACCTTTCGCGATCGTTTTCAAGTCGTTCATCGCCATCCTTTCATTTTGTCACTAAAAAGCCAATAGGTTACAAGTAATGTCGCGCGCACGCGCGCATGCGATTCCTTACGCCTCGATCCAGCTCGCCACCCGGTAGCTGCCAAATTGACTGCCGCCGGTCCGCACCCGTGGGAGCATCGCGTCGAACGGTATCGTGATCGCATCGCTCTCGTCGAGCCACACCTCCGGCGGCGGCAGCTTTGCGCGCAGACTGCGCGAGCAGCTCCACGGATGCCGCCCCACCGGGATGATGATTCCGTCGCTGCGCTCCTTGGTGAGATAGCGCGCGAGGTAGCGGTAGCCGAGCGCCTTGCCGTGCCGCTTAAATACTGGCCAGTCCGTCACCTCGCCGCACTGCCACAGGAACCGCACCTCCGCCGGCGAGAGCTGCCGGTAGTCCGCGACGAGGTGGATGTGATACCTGTGCGCCCCGTGCAGCCCCTCAATGGCCGGGATGTAGTCAAGCCCGCCCTTGCCTCGGAAGCGCTCCACGCGCCGCAGGAAGGCCCGCAGCGCCTTGCGCACGTCGGCAAAGCGCTCCGGCAGATGCTCGTCGTCGAACTCCAGAATGTAGTGCGTGGCGTACTTGCCCATGAGCGCGATCATCAGCTCGAGCCGGTCGGTCGAGTCGCGGTTGAGCACTGTGCGCCGCTGCGCCTTGAGGTCAGCCTTGGCGCGGCGATCCTCGTCGGTGTCGGAGGGCGCATAGCGCGGCGGCATCGTCCCGCGGTACTCCTTGACCAGATTCCCCGCGCGCTGCCGCACGCAGTAGAACCGCTTAGCCATACACACTCCCGACCATCCCGGCGACCGCGCCGGTCATGTCGTCCTCAATGATGCGCCTTTCCCGTTGATCGAGGCGGCTCCGGATATATTCTGAGAGTATGGACAATAAGACGTCTTTGTGCGAAAACTCACCATTACACAGGTGCGCTACCCACACCGCATCATTACGAGATGCACCCAATCCCATCAGTAGCTTGATCATCCGTTTTCTTGTCATTTCATTCCTCCGTATCCGAGCTTGTCCAGACCTGCGTTGACCGCGCGCCAGTGCTCAATGTCAAACTTCCCGTCGTTGCGCTGCATCAGGTAGAGCTTCGAGGCGTCCAGCCCGCAGGCCTCGGAGAGCTTGATCATCGAGCCCGGCCCCTTTTCCGACCAGTATCGGTTCAACCGGGCAAAGATGTCCGCTTTCTCGCTCGACGCCTTCCCGGCAAACCGCGGCGTTGCCTGACCGACCGCCAACGGCAGCTTGATCTCCGTAGGCTTCGGCACGTCGGCCTTCTCCTCGGGCGGTCTTTCCGGCGGCTCGACTGGCTTCGGCTCCGGTCGGCTCACGCCCTTCGCCGCGGGGATGTCAGGCAGCTCCTTCTTGGGAGGGCCCTTTTCCGTGCCCGAATCGGGCACGGAGCGGACGACGCGTCCGCCAACGACCAGCCCGCTGCCCGCAGGCGTCGGCCTCGACCCGCCGATCACGACAGGCACGGCGTTCCCCGCGACAACCTCTACCGCGCCGAGCGGGGGAAATTCCTCGACCGCGTAGGTCGTGCCGCCCGGCAGCACCAGCGTGCCCGCGCCGAGCGCGTCGCACACATAGGCGCGGAACGCCTCGAGCGCCTTGACGTCGACGTGCAGTTCCGGCAACTTGACGATCAACACCTTGCTCCCCGTCATAGATCCACCCCTTCCAGCACCCTGCGCAGGTCGATGAAGCGCCCGCCGAGCCCCTTGTCCACCAGCTCCTGCAGCGCGTCGAGCGTCAGCTCGGCGTCCTTGGCGCGGTACACGTCCTCGCACAGGCTCTCCATGTCGCACAGCTTCGCGGCCGTGCCGTAGAGCCGCGCCGGGCAGGTGAGCAAGCTCACGCCCTCGATGCCCCACGCCCCGTCCGGCGTCTTGTAGGTCAAGCGTCTAAATTCAGGCATTGTCAGCACCTCCGTCCATCTTCGCGCCGCAATCCTCGCAGTATTTTTTGGTAGGCTTATCCCAACTGCCCTCAGTGGTGATGACAAAGCCACACGCAGAGCAGCACCACTCGTCCCCGCCAAGATGCGCCCACCTTGTATGCACCACTGGGGCAACGTCAGCGGCGGGAATACTGTTGATCTCCTGCGTGCAGATTTCTGGATTTTCGTACCGACGTGTGATTAGATCAATCACAGCTTTTCGCTTGATGTATTCAGCCATTGTCCGCACCTCCGTCCATTTTCGCCCCGCAGTTGGGGCAGTAATTGCCGCCGCGAACATAGAAGGCCATCGCATACGCCTCATGATTGCATTGGGAGCACTTCACAAGCTCAAACTGTTCAGAACAGTCCTCGTATCGGCTATGTATCCACCGCGCATGCACCACCGGGGCAACATCGGCAACGGGCGCAGAGCAAACCTTTGCCATAAAAGCACAGTTCGTAGCGCCGCAAAACGCTATCCCGCACGTTTCATAGCAAATGCTGTCCAGCAACGCCTCCCGCTTAATGTATTCAGCCATTGTCCGCACCTCCGTCCATTTTCGCCCCGCAGTTGGGGCAGTAACCAAAATGGTTGATTACCTGTGCGTAGTATTCCTTGCCGCAATTCGAGCATTTCGCAAAGCCCTGCCGCCAATTACCGTTCTCGTCAAAACACGGCTCGAAGCACCCATGCACCACCGGCGCAGCATAGCCAGCCAACCGTGCCAATGCCCTTTCGCAGATCGGGCATAGGGACTCACGTTTATTTACTGCCGCAAACCACGACCCGCACGCTTTACAATCAGGCATCATTCTCCATCCTTTCCCGCAGCCGCTGGACCTTGTGTGCCCGCTGCTCCGCCACCGCGTCCTCGACCTCAAACTCGATTGCCATCTGGTCAAGCATGATCCCGACGTCGGCGATCTCTTCGGCGATGTTGGCGAGCGTGTCGCCGTCCACGCGCCCGCGCAGGAACTTGCACAGCACATCCTGCAGCTCGGCCATCTCCTCAAAGACCATCGTGATCTGCGCCTGCGCGCCGTAGCGCCTGAGCGCCGCGCAGAAGGTCTTGCGTTCCATGTCAGTCATCTTCCATCGCCTCCAATGATTTTTCTCCCTCCGGCGAGTGGGGAGTTATCTTTCCGTGCACCACGAGGCCGCGGAACACGTCGTATCCCATGTAAAAGACGATACCGACGCTGCTCTGGTACTGGACGCAGGGCGCCACGTTCTTCATAACCCACGGTCGTTCAAAATGCTCCTGGCAGAGCATCGACCGCCCAGGCTCCAGCGGCAGGAGGAAGAGCCTGCCTTCCTTGTCGGCCTCGGCCAACTCGCGCAGGCGAGCATCGTCGTCCGTCTGGTGGAGCAGCTTGTCAAGCCGCTCAATGATATTGTCGGCGTGCTTGTTGATGGCGTATTCTGTTTCCGGCGATATTTCCCGCACACTCGCCAAATCGTTAATTTCCTCCGGTTCAAGCCCCGTGTCCAAATATTCCCGCAGCAGCGGGCAGTGCGCCGCCGTGACAGCCGTGCAAAACCCGCCGACCGCAGTACAGTTCCCGTTGTCCTCATGCCTAAAGCGGCAACGCAGGCAATTAACATTCCCCATCATTTCTCCACCTTCGGAGGTTCCGGCGACACCACCAGCCGACCGTCCTTGTCGGCCTCGGCCAGTACCCTTACTCGGCTAATGCCACCGCACTCTCTGACGATAGTGCAAAGGTCGTTCCAATCTTTAACCAGTGTGGACACTTCCACCGGTGTCTTGCCCGTGTCCTCGTATTGCATGAGCCTGCCACGCAGTTCTGCGTATGACCATGCTGCGGTATAAAGCAGGGCAAGCAAGCCTGTCGGCTCATCAGGACCGTCCAACAAAAGCTCACCCATCGCATAGTCTACGCCATCATCATCCATTGAGAAGTCCAAGTCCGGCAGCAAAATCTTTGCGGCTTTGCGGATAAAATCGTAGAGCCGGATGTCCGGGTAATCCGGGCCATCGCCTCCGCCACGCACCCACGTCTCAAAGTCTTTGATGTAAAACAAATTCAGGGCGGCATCAAGGTTGTTGTCTGGGTAATTAGTTGTTAGTCTTTTCATTTACCTTTCCTCCTCCGGCCCTTCGGGCAGCGGCATCCAATAGGTGACTGCGACATCGTTTCTATCCCCAATGCCGATATGGACACTCCATTCCGACCTTTTGGGAGCGCACCAGCCCATATAGACGCCCCATCTTTCGTGCCAATACGCGACAACGAGGACATCGCTACGATCTTCCGGCAGCCGCTCCTCCACCGGGATCCATCTCTGCCGCTCCTGCGCCACGGCGATCTCCTCGGCGTAGCGAGCGCAGCGGTCGGTCAGGCGCTCGATCAAATCCGCGCCGTCCAGTCCAACGCGGTCGACATCGCATGAATGCATCGTGTCGGCTCCGTATATGGGCCGTTCTTCTTCCGGGACTTCCTCTTCCTTCCAGTACGAGCAATGCTCGCAGGCATTCTCTCCGCCTGCGGTGGAAATGCACCGCAGCGCCCTGACGATCTCTTCGTTTTTCATGTTCATCCTCCTATCGGTTCCGCTTTGAATTTTTTGCCCATGCCGGGCACCTTGACGTTGGGGTAGCGCTCCTCACGCGGCACGAAGTCCTCCGGGTGGTCGCGGCAGATGTACCGGAGCCGCTGGTCAAGCTGCTCGAACCGCGCGTCGCTTTCCACGCCGTAGGCGAGGCACTCGTGAAAATACTCGCCGTGCTTCTCCGCGCGGTGGATGATGCGCATGATCCGGTCGTGACCAAAGCCCTCCTCATTGAGGGCAAGGCACATCATGTCCACGTTGAACTGCTGTCCGACCAGCGCCCCGTAGTTGAGCAGCTGCCGCCGCAGCTCCGCCTGCTCCTTTGCGTAAGCGTTTTTCATGCGCCCTCCCCTCCGCGCCTGCACTCGGCAAGCGGCATCCAGCGGTCGCAGCGGCACTCGACGATGTCGTCGACCGTGGTCCCCGCGTCTGTCGAGATAAACGGGTACTCATCATCCGCGCCGCCGGCGCAGCGGGCCACAAGGTAGCTGCTGCCGCCGAGGCCGGTCTCATAGCTGAGCACGACCAGCGCGCCCTCCTCCGGCCAGTGCGCCGCGTCGAGCGGCTGCCAGACCGGCGAGCAAAGGTCCACGCTGAACAAGGTGGGAGGCTTCGGCGCAGGATCGTCCGTCAGACCGCAGAGGTAGTCCATCGTCGTGCCGAGCGTCAGCGCCAGCTTGGGCAGCGAGCCCGCACCGGCAAGGCTGTTGTTTTCCCACGCGCTGTAGGTGCCGGGGTACTCGCCGATGCTCTCGGCAAACTCCCTGCGCGTCAAGCCGGTCGCTTCGCGCAGTGCCTTGACGCGCTCGCAGAATTTCGGGGTCATATTCTTGAGCCGTGGGTCGTCTGCTGCCGGATTTCGGGGCACGGCAGGCTCCGGCTCCTTCGGCGGCCGCTCGGCGACCACGAAGCGGCAGGCGGTAGAGCAGGTGTCGCGGTTAAGACATTCGCGGCAGCAGCCGGCACAGCGCCACTCGCCGTAGCGATAACGGTCAGCGTACATCCGCGCGGCGTTCGGGCAGAAGCCGCCGGTATCCGGGCACTTATGCTTGCAGCAGGTCCAGCAGGTCGAAAACTCGCGCACGTTGTTGAGCGACCATGTGCGACAGTGGTCAATGACCCAATCCAGCAGCCTGTACTGCGTCTCGTCGTCCATGCGGGCGATCTCAAGCGCGGCGGCCTCGGGCAGCTCGCCCTTCTCCCACCGGGCGATGATGCCCGGCACCTTGAGGCCCTTTTTGATGACCTGCAAATTGCCGACCTTCGTCGCGTTGATCTGCATCTCCTTGGCGATCCAGTCGCGCAGCCCGACCGGGAACGCCTCGCCGGCCTTTTTGCGCCGGATGTAGCTCTCCTTGAGCTTCTCCGCCTCCTGCGCGAGCAGCGCGTTGGACTTCACGCGCTGACGGTTCGCCTCGATCACCGCGCACAGCTCCTGCTCCTCCGTCATCGCGGGAAGCACCCGGCAGAGCACGGTGGAGAACTGCTTCGCGACGGCCTCGTCCCGATTCGCCGCGAGCAGTCGCAGCGCCGCCATGCGGCTGTGTCCAGAGATCAGGCGATACTTGCCGTCCTCCGCCGGCACGATGGTCGGCGGCTCGAGCAATCCGTTGGCCTGGATGGACTCCATCAGCGCGGCGAGCGCCTTGTTGTCGGGGCGCGGGTAGAAGTTGCGCGGATTGTCGAGGATGTCACCGACCGGGATCTCGCGCGTCATGCCCGAATCGGGCAAATCCGCGCGGTCGGGCAGAGCCTCGGCAAATTTCGTGATGTCAAACTTCGCCATGACCAAGCTCCTCTCCGAGATATTCTGCCACCCAGCGGCGGTAGTCCTGCGTCGCCACGCTCCGCGGGCAGTAGTCGATCAACGGTTTTTTCTCAAACGTGGTCTCCACGACCTTATCCGTGCGCCGAATGACCTGCTCAAAGACCGGGATCCCGCGCTGGCGCAGCAAGGTCTCGCCCTCGCGCACGACCTCGCTGCTGTTCCGCATTGTGACGAGCACACCGGCAATCCGCACGTCGGGACGCGCACGACGCAGGCTGCGGATCTGAGCGCGCACGCTCTCGAGGCCGTCAAAGACAAAACCGTCGATCTTCGCGGGGACAATCACCTCGTCACAGGCAAACAGCGCGTTGACACTCGCCACGGTGTACCCAGGGGGACAATCGAGGATGCAGTAGTCCGCGCCGTTGTCATCCTCTGCCGCGCGGACGAAATCATACAGAACACGCGTGCGCCGCATACCCTCGTGCAGCGCGTTGCAGTCGATGTCATAAAGCTCCGAGGATGCGGGTACAAGCAGCATCGACGGCGAGAGCGTGATGGCGGAATCGCTCCAGAGCGGCTCCGCCATGCCAAGCAAAAGCGTTGCAACGTTGCTGTCCGAGTCGGGGTCGTAGCCCGGCTTGTAAAAGTTCGTCAGATTGCATTGTCCGTCGCAGTCGATCAGCAGCACGCGCTTTCCGTAGTCATGTACGAGGATCTCTGCGAGGTTGATGGCGGTGACGGTCTTGCCGACGCCGCCCTTGTTGTTCATAATCGCAATGGTTTTCATGTCGTTCTCCTGTTTCTGTCTCTGTCAAAATTTGAAGCCCTCGCGGACCTTGACGCCGTCGCCGAGGTCGGCCTCGACAAGGAACCAGCGGTGCGCGCGGTTGATGTACACGATGCGGCCGGGCAGCAGCCGCGGGAGCTCCCGATGTCCGGGGCCGATGGCCGCGCCGATGTCCGCCAAAATGGCGTGGGGATCTCCGATTCTTGGCATGTCGTTTCTCTCTTTCTCTCGATTTTTTAGAACGGCGCGTTTTTGTCCTCCGGCAATTCTTCGAGCGCCATCTGACCGGGCGCTTCGCCGTCCGTTTTCTCCTTCCGGCCCTTCTCGTCATCGCGGGTGTAGGGCGCAAAGGTCTGGTGCCTGCCGTCAAAGGCAAACACGCCCTTGCCGCGCCGGCCCTCCTTGCTCTTGGCAATCTGGATGACGCGGCATTTCTCCTGCGAGTAGTTCTGCTGCGGGTCGGGCCGGTAGATCATCACGATCAGGTCCGCGTCCTGCTCGAATTGACCCGTCTCCTTGAGGTCGTGCATATCCGGCGCGCGCCATGCCCCGCGCTCGGGGCGCGAGAGCTGCGCCAGCTCCACCACCAGCACGCCGCGGCTCTGGGCGAAGGTGTGCAGCGCGCGGGAGACGGTCGCCATCTGCTCGCTGCGCAAATCGCGCGGATTGCCCTCGGGGACGACCAGCTGCACATAGTCCACAAAGATCACGTCGTAGCCGTAGGTGATGGACTCCGCCATGATGTCGCCCGCGGTCATGCCGCTCGCCTGGATCACATCAAGCCGGCGCTTGGCCGCGTCCTCCGAGCAAACCGCGAAGGTGCCCCAGTCGCGGTCGGTCAAGCGGCTGCGCTTGATCGCGTCGAAGTCAATGCGCATCCCCTGCGTCACGATGCGGTCGCCGATCTTGCCGGCGGACGTTTCGAGACTGAAAAAGCCGACCTTGAGCGTCTTGGCCATGTGATAGGCCATCATCAGGGCAAGGGCCGTCTTTCCGTCGCTCGGGTAGCCGCCCAGCACCACCACGTCGCCGCGCCGGATGAAGCTGTTGTGGTCAAGCACGTCCAGCCCGAAGCCCACATAGTCCGCGGCTGCGCCGCTCGCGTGGCGCGCAGAGAAGTCCTGCAGGAGCTGGAGCATCGGCACCACCTTCACGCCGCGCCGCGAGGTCATCTGCGCTTGCAGCTCCGAGAGCAACGGACGGACGTCGTCGAGCGTAGCCGCGCCGTTGATCTGCGCCGAGAGGGCGCGGATGCGGCCCAGCGCCGCCTGCTCGCGCATAAGCTGCGCATATTCGCGCCAGCTCGCGCTCGTGGGCGTGACCTCCATCAGGTCGATGAGCTGTTGCTGCTGCGGCGAGCCGGAAGCATAGCCGAGCTTCGCGTTGATCGTGATGGCGTCGGCGTGCCCGCCCTCGCGGAACACCTCGCGCGCCGCCTGGAAGATCAGCCGGTTGGCTGTGCTGGTGAAGTCGCGCTCGTCCACCTCGGCGAGCACCTGACTGACGATGCTCTCGTCGATCAGCATCGCGCCGAGCACGGCGCGCTCGGCTTCCAAACCGGCGCTCGGCTGCGCGTCTACTCGGCCCATGTCCACCCTCCGTCCTGACTATCCGGCGGCTGCTCGATGCGGCGCACCGGCTGCGCCTTGGCGCTCTGCGCCGGGCGCTTGGCCTTGGCATCCTCCCAGCGGCGGCCGTTGAGGAAGGTCGAGGCATACGGGATGCCGACGCCGTCCCGCCACGCGGGCGAGGCCTTGAGTACCTGCAGCGCGCGGCCGATGGTGTCGATCAGCGCGTCGTCCGGCTTGAGCTTGTCCCAGGCGCGCACCGCGCCCATGCGGTTCTCCCCGCGGGGGTAGTAGGCCCAGAAGCCCTCAAAGCGCTCCGGCTTCCATGTCGGCGTCGTTTTGCTGCGCCGTTTTCTCAGCTCCTCGCCGTCCCCCTTGGGGGGACTATAGGGGGGATTATTATAAGCTTTAGTCTCTACGTTCTTACTTTGGGTCGGAAACTCCGTTGACGGTGTTTCCCGACGACGGTTTTCACCGTTGTCGGTGTTTTCCGACAACGGTGGCTTTTCCTGCAAAACGTAGGTGTTCGCGGAAAAGCGCCCGCTGCCGTCATGCGATTGCTCGCGCATCAGATAACCGACCTCCTCAAGCCGCCCCACAAGGCGGCGCACCGTGTCCTTGCCGACGCCGCGCTCCTTTGCCATGCCGGAGATCGTGAACTCCCAGTCCGGCGGCTTGTCGAGCATGTAGGTCAGAAATCCGAGCATCTCAAAGCTCAGGCGCGTGTCTCGGATCGCGGACTTATACAGGACGGTAAACGGCTCACGATGGCCGGACTTTATTACGCCCTCGCTCATACTTTCCTCCATCCAAATAGACGATGATCTTCATCAGCCGCTCCGTGAGAGACGTGATGCCGACGAGGATCAGGAAGATGTCCAGTCCCGTCATGCGCGCGCCTCCCCTCGGAAGGTGTTGACATTCGTCTGTTTCTGCGATATACTGTGCTTGCAATGGTTTTCAGAGCTCCTGCTCTGGGGACGGGAACGCTTCGAGGTGCCAGCCTCGGGGCGTTCTTTTTTTGCGTCCGCGTAGATCACCTGATAGGCCGCGGCGATGGTCTCGCGCAGGTCCTGCACGATGTCGTCGAACTCCGGGCGCTCCGCGTCGTCGATCACGCCGTCCTCGGCGATGCGAAGCAGTCCGGCCAGCCGGTCCGCTGCGTCGCGCAGGCGGTTCGTCAGCGAGATGGTCGCCATCGGCAGGGGCTTTGGCTCCAGCTCCGGCAGGATGCCGAGCCGGTCGGTCGCCTTCGCGTGCTCCAGCGCCAGCCAGCTCACGCCGTAGACCTCGCACATCCGCGCCACGGTCTCGTCCGGCGGTGTGAGCCGTCCGCCCTCGTAGCGCTTGAGCGTTTCGGGCGAGATGCCGAGCCGCTCCGCCGCCTCTTCCTGCGTCAAAAGTGTCGTTTTTCTACCCCTTTGGTAAAGATTCGGGTATTGCGGTGCCATTGTCTTTCATCCTCCTTTGTGGTAATGTCAAATCACCAGGTAGCCATCCACCGCGCAAGCGGCACGATGGGAATGATGTACTTCTTGCCGACCTTCTTGGCCGGAAAATCCTTGTCGCCGAGCAGCGCCGCGCGGTCAAGACCGAGGAGCTTACTGCTCTGATCAAGCGTCAGCACCTCCTGCCCGGCAAACTGCTCGCGCAAAGATTGCAGCTGATCGCGGAACGCCTCGCGCTCTCGCATGGCCTATCCCTCCTCACTTTCCTGCGGCGAGCGCTCTCGCGCCTGCCGCGCCCTTGGCCGCCACCGCGGCCCTCGCCGCCTCGCTCGCGGCGCGAAGCGTCTCGTCGTCGTAGAGGTCGCCGACCTCGCACTCCAGCACGGCCGCGATGGTCGGCAGCTTGTCCGTCGTGGGCGTCTTGCTGCCGTTCTCCCACCCGATCACGGCGGGCAGCGTCACGCCGGTCATGCGGGCCAGCTCCGTGCCGGTCAGACCGCGGCGCTCTCGTAATTCTCGGATCCTCAGTGGGACCACCTCCTTGCTTTTTCTCTCGCGGTGTTTTATGGTTTACTGTGTGTTATTGTAGAAAGGGCGGGGTATTATGGTGCGCATTACGGCTTTTGATGATAATGGTGTGTATAAGATTGACTTTGAAATCCCTGAGCTTGATGAATGTCCGATATGCCATCACGCTCTGAAACCAACTGTTCTGAATTCGAGATATGCGATGGACAGCGCGGACAAGGCAACAACGCTTTGTAATTTATACACCATGTTTTTCTGCCAGAAGTGCCGCAAGGTTTTTCTTGGGAAATTTCGTCAAAGCATTGGACTGGTGAGTAGCCACATAGCAAACTATATGGGCGAATATGAACTCTTTCCGATGACGCCAAATCGTGAATCCTTCAGCGATGATATCCTTGGACTGTCGCTGACCTTCGTTGAAACCTATGGACAGGCTCAGCAGGCAGAGGCCGAAGGATTGTCCCAGATTTGCGGCATCGGATACCGCAAGGCATTGGAGTATCTTGTAAAAGACTACCTTTGCCATAAATTTCCCGCTGATGAGGAGGCTATCAAAGCCGAAGCCCTCGGGCAAAGTCTTCGACGAATCGAAGACGGCAGAATACAAACATTGGCTCAGCGCGCAACTTGGATCGGAAACGATGAGACCCATTATGTTCGTAAGCACGAAGATCTGGATGTCAAGACGATGAAAACTTTTATCCAGGCGATGATCCATTTCATCGACTCGGAGTTGACGTTTGAGAAAGCTCTTGGCATTGATCCCGCCTGACGGGATCGTACACCGCGAGCTGCTTCCCGTCCATCGACCAATAGGACGTTGCCACGCGGACCGGGTCATCGTGCGTCCCATCGCCGCGGACTTCGCGGATTTCGATGACCCGAATGACCTTAGCGATCGTAACTGGGTTTGGTGCCATGTCTTTCCACCCCCTTTCATCCGGTGCGCCGAGGCTCACCGTGAGTAAATAGTAAATCGTTAATTATAGATTGTCAATAGGTTTGAAGTTAATTTTAGATTTTTGTGAATTTCAAACAACGCAGAGAGGATGTGATACCATTGAACAACGAAATCTTTGTGCGAAATGTTGAGATAAGATGCAAGCAGAAGGGAGTCCCACCTACCGTAGCCTGTCGAGAAAGCGGTGCGGGCAAGGATTTTCTGACAAACCTGAAAAAAGGGCAATCTCCATCGCTTGGCAAAGCTCAGCAGCTCGCGCAATATCTCGGCTGCACGGTCTCCGACCTGCTGGGGGAGACCGGCACGGCCACGCAGGTCCTCGACGAGCGCTATGCGCCCTTCATCGACCTCTTCGCGGAGCTCGACCCGGCAGAGCAAACCAAAGTCGTCGGCGATATGCTCCGGCGCAAAAATAGAAAATAAAAAAGTGTCCAAATTGGGTACGAGGAGGAGAAAATCATGATTACTGTCCCAGCGAAAGTGAAAGACCGCATCGCAGCAGGCCTCAAGCGCTACCAGCCGATCCTGATCAAAGCCCGCGACAAGGACATCAATGAGAGCGACACCGTCACCATCCTGATGGACATGCTGGCCGACATTCTCGGCTATGACAAGTACACGGAAATCACCTCCGAATACGCGATCAAGCATACATACTGCGACCTCGCAATCAAGCTGGACGGTTCGCCGAGGATTCTCATCGAAGTCAAGGCGGCGGGGCTCGACCTCAAACTCCAGCACATCAAGCAAGCGGTTGATTACGGCTCCAACTCCGGTGTTGACTGGGTGATACTTACCAATGGTATTCAATGGAAGGTCTACAAAATCATTTTTGCCAAGCCTATTGATACGGAACTGGTCTACGAATTTAACCTGACGGAGATGAACGCGAAAAAGGCCGGCGATTTAGAAATGCTCTATTGCCTCAGCAGGGAAGCGATGGTTAAGTCCGGGAAGGCCTCCTATCTGGAGGACTATCACACGCAGCGTCAGCTGATGAATCGCTTCACCATCGGACAGGTCATTCTCAGCGAGCCGGTCATCGATGCTGTGAAACGGGTGCTCCGCAAGATGGGGATCGATTCTAAGGTCAGCAATGAGGATATCTCGGACATCATTTTGAACGAGGTTCTCAAGCGTGAGATCCTCGACGATGAGAAGTCCAAGGAGGCCAAGAAGAAGATTGCCAAGGCCCTGAAGCCTGCTCCGAAGCCGAAAGAGCCGACTGCCGAGCAGTAAGCTATCACCGCTGGACATAAAAGAATGGAGGGCAAATAATGAAGAACTGTATAAAAATCAAGTGTAACAAATGCGGATGCTCCT
>ENA-UOJM01002337-UOJM01002337.1-human-gut-metagenome-genome-assembly--contig:-P116-NODE-2337-length-13656-cov-22.358797_pt1 | contig 13656 bp, 8 predicted proteins | sample MGYA00242349_ERZ723896 | MGnify/ENA metagenome assembly ERZ723896 | reverse complement strand
TCGTGGCCGAGGTAGCCCGGCGGCGCACCCAGCAGCCGGGCGGCGGTGTGCTGCTCCTGATACTCCGACATATCAAATTTGAGCAGCGCTTTCTCGCTGCCGAACCAGCTGACCGCTAGTGCCCGCGCCAGTGCGGTCTTGCCCACGCCGGTAGGCCCTAAAAACAGCATAGCACCGATGGGCCGCCCCGGCTCGCCCAGACCGGTGCGGCTGCGCCGGATAGCCCCCGCCACCGCAGCCACTGCCCGCTGTTGGCCAACGATCTCGGCGTTCAGACGGCTTTCCAGCTTGTCCAGACGCTCCCGCTCCTGTTCGCCCACCCGCTGGGCGGGCACGCCGCTGGCGGCCGCCACCACCCGGGCGATATCCTCCGGGGTGAGCACCGGCTGGGTGCGCTGCTCCTTTTCGGCAAGGATGCGCGCCGCCGCACAGGCTTCGTCCACAAGGTCGATGGCCTTATCCGGCAGACAGCGCCCGGGCAGATACCGCACCGAAAGCTCCACCGCCGCCTGCAGGGTCTGCGGCGGCAGTCGCACGCCATGATACCGCTCGTAGCGGGGCGCAAGGCCGTTGAGGATCTCCACCGCCTGCGCGGGGGTGGGTTCTTCCACCTGCACCCGGCCAAAACGGCGTTCCAACGCGGCATCCTTCTGGATGTGGGTGCGGAACTCCTGATTGGTGGTGGCGCCGATGAGCTGCAACTCGCCCCGGGCAAGCACCGGTTTTAAGATGCTGGCAGCGTCAATAGCACCCTCGGCAGCACCGGCTCCCACGATGGTGTGGAACTCGTCGATGAACAGGATGGCAGTGCCGTCCCGCACCAGCTCTTCCAGCAGGTTTTTCAGACGCTCCTCAAAATCGCCCCGGTATTTGGTGCCCGCCACCAAGCTTGCCATATCCAGCGCCAGCAGCCGCCGCCCTTGCAGCGCTCTGGGCACCTGCCCGGCGGCAATGCGCAGCGCCAGACCCTCGGCCAGCGCCGTTTTGCCCACGCCGGGCTCGCCAATCAGACAGGGATCGTTTTTCTGGCGGCGGCACAGGATCTCCACCATGCGGTCCAGCTCCGCTTCCCGGCAGAACACCGGGTCCAGCTCCCCCTCGGCGGCGCGGCGGGTCAGGTCGCGGCAATATTTATCGCTGGCGCGGCTGCCCCGGGGGATGCTGGCCGACACCCGGGGCTGGGCGGGCAGCACGAACTGTCCGCTCAGCTGGCGGCACTCCCGCACTGCCTCGGTGAGCGAAAGCCCCATCTCCGCCAGCAGCAGCCCGGCGGCGCAGCCGTCATCTTCCAGCATGGCGCAGAGCAGGTGCTCCGGCTCTGCCCGGCTGACGTGGGCGTTCTGCGCCCCAATGAGCGCGTAGTCCATGGTGCGGCGCAGATCCGGTGCCATGGACTGCCGGGTCAGCCGCTGTACCGGGGCGCTGCGCCGCTGCGCCAGCTGGCGGCGCACCTCTGGCTCAGTGATGTTTTTCCGGGTGAGAAACTGCGCCGCAGCGCCCTGCTGCCGCAGCATTGCCAGCAAAAGGTGGCTGGTATCCGCCTGTTCACAGCCCAAATCCCCCGCCAGCTGCACCGCCTGCTGCAACAGCCGCGCCGCCGGGCGCGAAAAGCCCCGGTAACCGCCCATGCCCAGATTTTCCCAAATGCCCATGTGTCTGCTCCTTGCTGCATATAAAATCGTCTGCACTGGAAGTATAGCCCCAAAGGCGCAGAAAAAATCAGTTGTTTGTGTCGGGCGGCAGAAAAGTAAAAAACGATCCGCAGTGGTTGCCGGGGGCGCGGGGGCGTCCGGCTGCTGCGGATCGTTTTTTGAGATTTTATCTTGCGGAGAACGTTTTCAGAACGAACCGCCTCCGCCGCCGTGGGTGGAGCCGCTGGAGGAGGTGTGGGTGGAGCTGCCGCCGGAATCACCGGAGCTGGACTCCTTTGGCCGCTCGGTGCGGTGCACGTCACGGTACAGGAACAGATCCCGCTGGTTGGTCAGCTTCATGCTGCCCTGCCGCACATAGCTGGTTGCGTCCCGCTGCGGTGCCACGCTCTTGAGCTGGCTCTTCATCACGCCGGTCACGATCAGTGCAGTCACCAGACCAATGACCAGCGCCAGACCCAGATACAGGATGGAGAACGGCTCCTTGGGCATGTTGTCCACATCGTAGGGGTGGCCTTCGCGGGCGGCGGTAACATACGCATCCGTCCACTGGATAAAGGTGCGGAAGGCGGCGGCGTAATCGCCGTCTGCCATATCAGGGGTCATCTGCTCGCCAAGGTACTGGATGCCGGCATCCGTAAAGGCGGTAATGCCGTAGCCGCAGGTAGAGATATGCCACTTACGGTCGCCTGTGCTTACCAGCAGCAGCACGCCGTCCCGGTTTTCACCGTAGCCGAACTGGCAGTAATCGTACAGGTCATCGGCGTATTCTTCCATGCTGGTGTAGCCCTCGCTTTCCAGCGAGTCGATGGTGGCAACGACCACATCAAAACTCTGGCGGACGCTCAGCTCCTCCAGCGAAGCTTCCAGCTCGCTGTCCTCATCCTCGGTCAGAACTTCCGCGCTGTCGTTCATGCGGTAATACAGGTCGGCAAAGCCGTCTGCGGCAAAGGCCGGCACAGCCAGCGCCAGCAAAAGCACCAGTGCGGCCAGCGCAGTACAGAGGGAGCGCAGCGGGGTAACAGTCTTTTTCATCTTCCGTCCCTCCTTTACAGAATACCGGCCAGCCACAGCAGCCACATCACCGCATAGGATGCGGCACCAACGGCTACGGTAAGTCCCAGCGTCCACTTGCGGGCGGCGGCCTTATCCACCGGCAGGTTGCCCACAAACTTGCCGGTCTGGCCGTTCATGGCAAAAATGTAGTTGTTGCCCTGCCAGCTGGTGCTCAGCACCCACACCGGGAACAGGGCATACTTTGCCTTGCCGCCGTGCAGCTGAATGCTGCTGTTCTCCATTTTCACGGAGTCGTAGCCGGTAACGGTCTGGGTAAAGGCGTCCTCAGTGGACTGCCGGATACGCTCGTTGGCGCGCTGGATGCTTTTTTGGGCGTCCACATCGTACTTATCGGCCACATAGCCCGCCAGATACGCGGTCTTGAAGGGCACGGCATCGCTCATGGTAAAGGGCTCGATGGATTCCATCAGGTCGTCCTCCATCTTGGAAGAGCCATCCACCGGAACCGCGTCAAAGCCCAGCACGCCATCCCGGCGCACAGAGTAGTAGCTGGTCTCGGTATAATTGTAGTCGTCATCCGACCAAAAGCGGGTGCGGGTGGCGGTAAAGCGCAGCTGAGCGTCGGCATCGCTGTCGTACAGCCAGAAGGGCACATACACGCCCTTGATCTCGTCGATATGGTTCTGGCTGCGGAACACCTTGGGCAGCAGGGTCTTGCCCTTGAGGTGCTCCTGCAATTTTGCCTTGGCAGCTTTTTTGTCCAGCTTGAAGGGGATGATGAGGTCGGGGCGCAGGTCTCCGGCAAACTGTCCGGTGAGGACGATGGGGTTGCCGCAGAAGGGGCAGGCCGAGGCGGCCATAGTGTCGTCGCCCACGATCTCGCCGCCGCAGCTCTTGCAGACGTAAGTATGCAGACCGGCGGTCTCGCCCTCTGCCCAGCTGCCGCCGGGGGTGGCCCAGTTCATCTCGCTGGGCTTTTGGTCTTTCAGATCCTCATCGTAGCCCTTCAGCGCGTCCACCTCAAACTCGGTGTCGCAGTAGGGGCATTTCATCTTCTGGGTGGTGCTGTCGAACCGGATGGCACCATCGCAGCAGGGGCACTTATATTCCAGCATTCCTGCCATAGTGTTTCCTCCTATGATCTGCGGAGCAGAGGCTCCTTCCCTGCCCCGCAGTGTGATCGGTTATTGTGTGCCGGGTTCAGCTGCGGTCGTTGTCGTCAAAGGGGTCGCCGCACTCCGGGCAGAACTTGGGCGGATGTGTGGGATCTGCCGGTTCCCAGCCGCATTTGTCGCACTTATATTTGGGCGTACCGGCGGGCTTGGGTTTGCCGCACTCGGAGCAGAACTTGCCTTTGTTCACCGCGCCGCAGCTGCAAGTCCAGCCTTCTGCTGCCGCCGGGCGGGGCTTGCCGCACTCCGGGCAGAACTTGCCGGTGACGGTGGCACCGCAGCTGCAGGTCCAGCTGTCCGCAGCGGGCTTCGGCTCCGGCTTTTTGCTGCCGCATTCCGGGCAGAACTTGCCGGTGACGGTAGCGCCGCAACTGCACTTCCAGCTGTCGGCGGCAGAAGTCTGCTGCTGGGGTGCTGCGGGCTGCTGCCCCATGGCGAACAGGTTCTGGGCGTTCATGCCGTTTGCACCAGCTGCCATGCCCATGCCCATAAAGCCGGTCATAGCACCGGCGGTGTTCCCTGCAGCAATCTTCATGGCGTCGATCTGACCGCCCACCAGACGGGCTGCGGCGGTGGTGGGGTCGGTGGTCATGGCGTTCTCTTCCCACTCGGTGATCTTCTTCTGCTGCTCCTCCGGGATGGACAGGGAGTTGATGTTGAAGGAGAACACTTCAATGCCGCGCTTTTTGCGCCAGACGCCGGACAGCTGCTCGTTGAGCGCCTCGGAGATCTCCAGCGTGTGGGCGGGGATCTCGTAATACTGCACCTTGTTTGCCGAAAGGGTGGCCAGAGCGGGCTGCAGGGCGTTCATCAGCTCGCTCTTCAGCCGGGGCGCGATCTCGGATGCGTCATACTGGGTGGAGACGTTGCTGCACACGTTGGTGTAGAACAGCAGCGGGTCGCAGATGCGGCAGGTGAAGCTGCCGTTGCACCGCAGGTTCACCGAGAGCTTGTAGCCCCGCTCCTCGCTGACTACCACCCGGAACGGAATGGGGGTGGCGGTGCCGTACAGGATCTCGCCCAGCTCCTTGGTGTTGATGTAGTACACGCGCTGATCCTTGCCGGTGTCGCCGCCGTAGGTAAAGCGCTTGGCTACGGTCTGGAAGGTGGCTGCCAGACTATCGCCGAAGTTGCCGGTGAACACGCTGGGCTCGGTGGATGCGTCAAAGGTGAATTCGCCCGGTTCGGCGCACACCTCCACCACGCGGCCCTGCTCCACGATGAGCATACACTGGCCATCGGCCACAGCAATGCCGCTGCCGTTGGTGATGATGTTGTCCTCGCCGTGGTTGGAACTGCGGCGGGAGGTGCGCTTTTGGCCCTTTACCATCAGCACATCTTTGTCCAGAGAATCGCAATAGAAAAATTCCTTCCACTGGTCTGCAAGCGTTCCGCCCAGTGCGCTCATATCTGCTTTGATCAAACCCATAGTAATTTCCTCCTGTACGTTTTATTGTTTTTGCTTTCTTCTTTTTTATCATGCAGAACGAGTTCGTTTGTAAAAAGGTTCTGCCTGCTCAGGGGTAAGGGTCAGATAATTGATATTATAATCATACTGCAATGCGGCACTGAACGCAAGGCATTTCTAACCGTTGCCACCTGCCTTTGCAGCTTCTTTCACAAAAAAGAACACCGGAGCGTCCATAGAGACTCCGGTGTTCCGAAATAATATTTTTATGCTTATCCCGTGCCCCAAAAGGCTTAGAACCGCCGCCATGTATCCGGCATGAACAGCACCAGCATGGGGAAGATCTCCAGACGTCCGGCCAGCATATCGAAGATGAGCACCAGCTTTGCGGGGTCTGCAAAGCAGCCGAAGTTCTGCATTGGGCCTGCCATTTCCAAGCCCGGGCCGATGTTGTTCAGAGTAGCCGCCACGGCGGTAAAGTTTGTCACCATATCAAAGCCGTTCAGACTGATCAGGAAGAAGGAGGCCGCAAAAATAAAGATATAGGCCGCAATGAACACATTGGTGGTTCGGATGGTCTCGTGGTTCAGCAGCTTGCCGTCCATGCGGGCGGGCGCTACCACCTGCGGGTGCAGGGCGGTCTTGAGCTCCTTGGCCAGGGTCTTACCCAGAATGAGGAAACGGCTCACCTTGATGCCGCCGCCGGTACTGCCGGCGCAGGCGCCAATGAACATGAGCATGACCAGGATCTCTTTAGAGAGGGTGGGCCACAGGTCAAAATCGCAGCTGGAGAAGCCAGTGGTGGTGATGATGGAGCCCACCTGAAAAGCGGCCTGCCGCAGCGCCTCGCCAAAGCTGTTGTACATACTATAAATATTAGCAGTGATGATGCCCACTGCCACTGCGATGACCACAAAGTAGCCCCGCACCTCCTCGCTGGCAGCAGCGCGGCGGAACTTGCGCATGAGCAGCAGGAAGTAGGCATTGAAGTTGACGCCGAACAGGATCATGAAGATGGTCACGACCCACTGGATGTAGGGCGAAAAGCTGGCAAAACTGTCGTTGCGGAAGCCGAAGCCGCCGGTGCCCGCCGTACCAAAGGCAGTGAGCATGGCTTCGAACAGGGGCATTCTGCCAAGCAGCAGGAACACCAGCTCCAGCATGGTAAGGGCAAAGTAGATGCCGTACAGAATCTTAGCGGTGGACTGCACCTTGGGCACCAGCTTATCCACCTGCGGGCCGGGGCTTTCCGCTTTCATCAGGTTGACATGGGAGCCGCCGGTCAGCGGCAGCAGCGAGAGCAGAAACACCAGAACGCCCATACCGCCGATCCAGTGGGTGAAGCTGCGCCAGAACAGAATGCCGTTGGGCAGCCCCTCTACGGCGGGCAGAATGCTGGCACCGGTGGTGGTAAAGCCGGAGACCGTCTCAAACAGGGCATCCACGGGGTTCGGGATGCAGCCGGTAAGCACAAAGGGCACTGCGCCCATCACCGAGATGAACACCCAGCACAGCGAGGTAGCCGCAAAGCCTTCGCGCATATAGAACACCTTACTGCGGGCTTTGATGGTGTGCAGGGCGTAGCCGATGCCGGCGCTGACCGCAGCTGTGAGCAGAAACACGCCCAGCACCATCCACTCGCCATACACTAAGCTGGCGGCGGCGGGCAGCAGCAGCAACGCGCCCTCGATCATCAGCACATAGCCCAGCAGACGGAAAACGATCGCATAATTCATAGTCCGCCTCCGTCAGTGCTCCACGATATCGCGCAGATCGTGCAGACCATGCTCCAGCGTGACCACGATGACGTTGTCGCCCACCTGGATCTGGTCGCCGCCGCGGGGGATCAGGATCTTGCTGCCGCGGGTAATGCAGCACAGCAGCAGGTTCTTTTTCAGGTGCAGCTGGCTCAGGGGCACACCGGTAGCGGCGCTCTCCTCGTGCACCGTAAATTCCAGTGCCTCCACGCGGTCGTCCAGTATGCGGTACAGAGTCTTGATGTTGTTGCCCGCCTCGTTTTGCAGGGCGCGGACGTACTGCACGATGTAGTCACAGGTCATGTACTTGGGGTAGACCACGCTGCCCAGATCCAGCCCGGCCAGAATATCGTCAAATTCCAGACGGTTGACCTTGGTCACCAGTTTGCCGTTGGAGTGCTTTTTGGCAAACAGGGTCAGCAGCACGTTCTCTTCGTCGATGTTGGTCAGCGCCACAAAGGCCTCGGTAGATTCCAGACCCTCGGAAAGCAAAAACTCGCGGTTGGAGCCGTCCTCATTCAGGATCTGTGCGCCGGGCAGCTGCTCGGCCAGTTCCACGCAGCGGGCGGCGTCCCGCTCCACGATGCGCACCCGCACATGGTTTTCCAGCAGTTCCTGACTGAGGTAGTAGGCAATGGCACCGCCGCCCACGATGAGGGCGTTGCGCACCGGCTGCACCGGCAGATGCAGCTGCTGGAAGAAGGCGTGGGCCTTTTCCTGCGTGGCAAGGAAAGTGACCTGATCTCCCTTTTGCAGCACAAAGTTACCGTTGGGGATGATGACCCCGCCGTCACGCTCCACCGCGCAGACCAGAATGTCGCTCTTGAGGCGGGTGGGGATCTCGTGGATGGCCACGCCGTCCAGCCCCTGCTGCTCGGTCAGCGCAAACTTGATGAGCCGCACACGTCCGCCCGCGAAGGTATCGATCTTGCTTGCGCCCGGGAACCGCAGCAGGTGGGAGATTTCCTTGGCCGCTGCCATTTCGGGGTTGATGATGGCCGAGATGCCGATCTGCTTCTTGATAAAGTCCAGCTCATGGCTGTAAGACGGGTTGCGCACGCGGGCGATGGCGTGGCAGTGGCCCGCCTTTTTGGCGAACATGCAGCACAGCAGGTTCAGCTCGTCCGAGCCGGTGACTGCGATGAACACATCCGCTTCCTCCACGCCCGCCTCGGACAGGGTGGTGATGGACGAACCGTTGCCGAGAATGCTCATCACATCGTAGGACTCCCCGATATGCTCCACACGGGCCTTGTTCGTATCGATAACGGTCACGTTGTGACCCTCTTCACTGAGCTGCCGCGCCAGCGCTGTGCCGACTTTGCCGCCGCCCACCAAAACGATCTTCATAGAATAACCCTTTCTCTTCTCCTGCGCCGTCTGGGCGCTATTGAATAGATTATACCACATCTCGGGCAAAACATCTACAAAATCAGCCCTTCTGTCGGCTTTATCCAACCACAAAGCGCAGTTTTGGCGAAAAAACGGCCCCGGGACACACAGATCCCGGGGCCGTTCTCAGCGATTCAGGTATTTCAGTACCGCTCCACGCCGTCCTTGGTGACGAGGGCGTAGACCAGCGGGGCTTCCTCGGGCTTTTCGGGGCCGTAGACGAGGCCGCTGCGGTACTCGGCGGCGGCAGCGTCGAACTTATCCGCCGCGCCGTAGAAGGTGGCGAGGCTCTCGCCCTTGTGGACGTAGTCGCCGCGCTTCTTGTGGAGGGTGATGCCGGCGGCGAAGTCCAGCGGGTCGCCCTTCTTCTGACGGCCTGCGCCCAGCAGAACGCTGGCAGAGCCGATCTTCTCGGCGTCGTTGGCGACGATGTAGCCGTCTTCCTCGGCCAGCAGCTCATAGCTGGCGGCGGGCTTCTCGAAGAGGCTGTAGTCGTCCAGAACGCGGGTGTCGCCGCCCTGGGCCGCGAACATCTCCTTGCACTTTGCATAGGCAGAGCCGTCTGCGATGACAGCCTCGGCCATGGCGCGGCACTCGGCGAGAGACCCCTTATCGGCCAGCACCAGCATATTCGCAGCCAGCTGCAGGCAGACCTCGGTCAGGTCGGCGGGGCCGTGGCCCTTGAGCACGTCCATGCTCTCCATGACCTCAAGGCTGTTGCCGATGTTGTGGCCCAGCGGGGTGTCCATGTCGGTGATCATCGCAGCGACGCGGCGGCCATGATGGGTGCCGATGGAGACCATCAGCTTGGCCAGTTCGATGCTCTGGTCCACGGTCTTCATGAACGCACCGGTACCGGTGGTGACGTCCAGCAGGATAGCGTCCGAACCGGAGGCCAGCTTCTTGGACATGATGCTGGACGCGATGAGGGGGATGCAGCTGACGGTTGCGGTGACGTCGCGGAGGGCGTACATCTTCTTATCTGCCACGGCGATGCCCTCGCTCTGGCCGATGACCGACAGGCCAATCTTATTCACCTGTGCAAAGAACTCCTCCTGCGAGAGGGCGGTCTTTGTGCCGGGGACGCTCTCCATCTTGTCGATGGTGCCGCCGGTATGGCCGAGGCCGCGGCCGCTCATCTTGGCGATTTTGACGCCGCAGGCCGCGACGATGGGCGCGATGACCAGCGTGGTCTTGTCGCCCACGCCGCCGGTGGAGTGCTTGTCCACCTTGATGCCCGGAATGGGCGAAAGATCTACCATCACGCCGCTGTGCGCCATCACATCGGTCAGCTCAGCGGTCTCCTCATTGGTCATGCCGCGCAGGTACACCGCCATCATCCATGCAGCCATCTGATAATCGGCCACTTCCCCGCTGACGAAGCCGTTGACAATAGCTTCCAGCTCTTCCCGGGTGTGGGTGCCGCCATCCCGTTTTTTTGCGATCAGATCATAAATACGCATCGTTTCACGCTCCTGTTCTTCCTGTTTTTGGGGGCGTTTTATGCCCGGATCTCCTGCCATACGCTCTTGCCGTCCAGCGTGGAAGCGTCCACTTCCAGATACTCGCAGATGGTCTTGGCGATGGTGCCGAAGCACAGCTTGGTGCCCAGATCCGTCCCCGCCTTCACGCCCTTGCCGCAGACCAGATACGGCACATACTCGCGGGTATGGTCGGTGGTCTTGGTGTAGGAGGGGTCGCAGCCGTGGTCGGCGGTGATCATAAGCAGGTCACCCTCCCGCATACCCGGGAGGAAATCGGCCAGAAAACGGTCGAACTCGGTGGCGGCGGCAGCGTAGCCTGCCACATCGCGGCGGTGGCCGTAGAGCATATCAAAGTCCACCAGATTCACAAAGGCAAGGCCCTCAAAATCCCGGGTCTGCAAAGCCTTGGTAAAGGCGATGCCATTAGTGTTGCCGGTGGTCTTGATCTTTTCGGTCACGCCCTCGCCGTCAAAAATATCGTAAATTTTGCCCACAGCGATCACGTCCTTACCGGCATCCTTTAACAGATCCAGCATGGTGGCGCGGGGCGGCTTCAGGCTCAGGTCGTGGCGGTTGGTGGTGCGGTAGAAGGTGTCGGCGCTGTTGCCCAGGAAGGGGCGGGCGATCACGCGGCCCACGCCGTACTTGCCCTTGAGCATTTCCCGGGCAATCTCACAGTAGCGGTACAGCTCGTGCACCGGCACCAGTTCTTCGTTGGCGGCCACCTGAAAAACGCTGTCGGCGCTGGTGTAGACGATGAGGGCGTTTTCCCGCATGGCCTGCTCGCCGTAGTCCTTCAGTACCTGCGTGCCGGAATAGGGCTTGTTGCACAGCACCTTGTGGCCGGTCTTTTGCTCGTACTCCCGGATCAGCTCCTCCGGGAAGCCCTCGGGGAAGGTGGGCAGCGGCTCCGGGCTGACTACACCGGCGATCTCCCAGTGGCCGATGGTGGTATCCTTGCCCATGCTCTGCTCCTGCAGGCGGGCAAAGGCAGCCGCCGGGGCATCCGTTCTCTCCCCTGCGGTCACACCGTCAATGTTGAACAAGCCCAGCTTGCGCAGATTGGGGCAATTGAAATTGGGGTGGTTCGCAATGGCACCCAAGGTGTTGGTGCCTGCATCGCCAAAGGCAGCGGCGTCCGGCTCTGCGCCAATACCAAAGCTGTCCAGCACGATCAGAAAAACGCGTTTTTCCATAATGGTCACTCCATTTCTCCGGGGCGCACCCCGGAACAGTACTACTTTGTTATTCCTATTATAAGCAAAAAGTCCCTCGGATGCAAGAGGACGCAGCCTTGTGCGGTCTTATCAGTTTTTGTGTTTTGCAGCAGTTTTCCCCTGTCGGGCAGCAAGCGGAAAGCCGCGGCGCATCGTTAAAAGTTTTACAATCCCTCCTGCGGACAGAAACAAACGCAAAAACTTGTATTCAAGCAAAAATTCCTCTTGCTCTCTTGCACCGGAATGATTATAATAATAGTTGGTAGAGTTTTTGGTTTTCCCGCTCTGCCATATAAACCGACCCGCTGTACCGGGAGCTTTTTTTGTTTCCCTTGGTCATACACAGCAGCCTGCAGGGATGCTGTGCCGGATATAGGTAAGAGAGAGTTGACGGAGGTATATTGCATGAGAAAGACGAAAATTATTTGCACCCTTGGCCCTTCCACCGATAAGGAAGGCGTGCTGCGCGATCTGATCGCCAACGGCATGAACGTGGCTCGTTTCAATTTTTCCCACGGTTCCCACGAGGAGCATCTGGGTCGCCTTGAAAAGCTGAAGGCTCTGCGCGAGGAGCTGGGTAAGCCCGTGGCTGCACTGCTGGACACCAAGGGTCCCGAGATCCGCCTGAAGGACTTCAAGAACGGCGTTGAGAATCTGGTTGCCGGCCAGACCTTTACCCTGACCACCCGCGATGTGGAGGGCACCAACGAGATCTGCTCCATCACCTACAAGGATCTGCCCATGGACGTGGAGCCGAACGGCACCATCATGCTGGACGACGGCCTGATCAAGCTGCAGATCCAGACCGTGAACGACACCGACATCGTCTGCACCGTACTGAATAGCGGCAAGATCAAGAACAAGAAGGGCGTCAACGTGCCCGGCGTGCACCTGTCCATGCCGTATATGAGCCAGCGCGATAAGGATGACATCATCTTCGGCATCCAGCAGGGTTACGATTTCATCGCTGCCTCCTTTGTGCGCACCGCACAGGACGTGTACGATATCCGCAACCTGCTGAACCAGTACGATTCCAACATCCGCATCATTGCAAAGATCGAGAACCGCGAGGGCGTGAACAACATCGACAGCATTCTGGCTGCTGCCGATGCCGTGATGGTGGCCCGTGGCGATCTGGGCGTGGAGATCGACTTCACCGAACTGCCCGGCATCCAGAAGACTATTATCGACCGCTCCTTCTCCTTCGGCAAGCCCATCGTCACCGCTACCCAGATGCTGGACAGCATGATCGTGAACCCCCGCCCCACCCGCGCCGAGATCTCGGACGTGGCAAACGCCATCTACGACGGCACCTCTGCCATTATGCTGTCCGGTGAGACCGCTGCCGGTGCCTACCCCGTGGAGGCACTCAAGACCATGTCCGCCATTGCTGAGCGCACTGAGCAGGAGGGCTTCCATCTTCGCGGCCGCACGATGGATTCCAACCCCGGCAAGATCAGCGTCTCTGACGCTACCGCCCATGCTGCCTGCCTGACCGCACGGGATGTGAACGCCGCCGCCATCGTTACCGTGTCCGAGTCCGGCACTACCGCCCGCCTGCTGAGCAAGTACCGCCCGCAGCAGCCCATTATTGCCTGCGTCATGCGCGAGCAGGTGCAGCGTCAGCTGTCCCTGAGTTGGGGCATCACCCCGCTGATGATGTCTCTGGCACACAGCACCGATGAGCTGATCGAGATGTCTACCGCTCTGGCCAAGGAGAACGGCTACCTGCACAACGGCGAGTTGGCTGTTGTGACCGCAGGCGTGCCCGTTGGCGTTTCCGGCACCACCAACATGATCAAGATCCACATGGTGGGCAACTGTCTGGCTACCGGCGTGGGTGTCGGCCCTGAGAACAACGATGTTGCCAGCGGCAAGGCCTGTGTCTGCCGCACCATGGACGAGGTGCGCGCCAAGTTCAAGCCCGGCATGGTGCTGGTAGTTCCTTCCACCAGCAACGAGATGCTGAGCTTTGTACGCGATGCTGCCGCTCTGGTGGTAGAGGAGCCCGGCCTGAACAGCCACGCCGCTATTGCCGGCAAGGCACTGCTGAAGCCCACCGTTGTGGGTGCCGCCGGTGCTACCAGCCACATCCGCGATGGTCTGATGGTGGCTGTGGACTGCGCACACGGCAGTGTGCAGCGCCTGCAGGGCTAAGACATAAAAGGAGAACCGTAGTATGGAACGTATCGCAAGCTTTTGCGTGGATCACACCCGGCTGGAGCGCGGGATGTACCTGAGCCGTCAGGACGGCGATGTGCTCACCTGGGACATCCGCATGAAAAAGCCCAATCAGGGCGATTACCTGACCACCGCCGCTGCCCACACGCTGGAGCACCTGTTTGCCACCTACGCGCGCAACAGCGCCGTGAAGGACGGGGTGATCTATGTTGGCCCCATGGGCTGCCGCACCGGTTTTTACCTGCTGACCCGGGGTCTGACCCCGGCGCAGGCATTGCAGCTGACGGTGGACGCCTACCGCTTTATGGCCGATTTTGAGGGCGCTGTGCCCGGTGCCAGCGAGGTGGAGTGCGGCAACTACCGCGATATGGATCTGCCC
>ENA-UOJM01002333-UOJM01002333.1-human-gut-metagenome-genome-assembly--contig:-P116-NODE-2333-length-13669-cov-3.754077_pt1 | contig 13669 bp, 12 predicted proteins | sample MGYA00242349_ERZ723896 | MGnify/ENA metagenome assembly ERZ723896 | reverse complement strand
GGAAAGGGCAGGGAGGATGCCTCAGTCCGGTCCGCGGGCAGGCCCAGGAGAGCCGCTGCCCGGGCTTCCCGGTCCAGAGCGGCAGGATCGTCCCCATAGACATAGGCGTTTTGCCGCTGCCAGTCACAGTCAATGCCTCGGGTGGTAATCAGGTCATCCAGAGCTTTGCATGCTGCCAGATTGGCCTGGGCATACTGGCGGGCTTTTTGAGCGCCCAATTTCCGGATCAGGCGGTCATAGCACATGCCGTGCTGGGCGGTGACTTTGGCAGTGGTATGTTGGCTCTGGCCGCTGCCGATTCGCCCGGCTTCCAGTACTGCGACCCGCAGTCCCGCTGCCTGCAGTGTATGGGCAATCAGTATTCCTGCCATCCCGCCGCCTATCACGGCTACCTGGGTCTCCCGGTCTCCGGGAAGACGGCTGCGCTCCCGGAGGGAACTGGTTGTGGACCAAATGGAATCCATGCGCACCTCCTGTACCAGTCAGTGTAAGAGTCTGCAATGAGGTTAGCCTTTGCAGGGAACCGCATTTTATGCCGGAAAACACCCGGGAACCCAAGACGGTAGGCAGGCGGCGGAGCATGTGGAATGGGTTGACAGGGAAGGGAAAAATTTGTATAATGAAAAAAACGTTTGTACCAAGCAAACATCGGAAGCCGAAGCTTCCTGCCCCATCCTGCAAGCCCCCGCACAAACCAGTATGTCCAAGGCATACGACCTTTCCACAGGGAAGGCCGTATGCTTTTTTGTTTGTCAAGGGGGATGCGCTTACTGCGACATGAGAAAGGAATGCTGAAATGAAACGACTTCTGACTTTGCTGACCGCTGCGGCACTGCTGCTTGGCCTCGCCGCCTGCGGTGCCGCGCCCCAATCCCAGGATGCGGAAACCGATTCCGGTGCTGCTGAGACCCGGATTGTCACGGATGTATGGAACCGGGAGGTGGAGATTCCCGCCCAGGTGGAATCCATTGTGTGTTTGGGATCCATGGCCCCCCGCTTTGCCGCCTATCTGGACGTGGTGGATATGATGGTGGGCGCGGAGGATATGGATATTGAAGCCATGTCCGTCCGCTATGACTACAGCCCCGTCTATCACGACCAGCTGGCACAGCTGCCTTCCGTGGGGGCCGGCGGCGGCAGCGGCGAGAACAACGGCTATCCCGAGCAGATTATCCAGGCCAATCCCGACGTCATCCTGGCAGGTTTTTCCGCCGAGGCTGCCGACGAGCTCCAGCGCCAGACCGGTATTCCGGTGGTCAGCGTCCGCTATCGCACCCAGGCCTTCATCGACGAGGGCTTCTATGAGACGCTGCGGCTGTTTGCCGATGTGGTGGGTGCCCAGGAGCGCTGTGAGGAGGTGCTCTCCTTCATCGATGCGTGCAAGGCGGATCTGGAGCAGCGCACCGGAGATGTACCCGAGGAAAATAAGCCCGCGGTTTACACCGGCGCCGTCACCTTCAACGGCCGTCACGGCTTCCCCTTTACCTATGTGAACTTCCCGCCGTTTTTGGCGGTCCACGCCAACAATGTGGCCGATGAGTTTTTGGAGAGTGTCACCGGCGAAGCGCTCCAGACCGCTCAGGAGTCCGGCACCGCCTATGTGGGTCAGAACGGCTTTGAAGTAGATCTGGAGCAGATCCTCCAGTGGGACCCCGATATCATCTTCCTGGACCCCAGCAACATGGACTTGGTTAACGACGAGTACCGCAGCAATCCCGGTTTCTTTGACTCCCTCCGAGCCGTTCAGGAGGGACAGGTTTATACCATGCCTTCCTCCAACTCCGCCGGCCCCAACATCACCTATCTGCTCATCAATGCCTATTACGCGGGAATCGTGCTTTATCCCGACCGCTTTGCTGATGTGGATATCCGGGAAAAGGGCGGTGAGATCATGGAGGCCATGCTGGGACAAGATTTCTTTGACCAGATGGAGGATGGAGGCCTTTACTACGGAACCATTACGATAGGGGAATGAATCCATGAAAAAAGACCAGCTGGCGGAGCTCTCCGCACCTTACCGGCAGTATGTCCGGCGAAAATGGGGCTTTGTGGCGATTTGCGCCGCGGTCATGGCCCTGGCCTGCCTGGCATCTCTGGCGGCAGGCTCCGCCGGCCTGAGCTTGGGACAGATTCTGGGGGCTCTGGTTGGATATGGCAGCCGGGAGACCCTGACCATCATCTGGAATGTCCGGATGCCGCGCATTGCCGCTGCTGTGGTGGTGGGTGCGGCTCTGGCCATGTCCGGGTGTGTGATGCAGAATGTCCTGCGCAATCCATTGGCTTCTGCCTCCACTCTGGGCGTCTCCCAAGGAGCGTCCTTCGGCGCCGCTGTGGCGATTATCTGTTTGGGGGCAGGCAGCCAAATCAATTCCGGCGGTTCTTCCGCCGCCCTGACCATTTCCAACCCCTATCTGGTTACCGCCTGTGCGTTTTTAGGCGGTATGGCTACCACGGTGCTGATTCTGGCCCTCTCCCGCGTTCGGGGCGTTACCCCCTCCACCATGGTGCTGGCCGGTGTGGCCATCAGCTCCATGTTTACCGGAGGCACTACCCTGGTACAATACTTCGCCGACGACGTCATGGTGGCCACCGTGGTGTACTGGACCTTCGGCAGCCTGGGACGGGCCGGCTGGCAGGAGATCGCCCTCATCGGTCTGCTGTGCCTGCTGGCTTTGGCCTTTTTCCTCTTCCACCGCTGGAACTACAATGCCATGGAAAGCGGCATCCACACTGCACGGAGTCTGGGGGTGCCGGTGGAGTTCTTGATTCCGGCCAGCATGGCTGTGTGCGCCCTGATCGCCTCTGTTTCTGTGGCCTTTGTGGGCTGCATCAGCTTCATCGGCCTCATTGCACCCCATATCATGCGGGTGTTTGTGGGCAATGATTACCGTTTTCTCATTCCCTGCTCCGCTATGGCGGGCGCTGTGCTGCTGCTGGCTTCCGACATTGCCTGCCGGGTATTGATCCCGCCGGTGGTGCTGCCCATCGGCGCTCTGACGTCCTTCCTGGGTGCGCCGCTGTTTTTGTATCTCATCATGAAACGGGGGAGTGTCAAATGATCGAAGTACAGAATCTGTCTTTTTCCTATGGGCATCATCCGGTGCTCTCCCATGTGGGATTTACCGCCCAGAGCGGCGAGTGCGTGGGGATTCTGGGCAATAACGGTGCCGGAAAGAGCACCCTCATCACCTGCATCAATCGCATCCGCACCCCGGACAGCGGCAGCGTCCTCATTGACGGCAAGGCCGTGGGGAATATGTCCCGCCGGGAACTGGCGCGGAGCGTGGCATATGTGGCCCAGAAAAACGAGATGAGCCAGACCACCGTCTTTGACTGCGTGCTGCTGGGGCGCAAGCCCTATATCCGCTGGGCCGTGGGGGAAGAGGACCTGCGGCTGTGCACCGCCATGATCCACCGGGTGGGGCTGGAGGCCCTGGAGCTGCGCAGTCTGGATGAGCTCTCCGGCGGTGAGCTGCAAAAGGTGATGCTGGCCCGGGCCCTGGTGCAGAGACCCAAAGTGCTGCTGCTGGATGAGCCCACCAGCAATCTGGACCCCCGGAATCAGTACGAGATGATGGAACTGGTCCGGGAAGTGGCCCGGGAACAGCACATCACGGTGCTGATCGTCATCCACGATCTGAATCTGGCCTTGCGCTACTGCGTCCGTTTCTTCTTCCTCAAGGATGGCAGCGGATATCGCTACGGCGGGCTGGAAGTGGTGGATCAACATACCATTGAATCTGTTTACGGCGTGTGCGCCAAAGTCATGGATGTAGGCGGCCGGCGGATTGTGATTATCGAATAACGAAGGAGTAAGTTTATGACGGATTGGGAAAAATGCGTGGCCTTCCACGGCCACGCCTGCGGCGGACTGACCATCGGCTATAAGGCTGCCCAGTATGCCGCGCGGCTGCTGGATCTTCCGGAGTGCACCGATGAGGAGACCGTGTGCATCAGCGAAAACGATGCCTGCGGCGTAGACGCCAGTCAGGTGCTGCTGGGATGCAGCATTGGAAAGGGAAATCTCCTGTTCCACATGACCGGCAAGCAGGCATTTTCCTTTTATCATCGCGGCACCGGCAAGTCTGTGCGGCTGGTGCTTCGGGATAAGCCCGGAGAGATGAACCGGGAGGAGTCCTTCCAGTACTATCAGAGCCGGGAGCCGGAGGAGCTCTTTGACGTCAAGCCCACCCGCATCGCCCTGCCGGACCGGGCGCGGCTCTTTGATTCCTACATCTGCGCCGGCTGCGGGGAGCGCACCGGTGCCAACTGGGTTCGGATGCACAATGGGAAACCCCTTTGCCCCGACTGCTATCCGGCCTATGACCGCTTCCGGGTATGAGATCAGCCCGGACCGGCGAGATCCCGGGAGGGGCATTTCAAATCTGCGGAGGAAAACCATGACGCTGGAAACTTTTTTTCATGAGAATCCCCGGGTGGCTCTGGCCTTTTCCGGAGGCGTGGACTCAGCCTACCTGCTCTACGCTGCCCGGGCGTGCGGTGCCCAGGTTCGGGCCTATTACGTTCAGACCGCCTTCCAGCCCGCCTTTGAGCGGGAGGACGCTCTGCGCCTTGTCCGGGAGCTGGGGGCGGAGATGACGGTGCTGCCTCTGGACATTTTGGACCGGGAGGAGGTCTGCGCCAATCCGCCCCAGCGCTGCTACCACTGCAAGCGGGCAATTTTTTCCGCTATTTTGCAGGCCGCCGCGGACGGCTTTGACTTGGTGATAGACGGCACCAACGCCTCCGACGATGCCGGGGACCGTCCCGGTATGCGGGCTCTGCGGGAGCTGTCCGTCCAGTCTCCCCTGCGGGAGTGCGGGTTGACCAAGGCGGAGATCCGCGCCCGGTCCCGGGAGGCGGGGCTGTTTACCTGGGACAAGCCCGCCTATGCGTGTCTGGCAACCCGGATTCCCACCGGTGAGGTGATTACGGCCGAAAAGCTGGCTGCCACCGAAACTGCCGAAGCGGAACTGACTGCTCTGGGCTTTTCCGATTTCCGGGTGCGGCTGCTGGACGGCTGTGCCCGCATTCAGGTCCGGCCGGAGCAGCTGGCACTGGTGCTGGAACGCAGAGAAGAGATTCTCCAAAAACTCAAACCGTACTACCGTGCGGTGGTACTGGATCTGGAGGTGCGCGGTGAATAACGAGATTAAGCAGATTCTGGAGGCGGTCAGCGCCGGGAACATGAGTGTGGATGAGGCACTGCTCAAGGTCAAGCGGGCGCCCTTTGAGGACATCGGTTATGCCAAGGTGGACCTGCACCGTAAGATTCGGCAGGGAGCTGCGGAAGTGATCTACGGTGCGGGCAAGACCCCGGAGCAGATCTGCGGGATTGTGCAGGTTATGCGGGACAATGGGCAGGACTCGATCCTCATCACGCGGATGTCCCCGGAGGCGGCACAGGCTGTGGCGGCAGTTCATCCCATGGAGTATCACGCGGAGGCCCGGGTGGGCATACTGGGAGCGCTGCCGCAGCCCAGCGGTCTGGGCAAGATTGTGGTGGCTACCGGCGGCACCAGCGATGTGCCGGTGGCGGAGGAGGCGGCCCTCACCGCCCAGGTATTGGGCAATGAGGTGGTACGGCTCTATGATGTGGGGGTGGCAGGTTTGCACCGGACCCTGGCTCATCTGGACGAGATCATGACCGCCAGCGTCATCATCGCCATCGCCGGTATGGAGGGGGCGCTGGCCAGTGTCATCGGCGGACTGGCTGACTGCCCGGTTATCGCTGTGCCCACCAGCGTGGGCTACGGCGCGTCGTTCCACGGCTTGTCCGCGCTGCTCTCCATGCTCAATTCCTGCGCCAGCGGTGTGTCTGTGGTCAACATCGACAACGGCTTCGGCGCCGGGTATCTGGCCAGCATGATCAACCATATGGATGGAAAAAAGGAGCGCTGAGGGATGAAAACACTGTATCTGGACTGCGGAATGGGTGCGGCCGGCGATATGCTGGCTGCCGCATTGCTGGAGCTGCTGCCGGACCCGGATGGGTTTTTGCGGGAGTTCAACGCCCTGGGAATCCCCGGCGTCCGGGCGGAGCGGGAGAGCGCTGTCAAATGCGGAATCACCGGTACGCATCTGCGCATCTGTGTGGACGGCCAAGAAGAGGAAAGCCATGATGTAGCCTGCGGCCGGAGCGAGGGCGCAGAGCTCCATGAGCACAGTCACGAGCATGAGCATGATCACGGCCATACCCACGATCACGAGCATGAGCACGACCATGGCCATGAGCACGATCATGGCCATGACCACGACCACGAGCATGGGCACACGCATCACCATGACCATTCTCACAGCCACAGCCACACCAGCCTGGGGGACATTGCCCATCTGGTGCGGGACCATCTGGATCTGCCGGAGCGTGTGCGGGAGGATGTGCTGGCGGTCTATGGTCTCATTGCCCAGGCGGAGAGCCATGCCCATGGTGTGCCGGTGGAGCAGATCCACTTCCATGAGGTGGGGACTATGGACGCTGTGGCGGATATCACGGCGGTGTGCCTGCTGATGCATCGTTTGGGGCCCGATGAGGTGGTGGCTTCCCCGGTGCATGTGGGCAGCGGACAGGTTCGCTGTGCCCACGGGATTTTGCCTGTGCCGGCGCCTGCCACTGCGTATATTCTCCAGGGAGTGCCGGTGTATGGCGGCAGCATTCAGGGTGAGCTGTGCACCCCCACAGGTGCGGCGCTGCTCAAGCATTTTGTGACCCGCTTCGATTCCATGCCCGCTATGCGCACCCGGGCCATTGGCTACGGCATGGGCAAGAAGGACTTCCCCCAGGCCAACTGCGTGCGGGCCATGCTGGGGGATTCCGAGGACCGGACCGATTCCGTGACGGAGCTTTCCTGCAATGTGGACGACATGACCGCTGAGCAGATCGGCTATGCCATGGAGAGCTTGCTCTCCCAGGGAGCCCTGGATGTGTTTACCATCCCGGTGGGAATGAAAAAATCCCGCCCCGGTACGCTGATTCGCGTCCTGTGCCGGGAGCAGGATCGGGAACACATGGTGGAATTGCTGTTCCGTCACACCTCTACCTTGGGGATCCGGGAGACCATGGCCCGGCGCTATGTGCTGGACCGCACTCTGGAAACGCTCTCCACGCCCTACGGTACTGTGCGGCGAAAGGTTTCCACGGGCTACGGCGTTACCCGGTCCAAGCTGGAGTATGAAGATCTGGCCCGGATCGCTTCCGAGAAGGGAATGAGCATTGAGACCCTGCGGGCGGCCATCGAGAGTCTCTGATATCCTCATAAAACGAAAAATGGAGCCGGGGAATCCTCCCCGGCTCCATTTTCTCAGGATTCTGTATTGGGTACGTTTGGTTCTGTCATGCCTGCGGCGGCTGCCGCCACATCTTCGGCAGTCAGTTCCATCAGCATCTCACGGGTGGGAGCATCGGCCGATGCCAGCCGGTTGGCCTGCTGCACCAGCACCCGCTCGAAGAGGTTCCGCACACCGCGGGCGTTGCCGAAGGAAATTCCATCCGTGTCGGCTGCTTCCAGGGCGCGGCGCACCTGGTCCCGGGCCTCCGGTGTCAGGGTATAGCAGCCCTTACGGCACTGCATATCGAAAATCGCGCACATTTCCTCCACCGTATAGTCTGCAAAGTGCAGAAAACGGTTGAACCGGGATTCCAGTCCTGGGTTTGAGTGGATAAAGGCGTCCATCAGGTCTTCATACCCCGCTACAATGACCACCAGATCATCCCGGTGGTCCTCCATGGCTTTCAAGATGGTGTCGATGGCCTCCTGGCCGAAATCCTGCCCGCCGTTTCCGTTCAGGGCGTAGGCCTCATCGATGAACAGCACGCCGCCCAGCGCCTTTTCCAAGACCTGAGAGGTCTTGAGAGCTGTCTGCCCTACATAGCCCGCCACCAGGCCGCTGCGGTCCACCTCTACCAGCTGTCCCTTGGAGAGGATTCCCAGAGAATGATAGATCCGGGCCATGATCCGGGCCACCGTGGTTTTGCCGGTTCCCGGATTGCCGGAGAACACCATGTGCAGTGACAGCTCCGGTGTGGGGAGGTCATGGGCTCGGCGCATCTGATGCACCCGCACCAGATTGATGAGATTATGCACCTCTTCCTTGACGGCGGCAAGGCCGATATAGCCGTCCAGTTCCGCTAAAATTGTTTCCAGCGGTTCCGGCTCCTGAACGGCCTGTTCCTGCGGCTGGGATTTTTCTGCCTGGGCCGGAGCAACATCCCCGTTCTGCTTAGGGGGTTCCGGTGCGGGGGCCGATGGATCTTTTGCAGAAGTTGGCCCGTCAGAAAGGGGAGCCCCCCAAAAATCCTGACCCATCCGGGCCAGGTTGTGCTCCGTCATCCGGCGAATGACTTCCATTTGCTGAGCCAGAAGCTCCTCTCGTTTTTGGTCATCCATCTCCGTTCATCCTTTCATCAAAGCCGTATGGGCCAGCGCCCGGAACAAACACGCTGCGATCAATCCGGTCAGAGCTCCGGTGAACAAAGAGACACCCAGCAGCACCGGCAGATAGTAAATGGGGGCTGTGTTGCCCAGAGTCAGCACCGCTGCCGCCACCTGGCCGCAGCTATGGGCCGCCGCACCGCCCACAGACACACCGTATATAGAAAGCCGTCCGCAGCGGGAGAGCAGGATCATCACCACCATGGCGGTGACACCGCCCAGCACCGAGAAAATCAGTGCGCTCATATTTCCGGCAAATACCGCCCCCAGCAGGCACCGGGCCAGCAGGATCATCAGCGCCTGCCCCGGGCCCAGGGCATAGAGAGCAAACAGAGTGACAATGTTGGCAAGGCCCAGCTTGATCCCCGGGATGGGGATGGCCAGTGAGAGAGGAAAGAAACTCTCCAGATAGGAAAGCGCCAGAGCCATGGCCGTCAGCACGGCGCACAGGGTTAATTCCCGGGTTGTCAGCTTCATGGCATACCTCCTAACCGATCACCACGTCCGGACCGGACGCCGGTGCGCCGCCCTCCAGAGTGACGATCACCCGGGCCGGCAGGCACACGATGCTCTGTCCGCTCCGGGCAATCTTCCCGGTATGGACACACTCCTGGGTGGGACAATCCGAAGTGGTCATCTCCACCCCGTCGGCACTGAGCACCAGGTGGAGGGTATACCCTCCGCTGTGGAGGACCCGTTCCTCCGGTTCCGTCAGCGAGGCGAGCACGACCCGCTCTTCCTGTTGGCCATCTGCCGAGAGGACTGCCCGCAACGGGCCGGATTCCGAGGTGCCCAGCAGTCCGATCCCCACGGATACCGCCAGAATGACGACCGCGATCACCACCAGCAGGTCCCAGCCTACCGGATGGAGCTTAGGAGACGGTTTCAAAGACATATGTGCTTCCCTCCGCCGGAGCGTACCGGTCTGCCAGGCCTTCTGTTACCAGGACCCGGCCATCTTCCGTCACCAGCACCAGTTCAAAATCATACGTCCCGCTGCGCCAGAAGGAGAGCGCGTCCTCTTCCCCCATAACAAACAACGCTGTGGACAGAGCGTCACACATCGTGCCGTTGCCGGGAGCATAATCTGCCACCACAGTCACTGACACCAGTCCGCTTTCCGCCGGCGCGCCGGTTTTGGGATCGAGGATATGATGATAGCGTTTCCCATCCTGCTCAAAATACCGCTGATAACTGCCGGAGGTCACTGCAAAAGCGTCCTGCAAAAACAGCGAGCAGACCAGAGCACTGCTCTCGTCCGGATGGGCGGGGTCCTGAATGCCGACTTCCCAGGGATCACCGTCCGGACGGCTGCCCCAGGCCAGGACATTGCCGCCCAGAGACACCCAGCCCCGCTCCACACCGCTGCGCTGGAACAAGGCTCCCAGCTGATCGGAGGCGTAGCCCTTGGCAATGGCGCCCAGGTCGATCTGAGTGCCGGGGTCCAGCGTGGCGGTATCCTCCGTCAGGTGGATATGCTCCATGCCCACATGTGCAAGCAAGGCATCCAGTTCTTCCTGAGAGGGGACCTGGTAGGAATCCGTGGTAAAGCCCCAGGCGGTGGATACCGGTGCCAGCGTGATGTCAAAGGCGCCTCCAGTTGCTGCAGAATACTCCTGCGCGGCGGCGATGAGCCCGCAGACCTCTTCACCGACTTGGATTTGATCCCCGGCGTTGAGATGCGTGACCGCACTTTCCGGATTGGTCCGGGAAAGCAAAGCGTCCAGCCGCCGCACTTCCAGACTGGCGTCGGAGAGAACGGTATCGGCGTCGTCACCATAGACGCTGAAGGTCATGGCAGTATCCATGGCGAGGATACTCAGAGTTTCAGGCTGGGAGGAACCGCAGGCACTGAGCATCAGCGCCAGAGACAATGCGGCAAAAGATCTTGCTCTATATTTCATGTGATACCTCGGTATATGGGATTCCGTTGTTTACAATCCATCAGTATAGCACGCCGGGGAGGAGATCACAACCGGAAATCCGGTTTTGCAGGGGAAAAACATGAAAAGTGGACGAGGTTACCCTTGCAAATATCAAGAAAGTCTGTTATACTATCTGGGTGTGTCGGCGGAAGGAACATTTCCTGATGGGACATTTTTGGAGAAAACTCCCTGGAGGTCATCATAAATGGCAAAGAATCCGAACAGCAGACCGCGGCCCGCTAAACGGGAAGAACCCATGAATGGGGCGATGAAATTCTTCCTCGCAGGATGCGTGGCGGAGCTGTATCTTTTAATTATTCGCAGATTCTATATCAACGGAACCGGTAAGCAGGTGGTTGCCTGGGACAGCTATCTCATTGGGTTGGCTTGGGCCGGCGTGGCCGTTGCCGCAATTGGCGCCGTGCTGAGCTTCCTCTGGCGTGCTGATCAGAAAAAACGGAAGATCGGCTGGGTAATTCTGGGGGCCGGCGTGTTCCTGGCTGCCGTAAGCGCTGTGGTGCGGATCAATCTTTCTGTGCTGACGTTGCTGTATGTAGCCGTTCCGGTGGTGATGCTGCTGGGGATCCTTTGGTCACTCTATGACCGGGAGTGTGCGGTGGCCCTGACGATTCTGGGCGTCTCACTTCTGGCGATGTGGGTCCTGCGCCGGGAAGTAACCAGCATTTACACGGGAACCTACTTCAAGGCTTTGACGGTTGTTTATCTTCTGGTGATTGCTGCCGCGGCCTTCGTGGCACACAAGGCTATGGCTGCCGGCGGCAAGTTGGGCAAGCTTCAGCTTCTGCCTTCCGGAGCGGATCCCCTGCCGATCTATGTGGCCTGTGGATTGTCTGCCGCTGCAGTTGTGACGGTTTTGATCAATTCCCTGGTTTCCTATTACGCCATGTGGATTCTGGCCGGTGTGATTTTTGCTTTGGCTGTTTATTATACCGTCAAGCAGCTTTAAGACCGTAAAGTTTGCCCCGGGTACCATCGGTACCCGGGGCTTTTTTATCGGATTTGGTAGAGACTGTCCAGCACCAGCCAGGTCTGGGAAAAGGGACGCATCAAATTCCAGAATCCTGCGCCCATGAGTCCATACTCCTGAATGAGCCGCAGTTTGGCGTCTAAACTGCGGGCATCCTCAAACCATACCGCATGGGCCGTTCCTGCGTTGTCTGTATAATGGAAGTATGGGGATTGTGCTGTCTCATCATAGAAAATTTCTGCACCTTGCTCTACCGCCAGTGCAATGGCCTGCTGATTGGACAGAGACCGGGCACGGGTGGTGCCGGAGACAAACGGCAGCGGCCAGTCATAGCCGTAATTTGGAATGCCCAGGAGTAGCTTTTCGGGGGGAATTGCCGTTACCGCATAGTCCAGGACAGCCCGGACACTGGGCAGCGGTGCCACTGCCATGGGCGGTCCCTGTGCGTATCCCCATTCGTAGGTCATCAACAGGGCGCCGTCTACCGCTGCGCCGACGGCTGCATAGTCGTGGCCCTCGTAGAGGATTCCCGTCTGGGACGCGGAGGTTTTAGGCGCCAGAGCGGTCCAAAGAAACAATCCCCGGGAGCGGAGCAGCCGGTGCAGCCGATGCAAAAAGGCTGCGTATGGCTGGGCCAGGGATGCAGGCAAATATTCAAAATCCACATCCAATCCCCGGTATCCCTTTGCACGCAGGACCTGAAAGACCTCCAGTATGAGTTCGTCCTGCACTGCGCTGTCTGTCAGGACCAATGCCGCACGTTCGGTGCTGAATTCCCCCTCCTCCGTCAAAGAGGACAGACTCATCACCGGCTGGACTCCATACTGCCGGGCAGCGGCAAGCAGAGCGGCATCTTCCGGGGCGTGCAGGCGTCCGTCCGCAGTCAGTCCATAGGAAAAGGGTGCCAATGTGCTTAGGTACGGCAGTTGGGCATGCAGGAGTCCGCTGTCAATATGCGGATAGGCATATCCATGGGACACTGCTGTGCCCAGCGGCTCGGAGCAGTCCGAAATGACCAGAACCTGTCCCGGATAGATTTGTTCAGAACCGCCCAACGGCCAGTTTTTGCGCCAAAGGGTCCGGACGCTGGTACCGTATGCGGCGGCAATGGAGGTCAGAGTCTCGCCGGAACGCACAACATGCACCTGCCGCGGAAACCGGACCACCAGCGTCTGTCCCACTGCCAGCGCCCCACTGGGTGGAACCTCATTGTCTGCGGCCAGCCGGTCAGGGTCCACCCCGTAGTCCGATGCAATGGACCACACGCTCTCACCGGCCTGCACCACATGAATCTTCATCTTGAACGTCACCTCCTGTCCAAGCCTATGCGCACCTCAATTTGCTTATGAACAGGATCTGGCGCTTGCCTTTCCAAAAGCTATGAGATATTATAATAGGCGATTGTTCACTTCTTCATCGGCACAGCAAGGAGGCACTGCATGAATATCCGAAAATACGAGGCCTATGTGCGGGCGGTGGAACTGGGAAGTTTGTCCAAAGCGGCTGAACAGTTGGGGTATACCCAGTCTGGTATGAGCCATATGATGCAGTCCCTGGAAGAGGAAGTGGGGTTTCCCCTGATGGTCCGCACCTCCACGGGAATCCTGCCCAACAGCGAGGGGGAGCTGCTGCTGCCCATTATCCGCCAGCTGCTCAATACCAACGAATCCCTGGAGCAGCATATTGCCAAGATCAAAGGCGCTGACACCGGCCGGATCCGCATTGCCGCGTATCCCAGTGTGGCAACCTACTGGCTTCCGGAAATCATCCGCGATTTCCAAAAAGACTATCCCAACGTGGAGATTCAGATCACCGAGATGGGGTCCGGCGCCATCGAGGAGATTATGGCAAACCGCCAGGCGGAGCTTTGCATCTACGCAGGCGGGGAGGGAAAGGACTTTGAATGGCTGCCGCTGTGCCGGGACCGGATGCTGGTGCTGGTGCCGCCGAACCATCCGTTGACACAGCATACCTCTGTTCCGCTGGAGGCGCTGGTGGACGAGGAGTTCATCATGCCGATGCCGGATTATGACGGCGAGGTGCGGTTCATTCTGGACAAGATGCCCCATTGGCCCCACATCCTCTTCTCCGCGTGCAGCGACTATGCCATCATCAATATGGTTACCCAGGGGCTGGGAGTGTCCATTCTCTCGGAACTGCTGCTGCGTCACTACCCCAATGACGCCGTGGCCCTGCCGATGGAGCCCGCTCAGGACCGGATGCTGGGCATGGGAGTTCCCCAGGTGAAGACTGCTTCCCCGGTGACCCGGAACTTCATGCGCTATGTGGAGGCCTTTGTAAAACGCCACAGGGAGGAAGAATCCTCC
>ENA-UOJM01002330-UOJM01002330.1-human-gut-metagenome-genome-assembly--contig:-P116-NODE-2330-length-13682-cov-5.119689_pt1 | contig 13682 bp, 10 predicted proteins | sample MGYA00242349_ERZ723896 | MGnify/ENA metagenome assembly ERZ723896 | reverse complement strand
ATACTTGCAAATTTCAGGCAAATCCATATAATAGAGGTATTCTGATATGAAAGGACTTTACGTTTTGAAAGAAAAGCGGATCTATAAAAGAGAACTGCCCCTCTGGGGGAGTCTGCTGGCCGCCGTTTTGCTGGCAGGCTGTATCACTTTACTGGCCCTGTGGTGCCAGCCAAACGCCTTGCGGACGGTGCTGGCAGGGTTCAAGGCCCAGCCCCTGCTGATCGTTTTGAACGCTCTCCCCATCGGACTTTTGTTGCTGGCCTTCGCCTTCCTGTTCCGAAATGTCTTTTACAGCGGGGCGCTGGTGAATTTCTTCGTCTGCGCGCTGTCCCTTGCCAACCGGGTCAAAATTGAGGTCCGGGATGAGCCGGTGTTCCCCCGGGACTTCTCCCTTCTGCGGGAGGTAGGCAGCGCCATCCAGTCCTATGACATCCGCTATCCGGTGAAGGCCATCGCCGTGGTGGCGCTGACCACCGTGCTGCTTATCGGCCTCGGGGTCCTGTTCCCCAGCCGCCCGGTGTCCTTCGCCACACTGAAGGCCAAGCTGACAAAACGGGACGCCGTGGCCGTGTTCCCCGGCCGCTGCTGGCCGGAGCGAATCGTGGGCGCGGTCCTCAGCTTTGGTGTTCTGACTGCGCTGATCTTCACGGTGTACGCCAGCAATACCCTCTATAATTCTTTCCGGGTCAGCAACGCCTACTATGTCCCCTCGGTGTTCAACGAGCTCGGTTTCCCCTACTGCTTCTGCCATCAGTTTACCACCTATCCGGTGGACAAGCCGGAGGGCTTTTCCAAGTCCGAGGCCGCCGGTTGGGAGACCGGCGGGCAGACGGGGCTTGGCAAGGACGTCAGCGTAATCCTCGTGATGAATGAGGCGTTTTCCGATCTCACCGACCAGCCTATGTTCAACTGGACGGAGGAAACCGATCCCCTGCCCAACCTCCACGCTTTGCAGAAGGCCCCCCACACCCTTTCCGGTCACATCGTGGTCCCCGGCTTCGCCGGAGGCACCGCCAATACGGAGTTCGATGCGCTGACGGGAATGCAGACCAACGCACTGTCCGTCACCGCCACCTCCGCCATGCGGGTGGTAAACCGGAATCTGGACAGCTTGTTCCGGGTGTTCGGGGCGGACGGCTACCGCACCTCCTTCTACCATCCCGGCGACGCCTGGTTCTATAACCGCGAGAACGTCTACCGCTGGCTGGGTGCGGAGCACGAGGTATTTGCCAAGGACATGAAAGATTTAGAATACAAGGGCCGCTGGGTCACGGATGACTACATGGCTGGTCTGATCGAGGAAGAATTTGAAACGGCGGTCAGCGAGGGCCGCCCCCTGTTCAACTACACCACCACCATCCAGAACCACATGAGCTACACCGCCGACAAGTACGGCGAGGGCTATGTGTTCCCCCCGGTCTCCACCACGGCGGACATCTCCCCGGAGACCCGCTCCATGCTGGAGGTCTACACCGAAGGCGTCCGTGACGCCGACGCCATGCTGGGCCGGCTGACGGCTTACTTCGCAGAGCGGGAGGAGCCTGTGGTGCTGGTGTTCTACGGCGACCACCTCCCCTATCTGGGGGACAACCAGAAGGGCTACGCGGAGTTGGGATCTGAGGTGTCCATTCCAGAAAACGAGCGGGAGGACATTCTCTGCTCTTACAAGACCCCCTATGTGCTCTGGGCCAATGACGCCGCCGCTGACACGCTGAACTGGAGCGAGGCCGTGGCTGCGCTGGATTTGCCGGAGGACGGCGTTCTCTCTGCTTCCTTTTTAGGCAGCGTCCTGCTGGACCTCACCGGCCGCGCCGGGGAAAGTCCGTGGTTCGACTTTCTCTCCTCCCTCCGGCGGATCGCGCCGGTGGTGCAGAAGAAAACCTATATCCTGGCGGACGGCTCCGTGCTGCCCCAGCGGATCTTGAATGAGCAGACGGATGAAGCGTCCATGGAATTAAAAGACGCCGTCCGCAAGTGGCGCTGCTGGAGCTATTACAAGCTGAAATACGCGGACGTGGGTTAGACCCACTGCGAATATATGGAAAAAGCGGTTCCGGAACTTCCGGAACCGCTCTTTTGTATCAGCTTTTCGCTTCGATCTTCGCTCCGCATTTGGGACAGGTGATAACGATCTTCCCCTTCCCAACCGGTACCCGGCAGATGGCGCCGCATCTACAGGTGAAGTACTTGTGCTCCTTATCCGCCCGGCGGGCCTTGGCCCCGGCGGCGTTGTTCCGGGCCTTCCAGATCCAGCCCATAAACTTCTGGTTCTCCGCCCGGCGCTTGGTCAGGTTTTTGGAGAACATCCGGAACAGAATAAACACCATCAGCACCCAAAGGAGGGATTCGCAGATCCGGGCGGGGATCCATAGCCGCAGAAGGCTGAAAATCAACTGGGCCACCAGAATCACCAGGTAGCCCCGAAGGAGCGCCTGATTCATCTGATCCATGCCGTTCCGGCCGTACATGAACCGCGCCACCGCGCATCTGAATTTATAGAACATACGCCTGCTGCCTCTTTCCGTCGGCTCCCGCGGAACCGTAACTGTTTTTACCTTACATATTTTAGCGGATAGGTCAGAGAAAGGCAACGGTTTAGCAGCGGAGTTTACAAAAAAGTAATTTCTTTCCAAGTCATTCCGTGTTAAAATGACATACGATATGAAAATACACAAAGGAAGTGTTTGGTTTATGGCAAAGAAACAATTCAAAGCGGAGTCCAAACGGCTGCTGGACCTGATGATCAACTCCATCTACACCCACAAGGAGATCTTCCTGCGGGAGATCATCTCCAACGCCAGCGACGCCTGCGATAAGCTGTGCTATCAGGCTCTGACGGATGACAGCGTGAAGCTGACCCGGAAGGACTTCAAGATCGATCTGTCTGTCAACAAGGACGCCCGGACCATCACTGTTACGGATAATGGCATCGGTATGGACAAGGAGGATCTGGAGAACAATCTGGGCGTCATCGCCTCCTCCGGTTCCTACAAGTTCAAGCAGGAGGTGGGAGATGACACCAAGGACACCGACGTGATCGGTCAGTTCGGCGTGGGCTTCTACTCCGCCTTCATGGTCTGCGATCAGGTGACGGTCCGCACCCGGAAGTTCGGCAGTGACACCGCCTATCAGTGGCAGTCCTCCGGGGCCGACGGCTACACCGTCACGGAATGTGATAAGTCCGACGTGGGCACTGAGGTCATCATGCACCTGAAGGATGATACCGAGGACGAGCATTACAGCGAATTTTTGGAGGAATGGAAGCTCCGGGAGCTGATCAAAAAGTATTCCGACTACATCCGCTTCCCCATCCGCATGGCGGTCACGAAAACGAAGAAGGTGGCCTCCTGCATGTCCGACAAGCCGGACGAGGTGCCCTATGTGGAGATGGAGACCCTGAACTCCATGGTCCCCATCTGGCAGCGGAAAAAGGCCGACGTGAAGCCGGAGGAATATAACGAGTTCTATCGGGAGAAGTTCCACGATTTCGCGGACCCCCAGCGGGTCATCACCGTGTCCGCTGAGGGTGCCGTGACCTACAAGGCCTTGCTGTTCATCCCCGGCGCCACTCCCTTTGACTTCTACACCAAGGAATATGGAAAGGGGCTGCAGCTCTATTCCAGCGGCGTTCTCATTATGGACAAGTGCCCGGATCTGTTGCCGGAGCACTTCCGGTTCGTCCGGGGCGTGGTAGATTCCCCGGATCTGAGCCTGAACATCTCCCGGGAGCTTTTGCAGCATGACCGGCAGCTGAAGGTCATCGCCGGAAATCTGGAAAAGAAGATCAAGAGCGAACTGGCCAAGATGCTCAAGGACGAGCGTGAGGCTTATGAAACCTTCTGGAAGAACTTCGGCCGCCAGTTGAAATACGGCGTGGTCAGCGAGTACGGCATCCACAAGGACCTGCTGCAGGATCTGCTGCTGTTCTGGTCCTCCACGGAGAAGAAGCTGGTGACGCTGGATGAGTATGTCTCCCGGATGAAGGAGGATCAGAAGGTCATCTATTATGCCGCCGGTGACACCGTGGACAAGATTGACAAGCTGCCTCAGCTGGAGGCTTTGAAGGATCAGGGAGTGGAGATCCTCTACTTCACAGAGGAAGTGGACGAGTTCGTGGCCCAGACCCTGCGGAGCTACAAGGACAAGGAGTTCCGCTCCGCCATGGACGGTGCATCCGACGAGTCCGCTCAGGAAAAGGCTAAGGAGGAGGCCGACACCCATAAGGACGTGTTTGCCTTTGTGAAGGAGGCTCTGGGCGATGCAGTGGCGGAGGTGAAACCCTCTACACGGCTGAAATCGCACCCTGTATGTCTCACCGCCGGCGAGGGCCTGAGCTTTGAGATGGAGAAGTATTTCCAGCTCATGCAGCCTGACAGCAGCATCAAGGCCCAGCGGATTCTGGAGCTGAACACGGAGCACCCGGCCTTCACCGCTCTGGAGAACGCCGTGACCGCCGACCCGGAAAAGGCCAAGATCTACGCCAAGCTGCTGTACGATCAGGCGCTGCTGATCGCGGGACTGCCGCTGGACGATCCCTCCGGCTACACGGATCTGGTGTGCGGACTGATGAAGTAAGTCTGATAAGACAGACCTTGCCCCGGCGTGTCCTGCAAGACACGCCGGAGACAGTAGGGCGAAAAGGTCTTTTAGCCCTACTGCCAATAATTTAAGAGCTTTTGTAAAGTTATTAAAATATTTAATTTAAATAGCGCAGGACACCCTTCTTGGGTTTCCCGCGCACACTCTTCCTTACCATTGCGGAAAATCTACCATTTTATCGAAAGACTCCCCCCGGCGTGTCTTACAAGACACGCCGGGGGCCTTTTTGCTATTTCTCGCTATTTCGGCAGTTTAGCGCGCAAAAACACCTCCGCGTAGAAAATCCACGTAGAGGTGTTTTGTCTGTATTCGGCGTTTCTCAGCCCCACAGGGCGGAGAGGGACGGGATAATTTGCTTTTTCCGGCTCATGATCTTGGGCAGGAACACGCTGTTCTTTTCCTCGCCGGTGATGTTGAAGGCCTGCCGGATGGTTTCCGTATCTCCGGAATACAGCAGGTAGGAGCCTTCCACCAATACGTCCGTGATCATCAGCAGCACAATGTCCAGACCGTTCTTCTTACGGATGGTCTCCATCGTGGCGAGGAATTCCTCTTTCCGGGCCATAAGACGATCGGAATCCAGACAGGTGATCTGGCTCACCGCCAAATTGTGGCCGCCAATGTGAAATTCCTTGTAGTCGGTGCGGATAATGGACTCAGCGCTCTTATCCTCACCGGTCGCAGCGGAGAAAATGGTCTGCCCCAGCTCTTCCAGAGAGACATTGGCAATACGGGACATCCGGTTGGCAATGTCGATATCCCGCTGGGTGCAGGTGGGAGATTTGAACATGACCGTATCCGACACGATGGCGGCAGCCATGAGGCCCGCCATTTTAGCAGAGGGCATCAGCCCCTTTTCCTGATACATATCCGCAACGATGGTGGTAGAACTGCCCACCGGCTCATTCCGGACATAAATAGGATTGTTGGTCTCAATATCCGCCAGACGGTGGTGGTCCACGATCTCCAGAATGTCCGCCTGATCCAGACCGGGCACAGACTGGGCCTTTTCGTTGTGGTCCATCAGGATTACCTGCTTGCGCCGGGGACGCAGCAGATGGAATCGGGACAGGGTTCCCACCACGTGCTCATTTTCATCCAGAATGGGGTAAGCCCGGAATCGGCTTTCCAGCACGGTATTGCGCACGTCATCGATATAATCGTCCAGATGGAAGGAAACCAGATCGTGGCTCTTGCAGATGCGCTCAATGGGCAGAGAATGGCAGATCAGGTGGACTGCCCGGTACGCGTCATAAGGCGTAGAGATGATGCAGGTATCGGTGTCCAGCTCCAGCAGCTCCCGGCTGACCTCCGCCTGACAGACGATGACGCAGGTGACCCGCAGCTCCAGTGCCCGCTTGATCATGTCCGGCTGATCGCCGCAGACCACGATGCTGTCCGGAGAGGAAAACAGCAGGTTTTCCCGTCCCGCAGGCAGGGCGATGGTGACCTCGCCGGAGATCTCATCCCGGATCTGGCCGCCCTCGTTGAGGACCTTGCCCTCCAAAACGGAGAGCAGGTTATAGACCGGCACGTTCTTGACCGTGGAATTGCGGACAGCCAGCATATCGTAGCTGGCCACGTCACCGGCGGAAAGCATACCGTAAAGCGTACCATCCTCATTGGCCACGGGCAGTACGGAGATCCGGTCCGCCTGCATCATCTGCCAGGCCCGGCTGATGGTAGCAGCGGGAGACAGGGTGGGCGGCGTATCGAAGTCCAGGTCCCGGACCTGCGTCCGAACGTTGTTGATCAGCTCCGGCGGCTGGGCACCGAATTTGTCCAGAACGGCTTTCGTCTCATCGCTGATCTGGCCCAGGCGGGCGGCGCAGTACTGCCGCTGCCCCAGAGCGTTTTTCAGTGCGGCGTAGGCCATGGCAGATACGATGGAGTCGGTATCCGGGTTGCGATGGCCGGTAATGTAAACTTTGTCCATTCCACAGCTCCTTTCGGATCGTTTCTAAATTCTGTTTCTCTCATGATTATGAGAGTCCGGCGTGAAATTGTCAACAGTGCCTTTCACCAAATGGACCGTGCGAAAGTACAGTCTCACAACCCATTTTGTATAGTTCCTGACCATTTACAGGATCAGAAGCTCCTTAGTCGCCAGCGTAATGTCCTGACAGCCCTGTTCTGTGATGACGATCACATCCTCAATGCGGACGCCCAGCTTCCCCGGCAGATAGATCCCCGGCTCCGCGCTGATGACAGCGCCGGCAGGCAGCGGCTTGCTGTTGGACGGCGTGGCATTGGGATTTTCATGGATTTCCACACCGACGCTGTGGCCAAAGCTATGGCCGAAATAGGGACCGTATCCGGCGTCCGCGATGACCTGCCGGGCAGCGCCGTCCACCGCCGCGCCGGTGACGCCGGCCTTTGCCGCGGCGATCCCGGCAAGCTGGGCCTTGAGGACCGTGTTGTAAACAGTCTCCATCTCCTCCGTCACATGACCAACGGCCACTGTGCGGGTCATATCCGAGCAGTAGCCGCCGAATTTGCAGCCGAAGTCCATGGTGACGAACTCCCCGGCCTGAATGGGCTTCTCACTGGGAACACCGTGGGGCAGGCTGCCGTTGGGGCCGGAGACCACGATGGGATCAAAGGACTTGTCCTCCGCGCCGTAGTGCAGCATTTTATAGAGCAGCAGCGCGGCAATTTCCTTCTCCGTAACGCCGGGACGGATCCCGCTGAGAATGTCCGCCAGTGCTTTTTCCGCGATCCGCTGGGCTTGGATCATACACTCCAGTTCCGCCTGGTCCTTGACGGCCCGCAGCGTCCATAAAAGCTCTGTGGCGGGGACCAGCTCACAGTGAAGCTTCTCCGAAAAGCGGCGGAAATCCGCCGCCGTCATATATTCATCCTCATACCCCATGCGGGTGATGTGTTCCTTCTCGATGACCTCGTTGATGAGGGCGGAGTAGGGATGTTCCCGGTCCGTTTCCCGGATCTCCGCATCCCGTACATGGCGGGCTGCGGCCTCCGTATACCGGCTGTCGGTGAAATAATAGCTGCGGTTTCGAGTGACGATGGCCACACCGTCCGTCCCGGAGGAGTGAAAACCGGAGGCGTAGAAGCGGTTGGCCTCGCAGGTCAGCAGCACGGCGTCCAGGCCGTGGGCCTCCAGCACACCGGCGATTTTTTTGAAATGGTTCATAACAGATCCTCTTTTTCTGAGAGCCGCAGCATATCAGGTGTAACCGGCCCTCTGTGATGAGCAGTGTAGCAGAATTTCACAAAATTGTCAAAGCGGCTCGTCAGTTCGGATTTAATCTCACCGCATTTTGTAGAAAATCACAGTTGACTTTAATCGTTTAAAGCTGTATGGTAATAACATCACAAAGCTCAGTGCGGCAGAAAGGAGTTCACAATGCGTTTCGGAATGTTTACCTATATTTACCGCTACGCACGCTATTTTGCGGGCTTCTTTCATGATGCAGAAACGGAACAGGCATTCTGCCGGGCATAAGGCTTGCACTCGTTAAACGCGAGGGGGCTCTGTTCCACGGACAGAGCCCCCCTTGTTTTTTGGAAGACATCCAACTTTATGAATTCGTCCGGATACGGACAAAAGGAGAAGATCACTATGAAAAAGAAATTGCTCGCTCTTGTTCTGGCTGCGGCCATGACGCTGTCCCTTGCCTCCTGCGGCGGCTCCAAGACGGAGACACCCTCCACCGGCTCTGACAATTCCTCTGCCAGCTCTGACAATTCCTCCGCCGAGGGCGCCATCTATAAGGTCGGCATCTGCCAGCTGGTGCAGCACCCCGCGCTGGACGCTGCAACCCAGGGTTTTATCGACGCTCTGAATGAAGCCCTCCCCGGCCAGGTGGAGTTTGAAAACAAGAACGCCTCCGGCGAGGCCAACAACTGCGGCACGATCGTCAACGGCTTTGTTTCCGAGGGCGTGGACCTGATCATGGCCAACGCCACCGCCGCCCTGACCGCCGCCGCTTCCGCGACTGCCGACATTCCCATTCTGGGCACCTCCATCACCGCTTACGGCGTGGCTCTGGATCTTGACGATTTCGACGGCACCGTGGGCGGCAACATCTCTGGCACCTCCGACCTGGCCGACCTGAGCCAGCAGGCCGATATGATCACCGAGTGGTTCCCCGAGGCCCAGAAGGTCGCTCTGCTGTTCTGCTCCGCCGAACCCAACTCCAGCTATCAGGTTCAGGAAGTGGCGACCTGCCTGACCAACAAGGGCATTGAGACCAAGGAATTTGCCTTCACCGACTCCAATGACGTTGCTTCCGTGACCCAGTCCGCCGCTGACTACGCGGATGTGGTCTATATCCCCACCGATAACACCGCCGCCTCCAACACTGAGGCCATCGCCAACATCCTCGTCCCCGCCGGTGTTCCCGCTATCTGCGGCGAGGAGGGTATCTGCTCCGGCTGCGGCGTGGCCACCCTGTCCATCAGCTACTATGATCTGGGTGTGACCACCGGCAAGATGGCTGCCAAGATCCTCACCGGCGAGGCGGACATCTCCACCATGCCCATCGAATACACTGACGCTACCCCCAAGTACAACCCCGCCATCTGCGAGGAACTGGGCATCCAGCCTCTGTACGGCTATGAGGCCATCGAGGGCTGATTCAAAACAAACACGATCCTATAACGAAAATCTGGCAGGAGGGGGGAATCCCCTCCTCCCGCTGTGAACAAGGAGAAACGGTATGAGTTTTCTATCCTCCCTTCTCAACGCGCTGCCGGGCGCTGTGGCTCAGGGCCTGATCTGGGGCCTGATGGCCATCGGCGTCTACATCACCTTCCGCATTCTGGATGTGGCTGATCTAACGGTGGACGGCTCTCTGGCCACTGGCGGCGCCGTGGCCGTCATGCTGATCCGGGCAGGTATGAACGCCTGGACCGCGTTGCTGTGCGCCTTTCTGGCAGGTATGCTGGCCGGCTTTGTCACCGGCCTGTTCCACACAAAATGCGGCATCCCCGCCATTCTGGCCGGTATTCTGACCCAGCTGTCCCTCTACTCCATCAACCTGCGGATCATGGGCAGCAAGGCCAATCAGGCAGTAGGCGTGGACAAGTATGATCTGCTGGTATCTCAGCGGTATGTGCGTTCGGTGAGTCTGGATAATCCCCTGCCTTTGCTGGTGGTATTCACAGTGGTGCTCATTGCCGTTTTGTACTGGTTTTTCGGCACGGAAAAGGGCTGTTCCCTCCGTGCCACCGGCGCAAACCCCAACATGGCCCGGGCTCAGGGCATCAATACCAACGCCAACGTGGTGCTGGGACTCATGGTGTCCAACGGTCTGGTGGCTCTGTCCGGCGGCCTGCTGGCTCAGTTTCAGGGTTCCTCCGACATCAACATGGGCCGGGGCGCTATCGTCATTGGTCTGGCCGCCGTCATCATCGGCGAGGTGGCCTTCGGCAAGGCATTCACCAACTTCGCGTTGAAGCTGCTGGCGGTCTCCATCGGCGCCGTCATCTACTACATCGTTCTGCAAATCGTTTTGCAGTTGGGTCTGAATACCAACGATCTGAAGCTGGTGTCCGCCCTGATCGTGGCCGTGTTCCTGGCGATCCCCTACTGGAAGGGCCACATCCACACCAAGAAGGGAGGTTCCGTCCATGCTTGAGTTGAAGGATATCTGCAAGACGTTCAATCCCAATACCATCAATGCCAAGGTGGCGTTGAACCATTTGAACCTGACGCTGAATGACGGGGATTTTGTCACCGTCATCGGCGGCAACGGCGCGGGCAAGTCCACCATGCTGAACGCCATCGCAGGCGTGTTTCAGGTGGATTCCGGCACCATCACCATTGACGGGCAGGACGTTACCAAGCTGCCGGAGCACAAGCGGGCGGCATTTCTGGGGCGGGTGTTTCAGGATCCCATGATGGGCACCGCGCCCACTATGCAGATCGAGGAAAATCTGGCGCTGGCAGCCCGCCGGGGCCAGCCCCGCGGGTTGAAGTGGGGCATCACCGCCTTAGAGCGGGCAGATTACAGGGAACTGCTGAAAACGCTGGATCTGGGGCTTGAGGACCGCCTTACCGCCAAGGTGGGCCTGCTCTCCGGCGGTCAGCGTCAGGCGCTGACGCTGCTGATGGCCTCCCTGAAGCAGCCCAAGCTGCTGCTGTTGGACGAGCACACTGCCGCTTTGGACCCCAAGACCGCTGACAAGGTGCTGGCTCTGTCCGACCAGATCGTGCAGGAGAACAACCTCACCACCCTCATGATCACCCACAACATGAAGGACGCCATCGCCCACGGCAACCGGCTCATTATGATGGATGCCGGTCGGGTGGTGGTAGATATCTCCGGTGAGGACAAGAAGAAGCTGACGGTCCCCGACCTGCTGGCCCTGTTCAGCCGCGCCAGCGGCTCTGACGAGGCCAATGACAAAATGCTCCTGTCCTGAAATTCTACATACATCTCTCCCCCGGAAGGTCTCTTCCGGGGGATTTTGCTATGCAAAAGCATAGTAAAATAAGAAAAGTTCCATTTCCGCGTCCCTGCGGGGCAACCGGAAATGATGCACGAAAACTTCATGCACTGGCATTTGTGCATGTTCGCGGTGCGCTGCTCATGCATGCAGTTTTATGCGCAAAAATATACCCCGTTCTTCCGCTTTTTCAGAAGAACGGGGTGTACTTTTAAATCAGGCATGCGGTCAGTCCGCGCTGGAATTCATGACCTCGTTGGCGGACTTGACGGTGCGGCGCAGGAAGATCGTGCTCAGGGTGAAGGACATGACCTCCGCAATGGGGAAGGCCCACCACACCAGCTCCAGCCGTCCAGTCCGGGACAGCAGCCACGCCACCGGCAGTAATACTACCATCTGACGGCACACGGAGACAATCAGGCTGTACACCGGATTGCCGATGGCCTGGAACACCGAGCCAGCGATGATGCAGAAGCCTGCCAGCAGGAAGGAAACGCTGATGATCCGCAGGGCGGGAACGCCGATGGCCAGCATGGTCTCCGATGCGTCGAACAGCTCCAGCAGCGTGGAAGGAAACAGCTGGAAAATGGTAAAGCCCACGACCATGATGACCATAGCGGTGATGTTGGAAAGGCGGATGGTCTTCCACACCCGCTGAGGCCGGGCTGCGCCGTAGTTATAGGAAATAATGGGCACCATACCGTTGTTCAGGCCGAAGATGGGCATGAACACGAAGCTCTGGATCTTGAAATACGCGCCGAACACGGCGGTGGCGGTGGGGGTAAAGACGAAGAGGATCTTGTTCATGCCGAAGGTCATCACAGAACTGATGGACTGCATGATGATGGATGGGATACCCACCCGGTAGATCTCCTTGGCCACGATGGGGTCCCAGCGGATGTTCTCCCGGCGGATGTGAATGTCGTGGTTGCACTTGATATTCACGATCAGGCCCACGATCGCCGCCACGATCTGTCCAACAACGGTGGCCACAGCAGCGCCGGCCACGCCCATCCGGGGTGCGCCGCACAGTCCAAAGATCAGAATGGGGTCCATCACGATGTTGATGATGGCGCCCAACAACTGGGTACACATGGCCAGACTGGTACGGCCGGTGGATTGCAGCAGCCGCTCAAAGCAGAACTGGCTGAAAATACCCACGGAAAGGCCCAAGCAGATCCGGGTGTACTGCACGCCGTATTCCACGATCTCCGGCACTGCCTTGGCCTGCGCCATGAAGAAGGGCCGGGAGAGGAACAGGCCGATGAAGGCAAAGACAAGATAGCTGCAAATGGGCAGCAGGAAGATGCCCGCACCGGCAGCCCGGTCCGCCATCTCCTGCTTTTTCTCGCCCAGGGAGCGGGAGAGCAGGGCGTTGATGCCCACGGCAGTGCCTGCGCCCACGGCGATCATCAGGCTCTGGAGGGGGAACGCCAGACCCACGGCGTTGAAGGCGTTCTCACTGAGCCGGGAGACAAACACGCTGTCCACGATGTTGTACAGCGCCTGTACCAGCATGGAGATCATCATGGGCACCGCCATACCGGCCAGCAGCTTGCCTACCGGCAGAACGCCCATCTTGTTTTCCTGGGGAGCCGCACCCGCGGCGTTTTGCTTACTCATAGATTAGATTGGTTCCTTTCATATCAGCTTTCGGAAGAAAGACGCGGCCTTTCAGCCGCGCCTTTTCTGGCATTTACTTTTTCAGTTCGCCGGTGGCTAACTGCGTCAGGTAGGCATTCAGGAAGCCGTCCAAGTCGCCGTCCATCACGTTGTCGATCTGGCTGGTTTCGTAGCCGGTGCGGGTGTCCTTTACCAACTGATAAGGCATGAACACATAGGAGCGGATCTGGCTGCCCCACTCGATCTTCATCTGCACGCCCTTGATGTCGGAGATCTTCTCCGCATGCTGCTGGATCTTCAGTTCGATCAGCTTGGCACGCAGTTGCTTCATACAGTTATCCTTATTCTGGAACTGGGACCGCTCCTGCTGAGAAGACACCACAATACCGGTGGGCTTGTGGATCAGGCGGACGGCGGAGGAGGTCTTGTTGATGTGCTGACCGCCGGCACCGGAGGAACGGAACACCTGCATTTCGATGTCCTCCGGGCGGATCTCCACCTCTACGTCATCAGGCAGCTCCGGCATGACTTCCACAGCGGCAAAACTGGTCTGGCGGCGGGCGTTGGCGTCAAAGGGAGAGACGCGGACCAGACGGTGGACGCCGTGTTCGCTCTTCAGCAGGCCGTAGGCATTCTCGCCCTCGATGGAAATAACGGCAGATTTGATACCGGCCTCGTCACATTCCTCGTAGTCCAGCGTTTTCCAAGCGTAGCCGTGACGCTCCGCCCAGCGGGTATACATCCGATAGAGCATCTGGCACCAGTCCTGGGCCTCGGTGCCGCCGGCACCGGAGTGGAGCTGGAGAATAACGTTGTTTGCGTCATACTCACCGGAGAGCAGCGTGGTCATACGGATCTCTTCGATCTCGGTTTCCAGCGCGGGGAACTCCGTTTTCAATTCTTCCAGGATCTCTGCATCCTCCGCCTCCTGGCCCATCTCGCACAGGGTGGTCAGATCCTCCCAGGTGCTAATGAGTTTCTTTAAGCGTTGTAGCTTGTTTTGAAGCTGCTTCAGGCGGGTCTGCACCTTCTGAGAGCGCTCCAGA
>ENA-UOJM01002323-UOJM01002323.1-human-gut-metagenome-genome-assembly--contig:-P116-NODE-2323-length-13728-cov-5.353909_pt1 | contig 13728 bp, 10 predicted proteins | sample MGYA00242349_ERZ723896 | MGnify/ENA metagenome assembly ERZ723896 | reverse complement strand
TTAAGGCCGGGGGATTTTAAGTCCCCTGCGTCTACCAGTTCCGCCATGGCGGCGTAGCTTTATTATAGCAGAACGTGCGGCATCTGTCAAACCGCGTTTATTCCATCGGGAATGCGCACAGAACAGCGGACGCAGGGTGCAAATCGCCTGCGTCCGTCTGAAAATTGCCTCAGGGCAAAACCGCATAATTGGACAAGAGCGATTTGCGAGTAAATTTTGCGTCCTGACGAGGCGCGGTTTTGCGGTAATACTTGACGTATTATCGTGAAATCGCAACAAAGTCAGGGCACAAAATTTCCGCAAAGCGCCGCAGCTTTAATTGTGCGGTGTTGCCTTAGTCTTTATTGAATACCGATTTATCCAGTGCGCCGTCCTGATGAGCCACGACAGTGGTGCAGACCGCGTCGCCGGTGATGTTGACAGCGGTACGCGCCATATCAAGGATACGGTCGATGCCCATGATGAGGCCGATACCGGAAACCGGCAGGCCGACCGAGTCAAATACCATAGCGAGCGTAACCAGACCGACCGACGGAACACCGGCGGTGCCGATGGAGGCGAGCGTTGCGGTCGCGATAACGGTCAGGTAATCCGCCGGGGTCAGCGCGATGCCGAACGCCTGCGCAACGAATACAACGGCTACGCCCTGCATGATTGAGGTGCCGTCCATGTTGACGGTCGCACCGAGCGGAATGGTAAAGGACGAAATACGGCGGTTGACGCCGATTTTCTCCTCAAGCGTGTCGATATTCATCGGGATGGTCGCGTTCGAAGTCGCGGTCGAGAACGCGAAGCCCATGACCGGTGCGAACTTCTTGAGGAAGCGCAGCGGATTGAGGCGCGTAAACACCGCAAGCAGAATCTGATAAACGCCGCAGCACTGGATGAACAGCGCGAGCAGAACCGCACCCATGTACTTGAACATCGGAACCATTGCAGAGAAGCCGAGGCCGGCGAACGTCTTGGCAATCAGGCAGAATACGCCGATCGGAGCCAGACGCATGACCATCATGGTCATTTCCATCATGATGTCGTTGCCCTGCTGGAAGAAGTTCGTAACGAGCTGGGTCTTATCCTGGAGCTTTGCAAGGATAATGCCGACGATGAGCGCGAACACGATGACCTGAAGCATTTCGCCGTTCGCCAGTGCGCCGATCGGGTTTTTCGGGATAACATTCAGAATGGTCTCCGCGAAGCTGACCGACTGGCCGCCCTCAATGCCGGTTTCCACCTGCTGCACCTGCGACATATCCAGACCGAGACCCGGCTTGATGAGCAGGCCGATGCCGACCGCTACCGCGACCGCCATCATGGTGGTGAAGATATAGAAGCCGATGATCTTGACGCCGACCTTGCCGAGCGTCTTGCTGTCGCCGATGGCGGTCGCGCCGCAGATCAGCGAGCAGAATACCAGCGGTACGACAAGCATCTGCATCAGGCGGATAAAGCCCTGACCGACGACGTAAAAAATGCCGTTTACGAACACATTCTGCACGAAATCCACGTCGGACGCAGTCACGTGCAGCACGATGCCCAGAATGGCGCCCAGAATGAGCGCGATAAAGATCTGGGTTGTCAGACCGATTTTCTTTTTCTCTTTTGCTCCGCTCACTTACGCGCACCTCCCTGTCTGGTCTTGAAGTAATCCGCAAGCGCGGTCTTCCAGTCCGGCATCTGATACAGGCCGGTGATGCGCAGCATCATGTTGTCGAGCAGCGTAAAGCGCGGACGCAGTTCGGTGTTCTCCGCCGCCGAAACGACCGGAATGTTGTCCATGCCGTTCAGGCGCAGGATTTCACGCGCCCACTCCGCACGCGAGCACGAGCCGTCACAGGAGGCATGATACAGGCCGAACTCACGGGTGTGCATCAGGCATTCGATAAAGCCGGCGAGCGCGTCCGCCGAGGTCGGAGAGGAGATCTCGTCCTCCGGCAGCACGACCTGGCCGTCCTTCTTCGCATGATCGAGCACGCGGTCCACAAAATCATACGAGCCGACGCCGTACAGCCACGAGGAGCGCACGATAACGTGCTTGTCGGTCAGCTCGCGCACCAGCTTCTCGCCGGCGTACTTGCTCTTGCCGTACATGGTGGTCGGATGGGGGTCGTCGAACTCGCACAGCGCCGCGTCATCGTCGCCGCCGAATACGTCATCGGTCGAAATCTGGATGAGCTTCGCATCGATACGGCGCGCTGCGACCGCAAGGTTTCTCGCACCGATGGCGTTGATCTTGTACGCTTCCTCAGGCTTTTCCTCGCAGGCGTGCACATCGGTCAGACCGGCGCAGTTGATGATGACGTCGGGATGGTTGAGGTCAGCGAAGCTCCCTATCCCGCGTGCGTCCTCAATCGGCACATCGCGGTCGCTCGTGACCAGCTTGTAATCCGTGTTGCCGCTGAACCGGTGATAGAGTGCGGAACCGAGCCGTCCGCCTGCACCTGCGATCCATATGCGCGTAATACTCATAATGCATCCTCGCTCTCTTAATTTTATTGCTGCTTTCTGCGCTCCCTATCTCTGCATATCTCAGCAATATAATGATATTATAGCACGTTTTTCAGTAAATTCCAACATTCGCAGTGAAAATACATCTGTCCGCCGCAAGAAACTTTATCCGTCAGGCAGAGAAAAACCGAGGCACGAGTCCTCGGTTTAACGTTACACCTGATACTGTTTGTTATCTCTTTCAGCCGGCGAAATGTCAGTTTCGCGACAGTATTTACATCATATCGAGTAATTTATAGCATCTTGCCTTGGTGTAGCTCTGCTTGAAGCTGTACGAAGCGAGCTGCTTCTGGGTGCTGTCGTCGGTTTCGGACGCCGCGTTTTCCGCGCCGCTGTCGCGCTCCGCGACCCACTGCTTGTAGTTTGCTTCCTCGGAAGCGTACTGGTCGGCGTTCAGAACGCCCGAGAGATAGTCGTACATCTCGCTCAGCAGCTCATCCCACTGCTCGAACGAGCTTGCGGTCATGGCGAGTTCGTCCTCAGCGTTCGAGGCGGACGAAATCTGAAGGTCATCGTTCTCCAGTTCATCGATTTCGCTCGAAAACTCCTGCTTGCGCTCGGACTTCTTCTGCTCGCTCTCCTGCTGCTTCTGGGCGTTGTCGCGGGCGTTCTGGAGCTTGTTCTTCATGTCCTCGACCTGCTTTTTCTGCTCGTCGGTCAGCGAAGAATCCTGTTCGAGCGAATCCAGCTTGCCGGACGCGGCGTCCAGCTTGTCGTCGTCCAGATAGCCCTGCGCCTCGTTCAGGTCGGAGGCAAACGCGCTGTCCGCCTGTGCGCTCTGCGCCTTGGTGAGCAGCTCCTCGATGGATTTGTACATGGTCGAGTCCTTGTCGGTCACGCGGTCGCGCAGCTGCTTGAGCGCCGCCACGGCCTCGGTGTACTGCTCGTTGTCCACGTAGTCCTCGGCGTTCTGGAAGTCGCGGATGAGCTGGATTGCCGCCTGAATAGAGGTCGGGTCCTTGGCTTCCTCAGCCGCCTTCTCGTAGTAGTCGAGCGCCTTGTCGTAGTCGCCGCGGTCCATGTACTTCTCTGCGAGCGTCAGGTTTTCGTCGTTCTTGTGGTGGTTCATGAAGAACCATACGCCGCCGCCGATGAGCGCCGCCACGAGCAGCACCACGAGCGTTACGACCGCCGCACGCTTGCCCTTGGAAGGCTTGCGGTAGACGCGGTCCTCCGGGTCGGGACGGCCGCCGTAGTAGGTCGTGCGCGGGGCGTCCTGCTGCGGCTGCGGACGAGATGCGGGGCGCTGCGCCGGGCGCGGAGCCGCTGACGGCTGCGGCATGGTTTCCGCAAGCGGGTCGATGGCGGCGGTCGCCTCCTCCGCTTCCTCAAGCGCCTGACGGCTCTGTCTGCGGGCCGCGTCGAAGGCCGACAGGTCGATACCGCCGTCCGCCGGGGCGTTATCTGCGCCGCTCAGCTCGTCCGGCAGGGTGGTGAATACTGCGGTCTCGTCGCTCACGCCGGTCTGCTCGATCGGTGCGCCGCAGAACGGGCAGAACTTGCCCCCTGCATAGGGCAGCTCCTTGCCGCATTTCTTGCAAAGCATGGATATTTCCTCCTGTGAAGTAAAAATTCGTGTGTATATTCTAATCCAATGATATAGTATAGCACAGCACGCGCCGGTTGTAAACCGGCAGGAGACTGCCGAAAACGCTATTTATGCGAACATCAGTTTGCTTTGTCCCGGGAAATGTGGTAGAATAAGTCCATACTATGTATGAAGGAGTACTGACATGCCGACCGCACAGGAAATTCTCAAACAATACTTCGGCTACGACAGCTTCCGCCCGGGTCAGGACGAGCTGGTGCAGGCAATTCTCTCCGGACGGGACACCCTCGGCATCATGCCGACCGGCGCGGGCAAGTCCATCTGCTATCAGGTCCCGGCGCTCGCCCTGCCCGGACTGACGCTTGTCGTGTCGCCGCTGATTTCGCTGATGAAGGATCAGGTCGGCGCACTGAACGAAGCCGGTGTCCCGGCGGCCTGCATCAACAGCGCCATGTCCTTCGAGGAAATGCGCGACGCGCTGTACTTCGCCGGGCGCGGCCAGTACAAGCTGCTCTATGTCGCGCCCGAACGCCTGACCGCGCCGTTTTTCCTCGATTTCGCGCGGCGCGTGCCGATTTCCATGGTGACGGTGGACGAGGCGCACTGCATTTCGCAGTGGGGACAGGATTTTCGTCCGAGCTATCTGAAAATCCTCGACTTTCTCGCCGCCCTCCCCCAGCGCCCGCTCGTGTCCGCCTTTACCGCGACCGCGACCGCCGAGGTCCGCGACGATATTATCCGTGCGCTCGGCCTGGAAGAGCCGTTCGTCATTACGACCGGCTTCGACCGCCCCAATCTGTACTTCGCGGTCGAAAAGCCGTCCTCCAAGCCCTCCGCCCTGCTCGCCCACCTCATGCAGCGGCGCGACAAGAGCGGCATCGTCTACTGCTCGACGCGCAAGACGGTCGAAGAAGTATGCGATATGCTGCTGAGCCGCGGCCTGCCGGCCACGCGCTACCACGCCGGACTCGACCCCGAGGAACGCCTCGCCAATCAGGACGATTTCCTCTATGACCGCAAGACCGTCATGGTCGCGACCAACGCCTTCGGCATGGGCATCGACAAGTCCAACGTGTCCTTTGTAATTCATTATAATATGCCGAAGAACATGGAAAGCTATTATCAGGAGGCGGGCCGCGCCGGGCGCGACGGCGAAGCGGCGGACTGCATCCTGCTCTACAACGGGCAGGACGTCCGCACGGCGGAGTTCCTCATCGAGCACAGCCATGAGAACGAGGACGAGTCCATGGACGAAAAAACGCGCCGCCAGCTTATCGAGCGCGACATGGAACGCTTAAAGCAGATGACCTTCTACGCCACCACGACCGACTGTCTGCGGCGGTATATCCTGAACTATTTCGGTGAAAAAGCGCCGCTCTGCTGCGGTCACTGCGGCAACTGCGACACGAATTTCGAGGAAGTGGACGCAACGATGGACGCGCGGAAAATCCTCTCCTGCGTCTACCGTCTGGACGAGCGGCGGCTGCATTTCGGCAAAACCGTCGTCGCCGCCGTGCTCACCGGCAGCAAAAGCGAGCAGATAAACCGCTTTCATCTCGACACCCTCTCGACCTACAACATCATGCACGAGCAGACCGCCGTGCGCGTGCGGCAGCTCATCGACGTTCTGCTCGAGCGCGGTCTGCTGACCGCCGACCCCGAGCGCTACAACGCCCTTTTCCTCACGCAAACCGGCAACGCCCTCATGCGCGGCCGGGGCGAGCTTCGCATCAAGCTGCCGCGCGAAAAGAAGCCGGAAACAGCCGCCCGCCGCACCGAAGAGCTTGCCGCCGATGTGGACGAAAAGCTGTTCGAAAAGCTGCGTGCACTGCGCACAAAGGTCGCGCAGCGGGCCGGCGTGCCGCCTTATGTCGTCTTTTCGAACGCGACCCTCGCGGACATGGCGGCGCGTCAGCCGAAAAGCGAATACGAGCTGCTCGGCGTGCGCGGCGTAGGCGAGGCCAAGGCACGCCGCTACGGCGCGGAGTTCGTGGACTGCATCCGCGCGTATCTGGAAGCGAAATAACGCGGCAGGGTATCGAAAAAACGTCAGTTCCGCGACAGGCTTATCATGCCGTACAGCTCCTCAAGCGCGTCCGACAGCGTGCCCACGCGGTCGATAAGGCCAAGTTCCTGCGCCTCGCGGCCGGAAATGACCGTGCCGACGTCCGCCGTCAGCTGGCCGGTCTCGCGCATCAGTCTGGCGAGCGTCTCCCGCTCGATATGCGAATGCGCGATGATGAAATCGTTGATACGCCCCTGAATTTTCGTCAGATACTCAAACGCTTGCGGCACCGCGATGATCGTCCCGTTCATGCGCACGGGATGGATGGTCATGGCGGCCGATGCCGCGATAAAGCTGCGCTTCGCCGCGACCGCAAGCGGAACGCCGATCGAATGCCCGCCGCCGAGCACCAGCGACACGGTGGGCTTTGTCATGCCCGCAATCAGCTCCGCGATGGCAAGTCCGGCCTCGACGTCGCCGCCCACCGTGTTGAGCAGCACGAGCAGACCGTCTATCTCCTCCTCCTGCTCGACCGCCGCAATCTGCGGAATGAGGTGCTCGTATTTTGTCGTCTTGTTCTGCGCGGGCAGCTCCATGTGTCCCTCGATCTGTCCGACGATGGTGATGCAGTGCACGGTCCCCCGTGCGGTCCGCGCCGTGATGGAGCCGGTCTCCGCGATGCTGCTGCGCTCGGGTGCGGGAACGGCGGTGATCTCCTCTGCCATATCTGCCTTCTCCTCTCTCCGGGTCTTTTGTCTGTCTGTGTCAGTTTTCCACAGGTTGCCCCGTTTTATGTACACCGTTTCCTCGACAAAATATTACAGCGGGTAAAGCGGAAACCGCTCACTGGTCAAGAGATTGACCGCCCTATACAAAAAGTTATCCACTTTGTCCACAACGTTATCCCCAGGGCATCTGTGGAAAACCATGTGGACAAAGTGGATTACTCGCGGCAGACGCCGCTCCTCTCCCCTGTTTTTCCGCGCAGGCCGCTTATTCCCCAAACACCACTTGCCGTATATCGGGAAATTTGCTACAATACTAATACAGAATGCGACTACACGCAAAATTTTTATGGAGTTGATAAATAATGAGCAATCCTATCGTTACCATCGAAATGGAAAACGGCGGCATCATCCGCGCCGAACTGTACCCCGAGGTTGCGCCGAACACCGTCCGCAACTTTGTTTCCCTCGCGCAGAAGGGCTTCTATGACGGCACCATCTTCCACCGCGTTATCCCGGGCTTCATGATCCAAGGCGGCGACCCGGACGGCACCGGCATGGGCGGCCCGGGCTATGAGATCCGCGGCGAGTTCACCCACAACGGCTTCCAGAACGACCTGCTGCACACCCGCGGCGTTCTGTCCATGGCCCGCACCGCCGACCCGAACTCCGCCGGCAGCCAGTTCTTCATCATGACCGAGGACGCACCGCATCTGGACAACGCGTACGCGTCCGTCGGCATGGTCATCGAGGGCATGGACGTTGTTGACGCCATCGTGAACACCAAGCGCGACTGGCACGACCGTCCGCGCGAGACCCAGCGCATGAAGACCGTTACCGTCGATACGCAGGGCGTAGAGTACGAGGCTCCGGAAACCGTCTGATTCCGGCTTTCAGCGGACAGACTTTCAGAAAGAAGGGAAACGGTATTGCCTTATACCACCAATGACATCTTTGTCCTGTCCGCCGCAGGCTGCATGGGTACCGACCGCGACGGACTGGATTCCATCCTCGCCGGAAACGAGGAGGGCGCAAAGGGCTGCTGTCTGACGGTCGATATGACCTCGGACGGCCTCGCCGTGCTCTCGTCGGACGGCTATGTGCTCGCGCCGAACGGCGGCGCCATGACCGTCTGCGACCACACCTACACCGAGCTGCACAAGGTCTGCCCCAAGCTGCTCCCGGTCGGTCAGGCGCTCGACCTCGCACGCGCGTGCCATTCTAAAATCGCGGTCACGCTGCGCGACCCGTCGCTTCTGCCGCAGATGCGCATGACGCTCCGGCAGACCGATTATCTGGACGACACGATTTTCGTCGGTCTGGGTCTGGTGGAGGCGGCGCGAATCGCCTCGGCCAACCCTGACCTGCACATCATGGGCGAAATGCCCGCCGTGCCCGACAACATCGCCGCGCTCGTGAACGCCGCGCAGAGCACCGGCCTGTTCGGCCTGCGCGCCGCACCCGTTCACCTGACGCCTCCCCTGCTCCGCGCCTGCCGCGCGGCAGGACTGTTCACCATGAGCCTGCCCACGAACGACCCGCGCACGCTGGATACGCTCATCCGCGGCAACGTGAACTTCATCGAAACCGCGCGTCCCGACTACGCCGCGGCGCTTCTGCCCGGCGGAAAGGCGGAGCCGCAGCGCTTCCCCCTACGCGGCATCGACTGACAGAATTGACCAAAGACACCTTGACGCACATCTGTGCACGAGGTGTCTTTTGCTATATTTTTGTGATTTTTTCGAATTTATATCGAATTTTTATATAAGCATTTTTTGGCATTTCCTCTTTTTTACGCTTCGGTTTTGTGATATAATGTATTAAGGCAATACCGCACAATTAAAGCTGCGGCGCTTTGCGGAAATTTTTCACCCTGATGTCGTTGCGATTTCTTGCAATACGAAAGTATTGCTGCAAAACCGCGCCTAATCAGTGCACAAAATTTACTCGCAAATCGCTCTTGTTCAATTATGCGGTATTGCCTTAGGTCATACTTCTCCCTCGCATTCATTTCTGACCCAAAGGGTTGATACTATATATGGAAAAAATCAAGCGCCTGTTTCTCTACGCCGGTGCAAATCCTGAAGAATTCGCGCAGGGACAGCAGGAAATGCACGACTACAACTACGGTCGTCTGTCGGTCTTTCTCGCGCTCGCCATCGTTTTTCTGGGCATCGCCTCGTGCAGTGCACTCATCAGCGACGTTTTAAGCCCCAATCTCGGCGCTTACCTCATCGCGTTCGGCGTTTTCTGCTTTCTGCTCCCCATTGAGCTGTATTTCTGCAAACGCAGTCAGGTCGGTCTGCAAATCTGCATTTTCCTCTTTGTATTCACGCTGTACTCGCTCGGCATCTACATCGGCACCGTGACCTGTCCGGGCAGTCAGGCGACCTCGTTTATCGCCTTTCTGCTGACGCTGCCCATGCTGTTTATCGTGCCGCCGATCGAAAATGTCTGCTCCATCGTCATCTGGGACCTGATTTTCGTGCTTTTCGTGCTGTGGTACAAGGAGCTTGACGTCATTCCGATCGATCTGCTCAACAGCGTGATGTACGGCTGCATCTCGATCATCGCCTCGACCTACGTCATGCGCATGATGATGCTGAACTTCATCACCCGCGCCAAGCTGCGCTTCGTGGCCGAAAACGACCAGACGACCGGTCTGCGCAACCGCAACGCCTATGAGCGCGAGCAGAGCACCATTCCCGGCCGCCACTGCCGCCGCACGCTCAGCTGCGTCTATATCGACATCAACGGCCTGCACGAGCTGAACAACAGCCGCGGCCATCAGGCCGGCGACATCATGCTGCGCGAGGTCGCGGACGAATTAAAGCTGCACTTCGGCTCGTCCCTCACCTACCGCATGGGCGGCGACGAGTATATCGCCCTCGCCCCGGATATGCCCGAGGAGCAGCTGCACGAAAAGGTGCGCGCATTCTCGCTCGCGATTGAACGGCGCGACTACCACGCGGCGCTCGGCTGGGCGACCTGCGACGTAGACGGCATCCAGATGGAGGAGCTGCTCCGCGTCGCGGAGAGCCGTATGTACGAGGCCAAGAGCGCTTACTACCGCAATAAAAATATTGCACCGCGCGGCCGCTGATTTTTGGTGAAAATTATTTTAGACTTCCGTATTTTCCCTTGTTTTCTGTATAAAATTCCGTTATAATAGGGCAGAATCCCAACAAGGAAGGAATTTTTATGCAGAAACTCAAAAAACGCGGCGGCTTTACGCTTGTCGAGCTCATCGTCGTGCTCGTTATCCTCGCCATTCTTGCGGCGCTTCTTATCCCCGCGCTCACCGGTTATATCGACAAGTCGAAACGCGACCAGGTCGTCGCCGAAACCCGTATGCTGCACGAGGCGGTCCAGACCGTCGCAAGCGAAGCGTATGGCTCGGCGGAGTGGCCGTCTAATGGTGCCATTTTTACGATTGCTAATCAGAAAGGCAAAAACGTGACAAAGCATGAGGATACGAAAACACATGATAATCTCAAAGACCGTTATAACGAAATCGTAAAGCTGGCCGAAGTACCGAGTCTGACCGGTGGAACCGGCGATTTCGTTGCTTTTACTGATACCAAAGGTTCAGTATTCTGTGTTCTGTATAACTCCGGGCGCGGTCTGCTTGGCGCGTATTTCCGGGAGACCGACGAATACAAGGTCTATGATGAACAGAAGAATATCAACAACTATACCACTTGGTACGGAAACTATATCAACTCTGTGATCTCCACCGTGATCGACAGCTCTGCGGAGAGTCCCTGGTCTCAGCAGATGATTGATTACCATTTGACCCGATGACTTCAAAAAACCGCCCGTTTCCCCATAAAACGAGCGGTTTTTACTTACTCTTTACGCGGATTTCGCGCATATCTCATTTCTTTGCGGTATACTAAATCAAAAATGATAAGTATATGCTGCCGCACTGCGGCCGAACGAAAGGGGGATACACCATGGCAGAAATCATCTGGAATCAGGGCTACACACAGAACCGTGAGCTGTCGTGGCTGGAATTTAATGCGCGTGTGCTCGCGGAGGCGGAGGACGAAACCGTTCCCCTGCTTGAACGCTTCAAGTTTCTTGCGATTTTTACGAGCAATCTGGACGAGTTTTTCATGATCCGCGTGGGCAGTCTGACCGACATGGCCGTGCTCGAACCGAACCGCCGCGACAGCAAGTCCGGCCTGACCGCAAGCGAACAGCTCGACCGCATCTACGCCGCCGTTGAGCCGCTTTACGTGCGCCGGGACGCCGCGTTCCGCGACGTGGACAGCCGCCTCGCCGAGGAGGACCTGCGCCGTATTTCCATGGACAAGCTGGACGGCAGCGAGCGCAAATACATCAAGCGCTATTTCGAAACCATGATAGCGCCCGTGCTCTCGCCGCAGGTCGTGGACTCGCATCACCCCTTCCCCCACCTTGAGGGCAAGGTGCTGTATATCGCGGCGCTGCTCAGCCACAAGAAAACCGAGCGTCTCGGCCTGATTCCCGTGCCCGCTTCCCTGCCGCCGCTTATCTTTCTCCCGAACGACAAACGCCGCTGCCTGATGACCGAGGACATCATCCTGGCGTTCGCGGACGATGTTTTCGAGATGTACGATGTGCTCGAAAAAACGGTTTTCTGCGTTACGCGCAACGCCGATGTGCCGCTCGACGATGAGCCGTTCGGCTCGGAACAGGTCGATCTGCGCCGGAAAATGGAGAAAATGCTGCGTCAGCGCCGCCGCATGGGCGTCGTCCGCGTCGAGTTGAGCCGCCCGGTGTCCTCGCACTTCAAGGCGTATTTCCGCGACCGCTTCGAGGTCACGGACGCGCAGATTTTCCTGTCGCGCAACGCGCCGCTGCGCATGGGCTACGCCTTTTCGCTCGGCGATTACCTGAGCAACGGCCGCCGCTCGCGCCTGTCCGACCCGCCGTTTACGCCGCAGCAGCCTGCCATGCTGCCCGCCGGACAGAGCCTGCTCAAAGCCGCGCTTCAGCGCGATGTGCTGCTCTCCTACCCGTATGAGAGCATGGAGCCGTTTCTTCAGATGATACGCGAAGCCGCGAACGACCCGGCGGTGCTTTCCGTGCGCATCACCATCTACCGCCTCGCCAGCAAGGCCAAGCTGGTCGAATACCTGTGCGCCGCCGCCGAGAACGGCAAGGACGTCACGGTTCTCATCGAGCTGCGCGCCCGCTTCGACGAGCAGAACAACATCGACTGGTCGGAGCGTCTGGAAGAGGCCGGATGCAAAATCATCTACGGCTTCGAGGACTACAAGGTGCACTCGAAAATCTGCCTCATCACCCGGCGCGAGCGCAGCGGCATACGCTATATCACGCAGGTCGGCACGGGCAACTACAACGAAAAAACCGCCCGTCAGTACACCGATGTGTCGCTCGTCACCTCGAGCGAGTCCATCGGCATGGACGCGGCGCAGTTCTTCAACAATATGGCGCTGGGCAACCTGAACGGCCGCTATAACCGCCTGCTCGTGGCGCCGTCCGGCCTGAAAAGCAGCATTCTCGCGCTGATGAACAACGAAATCGCCAAGGGACGCGACGGCTATATCCTGCTCAAATTCAACTCGCTGACCGACATCGACATCATCGAAAAGCTGCACGAGGCGTCCATGGCGGGCGTTACCGTGGAAATGATGATCCGCGGCATCTGCTGCCTGCTGCCCGGCGTCCCCGGAAAGACCGAAAACATCACCGTCAGCAGCATTGTCGGCCGTTTTCTGGAACATTCGCGCATTTATGTGTTCGGCCGCGGCGAAAATGAGAAAATGTACATTTCCTCCGCCGACATGATGACCCGAAACACCGAGCGCCGCGTGGAAATCGCCTGCCCCATCGACAGCCCCGAGGTCCGCGCCCGCCTGCACGACATCCTGTTCGCGATGCTGCACGACACCGTCAAGGCACGTGTGCTCCAGCCGGACGGCAGCTACTTCCGCAAGCCGAGCGTTCCCGAGCCGCTCTGCGCGCAGGACCTGCTGATGCAGCAGGCGGTCAGCATGGCGAGCGAACAGGCAATGCACGCCGCCGCCCCCGAGCGCGGTCTGCTCCCGTGGCTGCGCCGCCTTTTCGGCAGAAACTAAACCGCTCTCTCCCCCTCTCCCGGACGACGATACCCGTCCGGGAATTTTTATGCGTCCTGATATGGTGGAACGCAGTGTGAATGCTATTTCTTAACATTCTTGCTTTCTGATACGTCAAAAACCATTTCCATATCTGCTACATCTTTATTTTGCAATATATTCGACTGCTATCTTTCTGTAATAGATTTGCTTTGTTTGACGTCTCTTGATATTTCCCGCGATTTTCAAGGATTATTCTGGTTTATATCTCAGGTTTACCTTGTTTATTCCCGTTTTATGAATTGCTATTTTCAGATTTGTTCAAAATTATTCTGATTATTTTACCTATTCTCTCATTTTTTCAGAAATATTCTCTGATTATATTTTATCAATTTTATTGAAATGTTATTTCCCGATATAATTCATTATTTTATATTTATTTCGCAGTTTATTTTTATTCCATATTATGTTATATTTCTCTTGGTCTTTCTCCTGCATTTTATATTTTTGTATAAATATACAAAAGCCCCCCGGATTGCTGTTTTCCGGACGGCTTTCGCTTAAATTCTTTTTCCGTTGAAATTCTGTGCTGCGGCGGCGCATCCCTTTTCGATGATGCACGCGGCGGCGCTCACAGCGTCCTCGCAGGCCTTGTCGATGGCCTTCTGATCCTCCTGCGGGAACTTGCCGAGCACCCACGCCGCCAGGTCGTAATCCGGGCGCGGCTTCTTGCCGACGCCAATCTTGACGCGCGGGAAATCCTCGCTTCCGAGGTGATAAATGATGTTTTTCAGGCCGTTCTGGCCGCCTGCCGAACCTTTCGGGCGCACTCGAAGCGTGCCGACGTCGAGCGAAACATCGTCCGACAGCACGATA
>ENA-UOJM01002319-UOJM01002319.1-human-gut-metagenome-genome-assembly--contig:-P116-NODE-2319-length-13751-cov-8.506717_pt1 | contig 13751 bp, 10 predicted proteins | sample MGYA00242349_ERZ723896 | MGnify/ENA metagenome assembly ERZ723896 | reverse complement strand
GCCCTCAATGGGCGGCCCGGACTTTTATCGGATACAGAAAACCCGGTCCGTGTCAGTCGAAGAAATTCTCGTCCTCGGGGTTATTCCGCCCCTCGGAGTCGACTTCGTCCTCGCAGTCGTAACGGGGCATCATCGCCGGACGCACGAACTGGTCCGTACGGCTGATGCCGAAACGACCGTCGTCGTAGATCTTTTTCATATATTCGCCCACGATCGGCAGCGCCATCACGCTGCCCTCGCCGCCGCGGATGAAGTGCACCGACTGGTCCTCGCCGCCGACCCAGGCGCCGGTCACCAGCTTCGGTGTCACGCACATGAACCACGCGTCGCGGTTCTTGTTCGAAGTTCCGGTCTTGCCGCCGATCTCCATGTCGGTCAGCCCGAACTGCCACCGCAGACGGCCCGCCGTCCCCGAGTTGACCACGTCCTGAAGCATCGTGAGCATCGTGTAGGCCGTGCGTTCGCTGACGGCGTCCTGCGACTGGGGAATGAAACTGGCGATCAGGTTGCCCTGACGGTCCTCGATGCGCGTCACGAAGATCGGATCGGTGTGCACGCCCTGATTGGCAAAGGTCGAAAAGGCGCTCACCAACTCGTAAACGTTCGATTCCGAAGAGCCGAGAGCCAGCGCCGGAACGGGGTCTATGTAACTGCGGATGCCCATGTTGTGAATGAAATCGGCCACGGCAGCCGGCTGCTTGGCCTGCTTCATAATCCACGCCGAGTAGTTGTTGCGGCTGCGCGCAAGTCCCCACTTGAGGGGGTGCAGCACCCCGTCGTACTCGACATTGCCGGCCTCCTTGGGCGACCAGGCCGTACCGTTGGCCGTCTCGATGGTCGTCGGCAGGTTGGGAACCATCGTGCAGGGCGTCAGGCCCAGATGGTCGATGGCGAAGGTGTAGACGAAGGGCTTGATCGTCGAGCCGATCTGGCGTTTGCCCTGCTTGGCCATGTCGTACTTGAAGTAACGGAAGTTAGGCCCTCCGACATAGGCTTTTACGAAGCCCGTGGCAGGATCGAGCGACACCATCGCGGCACGCATGATACGCTTGTGGTGGAGGATCGAGTCGCGCGGCGTCATCAGCGTGTCGCGCTCGCCCTTGTAGGTGAACACCCGCATGTTGCAGGGTTTGTCGAAAGCGGCGTTGATCTCCTTCTCGCCCGCCCCGGCGTGCTTCATCTCGCGGTAACGGTCCGAATAACGGACGGCATGGCGCATGATCCGGTCGCGCTCCTCCTTGTCGGCATCGACGAAAAGCGTCTTCGTCGCCCGGAACTGCGCGTCCATCTTGGGCTGAATCTCCTTCTCCATCTGCCGCTGCACGGCCTGCTCGGCATAGGTCTGCATCACGGAGTTGATCGTGGTATAGATTTTCAACCCGTCGCGGTAGATATTGTAGGGCGTGCCGTCGGCCTTGCGGTTCTTGTGACACCAGCCATAGAGCGGATTCTCGTTGTACTCCTTCACCGCCTGGTCATAGTCCCACTCGTTGTAGAACTGGCTGCGCTTGGGAGGCCGGGCGTTCATCACCAGCCGCAGCATCTCGCGGAAATAGGTCGCCGCACCCTCGTTGTGCGACACGGGCTTGTAGTTGGTCACGATCGGCAGCGCCGCCAGCGAATCGCGCTGCCTGCGGGTCAGCGCCCCGGCCTCCTCCATGCGTGAAAGCACGAGGTTGCGGCGCACGAGGGCGTTCTTGGGATTCAGGATGGGCGAATAGCGCGTCGGGGCGTTCACCACCCCCACCAGCACGGCCGCCTCCTGCACGTTGAGTTCGTCCGGCTCCTTGTTGAAGAAGGTGTGGGCCGCCGACTTGATGCCGAAGGCGTTCGAGCCGAACTCCACCGTATTGAGGTACATGGCGGCGATCTCCTCCTTGGTGTAGTTGTATTCGAGTTTGAGGGCCGTGATCCACTCCTTGAACTTCGAGGTCACGAGTTTGGCCTTGCGGACGACGGCGCCGCGGTTGCGGACCGTATCGCGCGGAAAGAGGTTCTTGGCCAGTTGCTGCGTGATGGTCGAGCCGCCGCCCTGCGAGGTGTTCTGCAACAGCAGGGTCTTCACGGCCACACGCGCCAGCGAAGGAATGTCGATGCCCGAGTGGGTGCGGAAACGGACGTCCTCGGTCGCAATGAGCGCCGCGACGATGGGCGGAACCTCATGCCCGGCCAGCCGGATGTGAAGCGTCGAATCCGACGGATAGAGGTCGGCGTACTGCACATAGGAGCGGTTCTGCACGAAGAAGGTTCCGATCACCTTGCCGTCCTCGGAGTAGATCTCCGTGGCGAGGTTGCTGCGGGGATTCTCCAGCTCCTCGAACGAGGGCATGCGGCCGAACACGCCGAAGACCGTGAGCACCAGCATCAGCGCCACGAGCGCAAAGGGTGCGAAAGCCGCGTACCAGATCCATTTTATCGTTTTCGGGCTGACACCCGTCTTTTTTTTCTGTCCCATACGACGATATTTGCGACAAAGATACGAAATTTTCACCTTTTACTTTTAACCTTTCACTTTAATCCGCCTGAAGCGGCTCGACTTTGCTCACGCTCGGCATAGCCCGCAAGCGGTCTCTGCCCTCGCTTAACCGCAAAGTTCACCTTTCACCTTTCACTTTTCACTTTTAACCTTTAACCTTAAAACGGCAGTCCCACCGACGCTGCGACGTACACCCCGCCGCTCGACGGATGGTAGCACGACAGCTTGAAGGTCGAAGTGGCCGACGCCGGCTGCCGGAAGGCGTTGAAGTCGAAAACGATGTCTCCGCCCACCGACCAGATCCGCCGCCACGTCATTCCTCCGCGGCCCACGTCGCGGAACTGCGCGTAGTCGCCTCCGGCGTTGAGCCGGATGCGCTTGATGTAGATCACCGAGCCGATGCCGCCCTCGGGATACCACACCGGCAGCTGGTAGTTGGCCTGAAAAGCCGTGTAGTTGTTCGACACGATGTCCGCGGAGGTGAACCCGCGCGGAACCAGCCGCGTGGATTTGTAGCTCAACGGAGCATATCCCGACGGAAACTTGTAGCCGCCGATCGAGGTCTGGTAGGTCGCGGCCACCAACACCGAGTTGTGGGGCGCGAATCCCGGCAGATAAGCCTGCCCGTAGAACGAAATCAGGTCGCTGAAATGGGCGTTCTCGGGGTTGAACGTGTAGTTCGCGCTGAAGGTGTAGCCCCAACGGGGCGCGATGTCGCGGTGCGCCATGCGCACCTGGTCGGAGAATCCGGCTCCGAACGAAACCTTGTGCAGCCCCTCGCGGAAACCGACCCGCTGAATGTTGGAGATGCTGCCGTTCTCCCATTCGATCTTGCCCAGATCGGCAACCATGCCGTTGGAGTAGTTCCAGCCCGCCGAGAGGGAGAGCTGGCGCGTGTGATAACCCCGCTGGAAATAGAGCGGCAGCGTGGCCGACAGCCCCACGGAGTAATATTTGTCGGGAGCAGGACGGCTTTGGTAGACCGGATTGCCCTGCCCGTCGCGGCCGGCCAGCGAGTAGAAGAGCTGGTTGCCGCCGTAGGAGGCGTCCAGGTCGAAACGCACGCCCAGTCCGAAATAGCGCACGCCCAGATTCACGAGCGAGCCTTCGTGCCGGTTCCAGCCGTAGGAGGCGTAGGCCTCGGCGCTCGAAAGCAGGTTCTGCGAGATCAGCGTAAGGCCCACATTGAGGTCGATCACGTGTTCGTCGACCGCCGCAAAGGGGTTGAACGCCACGGGCATCCAGCTGTGGGCGTTCACCAGATTGGGCACCTTGCGATACCGCTTCGCGCGGAACTCGCCGGACTGTCCGACCGAATCGGCGCGCGTATAGCGCACCGTGTCGAGGTTCACCACGTCCCAGCGTTTGCGGGGCGGGTTCACCAGGTTGACGGGCAGCCGCGAAGGCGTGACGGGAATCAGCAGGCTGTCATCGGCGGCGACCCGCTGCTCCGCGACGCGGTAGCCGAGGCGGTCGTAGGTCGTCAACAGCACCCCTCCGTCCGCCGGGGCGGGCGCGAAGGAGCCGTAGGCCGAGGTGGTGATGCGGTATTCGCGGCGGGCCATCAGGTCGTAACAGTGGGCCTCGTCGCGGCCCGAGGCGATCGAGCCGTAATAGAGCTTGCCGCCCCTGGCCCGCAGGTTCGAAAGGGTGATGTAAGCCCCCTCGGTAATCGGGTGCAGGCCGTCGGAGTCGATGCGGCCGATCCACATGCCGCTGTCGTCCGTGACGAGGACATACCACGCCACCGTACGATCGTCCCACGCCAATCCGTGAATCTCCGACCGGACGGGCGTTTCGAACCGCCGTTCGGGACCCTCGCCGTGCCGCACCACGACCGTATAACGGCCGTCGGGATTGTACTCGACCCATCCGAACTCCTCACCCGAGGCCGTGGGATAGAGCGTGTTTCGCTGCCGTTCCGCCGTGCGGGGCACACCGTCGGCGAGGTCCATGTAACACAGTTGCGAGTTGACGCGCTGTTCGAAAAGCGTGGAACGGCGGTACTCGGTCCACCAGACGCGGCCGTCGGCCATCGACGGACGGGTCGAGACCAGCCCCGTATGGCAGACCGTCCGTTCCCCGCCCGTACGGCGGTCGATCACGACGAAACGCGAAACGCGGTCGAGGTCGGTTTTCAGCGCCACGACGGCCGTGTCGCCCAGCGGCAGGGGCCACTGGTAGGTCGTGTGGTTCTTTTCGGGCAGCGCGGTGAGCGGCACGGCGCTGTCCCCGGTTTCCGGCAGCGAATCCCAGTAGCGTTCCAGTTCGTCGAAGGTTTCGCGGAAGAGCTTTATGACGTTGGTCTTGTAGAATTTGCCCAGCGCCACGCGCGTGGTGGCCAGCACGTAGGGGTTGCGCGACCCGTACCACGCGACCTTGTCCCAGATGTTCTCGCCGTAGCGTTCCCAGGCGTAGGAGCAGATCTGATAGCCCAGCTCGTAGTGGTCGGGAATGTAGTCGCGGTAGGAGCCGCAGAACCAGCGGTCGATGTTGCGGCGGTCGCGGCCGACGCTGCCCATGGCGCGGTAGGCCATCGAAAACGAAGGCTGGAGACCGCGGCCGAACGACGAGTGCATCGTTTCGGACATCACGGCGTCGCCCTCCATGGCCCAGATCGGCATGCACAGCAGACCGATGGTCGACCCCTGCTGCCCGAGCACGTAACTCAAGGCGCGGATGACGCCCCGGTCGAGGTTGTTGTACTGCACGGCGTGGCGGTACTCATGGGCCACGAGCTGCTTGTACCACGGCATCGAATAGCTGTCGACGGCGGGCGAGGTGAGGAATTCCACGCGCTTGGGAAGGTACATCACCAGTCCGTTCGACTGAAAATTCTCGGGATGCATGACGAAGGGAATGCGCATCGGGCCGTGGCGGAATCCGTAACCGATGTCGGGCCGGACCGAGCGGATGTAGAACAGCGTGCGCCGGGCGATGCCGGCGACCGTATCGGGATAGATCATCCGCACGTCGGGCGTGCGGATCGCCGACCACTTCTGCGGAGGGTCCGAACCCCAGGTGTAATACTGGGCCGCGGCGCGTTCGGCGCCGCACAGCGCGCACAGCAACGCCAAGAGGAGAAGCTGCCGGCGCACGCTACGAACCGGCTTTTTTGCAGCGGTAGCCGCTGCGGATGAGCAGTTCGGCCACACGGTCGCGGTGGTCGCCCTGGATGATGATTTCGCCCGCCTTCGCCGAACCGCCGACGCCGCACCTGGATTTCAGCATGCGCGCCAGCTCCTGAAGGTCGGCATCTCGGCCCACGAAACCTTTGACGAGGGTCACGACCTTGCCCGCCCGCTGTTTGCGGTCGAGCCACACGCGCAGGTCCTGCCGCCCCGCAGGCAGCGTCTCGGCTTCGGGTTCGTCGTCCGTTTCGTAGTTGAAACCCGGGTCGGTCGAATAGACCATCCCGAGCCGTGATTTCCAGTCGTTGTCGGCCATAGTTGTTCGAATGGTTGAAATTAAACGCCGAAAGCGGCGTCATTTATTGCGCAAAATTAGCAAAATATTTATCTTTGTTAACGCATGGCAAAGAAGTTCCGCGAAAAACTGCGCAAGTTCAACCCCTTCACGCGTCCGATGACGCTCGACGAACTGCCCAAACCGCTGCCGGCCAACCCCGACCAGCGGCTGGTGAAGGTCTATGTCGAAGGCTACGAAGACGTGGCCTTCTGGCGCGGCATCTTCGACCATTTCCAGAATCCCTACCTGCGTTTTGAAATCTCGGTCCCCGACCGCGGCGACCTGCCCAAGGGCAAGAAGGTCCTCATGGGCATGATCCCCCGTTCGTCGGAGGAACTGCTCCTCTGCGTCGACTCCGACTTCGACTACCTCTTCGCCGGGCGAACGCCCCAGTCGAAGGAGGTCGCCGAGGCCAAATTCATGTTCCACACCTACGCCTACGCCACCGAGAACTACCTCTGCTACGCCCCCTCGCTGCACAACGTCTGCGTCAAGGCCACCAAGAACGACACGCGCATCTTCGACTTCGTGAAGTTCATGCACGAATATTCGTGCACGATCTACCCGCTGTTCCTCTGGTACGCCTACTCGGCGCAGCTGGCCACGGAGAACGTCTTTCCGCTGATCGACTTCAAGCAGTCGGTGCGCATCGGCTACCTCGACATCGAGGACAACGGCTCAAAGACGATCGAGTGGCTGCGGCGCAACGTCTCGAAGCGCGAGAACCTGCTCCGCCAGCGCAACCCGCGGATGATCGAACCCATGAAGGAGTTCGAGGTGCAGCTCCGCGGGCGCGGCCTGACGCCCGAAAACGCCTACCTGTTCATGCACGGCCACACGCTGATGGACAACGTGGTGCTGATCATGCTCAACACCGTGTGCGAGAAGCTGCGGGCCATGTCGATCGCCAAGATCACCGCCTCGAAGAAACAGGGCGTGGCGCTCAAGAACGAGATGTCTAACTACACCAACTCGCTGCGCTCGATCCGCGACGTGCTGCTCGACAACGAAAACTACACCAAAAGCCCGCTTTACAAACGGTTGGAACGCGACATCGAGCGGTATATCGCCCGCACGATCTGGAACATGAAGCGCAACGGCGAAATCCGCGACACGTCGATGATCGGCATTATCCACAAACTCCGCACCGGACAGCAATAACGGAAAAAAGAGGGGCGGGAACGCGAACACGCTCGAAACGCATCCGGCGACTCCCGCCCATGAATCCGGCCCTTGGGACCGGTTATTCCCGTTTGCGGACCACGCGCACGGTGGACTGCGTGGCCTGCCGCACGAAGACCTGCGGACCGCGGGCGTAACGCCGCCACAGCTCGTCGGTATAGCCGCGCACCGTGAGCAGCTCCATGTTCTCGGCTTTCATCACGTCGAAACCCGCCTCGCGCAGCGCCTCGATGGCCTCGTCGATATGCCACGAGTTGTCGACGCACAGGCTCAGGTTCACGGCCGAATTGTGGATCAGGTTGGCCTTGATGCGGAAACGCTCCAGCAGCGAGAAGATCGTGGCGAACTTCTCTTCCAGCACGAAGGAGAAATCCCGCGACCGGATGGTCAGCAGCACCTGATCCTTCTTGAGGATCAGGATCGGAACGTCGACCGGGGCCGACATGCCTCGGATCACCGTGCCGGGTTTGCGCTTGTCGCCGAAGGGCCGCACGTAAAGCGGAATATTCTTGTTCTGGAGCGGCTTGATCGTCTTCGGATGGATGATCTGCGCGCCGCTGTAAGCCAGTTCGATGGTGTCGAGGTAGTTCAGTTCGGCGATCTGCACGGCATCGGGGAACGCTTTCGGGTCGGCGTTCATCACGCCGTCCACATCCTTCCACACCGACATCGACTCGGCGTCGAGAATGTTGGCCACCACGGCAGCCGAGTAGTCCGAGCCTTCGCGCCCCAGGGTCGTGGTCGTGCCGTCGGGCGCGCCGCCGATGAAGCCCTGTCCGATGAAGATGTTCTCGACGCATTTGCCCAGCGCATTTTTCAGCAGCGAAGCCGAAGCCTCGATGTTCACCCCGGCGTCCTTGTGGCGCTGCTCGGTGAGAAAACAGCGGCGCATGTCGATCCAGCGGTTCGACACCCCGGCGTAGTTCAGGTACTCGGAGATAATCGTCGTCGAGACCAGCTCGCCGTAGGCCACGATCGTGTCGTACCACAGTTCGGCGTCGCCGGGTTTGTAGACGGTCTCCGTCGCGACCTTTTCCAGTTCGCCGAACAGCGCGTCGACCGCCGGCAGCCGCTTCGGCTCGTGCCACAGCTCGTCGATGATCTCCGCATGGTACTTCCGCAGCGACTCGACATGCTCCAGCGAGAGCTGTTTATCGCCTTTCTGAAGCCCCTCGAACACCTTTTCCAGGGCATTGGTCGTTTTGCCCATCGCCGAAACGATGATGAACAGGTTCTGCTCGTCGTCGATGATCTTGCGCAGATTCCTCACTCCGTCGGCATTCCGCACCGACGCACCTCCGAATTTATAGACTTTCATGTTATTTCGCTTATTAACCTAACGTACCTTCCTTTACCTTTTGCACAGTTGACCGCTGTACTCTCGCGGCCGATGGCCGCGTTTACAAATCTACCCCACCCCAAACCCCTCCGTGGGAGGGGCTTGTCGCGACGCAACCGGGATTTCGACCGGATTTACAACCGGATATCCCGAACTGAAAAACCAATTTTTAATTTTTCATTCTTAATTCTTAATTACCTTATAGGGTACTCCGATGTTCTGGAACAGGAACGCGTACATGTCGGCCGCCTCGTCGATACGCTTCGAAGTGGGTTTGCCGGCGCCGTGGCCCGCTTTCGACTCGATGCGGATCAGGATCGGGGCGTCGCCCGCCTGGGCATGCTGCATCGCGGCGGCGAACTTGAACGAGTGGGCCGGAACGACGCGGTCGTCGTGGTCCGCGGTAGTCACCAGCGTCGCGGGGTATTTCACGCCCTCCTTTATATTGTGCAGCGGAGAGTACTTGTAAATATAGGAAAACTGCTCCTCGTCCTCCGACGAACCGTACTCCACGGCCCAGCCCCAGCCGATGGTGAACTTGTGGTAGCGGAGCATGTCCATCACGCCCACGGCCGGAAGGCACACGGCATAGAGGTCCGGACGCTGCACCTCGCAGGCGCCGACCAGCAGTCCGCCGTTCGAGCCGCCGTGGATGGCCAGCTTGTCCGTCGACGTGTATTTTCCGGCGATCAGGTACTCGGCGGCGGCGATGAAGTCGTCGAAGACGTTCTGCTTGTTCTCGAGCATGCCGGCCTTGTGCCACTCCTCGCCGTACTCCGAGCCGCCGCGCAGGTTGGCGACGCAGTAGATGCCGCCCTGCTCGACGAACATCAGTTCCGAAGGCTTGAACTTCGGCGTCTGGTTGATCTGAAAACCGCCGTAAGCGTAAAGCAGGCAGGGATTCTTGCCGTCGCGCTTCATGTCCTTGCGGCGGGTGATGAACATCGGGACCTTCGTGCCGTCCTTCGAGGTGTAGAACACCTGCTCGGTCGTGAACAGTTCGGGATCGAAATTCACCTCCGGAGCCTTGTAGAGCGTCGATTCGCCCGAAGCGATGTCGTATTTGTAGATCGTGGCCGGAGCCGTGTAGTTGACCAGCGTATAGTAAAGTTCCGAGTCCTCCTCCCGGCCGTCGAATCCGTCGACCGAGCCGATAGCCGGAAGCGCCACTTCGCGCACCTGCTTGCCGGCGTAGTCGTACTGGTAAATCCGGCTCTGCGCATCCTGCAGGTAGTAGGCGAACAGGCTGCCGCCCGCCGTGCCCACGCCTTCGAGCAGGTTCCTTTCACTCTCGGGAATCACCGTTTCGATCCTCCCGGGACGGTTCAGATCGACCTTCATCAGCGCGTAGTTCGACGCATCCCTGTTGGTCACGTAATAAAGCCGGTCGTCCTTGCAGTCGACGGGCGAATAATCGGCATCGAAACCCGGCAGCAGGACGCGGAATTTCGGGTCCGACACCCTTTTATAGAGGACCTCCATTCCCGACGTACCCTCCGAAGCTATGACGAAGAGCCATTTGCCGTCCTCCGAAGGCCATGCCGAGAAGTAACGCAGCGGATGTTCCCGGTCCTCGTAAATGAGCTTGTCGGCCGACTGGGGCGTACCCAGCGCATGGTAATAAACCTTCTGAAACTCGTTCTTGGAAGAGTAGGCGTTTTGCTTCGGGGCGTCGTAGGCGCTGTAATAGAACCCCTTGGAATCGGGCGCCCACCGTGCGCCCGAGAATTTCACCCACTCGATCTTGTCGGCAGCGAGCGACTTGTCGGCGGTGTCCATCACGCGGATCTCCACCCAGTCCGAACCCGACGCGGCGGCCGAATAGGCAAACCAGCGGCCGTCCTTCGAGAAGGACATGTCGGTCAGGGCCACCGTCCCGTCGTCGGAGAGCTTATTGGGGTCGAGGAACACCTCGCCGGCCTCGCCCGGCTCCTTCGTGCGGTAGATCACCGACTGGTTCTGCAAACCGTCGTTATAAGTATAGTACCACCAGTCGCCGTGCTTGCGCGGGGCGCTCTCCTTGGCGTAGTTCCACAATTCGGTCAGCCGCTCGCGGATGGCCCCGCGGAACGGAATTTGCGAGAGGTAGTCCTGCGTCACGGCGTTCTCGGCGGCGACCCACGCGGCCGTGGCCTCCGAGTTGTCGTCCTCGAGCCAGCGGTAGGGATCGGGAACCTCCGTGCCGAAATAGTTGTCCACCACGTCGCCGCGCACGGTCTCGGGGTAAGGCTGGTGTTTTATCTGTTTCATATTGCCGCAACCTGCCGCCGCCGCTGCACCGAGCAGAAGGGCGGCTTTGATGGATAAATGCTTCATAATTGAACCGTTTGGGTAATGATCGGGACAAAGTTATGAAAAATTCAATATTTTCAGTAATTTTGCCTATTGAAAACAACAGACTATGCACAACGAACTCAAAACGATAATCGAGCAGGCGTGGGAAAACCGCGCGCTGCTTCAGGACCCCGCCGTGCAGCAGGCCGTACGGCAGGTCGTCGAACTGGTGGACAAGGGCGAACTCCGCACGGCGGAACCCGTCGACCCGGCCAAAAGCGAATGGAAGGTCAACGAGTGGGTCAAGAAGGCCGTGATCCTCTACTTCCCGATCCAGCCCATGCGCAAGATGGAGGCCGGCGAACTGGAGTGGTACGACAAGATGGAACTCAAGCACGGCTACGGGGAGCTGGGCGTGCGGGTCGTGCCCCAGGCCGTGGCTCGCTACGGCGCCTACATCGCCCCCGGAGCCATTCTGATGCCTTCGTACGTGAACATCGGCGCCTATGTCGACACCGGCACGATGGTCGACACGTGGGCCACGGTGGGTTCCTGCGCCCAGATCGGCAAACACGTCCACCTCTCGGGCGGCGTGGGCATCGGCGGCGTGCTCGAACCCGTGCAGGCCGCGCCCGTGATCATCGAGGACAGCTGCTTCATCGGCTCGCGCTGCATCGTGGTCGAGGGTGCGCACGTCTGCCGCGAAGCGGTGCTCGGCTCGAACACCGTGATCACCGGCTCGACGCACATCATCGACGTCACGGGGCCTGAACCCGTCACCTACAAGGGCTACGTGCCGCCCCGCTCGGTGGTCGTCCCGGGCAGCTACCGCAAACAGTTCCCGGCGGGAGAATACAGCGTCACGTGCGCGCTGATCATCGGCCGGCGCAAGGAATCCACCGACAAGAAAACCTCGCTGAACGACGCCCTGCGCGACTTCGGCGTATCGGTATAGGCATGATTCACCGCATCGAAGAGACCACCTCGACCAACGACGACGCCCGCGACGCGAAATACCGCCACGGCGACATCGTCTGGGCCGAACGCCAGACCGCCGGCCGCGGCCAGCGGGGCCATAAATGGTCGAGCGCCGAGGGTCTGAACCTCACCTTCTCGCTGGTGCTCGAACCCCGGTTCCTGCCCGCCGGCGAACAGTTCCTGCTCAACGAGGCCGTGGCCCTCGCTCTCACCGACACCTTCGCGCAGTTCGGCATCGCGGCGCGCATCAAGTGGACCAACGACATCTATGCCGGGGACAAAAAGCTGGTCGGCATCCTGATCGAACACAGCTACTCCGGGCAGACGCTCGCCCGCACGATCGTCGGAATCGGCATCAACGTCAACCAGACGGAGTTCGACCCCGCGCTTCCGAACCCCGTGTCGATGGCCATGGTCGCGGGACGCACGTTCGACCGCGGCGAGGTGCTCGAAGCCTTCCGCCGCCACATCGGCATCCGCTACGCCCAGCTCGAGCTGAACGAACGGGAAACTCTCCAGCGCGACTACCGCGAACGGATGTACCGACTGGGCGAACGGCATACGTTCCGCTACCCCGACGGCACGCCGACCGAGGCCTCGATCGAGGGCGTTCGCCCCACGGGCGAACTGCTGCTGCGGCACGCCGACGGCACGCTCCGGGAATATCTGTTCAAGGAGATCGAATTCGTGATTGCCGGGAAATAGCCCGTCAGGGGTCCGGCAGCAGGTAGACGACGTGCACGAAAGGCCGCGTCCCGCCCGCTTTCAATTCAACGGAGACTTCGGTCAGCAACCGAACATACCGGCGGCGCATATCCGATCCCAGAAGAGGGTCCTCCTTTCCCCCGACGAGACTCCGGGCCACAGGCAGCCGGTAGGCGGAATCGCCTGCGGCATACGATTCCCAGGGATACCTCTGATTTTCAATCACGACTCCCTGCAACTCCGCAAAATCCGGATCGTCCGGAAAATCGTTGTCGGCCGCGCCCATCCGTCCGCCCGTCATTCTGCGCGTCCGGGAAACGACGCGCGCCACGTTCCTGCCGTAAAACCGGCAGACAGGGTCCCCGAGCGCCGTATCCGCGACTCCGGCAACGGAGATGAACGTTATCAGCGTATCGCCGGCGACAAACACGACCCGGGGATCGCGGCAGGAGGAGGCTCCCCCGCCCCGGGGTATCGCCGCGTCAAGCCCATCCATTCCGAAGCATACGCCGCCGCCCAGCCGGCACGGCAGCGTGTCCGGCCGGAAGCGCTCCGGCATCTCTCCGTACGGAGTCTGCGCCGCAACAACCTTCCAGATGCACAATGCAACCAGCAGAGCAACCCGTTTTTTCATCGCAAACACACCTTTGGACAACACAAGATAACGGATATTCTCCGCCGCACCAAATCCGGGGCGCAAAATCAGACGAAAAGTACAGAAATAATAACCGAAACCTCTTGCTGTTACAGAAATAACAGTTATATTTGCATCGTAAAACAGCCTAATTCAAATCAAATTTTAAGGATATTATGAACGTACCTGCAAATCTGAAATACTCCAGCGACCACGAGTGGTGCCGCATCGAGGGTGACACGGCCGTTATCGGCATCACCGACTTTGCCCAGAGCCAGTTGGGCGACATCGTATTCGTCGATGTTCCGACCGTGGGCGAGACGCTCGCCGCAGGCGAGGTTTTCGGCTCGATCGAGGCCGTGAAGACCGTGAGCGACGCGTTCCTTCCGGTGGGCGGCGAGATCGTGGAATTCAACGAGGCTGTGGACGCCGATCCCGCCGTCGTCAACCGCGACGCCTACGGCGAAGGCTGGCTCGTGAAGGTCAAAATGTCGAACCCGGCCGAATACGACGCCCTGCTCGGCGCCGCCGACTACGAGAAACTGATCGGATAGTCCGAAGGAGAATTAAGAATTAAGAATTAAAAATTAAGAATTAAAAATTAAGAATTAAAAATTAGTTTTTCATTTCGGTTTATCCGTCCGTTTTCCGGTCGAAAATCCGGCCGCAGGCGAAAATAAACAAGGAAACCTTCG
>ENA-UOJM01002289-UOJM01002289.1-human-gut-metagenome-genome-assembly--contig:-P116-NODE-2289-length-13918-cov-3.737719_pt1 | contig 13918 bp, 14 predicted proteins | sample MGYA00242349_ERZ723896 | MGnify/ENA metagenome assembly ERZ723896 | reverse complement strand
GGCGCAGGAAGGGACGGCTGGTCTTCTCCCAGCGCAGCACGCTGCACCACTGGTTATACAGCTTGGGCAGATCCCGCCAGGAATGGATGATATTGGCATAGTGCTCGCAGAAAAGCGTCTCGGAGGTGGGCCGGACGCACAGCCGGTCCTCCAGCTTCTCACTGCCGCCCATGGTCACCCAGGCGCACTCCGGTGCAAAGCCTTCCACGTGATCCTTCTCCTTCTGGAGCAGGGATTCGGGAATCAGCACCGGGAGGTACACGTTCTCATGGCCCGTAGCCTTGAAGCGGCGGTCCAGCTCCTGCTGAATATTCTCCCAAATGGCGTAGCCATAGGGACGATAGATGAACATGCCTTTGACGGAGGTGTAGTCGATCAGCTCCGCCTTTTTGCACACGTCAGTATACCACTGGGCAAAATCCACGTCCCGTGCGGTAATGGCGTCCACTTGTCTTTTATCCTGTGCCATAGTCTCAATCCTTTACATCTCTATATTATTATAATGAATACGCTGCTGCATCTGCGGTTTTCACTGAGTTCCTATTGTATCCATTCCGCCGCAAAAAGTCAACCATCAGCCGGATTATGCCGCCGGAAGCCCTTGCAGAAAGGTGCCGCGTGTGATATTCTACCTCCCAGACTTCAAAATTATGGGAGGAACCCACCATGGCCGCACGTCTGCGTGCATTTTTCAAACAAGAAACCGTTCTGTGCATCTCCGCCCTTTGTGCCGCCGCCACCATGCTGGCGGTCCCGCCGGACGGAGCCTATCCCGGATACATCGATCTGCGGGTGTTGTGCCTGCTGGCGTGCCTGATGGCAGTCGTTGCCGGCGTACGCCGGTGCGGCGCATTTGAATTCCTGGCGGCCGCTCTGCTGCGCCGCAGCAGCGGAGGCCGGATTCTGGGCGTCATTCTGGTGCTGCTGCCCTTTTTCACCTCCATGCTGGTCACCAACGATGTGGCGCTGCTGACCTTCGTCCCCTTCACCCTGCTGCTCCTGGACCAGATCGGCTGCCGGGACCGTGCTGCCATGATTCTGGTTCTTCAGACCATGGCGGCCAACCTGGGCAGCATGGCTACCCCGGTGGGCAATCCCCAGAATCTCTATCTCTACGGCGCATACAACCTCACTGCCGGTTCCTTTTTCGCCGTAATGGTGCCGCTGACGGCCATCAGTCTGGTTGGCCTCACGGCAGCTGCTGTCCCGGTACTGCCCCGGACACTTCCGGTCCCGGATCTGGAGGAGGCCCCCATTCGCTCCCCCAAAAAGCTGGGCATCTATCTGCTGCTGTTTGCTCTGTGTCTGCTGACGGTAATCCGGATTCTGCCTTACGGCATCATGACCGTAGTGGTGCTGGCCGTCATCGCCGTTGTGGAGTTCTCCATTTTGAAAGAACTGGACTTCGGGCTGCTGGTTACCTTCGTATGCTTTTTCATCGTCTCCGGCAACCTGGGGCGGATCGATGCCGTCCACACCGTTTTACAGTCTCTTCTGGAACGCAGCACCTGCCTGACCGCAGTGCTCACCAGCCAGATCATCAGCAATGTCCCGGCGGCGGTGCTGCTCTCCGGCTTCACGGACAACTGGCAGCCCTTGCTGGAAGGCGTGAACATCGGCGGCCTTGGCACCCCCATCGCCTCCCTGGCCAGCCTGATCTCTCTGAAATTTTACTTCCGCTCTCCCGGCGCAAAGCCCGGGCGGTATCTGGGTCTTTTCCTGCTGGCCAATCTTCTGGGTCTGGCCGTGCTGCTGGCCGCCTCCGCCCTGTTATAAAGGAACCATCCCCGTGGCAACGCCATGGGGATGGTTTTTATTGCAGCAATTTTTTGCGCTCCCGGTAATCCGGCAAATATTGACTCAGCAGGGCGTAAAATCCCGGTCCATGGTTCTTCTCCCGGATATGGCACAGCTCATGGACCACCACCAGATCCACTGCCTCTTCCGGGCAGTTCATCAAAAAGCAGGAAAAGCACAGACTGTTGGTCCCGCTGCAGCTGCCGTAGCGTTTCCGCGCCGTGGTAATCTTTACACCCGTGGGCACCAGTCCCGTGCGGGTGCTCCAATATGCCACTTTCCCCGGCAGCACCGCCTGCGCCCGAGCCTTCAGTCCCCGGATTTCCTCGCGGGTAGGGGGCGGCGGCAGGGCGGCGGCCCGCTGGCGCTGCCGTTCCAGATGGCGGGCCACCCAGTCTCCATGCCGGTTAAAAAACGCATCTGCCTCGGCCTGTGTCACATGCATCGGCGCCCGCACCAGCACCCGGCAGTCTCCCGTAACCTCCAGGGCCATAGTGCGGCGACGGGAGCGAATCAATTCATACGGTTCCATTGCCGATCGGGTTCCTTCCTCTCTTCACACAAACAGGCCGGCCCCGTTTCGGGACCGGCCCATTCCCCGCCATTGCGAGGCTTACTCACCCATCGGGGCACCGCAGTGGGGGCAGAACTTGCTGTCAGACTCCGCACCGCAGATAGGACACTTCTTCTGCATGGAAACCTCTACCACCGGCTCTTCCTCCCGGGCGGGCTTGCTGGCTTCCAGTTCCGCAATTTTGGCCTTGGATGCCGTCACAGCATCCACCAACTCCCGCACTGCGTCGGGGATCTGGCCCTCATATTCGCTGACGAACCACTCGCCGATGGTACGGTAATTCTTATCAATCTCCCGCTGTTCGCCGGCGATTGCCATATTGATCTTGGCCACCTCGGCGGCGCCCTTCGCCACTTCGGCAGCATCCTTTGCCCGATCCGCAGCCACTGCGGCCACATCTTTTGCCTTCTTGGTCAACTCATCGAAAAAAGCCATCTTGGTAATCCCCTTTCATCTGCGGCCAGTGCCGCCTGATTGCTCTTTCAGCGCTTCCCTGCGCTTTGCAATCAGTATACCCTATTTTCCTGTGGAACGCAACAAAATTTCCGCTGCGTCAAACGCTCTCTACCCAATCCCGGGCCCGTTCCACTGCGCGGCGCCACTGACGGTAATCCTCCGCACAGGCCGCTTCCTCTCTCTGCGGAAGGAATACATGCTGGCTGCGGCGCAGCCCCGCCAGCTCTTCCAAGCTTCCCCAGACACCTGCTGCCAATCCCGCCAGAGCAGCCGCACCGAAGGCCGTGGTCTCCACCTGCGAAGGTCGGTCCACCGGCAGACGCAGCAGGTCTGCCTGGGTCTGCATCAGGATATCACTGACGGACGCGCCGCCATCCACCCGCAGCACCGTCAACGGGCAGGGAGCGTCCTGATTCATCACCCGCACCAGATCCGTCACCTGGAAGGCAATGGAGTCCAGCACCGCCCGGGCCAGATGCGCCCGGGTCGTCCCCCGGGTCAAACCGACCATGGTTCCCCGGGCATACATATCCCAGTACGGCGCACCCAGTCCCGTAAACGCCGGAACAATATACACCCCGCCGGAAGACGGAACACTCTCCGCCAAGCGGTCGCACTCCGGTGCGGAATCAATGAGACCCAGCTCATCCCGCAGCCACTGGATTGTACTGCCGGCATTGAACACACTGCCCTCCAGTGCGTAAGTTGTCCGGCCGCCCACCGACCAGGCCACCGACGTCACCAGTCCCGCACCCGACCGCACCGCCTGCTCTCCCACATTCATCAAGGTAAAACAGCCGGTTCCATAGGTATTTTTCGCCTGTCCCGGTGCAAAGCAGGCCTGGCCGAACAGCGCCGCAGGCTGATCTCCAGCGCTGCCGCAGATGGGAATCCCCGCCAGGGCTTCCAGGCCCGGTATGTTTTCTGCCACATACCCGTAAACCTCGCTGTTGGGCCGGGGCTGCGGCAGCAAGCTCATGGGAATATCCAGGATGCGGCACAGCTCCGCATCCCACTCCAGCGTATGGATATTGAAGAGCATGGTCCGGGAGGCGTTGGAATAATCCGTCACGTGGGCTCGTCCGCCAGTCAGCCGCCAAATGAGCCAGCTGTCCACGGTTCCGGCGCACAGCTCTCCCCGCTGCGCCCGCTCCCGGGCACCGGGGATCTCATCGAGCAGCCACTTGAGCTTGGTCCCGGAAAAATAGGCGTCAATCAGCAGACCGGTGCGCTCCGCCACCAGGTCCCCCAAGCCCTCCCGCTTCATCCAGTCACAGATGGGCGCCGTACGGCGGCACTGCCAGACAATGGCGTTGTAAATTGGCTCTCCCGTGGTCCGGTCCCAAAGGATTGTGGTCTCCCGCTGATTGGTCACCCCGATGGCGGCAATCTGTTTGGAATCCGTGTGCCCCACCGCCTCCGCCAAAGCCCGCTTTTGCGTGGCCCAGATCTCCATGGGATCATGTTCTACCCAGCCGGGCTGGGGGTAGATCTGACGGAACGGATATTGAGCACGGGAGACAATCTCTCCCGCCTGATTGAAGGAAATGGCACGGGACGTGGTGGTTCCCTGGTCCAGTGCTACAACATAGGTTTCCATCTGCAAACCTCCTCTGGTATTTCGGCCAAGGGTGTGGTAAACTGTCTTATTATGAAGTATAGCACAAGGAGGTGTCGTTTTCCATGGAGAAACAGGAATTTTCCTTTCTCTCCGCGGACGGAAAAACCTCCATCCACGCCGCAGTGTGGATTCCGGCAGTCCCTGTCCGGGCCATCGTGGAAGTCTCTCACGGCGTTTCGGAGCACATTCTGCGCTATGAGTCCCTGGCCGCCTATCTTACGGAGCGGGGCTTTGCCGTAATCGGACATGATCACCTGGGCCACGGCAGCTCCGTGATCCCCGGTGCCCCCCGCCTGTACCTGGGCCCTCCGGGCAGTTGGGAAACCGCCACCCGCGACCTTGACACCTGCAGGCGTCTGGCCAGGGAGCGATTTGGCCGCCTGCCCCTTTTTCTGTTGGGACATTCCATGGGGTCTTTCCTGGCACGGACCTACCTGATCCGATATCCCGGCACCGTCGACGGGGCAATTCTGGTCGGAACCGGCCAGATGTCTCCGGCGGTTTTGGCTGTGGGAAGCGCTCTGGCCCGGGCCGAGTGCCGCCGCTTGGGAGAGACGCAGATCAGCCCCTTGGTAGAGCGTCTGGCCTTCGGCCCCTATAACAAGCCCTTCTCCCCCGCCCGAACTCCCTACGACTGGCTGTCACTGGATCCGTCCAATGTCGACGCCTATCTGGCCGACCCTCTCTGTGGCGGCATTCCCACGGTGGGGCTGTTTCGGGAACTTCTGTACGGACTGCGTCTGATCCGGGACCCGCAGGCACTGCGCAGTATGAATCTTGCCACACCGGTCCTCTTTCTCTCCGGCGCCATGGACCCGGTAGGCGGCTGCGGCCGCGGCGTACAGGCTGCTTTCCGCAGCTTCCGGCGCGCAGGCGTGCGGGATGTCTCCCTCCGCCTCTATCCTCAGCTGCGCCTCGAAATTCTCAACGAGGCTAGCCGCGAGGATGTGTATCAAGATCTTTGCCAGTGGCTGGAGTGCCACCTGGATGCGTAAAGGAGTGCACTGGAATTTTCATGAACAAATCCGGCCATACGAGACATTTCTATCTTCTCTGCCTGGCGGCCCGCAGCGCAGCATTTGTGTTTCTTGTCGCCTATGCCCTGATCGCACCCGAGCGGTTTGATACGGATCTGGCCGCGCCGCTGGGAAGGATCACCCCCCTGAGCGTGGTGTGGCTGCTGCTGATGCTCTCCATGGCAGTCCGGCTGTTTCCATCCAAAAGCGAGAGCCTGGGCTGCCAGAAAGAATTTGCCCGGCGGTTTCGTCCCACTGGTCTGCTCCCCTCCTCGCAAGAGATTCACCATGCCAACCGGGGTGCAGCTGTGGTTCTGGCGGTATGGATCGCCAGCAATGCCGTGGTGTTCGGTCTGCACTTTCAGGGCTGGCTAAGCCAGCGGGCCATGGTGTGCCTGGCAGGATTTTACGGTGTATGCGACATTGTCTGCATTCTGTTTTTCTGCCCCTTCCAGGCCTGGATGATGCACAACCGCTGCTGCACCACCTGCCGGATTTATAACTGGGACTATCTGATGCTCTGTACCCCGCTGCTGCCCCTGACCGGTCCGCTGACCCGCTTGGCCTGTCTTTTGGCTACCGTTTTGTTTGTCCGTTGGGAACTTACATACCACTTCCGCCGGGAGCGCTTTTTTGAGTCCAGCAATCAGGCCCTCCAGTGCAGCCAATGCCAGGAGCACCTGTGCCGCTATAAGCGACAGCTAACACGCATGATGCACTCCCGTTTCTAACATTCTCAATCAGTCAAAAACCGTTCCCAGCGGGTGCCTTGCAGCGCCCCATGGGAACGGTTTTGATTCATCGGGCCTCATGCCGCCCGTTTTTCCCGCATTCGTATCAAAGGCACCCGCACCGCTTCCGGGTCACCGGCACGCAGCAGCACTCTGGAGGAAAGCAAGGCATCCGCGGTAAACACCAGCAAAGCCGCATAGGTGACCTCCGGCGGAATTTTTTCCAGCAGCGGGGTCAGTACCTGTTCCAATCCCGGCAGCACCGCCGCCAGAAGCAATCCCCACGCAAGCGAAAAGGGCACGCAGACCCGCCCCCGCAGATTCCCCCATACGCCCTGATAGTCCCAGAAGCGAACCCCCAGCAGGCATTCGTACCATACATGCACACCATATTCCACTGCGGTGGCAGTAAGTCCACCCCACAGGGCCATTCCCAGGGGAGATTGTGTCAGCTGGGGCGGCAGCAGCAGGACTGCCGTCACTCCCAGTCCATATACCGGACAAAGCGGCAGCAGCAGGCAGCACCGCCGCGCTCCGCCTCTCCGCGGACTCACGGCGGCATATGCCTTTTCCAACAGCAATCCCAAAAAGCTGTATGTCCAAAATTTCCAAAGCCAAAGTTCCATGCACGTCCCTCCCGTCAAAGTGTACCCGGAGCGCAGAAAAATACCCACCGTTGCGCCACGATTTTTTGTGTGATACAATACACAGAAAAGTCACAGCGTGTCCCTTACGGTTGCTGCCTTTCAACAGCAAAACACCGGTCTTTTGGCTGGTTTGCCCCCCTTATCTCCGCTACAGAATCTTTGGATTTTACAAAAGGAGGCCATCTCATGGCTGATACATGGGAAACTTTACAATCAGAATGCCTGCACTGCCATGACTGTGCCTTGGCCGAAACCCGTACCCACGTGGTATTCGGAGATGGTTCCCGGCAGGCCAAAATTCTGCTGATCGGAGAGGGCCCCGGGCAGCACGAGGACGAACAGGGGATTCCCTTTGTCGGAAAAGCCGGCATGCTGCTGGACGACATGCTGGAGATCATCGGTTTGGACCGGGAAAAGGTCTACATTGCCAACATTGTCAAGTGCCGTCCGCCCCACAACCGGGATCCCCTGAATGTGGAACAGGATGCCTGCATCGGCTGGCTCCGGCGCCAGACGGCATTGCTGCGGCCCAAAATCATTGTTTGTCTGGGGCGTATTGCTGCCAAAGCCATCATCAAAGAAGATTTTCGGATTACCAGCGAGCATGGGCAGTGGTTTAGCCGCAGCGGTGTGCAAATGACCGCTATTTACCATCCCGCCGCCCTGCTGCGGGACGTAGGGAAGCGGCCGGAGACATTTGAAGATCTCAAATCTATTCAGGCCAAAATCCGGGAAGTATGTCCCGAGCTGGGGCTGTGATCCGTGGCGGAGTGTTCCTCCGCCATTTGATCGCCCCAATTGTTAACCGCTTTTATTTTTATGGTTGACAATTGGGGCGTATCAGGGTATTCTAACCATATCCCATTTCCTTGAGGAGGTTTTTGATCATGACACTTCACGCACCGGCGGCGCGCCTGCGGACTGTGGATCTGGCTTATGTGGCACTGTTCGCCGTTTTAATTGCAGTCTGCGCCTGGATTTCCATCCCCGCCACCATTCCCTTTACACTGCAAACGTTTGGAATCTTCGCGGCCCTGACCATTTTGGGGGGCCGGCGGGGTACCTATGCCACTGTCGTCTACCTGCTGCTGGGCGCTGTGGGACTGCCGGTCTTTTCTGGATTCCAGGCAGGAATCGGCACTCTGCTGGGGGCTACCGGCGGCTTCATCCTGGGCTTTGCCGCACAGGCCCTGGTCTATTGGCTGATCACTGCTCATCTGGGGACGTCTGTCCCCGCCATGGCAGCAGCAGGAGTCATTTCCCTCGCCGTCTGCTATGCCTTCGGCACCATCTGGTTTCTCACTGTCTACGCCCAGAGCACCGGCCCCGTCAGTTTGGGTACCGCACTGGGCTGGTGCGTGATCCCCTTTATCCTGCCGGACCTGGGCAAGCTGGCTCTGGCCATCGCACTTTCCCTGCGGCTGAAAAAATTTCTGCACTGATCCTTCGATACCAAAACGAATCCCCCCGGGTCCAAAATGGACTCCAGGGGGATTTCTTCTTTTTTAGAAGGTCAGCCGCATGTCATACCAGACCACGCCGCCATGAGTGGAATCGGAGACGCCCTCACTGCGGAAGCCGAAGGTCTCATAGTAGTGAACCAGCCGGTCCTTGCAGGTGAGCACGCAGCCCTTGCGTCCCTGGGCCTTGGCATCGGCAATGACCCGCTCCATCACCCGGGTGGCCATGCCCTGCCGCCGGTACTGGGGCATGGTATTCACGCCGAAAATCATCTGCCATGCTCCTGCCTCATTGTGTAAAGAGGCGTCGGCATACATCTCATCCCGCAGGTCCGGCTCATCGCTGACCATGCCGTTGATGAAGCTGATCAGCTCCCCATCCTGCTCCAGCAGCCAAAAGTGATTGGGATATACCGCCAGCCTGGCGGCAAAATCCGCCTCTGTGGCCGCCTCCGCTGCTGGAAAGCACGCCGCCTCCACCGCAGCTACCCGGGGTAAATCCGCCATGGTGGCGGTTCGGATTTCCATATGCACGCTTCCTTTCTCGTTCATTTCAAATATTGATAGGCCAGCAGGAGCCGGGCCGTGGAATTGGTCATATTCTCAAAATAGTAAGGACGGTCCGCTGCAAACCGCAGGGCGTCCCGCTCCATCAGCTCAAACGGCTGTTCCTCAGCGTACAGAGCCACCCGCCCCGCTATCAGGGTCGCGTGACACACGCACCCCGGCACCGACGGTTCGGGTTCATACCGGGCACTGATATACAGGTCCAAAAAGAAGCTCTCCTGCCGGGTCGTATCATCGTACGGAAAGCTGGGGCGAAGCACAGCCTTTCCCCCGTCCAAACGGGCCGCCCGGTTGTCCAGCTCCCGGGAGAGCAGCAACGTCTCAAAGTCGTCATTTTCCAGCAGCACTTCTGCCGGTACCCGGAGCGCCGCCGCTATCTTCCCCAGAATCGCCACAGACGGATTGGCCTCTCCCCGCTCAATCTGTCCCAGCATGCTGCGGGACACTCCGGCAATGGCCGCCGTGCGCTCCATACTCAGTTTCTTGCTTTTCCGGATGCGCTTGATATTCTCCGCTACCGCTCGATTCAGCTCCATACGCCGGTCACTCCCGCCAAAAAAGCCAATATATTGACAAATTGCACTCCTATCCTACCCGAATTGGCAGACATTGTCAAGAAGAAAGCGGAGCGGCTCTTGGCCGCTCCGCTTTTGATTCTTACACCCGCTTCCAGGTAGCACCGCCCTTGGTATCGATGATCTCGATGCCCCGGGCTTTGAGCTCATCCCGAATCCGGTCCGCCTCAGCAAAGTTCTTTGCCTTCTTGGCTTCATAGCGCTGCATTACCAATGCGTCCACTTCCGGGTCTCCCTCACCGGTGACGGTATAGCCGCCGGTGGTCTGGGCAGATACCTTGGCCTTGGCGTCCTCCACCCGCTTGGCTTCCGCCTTCTCCAACAGGCTCAGGGACAGCACCTGATCAAAGTCTCCAATGAGCGCCAGCTTGGTGGCATCATTGGTCTTGGCCTTGAGCACGTCAAATACGGAGGTAACACCCATGGAGGTATTGAGGTCGTTGCCCATCTGCTCCAGGAACCGCTCCCGGTACTGCTGGAACACCGCCTCGTCCCGCTCGCCGTCCTGGGGATTCAGGGCCGCGATCCGGCCGATCAGCTTCTGATAGGCCGCCACCGCATTGTCCAGATTCTCATAGGAGAACACCAGCGCCTTGCGGTAATGGCTCTGCAGGCAGAAGTACCGGTAGGCCAGGGGATCGTATCCCTTCTCTTCCAGCAGGGAGACCGTCAGGAATTCTCCCTTGGACTTGCTCATCTTGCCGCTGGTGGTGTTGAGGTGATGCACATGGAACCAGTGACCGCACCAGGGATGGCCGAGATAGCTTTCAGACTGGGCAATCTCATTGGTATGATGCGGGAAGGCATTGTCCACGCCGCCGCAGTGGAGGTCCAGATATTCGCCATTATATTTCATGGAAATGCCGGAGCACTCAATATGCCAGCCGGGATAACCCACACCCCAGGGAGAATCCCATTTCAGGGCCTGGTCCTCAAACTTGCTCTTGGTAAACCAGAGGACAAAGTCATTTTTGTTGCGCTTATTGGTGTCCTCCTCTACGCCTTCCCGGACACACACGGCCAGATCCTCTTCGTCGTGATCATTGAAGACATAGTAGTGATCCAGCTTGGAGGTGTCAAAATACACGTTTCCGCCCGCCTGGTAGGCATAGCCCTTATCCAACAGACGGGTCACAATGGCGATATACTCGTCAATGCATCCGGTAGCGGGCTGGACCACATCCGGACGCTTGATGTTGAGCTTCCGGCAATCTTCGAAGAACGCATCCGTATAGTACTGCGCGATCTCCATGACCGTCTTGTGCTCCCGCCGTGCGCCCTTGAGCATTTTATCCTCGCCGGTATCGGCATCAGAGCTCAGATGCCCCACGTCCGTGATATTCATGACGCGGTTGACATCGTAGCCCGCATAGCGCAAATACTTTTCCAGCACATCTTCCATGATATAGCTGCGCAGATTGCCGATGTGTGCGAAGTGGTACACCGTGGGGCCGCAGGTATACATTTCCACCCGTCCCGGTGTATGGGTCTTGAATTCCTCTTTGCGATGGGTTGCCGAATTGTACAGATACATTTCAGGCTGTCCTTTCCTCTTTTGTTTTGCAGACTGCTTTGCGCAAGTCCATCAGTTCTCGTTCCAGTTCTTCCACGCGGCGGTTCATCGCCGCCAGTTCTTCCACCAAGGGGTCGGTCATGTGGATCTGATCCACATCGTCGGCATAATAAACCGGCTTGCCTGCTACCCGGACCACCTGGGCCGGGACGCCCACCGCAGTGGCATTGGGCGGGACCTCTCCCAGCACCACGGCACCGGCTGCAATCCGGGCATTGTCCCCCACAGTAAAGGGCCCCAGGACCTTGGCGCCGGAACCCACCAGAACATTATTGCCCAAGGTGGGATGCCGCTTCCCCTTATCCTTGCCGGTACCGCCCAGGGTCACCCCCTGATACAGCAGGCAATCATCGCCAATCTCCGTCGTCTCCCCGATGATGATGCCCATGCCGTGGTCAATCACCAGCCGGTGGCCGATGATGGCGCCGGGATGAATCTCAATTCCGGTCCAGAAGCGGTTCCACTGCGATACGCAGCGGGCCAGGAAAAAACGGTGGTGCACATACAGCCAATGGGCCAGGCGATGGTACAGTACCGCGTGTACACCGGGATAGAGCAGGAAAATCTCCAGCTTGCTGCGGGCCGCAGGATCGCGGCGCTGGTAGGCTGCCAAAAGGCCGCCCAGTCGGGTCACTCGTTTTGCCATGATTCATTTCTCCTTGTGTCGGTCGGGAGGGAAATAAAAACGCCTCCCGTACCAAAGTACGAGAGGCGACGAATCGCGGTTCCACTCTCTTTTATCACTCAAGGAAGGCCCTTGACGCAGGCCGTACGGAGGGCATCCACATCCCCCGCGCTCCCGGGCGCACGTTCCCCGCTCCCTCCGTAAGCACGCTTGCAGCCGGTGACGCGCCCTCTCTGTCCTTTGGTCCTAGCCGGTACTCTTCCCGATCATCACGCTATGCAGTTGTACGCCTAGTATATTAACAGGATTCCCCGGGCGTGTCAAGCGGCAGCATCATTTTTCTCTGCCGCTCCATTTCCCGACACTTTGCCGGCTTCCATCCCATCCGGAAACCGAAATCTCCTCCGTCCGGGCAATGCAGGGAAACGGCGGTCATCTCTGCAAACCGCTCTGAACGCTCAAATCAAACGGCCGCGGAGTACCCGCGGCCGTTCAATCTTTCATGCGGAGGCAATAACATCCTTGTTTTTCACAAAATATTCCACACCGGAATACAAGGTCGTCAGGGCAATGATCCACACACAGACTATATTCAGCGTATCCTGAATGCCCGGGATGTGGAGGAACATCACCACGATGCACACCATGGTGGCGGCAGTTTTCACCTTGCCGGACCACCCGGCTGCAATGACCCGCCCCTTATCCGAGGCAATCATCCGCAGTCCGCTGACGGCGAATTCCCGAATGATCACGATCAGCAGCGCCCAGGCAGGCATCCGTCCAATCTCGACACACCACAGCATCGCCGCCGTCACCAGCATTTTGTCTGCCAAGGGATCGGCAAATTTTCCGAAGTCTGTTACCAGGTTATACTTGCGGGCAATTTTACCGTCCAGCATATCCGTAAGGCTGGCAATCACAAAGATTGCCAGAGCCACATAGTCCGCCCCGGGGAAGCCCCAATACAGCACTCCCATAAACACAGGGATTAATATAATGCGTAAAAGTGTTAATTTATTAGGCAAATTCATGATGATTCGCTCCTCTGTCCGGGACAGGCTCCATCGGAACACCCGGTATGTTTTCTTATGGCCAAAGGCTTTTCCAATCAAACCTGCTCGCCGGTGAGCTCTCCATCCATGGTGTCAGTCAGACGGACGGTCACGAAAGTGCCCGGTTCCACCTCTTCCTCAGCGGTGAAATAAATCCGTCCGTCGATATCAGGAGACTCGGCATAGCTGCGGCCAAAGAACATCTGCGCCTGCGGGTCAAAGCCCTCGCACAGAACTTCCCGTTCCGTACCCAGCACGGACTCGTTATAGGCATCGATGATGTCGGACTGCACATCCACCACCAGCTCCGCCCGGCGGCGGGCCTCTTCGGTATCCACATGCTCCATCTGAGCCGCCCGGGTTCCCTCCTCCGGAGAGAAGGGGAACACGCCCGCCCGCTCAATGCGGGTCTGGCGCAGGAACTCACACAGTTCTTCCAGTTCCGCCTCTCCCTCACCGGGCAGGCCGGTGATGAGACTGGTACGCAGCACCAGACCCGGAATCCGAGCCCGCAGCTTGGCAAAGAGTGCTTCCAGCTCCGCTTTGGTATCCCGGCGGTTCATCGCCTTCAAAATCCCATCGTTGCAGTGCTGAATGGGAATATCCAGATACGGCAGAATCTTGGGCTGCCGGGCAATGGTATCAATCAGCTCGTCGGTAATCTCATCCGGATACAGATAGTGCAGCCGGATCCAGTGGAAATCCAGGCGGCACAGCTCGTCCAGCAGCTTTGCCAGCTGGTGTTCGCCGTTGAAGTCCGTTCCATAGCGGGTAATATCCTGCGCAATCACCAGCAGCTCCTTGACGCCCGCAGACGCCAGCTCCGCCGCCTCATCCAGCAGCTCGCCCATGGGACGGCTGCGGTATTTGCCGCGCAGAGAGGGGATCACGCAATAAGCACAGTGGTTGTCACAGCCCTCGGCGATGCGCAGGTATGCATACCAAGGCGGCGTCGAGAGAATCCGGGCACCGCCCTGCTCGGCTGTATGAATGTTGCCCAGATGGCAGGGCCGCAGCCCCTCTTCCATCAGCTCCGTCACAGCCGAGGCCACGTCACCGTAGCTGCCGGTACCCAGAATGCCATCCACTTCCGGCAGCTCCGAAAGCACATCCTGTTTATAGCGCTGGGCCATACAGACGGTCACCAAAATTTTCTTCACATGTCCGGCCTTTTTCAGCTCCGACATCTCCAGAATATTGTCAATGTCATCATTGCAGGCACTC
>ENA-UOJM01002281-UOJM01002281.1-human-gut-metagenome-genome-assembly--contig:-P116-NODE-2281-length-13971-cov-11.729807_pt1 | contig 13971 bp, 9 predicted proteins | sample MGYA00242349_ERZ723896 | MGnify/ENA metagenome assembly ERZ723896 | reverse complement strand
TAGGTCCAGTACGGGGTCTGATCCTTCGCGATGGTGTCGATGTTGACACGCTCGGAGGAGAAGATCGTAGCCTCGCTGCGCTGGTAGACGGGCAGCTCGACGCCCCAATCCAGGATGATATCCATGGCCTCTTTGTACATGGTCTTGCGGACCTCCTGGTCGGTGGTCGCGCGGGCAGCCATGATCAGCTCGTCCAGGTCAGTGTCGTTGATGGTGTAGTAGTTGGTAGCGCCCTGGCTGTGGTACAGCTGGTACATATCGGGGTCATTGGTGGACTGCCAGGCTGCGACCCAACCCTCGGCAGCGCCGGACTGATAAGAAGCGAACAGGTCAGAAGCGTTGGCCATATCGTTGACAGTCAGGGTGAAGCCGATGGTCTTGAGGGCGGCAGCAGCGTTGGTCAGGGTCTGGAAGGAGGGGTGGTCACCATTGCCGGAAGCACCGATGTTGATCTGATACTCCATCTTGGCACCGGCGGGGGCAGCCGTGATCTGGCCGTTCTCGACGGTGTAACCGGCAGCCTCGAAGTAGCCCAGGGCAGCCTGCAGAGCGGCGGCGTACTTGTCCTCGCTCTTCATGTCGGAGGTGTAGATCTCGTTGCCGTCCACGTCGGTGGAGTAGGCGATCTGGTAGCCGTCGTCGGTAACGGACGGGGCAGCCCAGGAGGTGTTGGAAACGGGGTAGTTGATAACGGTGGCGGTATCGCCGTAGTAGGAGTCGATGCCCTCATCACGGTAAGCGGCGATAACGGTCATGATGGCCTTGCGCAGGTCCTTGGAAGCCTCGGAGGAGGGGTCGCCGCCGACGTTGACGTTCTTGGCGCTCAGGGCGATGTAGCCGTAGCCGCGGTAATCCTTCAGGCGGGTGGTGATGACGGGGCCGTCCTCACCCTCGACGCCGTTGATGTCGGCGATCTGGTCAGCAACCTCCAGAGAGTAGGAAGGATCGGAGATGTCGATGGTGCCGGCCTGAACGCCGGTGATCTTATCGGCCTCCTGGGTCTCCTTCATGTTGACGTGGGCAACCTTCGGTGCGCCGTTGAAGTAGTCGGGGTTGGCATCCAGGTAGACAACGCCGTCGCTGTACTTGGAGAAGGTGAACATACCGCCGCCCAGAGGAGCGCTGGTCTTGGAGCGGACGCCGCTCAGATCACCCTTGACAAAGCCGAAGGAGTTGTTGTCGTAGTCGTACAGGCTCTCATCGCCGTAGTAGTGCAGCGGGGCGATGGGCATCTGCAGCTGGTAGATCATGGTGGTGGACAGCTCGGTGGTGGTCAGCGTCATGCTGTAGTCACCAGTCTTGACGATACCGGCCACAGAAGCAACGGCGTCACCGACGTTGACACCGGTGGTGGAGTAGGCGTAGACGTCCTCGGGGATCAGGTCAGACAGGGCGGTACCGGCAGTCTCGGCCTCCATGGCAGAGAAGTTCCAGTCGTAGTTCGCGCCGATCAGCTCGAACATATCCTTCGCGGTTGCGCCTGCGGGCAGCTCGCCAAGGTTCCAGGCGGCGGCGGCACCGGCAGCATCGTTAGCGTCGGCGGCAGCGCCGCTCTCAACGCACTTGTCGATGATCTCCTGGGCAAACTTCACACCGCCGTCGTTGACAGCGTCCCAGAAAGCCTTCTGCTGCTCGGCAGTGAATTTCGTGTTGTCGGTGTTGTCCTCGCCGGCCTCAGCGATCAGCTTGGACAGCGTGGTCATGGAGCTGCGGTACTCGTCCAGACCAACGATGGGGGTAGAGTACATGGTTACAGAACCATCATACGTAGGATCGAGGAAAACATACATCGAGAAGATGACGTCGTCGATGGTGACAGGCTCACCGTCGGAGAACTTCAGGTCCTCGCGCAGCTTGATGTCATAGGTAACGGTGCCGTCGGCGTTCTCGGTGACAACGCAGTCGGCAGGACCGTGGTAGGTGTAGTCAGTGCCGTTGTACTCGCGGGTCTCGCCCTCGATGCCGTTCAGGACCATCTCACCCTTACGGTCAGCGCCCAGCAGGGCGATCTGGGTCAGGTCGATGACATCCTGGTCAGCGGCAGAAGCAGCAAAGAAGGGGCTGAACTTGCTCTCAAAGCCGGTCTCGGCCAGAACGAGCGTACCGTCGGAAGCGGCAGTGGTGGATGCCTCGGCAGTGGCCGTGCTGTTGCTCTCACTGGACGCAGTCGCAGCGGAAGAAGCAGCACCGCCGCAGCCTGCCAGCATGCCGACGCTGAGAGCGGCAGCAGATGCCAGTGCAATGGCTTGCTTTGTGTTTTTCATGTGGTAAAACCTCCTATAAATTTGCCCTCACCCACAAATCAATATTGTGCTCCCCAAGAGCGCAACACGAGAAAGGGGGAACCCCCTCTCCGCACCCTGTATCTCTTTACAGTGTACACTTGTCGATAATGACTTAGCTTATAAGATACCTTAAAATTGACAAAAAGTCAACCATAAATCACACTTTTGTTGCTTTTTGTACCTTTTGCCGAATTTGAGAGGAAAATTTTGTAACCCCCAAAGTCTTTTTCCCCCTGTGGGAAGACTTTTCCTGCTCATCCAAAAAAGCGTGCCCTGCGTTTTTCTGCGGAGCACGCTCTATTATGATAATGTATAATTATTCTTCTTTTTCCCACGGCATCCGCTTGAGGAACAACGCAGCAGCGGCAAAAGCAGCGCAGGAGAGCAGTTCAAAAAGTATAAAAACACCTTGCATTCCCCAAAGCATCTGTGCGTCCGCTGCAAACACAGCCACCCCCTGCCCCGCGGAGGCAGCAGCGCAGAGTACCGCTGTCGCCCTGCACAAAGAGGGCAATTTTTGTGCGGTCTGTTCATGGATATAAGCCCGCACACGCGCACCGCCCCGGGTCAGCCGCACCAGCAGCACCACCGCATACAGCGCCAGCACCAGTGCCGCCATGTAGGGCAGCAGCAGGTACACAGGTGCGTGGGCCGTGGCCCCGGGCAGTGCGCCCGCGCCGACGGTCAGCGCAGCCCCGCCGCCGCAAAACAGCCACAGCAAAGCCAGCACCCTGGTGTGAGGGTGCTCGCCCGCATAGCGGTAATGCGCGCCGCGATACTGATAATTGCCGTTCAGGTCCTTCTCAAAGTCGTCGAGATAGGCGCGCTTCTTTTTCTTCTCGCGCTCGCGGTCCGCCATCAGAGGATCCCCGTCAGATCGTAACTGTCCAGCCACGCCTTGGCCGCCTCGCTGACGCCGCGCAGACAGCTTTCCTCAAACGGCGTGGACAGGCCGGCGTTTTTCAGCAGCTCGGTGAAGGTGCGGCTGCCGCCCTGCTTCGTGTAGGCCATGTAGTGGCTCCACGCATCGGCGCGGTCCTTTTGCAGCATCGCCCAGAACTGCAGGCTGACGGTCTGGGCCAGACAGTAGTCGATGTAGTAGAACGGGCTCTGATAAATGTGCATCTGGCGCTGCCAGTACTCACCCGCGCCGTAGAACGGGATCTCGCCGTCCAGGTGCATCCAGGGCTGATAGACGGCAGCCAGCTTTTTCCATTCCTCGTGGCGCTGGGCCGGGGTCAGCTCGGGATGCTCGTAGACGATGTGCTGGAAATGGTCCACCATTGTGCCGTAGGGGATGAAGGTCAGCGCACCCGCCAGATGGCTGTAGCGGAACTTGCGGGCATCCGCGCCGAAGAAGCCATCGGCCCACGGCCAGGCGAAGAACTCCATCGACATCGAGTGGACCTCGCAGGCCTCCATGCTGGGCCAGACGTAGGAGTACGGGATGCGGTCACGGTTCATGTAGGCGGCAAAGGCATGGCCGGCCTCGTGGGTCACGACCTCGACGTCGTGCTGGGTGCCGTTGAAATTGGCAAAAATAAACGGCATTTCGTAATCACCCAGGCTCGTGCAGTAGCCACCGCCCGCCTTGCCGGGGGTGGACAGCACGTCCATGAGCTGGTCGTCCAGCATTTTGTTGAAGAACACGCCGGTCTCGGGGGAAAGCTCCTCATAGAACTTTTTGCCCTGTTTGAGGATGGCGTCGGCGTCGCCCGCCGGGCGGGGGTTACCGCTGCGGAACATCAGGGCGTTGTCGGCTGCGTTCATCGGGTACTGCTTGCCCAGCCGCCCGGCCTGCTCGCGGTAGATGCTGTCGGCCAGCGGCACGATGTACTTGACGACGGCGGCGCGGAACTTTTCCACATCGGTCTTCGTGTAGCAGTTGCGGCCCATGCGGTAGTAGCCCAGCGTGGTGTAGCCCTCATAGCCGAGCTTTTTGCCCATGGTGTCACGCAGGTGGACGAGCTGGTCGTAGAGGCCGTCAAACTCGGCCCCGTGCTCTTTGTACCATGCGCCCTCGGCCTTCCAGGCGGCCAGACGGCGGGCATCGTCGGGGTCGTTCTTGAACGGGGACAGCTGGCTCAGCGTGTAGACGCCGCCCTCAAACGGGATCTGCGCCGACGCGATCAGCTTGCCGTACTCGGTGGTCAGCTTGTTTTCCTGTGCCATCTCGTCGAGAATATCGGGCGAGAACGCCTTGTCCGCGATTTCGGCGTTGACGAACATCAGGTCGCCGTACTCGGCGGTGAAGTCAGCGCGAAACGGCGAGCCGAGCATCGCGCGGCTCCAGGCGTTCTGGCACTCCTGCAGCTGGGGAGTGGCCTCGTTCCAGAAGTTCATCTCCTCATCGTAGAATTTGTCGCGGGTGTCAATCGTATTGCGCACGCTGGCCAGCTGGGCGAGCGTGTCCACATGCTTGTTGAGCTTTTCCTCCTCCAGAAAAACGGCGTGGGCCTCGGCGTAGGTGGCAGCCGCCTTGAAGCGGGCCAGCAGGTCAGCAAACTGCTGCTTGACGGCGTCCAGGTCGGGGCGTGCATAGGGCATTTCCGAAAATTTCATAGTGTAGCTCCTTTACGGACAGTTTTGTCTGTATTATAGCACAGCGGCGGGCAAAAAGCAAAGAAGAGGAATTTGCATTTCTGTATAAAAATTCTGCGTTTTCATCTTGCAAATTTGGCGCATGTTGAGTATAATAAGGTTAGTAATATCATAATGAAGGGGAGAATTGAAATGCCGATCTCTGAACCTACCGCCGTTTTTTCCATCCGTGATGACCGTGATATGGAGATCAAGCAAGCGGTGCTGCAGGTGTACCGTGCGCTGGAGGAGAAGGGCTACAACCCCATCAATCAGCTCGTCGGCTACATCCTGTCGGAGGATCCGACCTACATCACGACCTACAAGAACGCCCGCGCCATCATCCGCCGCATTGACCGCGACGACCTGCTGCAAGCGCTGGTCCGTGATTTTGTGAAGCACTAAAACAGTAGAATGTAAAAAATCTCCCGTGTATCGGTTAGGATACGCGGGAGATTTTTTACTTCAAAGCCTTCCCCCTAGGGGCTGCGCCCGCAGGCGCGTGTCGAAGCGCAACCGCCGCAGGCGGCTCTTAGCGCGAAGACTGAAGGTGGCCCCGCAGGGCCGGATGAGGGGCGAGTTTGCCGCGGTTTCCCGTTTATGGGTTATAATGGCAAACCTGCCCCTCATCAGTCAGCGGGCGGGGCCGCTGACAGCTTCCCCCGAGGGGGAAGCCTTTTTACTCTGCAAAAAACGCATTCTGCACGGCGTTCAGCACGGCGGCACGGCCTGCGGTAAAGTTCACGCCGCCCTGCAGATAGCAGGTGTAGGGCGCGCGCAGCGGGCCGTCGCAGCTAATTTCAATCGTGCTGCCCTCGGTAAAGCTGCCGGAGGCCATGACGACCTTGTCGGTGTAACCCGGCTCGTCGGCAGGCTCGGGGCTGGCAAAGCTGTCCACAGGGCTGTTGTGCTGGATGCCCGCGCAGAAGCCGGTCAGCGCGGCGGCACTGCCCGAGTCAAAGCAGGTCACAATGTCGTTGTGGTCGGCGGTGTAGCGCGGCACGGGATTGACGCCCGCCAGCTCCAGCAGACACTGGGCATAGATGGCGGTTTTCAGCGCCTCGCAGACGACGCCCGGCGCGTAGTAGAAACCGAGGAAGGTATCCCGCAGGCTGTCCTGCGTGCAGCCCAAGTCCCCGCCGATGCCGGGCGCAGTGAAGCGGTGGCTGCACTTTTCGACAAGGTCCTTACGGCCCGCAATGTAGCCGCCCGTAGGGGTGATGCCGCCGCCGGGGTTCTTGATGAAGCTGCCCGCCATGATGTCCGCGCCGAAGGCGACGGGCTCGGCGGTCTGGGTGAACTCGCCGTAGCAGTTGTCCACGAAAATCACCGCGTTCGGGTTGGCTTTGCGGGCAGTGTCCGCGACCTTTTGAATCGTGGCAAGGTCAAACGCATTGCGCTGGGTGTAGCCGCGGCTGCGCTGGATGTGTACCACCGTGGCGGTCCTGGCCTTCTCGGCGATCAGGTCATAGTCGGGGGTGAAGTCCGGCAGCAGCGGGCACTCGTCGTAGTTCACGCCAAACTCCCGCAGCGTGCCGCAGCCCTTGCCCGCGTCTCCGATGCCGATGACGCCTTCCAGCGTGTCATAAGGGCGGCCCGTGGCGGCCAGCAGGGTGTCGCCGGTGCGCAGCAGACCGAACAGCGCGACGGTCAGCGTGTGGGTGCCGCTCATGAATTGCGGGCGCACCAGTGCGGCCTCGGCCCCCATGCAGCGGGCAAAGACCTCCTCCAGCTTGTTGCGGCTGTCGTCCCAGACGCCGTAGCCGCTGGACCCCCAGAAATGCCGTGCCTCGACGCCGCAGTCGGTGAAGGCACGCAGCATTTTGAGCTGGTTGTAGTCGCGGATCTCCTCCACATGGGCAAACTGCGCACGGCAGAGGTCGAGGGCCTTGCGGTCCAGCGCCAGCACTTCGGGGCGCAGGTCGTAAAATTGTTCGATCATGTAGTATTCCAATCTGTAGTATAATGTTGAATTTTGCCGATTTGTAAAAATCCAAGCTGTGCATAAAAGTCGCACAGCGCCGGGAAGCAGGCGAACCGCACCGCGCGTTCGGCGGTCAGCTCATTCGCCAGCCCGACAATCAAATACCGCGCCAGCCCCCTGCCCTGCCACGCGGGGTCGGTCACGCCCGCGGCCATGTAGCTCTCGGTATCGCTCTGCTCGTAGCAGCCCACCGTGCAGACGGGTCTGCCGTTGTGCAGCAGCGCGCGGCAGGTGCCCACCCCGTGGGCCAGCGCCGTGCAGGCCGCGGAGTAGAACTCGTCGGCCTCGGCGTCGCTCTCGGCAAAGACAAGGCGGCTGACCGGCAGCATCGACGGCGCTTTGTCCGGGACAAGCTCCGCCGGGGGCGCGGGCGGCAGCGGCAGGGCACGGCCCTTTGGCAGCTCCCACAGCGTCAGCGGCGCGGCGGGCTGCCAGCCGGGCAGGGTCAGCGGGTGCTCGGTGCGCAGGGTGTCGGCGTGCAGAAAGCGGAGAAAGCCCGTCAATTCCTCCCGGGCGTCCTCCCCCGCTTCCCCGGCGGGCAGCGCACCGCAGAGCACCGCCGACCCGCCGCGCAGCTCCAGCACCGCGGAGCCGGGCAGCAGGTAGAACGCCCACCCGCTGGCAGGGTGGTTGCCGAACAGGTGCAGGTGCGTGCCGAGGGTGGATTCAAAGTAGGGCTTGTGGGCGATGCGGCGGAGAAATTCGGTTTTATCTTCCGCAGTGGAGACGGATTGAATCATAGGGGGACCTTTTCCAGCGTGGGTTTCGGGCAGTGGGCAGGCGGCTGAACCCTTCAGCCGCTTACTTCAAATTCTTCACGATATTCTTGTAATCCCGTCCTCTGACCTCAAAATTCGGGTACAAGTCAAACGACGCGGAGGCGGGCGAGAGACTGACTACATCGCCCGGTTTGGCGGCACCGCGCGCCAGCTCGACGGCGTGCTGCATACTGTCGGCGTGCAGGATGGTCAGGCCGCTCCCGGCAAAGCCATCGCACTCGCGGACGGCCTTCTCGATGCGGGGGCCGGTAGCGCCCATCAGCACCAGCGTCTTGACGTGGGCGAGAACCTCCGGGGCCAGCGGCTCATAGGGGATCTTTTTGTCGTAGCCGCCCGCGATCAGGATGATCTTCTGGTCAAAGCTGCGCAGACCCGCAATCGTGCGCGTGGGGCTGGACGCGATGGAGTCATTGTAGTAGGTCACGCCGTCCAGCGTGCGGACCGGCTCAATGCGGTGCTCGACGCCGGTGAAGGTCGAGCCGACCTGACGCATGGCCTCGATGGGCACGCGGCCCCAGACGGCGGCGCAGGCGGCCAGCAGGTTTTCCACATTGTGGAGGCCGCACAGTTGAATCTCCTTGCGGGGCAGGATCGGCGTCACAACGCCGTTCTCGGCATAGCAGAGCGTGTCGTCGCTCTCGCGCAGGAACGCGCCCCTGTCGGTCTCGTGCAGGCGGGTGAACCAGACCTGCTCGCCCTTGCAGTCCTTCTCCATGCCGCGGGTGATGTCGTTCTCAAAGCCCAGCACGGCGCGGCAGGGCGGGGTCTGCCACAGCAGAATGTTGCGCTTGGCGTCGATGTACTCCTGCATATCCTTGTGGTGGTCGAGGTGGTTGGGGGTCACGTTCGTGACGACGGCCACCTTCGGGCTGCGGCGCATGCTGATGAGCTGGAAGCTGGACAGCTCGACGACGGCCACGGCGTCGGAGGTCACGTCGGCCAGCTGGGGCAGCAGCGCCGCACCGATGTTGCCGCCCAAAAAGACCTTGCGGCCCGCAGCCTCGAACATCTTGGAGATCAGCGTCGTCGTCGTCGTCTTGCCATCGGAGCCGGTCACGGCCACGATCTCGCAGGGGCAAAACTCAAAGAAAAGCTCCACCTCGCTCGTAACCATTGCGCCGGCTTTCAGCGCAGCCTGCAGTGCGGGCTTGTAGTACTCATAGCCCGGCGTGCGCATGATGATGTCCTGCCCGGCGAAGCCGTCGGTATAATGCTCGCCCAGACTCAAATTCACCTTCAAGCGGCGCAGCGTGTCGGCGTAGTCACCGAAGTCGTCCAGGCTCTTTTTCTGGTCGCAGAGCGTGACCTGCGCGCCCAGCTCGACAAACTGCTCAATGCAGCGCTTGTGGCTGACGCCCGCACCGATAAAGGCAACCTTTTTGCCCTGAATAAGCTCTTGCAGCTGTTGGATCGGCAGCATAAATATCTCTCCTCTGGCGTAGTTTCTACTTCTATTATATACAAAATGCCGTATTTCTGCAACAAAATTCGGCCCGCCAAGGCGGACCGAAGGAAAATCATGATTACTGCTCGCCGCCCATGGGGATGCCGTGCTTGTCCAGCAGGGTGCGGATCTTGGTCATCGGGTCAATGATGGAAGAAACGCTCTTGTCGTGGTTGATGGCCGCGATGAAGTAGGCGGTATACTTCGAGACGTCCACGTCGTAGTACCACTCGCGCTCCAGCAGTTCCGGCTTGCGGTAGGTCAGGTTCGTGCCCAGAACGGCCTTGATGATGCCGTCGTTGTAGGCCTTGTCGAACTTCTCCAGACCGGCGGTGAACAGCGGGAAGGTGCAGCAGGTGAAGATGTTGCGGGCACCGCGCATCTTCAGCTCGTAGGCGATGTCCAGCATGGACTCGCCGGAGGCGATGATGTCGTCGGCGATAAAGACGTCCTTGCCCTCAACGCTCTCGCCCAGATACTCATGGGCGACGATGGGGTTGCGGCCGTTGACGATGCGGCTGTAGTCGCGGCGCTTGTAGAACATGCCCAGGTTGCAGCCCAGCACGCTGGAATAGTACATGTTGCGGTTCATGGCGCCCTCGTCGGGAGAGACGATCATAAAGTTATCCTTGTGGAAGGAAACGTCCGGCACATGATGCAGCAGGCACTTGAGCACCTGATAGGTGGGCATGACGTTGTCAAAGCTCATGGTGGGCACGGCGTTCATAACGCGGGGGTCATGGGCGTCAAACGTGATGATGTTCTTGACACCGACGTCGCGCAGCTGCTGCAGCGCAAAGGCGCAGTCCAGGCTCTCACGGCTGACGCGGCGATGCTGGCGGCCGCCGTACAGGCTGGGCATGATGACGCTGATGCGGTGGGCGCGGCCGGCAACGGCCTGGATCAGACGCATCAGGTTCTGGAAGTGGTCGTCCGGGGAGAGATGGTTCTCATACCCGAACAACTGATAGGTAACGCTGTAGTTGCCCGGATCGACGAAGATATACAGGTCGTCGCCGCGGGTGGACGCCTTGACGAGACCCTTTGCGTCGCCGGACTGGAAACGCGGGCAGTCGGACGGGATGATGAAGGTGTCGACATCCATGTTGCCGACCTCGCGCGCCCAGCGGACGAGGTGACTGTCAACGAGTTTGCAAAGCTCCTCTGCGCCGGGACAGGCAATCAGACCGAGATCGGCGATTGCGTCCTCTTTGGCAAAGAAATCACGCGGGCCAAGATTCTGTTCAGCCATTACAGGTACTCCTTACTTCCATCTTGTGTTGTCAATACCACAGGGGCGCGGCGTGCCGCAATGCCCCATTTACTAGTATTGTAGCACAGCGGCGGCATAAAATCAGCCCTGCAAGGCAAGAATTTCTGCATTTTCGACATTTTCCGCGGTTTAAACATTGTAAGCCACGCAAGTAGTAAAAAATTCTGGCGGATTTTACAAAAAATTTGCAAACGGACATTTGGCAGGAGGGTTGCCGGGCCTTTTATGGGGCGGAGCCCTTTTGCGCGGCACTGTACCCTGCCAGCAGCCAATCCAGCAGATACAGAACCTTGATGCCATTGTAGTTGCCTAGGGTGTTTTTATCCAGTGTCATAATTGCAACCGTACTATAAAATATCAAAGTTTTTTCCCATTTCAGCAAACACTTTCGATTTTGGCATAGTTTTTGCTGGATTTAAGCTTTTACAAAAAAATACCACCTTCCCATGGAGAAGATGGCGTTCGATTTTTCCTGTCTGTTTACCCGCGGTCAACGCGGTTTTGCACCCAGCGGTGCGGCAGTTTTCCGCCACGCCGCGGACAGATGCCCGGCTGCGGACGGCCTGCGTTCCAACCGCGAATTTCCTTACGGCCACAGTAGACACACATATACTCAATAGATGCACGTCGTGCAATTCTTGGTTCCATACGCAATCCTTTTATTCAATTTGAGTGCTTACGCTCCCTCCAAAGACTTCCCACTTTACCGTAATTCTACAGGACGTGCAGGTATTTCTTCCCGACATTCCTGAGGTTGTGCTGCATTTGCCCCTTCTAAGCACCTTTCCACACTGAGGGCAGCGTACAACAAATTCTCTTCTATCAATCATTTTCAAAGCCTCCTTAATCATTGCTTTTCATTTTTATATTTTCGCCAAAATTGCAAATGGTGTCTTCAACTGTATCTGCAAATTCATGTATGTGTGCTATCTTTTCGTATCCTTCTTCTCGTTCCTCATGGGTGTGGCTACTTCTATTAAAGTTTATCTTTGCGCCGTCCCCCCACATATGAAGGCACGCACCGGATACTTTTCCAGTCGCAACAACTACAGTTCCCAATACCTTCCATGCGTCCATGCAGTGGCCCTTCTCTCTTTTTGATTACTACTTAATAATAGCTATTTCTATATCAATTGTCAATTGTGAATCCGACCAATTCTAAGTAAAGTTATTTATACAATACTATCATAAAGTAGGGAGAGCACCTCATGGCTGACAATACCCGGCTTGCGCGCGAGGTTGGCGCAAAAATTAAATATCTGCGCCAGAAGCGTGGTTTAAGTCAGGAAGCGCTTGCTTTGTCCTGTGATATGAATCCCGCATTTCTCGGTCATGTGGAGCGCGGCATGCGCAGTCCCACACTGAACACATTGCAACGCATCTGCGATGGGCTGGGTATTACACTTACCGAACTCTTGTTGACTGAACCGAACACAGACCTCGAAAGTGCTGCGGCTATCCAGCATGTGACCGACCGTATGCGGCGGCTCTCCCCCGCACAGGCCACCCATGTAGCGGAACTGATTGAGCAGGTTTGTTGCTTGCTGGATGAGGCCGAGAAATGACCCGCGGGCCGATGACGAGCATTGGCCCCTACAGGGTTTCTTTCAGTATAGACTTTGCCTTGGACAGAGAGTGTCCATTTGCTGATAAACCCAAAAATTTTACACAAAAAATGCGCCCGCCGAGGTTCATTCCCTCGGCGGGCGCTGATTACTTATCCGTATTTACTTTTCGTTCTCGTCCTGGACCTTGCGGGGGGTCAGGCGGACCTCCTGGACGCGGCGGTTCGTGGCGCGGGTGACGGTGCCGTCAAAGTCGCCCCAGATGAACTTATCGCCCACCTTGGGCAGACGGCTCAGCTTCTCCTGGACCAGACCGCCGATGGCGACGGCATCAATGTCGTCGTCCTCCTTGATGCCCAACTCGTCGGCGGTGTCGTCAACACTGGCGCTGCCGGAAATCAGCCAGCTGCCGTCGGACTGCTGGCGGACGTCCTCGACCACGTCGTCGTGTTCGTCCCAAATCTCACCGACCAGCTCCTCGAGAATATCCTCCAGCGTGATGATGCCCGCCGTGCCGCCGTACTCGTCGACGACGACGGCCATGTGGTGCTTGCTCTCGCGCAGGGTGCGCAGCAGCGCGGAAATCTGGGTCACGCTCGTCGTGTAGAGTGTCGGGCCGATCAGGTCCTCCAGCTTGACATTTTTGTCATGCTTCTGCAGGGCCGCAAAACAGTCCTTCTCATGTACGACACCGATGATATTGTCAATCGTATCGTGGTAAACCGGCAGACGGGAATAGCCGCTCTCGGCAAAGCGCTCGGTGACCTCGTCCATCGGGGTGTCGTCGGCCACGGCCACAACATCCACGCGGGGGGTCAGCACATCCTGGGCTTCGACGTCGTCAAACTCGATGGCGCTGCGGATCAGCTCACTCTCGCGGTTCGTCAGCTCGCCGTCCTTCTCGGCCTCGCTGACCATGGTCACCAGCTCACCCTCGGTGATGGTGTCCTTTTCTCCGGTGTCAAACCGTTTGGCAAGGAACTTTTTCCACGCACCGAACAGGGCGTTCAGCGGTGTAAAAATCGTGACCAGCGCACTGAGCACGGGGGCAAAGGCCATGGCCATTGTTTCGGGCATTTCCTTGGCCATGCTCTTGGGGGTGATTTCGCCAAAGGCCAAGACCAGCAGGGTCATGACAATCGTCGAGACGGTAGGGCCGTAAACGCCGCCGACAAGGCGGGTAAACAGCACGGTGGCAAGAGAGGACGCACCGATATTGACAATGTTATTGCCGATCAGAATGGTGCTGAGCAGGCTGTCGTAGCGCTCAACCAGCGCCAGCGTGTGCGCTGCTTTGGCGTCGCCGTCCTCCGCCTTGCTCCGCAGTCGGATCTCATTCAGCGAGTTATACGCTGTTTCTGCCGCCGAGAAAAATGCAGACAAACCGATCAGGATTATCAGTGCGACGATCATAAATATACTGCCATCGTCCATTGGGGAACTATCAACTCTTTCTGTATGTTATTTATGTGTACAACTACACATTTTATTTATTATAACATAGATATGCACGCAACGCAAAGGGTACGCCGTCAAATTTGTGTAAAAACGTGTTTTTATCTAATTTTGGAATTTCTTCGGTTCCTTCTTTGCAAAGAAGGAACAAAAGAAGCGTATGGTACGCACCCGCTTGTTCGTTGTTGCTTCGCCCGCAGGGCGCAAAGAGCCTCCCCACGCGGTGGGGAGATGGCCGAGCGCCAGCGATGGCCGGTGGGACTTTGCCCGTTTCCCGCAGCACGCTCGCTTACGGGTAAGCTGCGGGCCGGGCATGCCCGGCCCCTACGGGCGATGGCCCGGTGTCGAGTTGCTGCCGGGGCGGGCGGATATGGAATCCGCCCCTACGGAGGGCATAGGGCGAAAAGGCAATAATAATGAGGTTCCACGGGCGAGCAATGCTCGCCCCTACATAGTCCTGCAGTTCATCAAAACAAAAACACCGCCTGCCCTTGCGGGCAAGCGGTGTCTTTTTATCAAGTTATCTGACTAATCAGACCAGCTCGATGATAGCCATCTCGGCGGCGTCGCCGCGACGAGGGCCGGTCTTGTAGATGCGGGTGTAGC
>ENA-UOJM01002274-UOJM01002274.1-human-gut-metagenome-genome-assembly--contig:-P116-NODE-2274-length-14001-cov-4.939983_pt1 | contig 14001 bp, 9 predicted proteins | sample MGYA00242349_ERZ723896 | MGnify/ENA metagenome assembly ERZ723896 | reverse complement strand
AGCGAGGTATTGGGGCAGTGCGGCGCGCGCAAAGTCCCGCTTTTGCTGCTCATAGAGGCTGGAGAAGTCGTAGTCGTACAGAGTGATCTCCATGCGCCAGGTATCCCCGCCCACAGGGGTGGGCTGGCCGATGAAATAGCCGCACAGGGTGGTGGGGCCGCTGTAAAGCAGCAGGACCCGGAAGGGAATCCGCCCATTCTGCACGGAAAAGCGGCCGGAGCTCTGCTTCATGGAACGGGTGCCGTCGGAAGCCACCAGCCAGGTCATCTGGTCGCTGACCTTGAGAAATTCCTCAATGCTGCCCAGGTCGGGCATGCCCCGGAACTCCATGAACTGGGCCTGGGGGACCACCTGCTGCACCTGCTCCAGGGTAAGGGTGCAGTACTCGCCGTCCGCCGTCAGGTCCAGGGATACGGTGTCAGGCGAAGCAGAATGGTTGGAAGCCGTCAGGTCCAGGGCGGCGATCCGCTCTCCGTCGGTGATGGTCACATAACCGAGAGACTGCATATTGTCATTGAGGAGCAAATACGTCCTGGGGCGCTCCGGCGCAGCCCACCGGGCGCTGTTGGGCAGGTCCGTGATGGGTGCGCAGAACCGGCTGATATAGGGCGAGGTGACCCGGCTCCACAGACTTTGGAGCTTCAGGCGCTGGTAGAAGCTGTTCTGCTCGTAGAACTGATCCACCGGCTCGATGTACCAGGCTGCGCCGCAGGAGGCAATGTCCTCCTGAGAGATCTCCGGCAGCCGGGGCGCGGCTTCATAGCCCGTGGACTGCTCCTCGTACAGGGCTGTGAAGTCATAGTCGCACAGGGTGATCTCCATGCGCCACTGCCCGTTGCCCAGCTTCTCCGGAGCGCCGACAAAGTAGCCGCACAAGGTGGTAAAGTCCCGGTAGAGCAGCAGGGTGAAGATATGGTCCTCCGAGAGGTTCCAGGTGGCGGAGCTGTGTCCACCCTGCTCCTGCCCCTGGGAGGTGACGAGCCAGGCCATGTGGAGACTGTCCTTGACGTATGCCTTGACATCCCCGCCCAGATCCGGCATATAGCCGCCGAAGTTGAAAAAGTCCATTTCCGGCACCAGCTGGCGAAGCTGTGCTTCGGTAAACTCACAAGTTCCGCTGCTGTCTTCCTGTACGATCAGGTCTACGGTGCCCAGGGGGACGATATCGGTGTCCGCTGCCTGGCCGCCCTGGCCGGTGGAGTCCATCATGGTGTAGCCCAACAGCTGATAGTCCTCATCCAGGAACAAGAAGCAGCGCCACCGGTCGTCCCGGGGAAGCCGGTTCATCAGCCGGTCCATCTCCCGGCAGTGCTGTTTCACATAACCGGAGGTGTACTGGGCCCAGAGGTGATAGGCCTGGGAGTCGCCGGGCAGCAGGGTGGGTCCCCGGCCGGTGTTGTAGCCGGTGAGGAAATACTTGGCGCCGGAGTCGGCAATGTCCTCCGGGGCGATGTAGTGCGCGAAGGTCTCCTCCCGCTGAGCGGTGAAGGCTACCAGCTGCTCCTCGTAGAGCGATGTAAAGTCATAGTCGCACAGCGTGACTTCCAGCTGCCATACACCGCCGCCCGCCTTCTTCGGCACGCCCACGGCGTGGCCCATCAAATGGGTGTTTTCATCGAAAAGCAGCAGGCAGAGGGGACTGTTGGGGTCGTCGTTGGCGTTGAAAGAGCCCCACTCCCCTTCCGAGCCGATCTCGCCGTGGCTGGTGACCAGCATGGACATTTGGAAACTGTTGATGAGATAGTCGTCAATGTCATTGCCCATGTTGGGCACGCCGTCCAGGTTGATGTAGGCGACATTGGGGAAGGATTTTTGCACCAGTTCCTGGGTAACGCGGCACACGCCGTCTTCATCCTCCTGCACGGAGAAGGTCACAGTCTCCCCGTCTCCGGGAGCTGTGACGTGGAGATCCGGAGCGCTGCCGGGAAGGCTCACGCCGCTTCCGCCCAGCACACGGGGCAGGACGAAGATGCCGACCGCTGCCAGCAAAACCACCGCGGCGGCGATTCCCAGTGCTTTTTTCCGCACTTTCCGGGGCCTGGAAACCCGAGAAACAGCCGCTTTTTCGGCAGGGGCCGGAATGGGAGCGGATTCCGGCGGTGTACCAGGCTGCCTTTCGGGAGCAGGTGTGCCGGATTCCTCAACCTGCGGCGCGGAGGGTGCCGCATCCGCTTGCCGCAGCGGCGGCTCCGGCTGTTCTGCGGGCGCCGCGCCGGGGACTTCGTCCCGGCGGAAGCGGGCCTTCCACTGGGACAGCTGCTGCCGGGCGGCCTCCTTGCGGGCGTCCATCCGGGCCCGGGCTTCCGCCCGGCGAAGGACGTCCTCCTGGGCCAGCCGGGCCGCTTCCTCAGTCCGCCGGCGCTGCACAAGCTGCAGTCCGTCGGCAGTGGCCAGGCTGGCGGCGTCCTCGCGACGGCAGCCGCAGCGGTGGCACATGGCCTCTCGGTCATGGTTTACGCCGCCACAGGAACAGTACCACAGGCCCTGTCCGCTCCAGAAGGCGTAGAGGTTTTTGGGCAGCGCGGCGCTCAGAGCCAACAGCTCCGGGTCCGCCACAGCTTTGGCGAGAGATGTGAAGGCGGGCAGCGGGGCCCAGACCGCGTCCTCCGGCGCTGTCCAGACCGTTCCATCGGCAAATGCGGCGGACAGCACCCGGACATCCATGCGCGGCGCGCTGCCCTGGGGCAGGACAATGGCCGTGTACACGCCAAAGGTCTGGCCCCGGGTGATGTGCAGATCGGAATACGTAAACAGGGTCTGGCCGCTGCCGCCGTTTCCCTGGGGACACTGCACCGATACGGTGAGGGCGTTCAGAGGCTTTTCGTCAATGCTTTTCCATTTCAGCTGGGCCACCAGACGCGGGATCCGGGTGTCCTCCAGCACAACGCCAGCCGCCAGCACCACCGGAGCAGAAGCGGTGTACATCCGCTCCGGCAGCGCAAAGCGGCGGATATAGCGATTTTCCATGGCAGCCTCCCGTCACAGCTCCGGCAGCTCATCGGGGTTGTCGGCGGACGGGCCGGTTCCGGTGGCAGCGCTGCCCACAGCGGGCACTTCGGCGGCGCCGGAAGCAGGGACGCCCTCCTTGCGGATGGCGTGGAGATCCGCGGTGATCTGGCCGAAGGCGTACAAGGGCCAGGTGCCCACCGCCAGAATCAGAGCGCTGGCTATGATGATGAGACCGGCCATCAGCAGGGACATGGGCGAAATGGACGGCGGAATGAGGCCGAAGAGCTGCAGCAGCAGGATGACAATGCCCAGAGCAATGGCTACCACGCCCAAAACGCCCATAATCAGGTACAGCACGCCGCAGATCTTGGCCAGCAGCTGCAGCTTGCCGCCCACATCGCTGTAAAAATTGGCCGCAAAGCCAGTGAGGCCCCGGCGGTACTTGCTGCCGTCCACCTTCCGAACGTTGGCCTCCGTCTGACGGCCCTCCATGGCCAGATTCACCAGCACCAGTCCCACCGGAAGCAGCAAAGATCGAATCAATCCCTGTGCGGAATCAAAATCCACACGGGTTTCTTCCACAATCAGGGATACCCGATAGACCGCCGCCCAGATTCCGTTGCCTGCCGCCAGAGCGGCTGCAATGGCGCTGCACAGGGGGACGGGCCGGCCTTTTCCCACGGGCCGGTTCCAGGTGGTGCCGACAGCGCCGATGAGCAGCAGCAGTACGCTGAAAAACAGCAGAGCGATCCGCTGGGTCTGCTGAAGGGCCGCACCCATCTCCTCAGCATACATCACGGTCTGCTGCATGGAGAAAAGCGCCAGAGTCTGTGCGATCAGCAGCAAAATTGCGGCGGGCAGCAGGCGCGGTCCATTCTGCGCACGCAGCAGCAGCAACACGGCAGCTGCGAAGATCAGCGCAGGCTGGAGCAGGGTTCCTAGAGAGACGTGGAACGCGCTCATCAGCCGGAACAGATCGATCAGCTGCCAGACCTCACAGACGAGAAGGAGCACAGCGCCCAAAGTTCCCAGCATGCCGGGACGGAGAACGGAGCGGTAGCGTACGCGGGGTGCCTGCTGGGCACGCTGCTCCGGGGAAAGGGGCAGAAACGTCTGCGCGTCGGCCGCTGTGCACAGCAAAACCGTGCCCACAGCGGCCAGTGCCAGCGGCAGCGCAAAGGCCGGCATGGAGCCGACGGTGTCCAGACACAGCAGAGCGCTGACCGCTGCCAAAATCGCGGCCGCCAGGTTCAAAACCGGCAGGGAACATCCTTTGAGCAAGCGGGACACGGGCTTGTTCCAGGACACGCCTATGGCGGAGAGTCCCCACAGGAGCATAGCCGGCAACAGCAGCATGTGGCTGATGACAACGCTGGAGCCCAGTATGGCCAACAGTCCGCCTACGGTATAACCGGCCTGCTTGCCGCGGGCTGTCAGCAGTAAAATCCCGCCTGCCACGGCCAGCAAACAGGGAAGAACAGTGGTGCTGCGGTAGAAGTCCTCCAGCACCTTTCCCAAAATCAACTGCACCACCGGAGCGGCCATAAGCAGGGCGGCTGCCGCTGTAAAAAGAGGCCCCCTGCGGGGTACACCCCGGATCCGTTCTTTCCGTACACGCATTTCCATGAAATTTCCCCCTCAATTTGTTCTTAAAAAGCTTTGATTGGAAAGATTTTCTCGCCTAAACTATACTCGTTTCTTTTTCAAAAAGCAATTCTCTCGCTGCACACTCCATCCCTGGTTGCTTTCCCCTGGATTCTGGATCAAAGCGCAGGGATGAAAAAGTTTGATCATCACGGGATTTCGTGCGTCAAAAAGACAAACAAAGACCGGCCTGCGCTGTTACAATACAACGCAGGCCAGCCTTTTTCTGTGTCTGTTTCATAGTTCCCTTCCTGCCGGAGTGCGCGTTCCGGCTGGTGCCGGAAGGATTGCCTGGGTTCCATTAGGAGTACAGCTTGGGAATGCGGAAGCTCTGCTCCCCGTGGGCCTCGTCGGTGACGGTTCCCGCCGGGAACAAGATGACCGGATTGCCCTCTTCATCGATTTCAAATTCCGTGGTCTCGTCGATGGTGACATAATCGCTCAGGGGTGCGTTGTCTTCAATGGGGTAATACCGGACGTCCGGATTCTTTTCCATGCGGTTGCCCATCTGCATGGTGATGGTTTCGGTCAGATAGTTGACAGAATCATCCCCCAATAGGCTCTCCAGCGTGGGCTCTTCCTGGGACTGGGTGTCTTCCTGGGCCGTGGTTTCCTGTGTGGAAGGCGCGGGATCTTCTTCGGGTGACGGCTGGCTGGCCTGGGCAGCGCCGCAGGCGCTGAGCAGCATCACACACATCCACAGCGCTGCAAGGAATCCAATCTGCCAATGTGTCCGTTTCATCGTTCATACCTCCATTTCAAATCCTGCTTTACGCTTGGGTGGGAGCGGTTCCTGTTTGGTATCTTCAAGATAGCGCGTGCTTGCCGCAAAATGGCCGCATACAGGCATCGTTTTTGCATCATTTGGGCTGTGGAGAAGGCGAGTCATTCCCCTGGCCAAAGAGCGCGTCGGCAAAGCCCAGCAGTTCGACGCAAATACGGCCGTAACTGGCTTCCGTCAGCGCACAGTATACCACGCCGCCGGACTCTTCCACTTCCCACATGGCGGGTCCCCGCTGCTGGGTCTGTACGCCCAATCCCTCCAAAAAGCGTGTGCCCAGCTCTTCAGATGAGAGCAGGTCCTGCTTGACGGAGCGCAGGGAGCAGTCAATCCAAACGGGCAGGCCCGTTTCCTCATCCGCCACCAGCCAGAAATTGTCCCGGCTGTCGTTTTCGCCTTGCAGATACAGCATGCTGACGGACTGACCGCTGTCGGCCTCTACATAAACCGCCCGGCTGCCGCTCTGGAATTCCAGGGTATCGGGGTCGAAGCTCTCCGGCAAAACGCCCCAGTCGGCCAGACAGTCTACCCCCTGGAAAAAGACGGATTCCGCCTGGTCGGCGCCGGGCTGTCCGGGAACCGGAAGGGACTGCGTCGTGGAATACACCTCCAGATCCGGATACCGGATGGCCCGCGCCAGCAGCGCCAGCTTTTCCGGAAGCGGCAGCTCCCGAACGGCCAGGTCATCTTCGGAAAGGGGCTGCGTGTGGATGGTGTCCAGTGTCTTGAGATCCCGCAGGGAAGAAAGCTGCTGCGGCAGCACAATTGATGCCAGGACCATCAGAACGGTCAAACCCGGCAATGCCCATTTTTTCACCGTGGTCAAGAACGCTCCCCTCCTTTCAGGAATACGCTGACCCGGGTGCCTTGTCCCAGGGCGCTTGCAAAGTGCAGCTTGCCGCCGTGAAGCTCGACGATCTTCTGGCATACGGTGAGCCCAAGTCCGGCGCCGCCCTGGGCACGGGAGCGGGATTTATCCGCCATGTAAAAGGGCTCCGTGATCCGGTTCAAGTCCTCCGGCGCGATTCCCCGGCCGTTGTCGGTGACGAGGATGCAGTATCCGCCTTCCGCTTGGGTCCCCTCCAGGAGAATCCGGCCGCCTGCGTCCAGGGCTTTGCGGGCGTTGTCCAGCAGATTGAGGCAGACGGATTCCATGAGGTCCGGTTCGATTTCGGCGGCACCCGGTGCGGCCTGTACCTCCAGGGCAATGCCCGCCTCTTCCAGGGCCGGACGCAGCACATCCGCCACGCGCTCCAGGAAGGGAAGCATCTCCGTCCGGCGCAGGGAGAGATTGCTTTTTTCCAGCACAAAGAGGTCCATCAGCTTGCGGGACAATCCCTCCAGCCGCCGTCCTTCCCGGAAGATGCAGGCAGCGCTCTCCTGTACCAGCTGAGGCTGGGCAGGACGGGAGAGCATCAGCTCCGCGTAGCCAATGATGGACGTCAGCGGTGTTTTGGTCTCATGGGCGAAGGCGTGGAGGAACTCCTCCTGCCGGCGGGCGGTATCCGTCAGCTCGCCTACATGCTGTTCCAGCTGCTGCGCCATCTGGTTGAAATCCTGGGAAAGCTGCCCGATTTCGTCACTTCCCCGGACCTCCACCCGGCGGGACAGTTCGCCCGCGGCCATTTGCCGTGCCGCCTCGGAAAGCCGGCCCAGGGGGCGGGTAATCCAGGCACTCACGGCCGCGGCTGCCAGGGCCGACGCCAGGATCAGTCCCAACAGCAGGTAGAAAAAGGCGTGGTACTGGGCCTGTCTGGCGGCAAGAAGATCCCCGGCTTCCCGCCAGGTGTCCAGGTAGACGATCCCGTCCTCCGTGGTGACCGGGCTTGCTGCGTGCAGGTACATACGATCCCCATCCCGCAGCACTTCCCAGCCCAGCTGGTCCTGTGACAATGCGCCGGTCAGGCGGGACTCGGCAGGCAGGGCGTCTCCGGCCAAGGCGGCGCCGGTCTCACTGCTCAGGCGGAAGGAGTCCTCGCTGTGTCCCAGGGAGGCGGCGGCCTCATCGGCCAGGCGGGCGATGTCTTCCTGGCTGAGACCGTGGGAAAACTGCATCTCCCGCAGCAGCATCCGGCGCAGAATCAGGTGCTCCGTCACCGCAACATCTGCCTGGGCGGTGAGTCCGGCACGAAACTGGCCGTCAATGAGCAAAAAGCCGCTGATGGAACAGGCCAGAGCAGTCATGGCCACCATACAGCAAAACAGCTTCCAGAAAAGACGCAAGCCCCTCACTCCTCCAATCGGTAGCCCACTTTGTAAACCGCTGTCAGCCGGTCCTCCAGTCCCAGTTTTTTCCGCATCCGCTGCACATGCAGGTCCACGGTGCGGCTGTCCCCCAGGTATTCCTCGTTCCATACCCGCTCAAAGATCCGGTCCCGGCAAAGCACCACATTCTTGTTTTGCACAAACAGCACCAGAAGGTCAAATTCCTTGGCCGTCAGGGCCACAGCCTGCCCGCCTTTGCGGACGATCCGGGCGGCGGGGTCGATTTCAATATCCGGTTCCAGCCGCAGCAGCTGCTCCCCTTTCCCGCAGCGGCGCAGTACCGTTTCCACCCGGGCCAGCAGCTCCGAGAGGGCAAAGGGCTTGGGCAGGTAATCCTCCGCGCCCCGGCGCAGGCCGCGGACCCGGTCCTCCACCTCGCCCAGGGCGGTGAGAAAGATCACGGGAACGTCCAGAGCTTTGCAGTAGTCCAGCAGCTCGTATCCGTCTGCTCCGGGGAGCATGATGTCCAGCAGGGCCAGGTCGAAAGGTTCCTGTTCCAGGAGGTCCGCGGCCTGGGTGCCGTCCGGGGCCCAGACGCAGCGGTAGCCCGCATCGGTCAGTACCGTTCGGACCAGATTGGCAATGGCGGCTTCATCTTCTGCAATCAAGATCTTGTTCACGCGCTCATCTCCCTTTATAATATACATAGAGGATCCTTCCATCATTTTTGCATCATGGTCCATGAAAGAGCGTGGCCGCCGGAGACAAAAACGGCGCCCGCCAGGCAGCGAGCGCCGTTTTCCCGGGGAAATCCCGTCAGTAGTTGATCCCTACAATGGCCAGATGACCATTCGAGACACCGAAGACAATGTTGGGACGTCCGCTTGTGGACAGTGCAAAGCCTGCCTGGCTGGGTTCCAGCGTGCTGGTGTCCGCTGTGCTGATCTCAGTGAGCAGGGCTTCCGTGAAGATCCGGTCCGCACCCAGGGCGACAAAGTCCTCCCGGGTCTCCACGGACTGGGGATCGTCCGCAAAACCAAGATAGACGGGGAATGACACGAGGTCTGCCAGACCTTCCAGATCCTGGTCGGCTACGACCTGCTGAATGTCCTGGGCAAACGCCTGTACTGCCGCCTGGTCGACGGAGAAGTTATCCGTATAGGTCTGCTCCTCGGTGTCTTCTTCCGGCGCTTGTGCATCAGGCGCCTCCTCGGGTGTCTCCTCGGGCGCCGTCTCTTCGTCGGCAGGCTGCTGGGTTTCCTGGCTGGAAGAAGAACTTGCGGGGGGCGTTTCATTGCTGGAAGTGTCCTGACCGCAGCCGGTCAGCAGCAGGCACAAGGCTGCCGCCAGCAGAATCAGTTTGCGCAGGTATTTGGGCATGGTGCATGGTCCTTTCCTCATTTGGATAATAGCTGGTCTTTCAATCCGGTTTTATAATAGACGCGGAGGAAACGGAAAAAGTTTGGCCTTTCCCTGAAAAGTTTGCTTGTGTCTGCCGGCAAGACAGATGATGCAGGTTTGATGCAAATTTGCGGGAAGTTTGTGCGAAGCAGTGTATAACGTACAGGAACCATGATACCAAGGAGGGTCGTTTATGGCTGCATATTTGAAAAGAACCGCGTCAGCGGAGATGAGATCCGCACAATATCGGCAGATGGGACGCCGCCGCAGGCGCCGCGTGCTGCTGTTTCCTCTCCTGCTGGGACTGATGTTGTTCCTGGGAGGGTTCATGCTGGGGGCTGCCCGGGCCGTGGTGGAAGAGCAGGAAGAACCGGCGGTGGAGGCACTGACGCGATCTCCGGCGTCTGCGGTGGAAGCCCAGCCGCTGGAGCCGGCTGAGGTACCGGAGGAGGTGCCGGCTGAGATGCCGGAAGCGGCAGTGGAAGAAGATGCCTGGCAGCTGCGTCTGGTCAGTGCCGCGCATCCGCTGCCGGAGGATTTTGAGGTTCCGGAACTGACCAAACTCAAAGGCGGACACGCCATTGACAGCCGGGTCTATCCCGCTTTGCAGCAGATGATGGACGACTGCCGGGCGGCAGGACTGAACCCGGTGATCTGCTCGTCTTACCGGACCCACGACAAACAGGAGGAGCTGTTCCGGAAAAAGGTGAACACCCTGCGCAAACAGGGTTATTCCCAGGAGGAGGCTGAGACGGAGGCCGCCCGTTGGGTTGCCCGCCCGGGGACCAGTGAGCACGAAACGGGCCTGGCTGTGGATATTGTGGACAAGAGCTACCAGCTCCTGGACGAAAAACAGGAGCAGACGCCGGTGCAGCAGTGGCTGATGGCCCACTGCGCCGAATACGGCTTCATCCTGCGCTATTCTGTGGAAAAAAGCGATCTCACCGGAATTGGCTATGAGCCCTGGCATTACCGCTATGTGGGAGTTGAAGCGGCCAAAGCCATTACGGAGCAGGGCCTTTGCCTGGAGGAGTATTGGATGGGACAGACCGAGCCGCTGCAGCAGGAATATAGCGTGCAGGCGGCGCCGGACCCCGTGGAAACGCAGGGTTAAAGCTTCCTTACGAACAGAGCCCGAATGGCATTGAGAACGGCCAGAATCATGACGCCCACATCGGCAAAGATGGCCAGCCACATGTTGGCAATGCCCAGAGCGCCCAGCACCAGGCAGAGTCCCTTCACGCCGATGGCAAAGACAATGTTCTCGTAGACAATGCGCATGCATTTTTTGGACAGCTTGATGGCCTTGGCGATTTTCAGGGGGTCATCGTCCATCAAAACCACATCGGCGGCCTCGATGGCGGCGTCGGACCCCATGGCCCCCATGGCGATGCCGATGTCCGCCCGGCCCAGTACGGGGGCGTCGTTGATCCCGTCGCCCACAAATGCCAGCTTGCCTGTCCCGGGCGCCTTGTGCGCCAGCAGCTGCTCCACTTTTTCCACTTTGTCGGCGGGAAGCAGCTGGCTGTATACCTGGTCCAGCCCCAGTTCGGAGGAGACTTGATTGGCCGCGCTGGCAGAATCGCCGGTGAGCATGACGGTTTTGCGCACCCCGGCGGCCTTCAGTGCCTGGATGGCTTGCCGGGAGTGGGGCTTGATGACATCCGAGATGACGATATGGCCGGCGTAGGCGCCGCCGATGGCCACATGCACAATGGTGCCGGCGCTGCGGCAGGGAATGTACGCAATCCCAAGATCATCCATGAGCCGGTCATTGCCCACGGCTACATCCACGCCGTCCACCGCTGCCAGAACGCCGTTGCCGCTGCGCTCCTGGATGTTTTCCACCCGGCTGCGGTCGATCTCTTTGCCATAGGCCCGTTGCAGACTTTTGCTGATGGGGTGTGAGGAGGCGCTCTCAGCCAGCGCCGCGTATTCCAGCAATCTGGCGCGGTCCAGGCTGCTGTGGTGGATGGCGTTTACCTCAAAGACTCCTTGCGTCAGCGTACCGGTTTTGTCGAAGACCACGATGTTGGTCTGTGCCAGGGTCTCCAAATAGTTGGATCCCTTGATCAGGATTCCCGCCTTGCTGGCTCCGCCGATTCCAGCAAAAAAGCTCAGGGGAATGCTGATGACCAGGGCGCAGGGGCAGGAAATGACCAGGAACGTCAGGGCACGATAGACCCAAGTGCCCCAATCCGCCGGCAGGCCCAGGCCCAGCATCCGCACCAGAGGCGGTACCACAGCCAGCGCAAGGGCCGCGTAGCACACCACCGGAGTATAGACCCGGGCAAATTTGGAGATGAAATGCTCGGATTTGGATTTGCGGGAGGAGGCATTCTCCACCAGATCCAAAATTTTGGAGACGGTGGATTCGCCGAATTCCTTGGTGGTTTGAATCTTCAGGACACCGGTCATGTTGATGCACCCGCTGATGACCGCGTCCCCCACGGTTACCTCCCGGGGCAGACTCTCACCGGTCAGGGCGGCGGTATTGAGCGTGGAGCTGCCGTCGGTCACCGTGCCGTCAATGGGAATCTTTTCGCCGGGCTGGACCACGATGACGGTGCCGACGGCTACGGTGTCAGGGTCTACCTGTTCCAGGGCTCCGTCCTGCTCCACATTGGCATAGTCGGGCCGGATGTCCATGAGGTCGCTGATGTTCCGGCGGCTCTTTCCCACGGCGTAGCTTTGGAACCACTCCCCGACCTGATAGAACAGCATCACGGCAATGGCTTCCGTGTAGTCGCCGCTGCGCTGGAGCAGTGCCAAAGCAAAGGCTCCCACGGTAGCCACTGCCATCAAGAAGCACTCATCAAATACCTGATGATTCCGAATCCCCTTCCAGGCCTTCCGGAGAATATCATAGCCGATGATCCCGTAGTCCGCCAGATACAGCGCCAGCTGCAGGGCCCAGCCCAGGCCGGGGACCAGGGAGTCCCCCGCGTCAAATATGGATTCCGGAATGAGCTGCAGTACCAACAGCAGCAAACTGGACGCTAGAATCCGGCCCATCATCCGCCGCTGGCGTTTTGTCATGCCGCTGCCGGACCGGGATCCCGCAGCCAGCAGGATGCAGGCTGCCCCGGTGAGGATGGCCAGGAGGATCGTTACAATGAATTCTTGCATACTGGATTCCCTTCTGTTTCCTGTGCAATGATACAGCTGCTGACGCAAGGGGCTGCTGCAAGCAGGCCCTGTGGCAGCTGTCCGGGCTTACAGGTAAATCTCACACTCGTCTTCTACCTTTTTGCAATTCTGCCGGACCTGCTCCATCACGGCCTTGGGGTCTTGCCCCTCTTCAAATTCCACCGTCATTTTCAGCGTCATGAAACTGACCGTGGCAGCTTTGACGCCTGCCGTCTTTTGCGCGGCCGCCTCCATTTTGTTGGCGCAGTTGGCACAGTCTACATCGATTTTGTAAGTCTTTTTCATGATTTCCAGCACCTCCTAGGCGTGCAATTATTTTTGAACAAATGAACACTTGCTCATGTGTTATAGCTATCATACACAAAAACGATGCCCGCGTCAATGGGGTTGTGAAATATTTTATGGGCAGAGCAGCAGCGGTTTGACGCAAACGCAGAGGCTGCCTGAGCTTTGCCGCATTGCAGAATGTGTTTTCCGTACGGATGTATCCGTCTGAGATTCAATTGACAGAGGCTTTCCTGCCGTGGTACACTTTTCAGAATAACGCCGCGGGCGTTTGTGTGTGAGGAGGAAAGCTGCATGATATCTGAAATCCTGATTGCTCTGGCCGATTTCCTTTGGGGGACGCCTATGACCGTCGTCCTGGTGGGAACCGGCCTGTATTTGAGCATTCGCTTCCGGTTCTACTACAATTTCCGGAAGATCGCGTTCAACTGGAAAAATACCTATGGCCGGATGTTCCGCAAGAGCGAGGGAGCCGGTACCATTTCCGGCTTTGCGGCGGCGTGTACCGCCATGGCCAATACCATCGGTGTGGGAAACATCGGCGGTGTTGCCACCGCGGTGGTGTCCGGCGGGCCCGGTGCCCTGTTCTGGATGTGGATCTCCAGCCTGCTGGGCATGTCCACCAAAGCCTGTGAAATTATTTTGGGACAGAGATACCGGGTCAAATACAGCGAGTCCATGGATGAGTATATGTGCGACCGGTCTTTTGTCATGAAGAATGCCCTGGGATGGAAGCGGGGCGCGGTGGTGCTGTCGGTGGCCTGCTTCGTCCTGGGCCCCTGGACCTGCTGCGTGCAGACGGAATCCGTTACCGGAGCCCTGGAACAGAGCTTCGGCATTGATCCCATGATTTCCGCCGTGGTGCTGGGCGTGACCTGCTTTGTCACCATCGCCGGCGGACTCAAGCGGATCTCCGCCATTATGGAGCGGGTGGTTCCCTTTATGGCGGTGTGCTACATTCTGGGGGGACTGGGAATCCTGATTACCAACTGGTCCATCGTACCGGATGCCTTTGCCCTGATTTTCAAAAGCGCCTTTACGCCCATGGCGGGGGTAGGCGGCTTTGCCGGAGCCACGGCCCGGGATGCCATCCGCTATGGCATTGCCCGGGGTCTTTATTCCAACGATGCCGGAACGGGCTATGGCATTATCGCCCATGCGTCTGCCAAGACGGATCATCCCGTCCGGCAGTCCTCCTGGGGCTGGGGCGAGGTGTTCACCACCCTGATTGTGTGCACGGTAACGGGCTTGTCCATCATCATGACCAATGTGTACATCGATTTCCCTCAGGTGGACAGCGCGGCGCTGACCACGGTGGCCTTTGAGGTGGCCTACGGTCCCATCGGCGGAGCATTTTTAGCGGCCGCCATCACGGTTTTTGCCTGGACCACCATCATCGGCATGTATTATAGCTGCGCAAAATCCGTCAATTATGCCTTCGGCGATACGCTGGCCAACCGCCGGGCCACCGGGGTCTACATGGTCTACTATATGATCCCCTGCGTCTTTTTCTACAACATCCAGGCCGATGCCCTCTGGGCCATGACGGACCTGCTCTCCGCTGCCTATGTGGCCATCACCCTGCT
>ENA-UOJM01002263-UOJM01002263.1-human-gut-metagenome-genome-assembly--contig:-P116-NODE-2263-length-14078-cov-4.586109_pt1 | contig 14078 bp, 11 predicted proteins | sample MGYA00242349_ERZ723896 | MGnify/ENA metagenome assembly ERZ723896 | reverse complement strand
GCGCTCTTATCGCGCCTTCATTTCTCATACTCGATTATAAATCACCGCCACCTCGCAGGCATCGTTTGGTGACAAACTACCCGGTCGTTCGACACCTTTTGAAGGGGGCGAGGGCACGGTTGGCGATGCCTGCGAAGTGCGCCAACACCATGCCGTAGTTCGCGATAGGCACGCCTGCCCGTTCACACGCTTGGATGCGCGAGAGCATCACTCGCCTGCTGAACATGCATGCTCCACAATGGATCACCAAATCGTAGCTTGAAAGATCGTTCGGAAAGTCCTTGCCCTGAACATGGTCAATCGTGATGCCTTCGCCCAGGTTCTTGCGCAACAAACGCGGGATCTTCACCGTGCCGATGTCCTCCGAGATCGGATGGTGCGTGCACGCTTCAGCAATAAGAATGCGCGCGTCTTCACCCAACTGCGCAAGCACCTGAAGCGCCGCGGCTTGCGCATGGATGTCCCCCTTTGCGCGCGCCATTATCACGGAAAAGCCCGTGAGCGGAACCTCCTCGGGGACGATCTCGGCCACCTGATGGAACACCTGCGAATCGGTGATGACAAGCGCGGGCGGCTCTTTGAGCGAAGCGAGCGCGGCAGCCAGCTCGGTATCGCGCACCAAATACGGCAGCGCTCCCCCATCGAGCAAATCGCGGGCTGTTTGCACTTGAGGCAAGACCAGGTCACGCGCAAGCGGCGGATCCTCAAGCAGGCTTTCAGGGGCGGCATCGATGATCGCTTGGAGCAGTTCGCCCATGCCCGTGCGCTCACTTGCCGAAACGCGCACCGCTTGATCGAAATCGCTCGCAGCCCTATCGTTCGCAGCCCCCTCGCCTGCAAGGTCGATCTTGTTCGCCACGACCACTGCAGGGATCGCTTCTCGCTCAAGATCCGCCAGTAGATCGCGCTCCACCTCTCCCCACCTACCCTGCTCATACACGAGCAAGGCCAGATCGCAGCCCTTCATCGCTTTGCGCGTAGTCTCAGCGCGCAACTGCCCCACCACTTCGGCATCGTCGTCAATACCCGCAGTATCCACGAAGAGCACGGGGCCGAGCGGCAGAAGCTCCATCGCTCGCTCGACCGGATCGGTCGTGGTACCTGGCACTTCGCTCACGATGCTCACCGGCTGGCGCACGAGCGCATTCACCACACTGCTCTTGCCCGCATTGCGCCTGCCGAACAGCCCGATCGTGATGCGCATCCCCTTCGGCGTGGCCGAAAGCGCGTCACGCTGTTCAAGATCGAGCGAAGGGGTCGAAACGTTGTGTTCAGAGACCATGGATTCTTTCCTTAGAGTTCACAGAAACATCGCACGGCGTGCGTGTTTGCTGGTATCCTTTACGCATTCGTATTATATTCCTCGATTATGAAAACCCAGTTACGCACGATCGGAACGAAAGAACCCATGACCACTACTATTCCGCCCTATGATCCTGCCTCTCCCCGCGCGGAGGAATTCATCAACCACGAAGAGATCCTTGCGACCCTTGAAGCTGCTCGCGCTGATGCCGCCGATCTTGCGCTCGTCGATCGCATCCTCGAGAAAGCCGCTGAAGGGAACGGGCTCACCCACCGCGAAGCGAGCGTTCTTCTGGCCTGCGAAGACAAAGAGCGCATCGAGCGCATCTTCGCGCTGGCCCGTGCGATCAAGGACGACCATTATGGCAATCGCATCGTGCTCTTCGCGCCGCTCTATCTGTCGAATTACTGTATGAACGGCTGCGTGTATTGCCCTTACCATCTGCAGAACAAGACGATCCCGCGCAAGAAGCTCACCCAAGAAGAGATCGCCGCCGAAGTGATCGCGCTGCAAGACCAGGGCCACAAGCGCCTCGCGATCGAGCTGGGCGAAGACCCGATCAACAACCCGATCGAGTACGTGCTCAAGAGCCTTCAGACCATCTACTCGATCAAGCACAAGAACGGCGCGATCCGTCGCGCGAACGTGAACATCGCAGCTACCACGGTCGAGAACTACCGCAAGCTCAAGGAAGCCGAGATCGGCACCTATATCCTGTTCCAGGAGACCTATCACAAAAAGCGCTATGAAGAACTCCACCCCACCGGCCCAAAGAGCAACTACGCCTACCACACCGAAGCGCACGACCGCGCGATGGAAGCGGGCATCGACGATGTGGGCCTGGGCGTTCTCTTCGGCCTGGAGGGCTATGCCTACGAATTCGCTGGGCTGCTCATGCATGCCGAACATCTCGAAGCGGTGTTCGGCGTAGGTCCGCACACGATCAGCGTGCCGCGCGTGCGCCCGGCGGACGATATCGATCCCGACACTTTCGACAACGGCGTGCCCGACGATGTGTTCGCGAAGATCGTCGCATGTATCCGCATCGCCGTTCCCTACACCGGTCTCATCATCTCGACGCGCGAGCCACAAGCCATGCGCGAACAGCTTCTTGAGCTGGGCGTATCGCAGATATCGGGCGGATCGCGCACGAGCGTGGGTGGATACGTGAGCGAGGAGGACGAAGAGGCGAGCACCGCGCAGTTCAACGTCTACGACAACCGCAGCTTGGACGAAGTGGTCAGCTGGCTCATGGAGCTCGGCTACATTCCTAGCTTCTGCACGGCGTGCTATCGCGCAGGACGCCAGGGTGATCGCTTCATGGAGCTTTGCAAGAACGAACAGATCGCAGGCTTCTGCCACCCGAATGCCCTCATGACGCTCGAAGAATACCTGCTCGACTACGCCTCGCCCGAAGCTCGAGCGCTTGGCGAAGCGCTCATCGATGCCGAGATGGAAAACGAGGACTTCAAGCGCGCGCCTGTCTATGCCGTGCTCGAGAAGAACCTTGCAGCCATCAAAGAAGGCAAGCGCGACCTGCGGTTCTAGTGTGCGTGCACATGCAGGAGCTCTTCGGCGCGCTCTGAGCCTGGTTCGCCGAAGTATTCCGCATAGATCGTCTCGATGACGGGATTCTCATGCGAGAAACGCACGGGCGCGTCGGTATCGAGCGTATGCAGCACCGCGCCGCGCGCAAAGCCCAGTTCGCGGTCGCTGCCATCGATCGGCTGACCGCCACCGCCAGCGCATCCCGAAGGACAGGCCATCACTTCGATGAAGTCGTAATCGACCGTGCCCGCATCGAGCGCCGCGATAAGCTGGTCAGTGTTCGCTAACCCATGCACGACCGCACAGCGGATCGGCGTTCCTGCCAAGTCGAACACCGCTTCCTTCCAGGGGCCTTCGGCGGCAGGAGCGAACTCGAAGCCGGTGGGTTCAGGGTTCGAGCCGGTCATGATCGCGGCTGCAGTGCGGAGCGCCGCGGACATCACGCCACCGGGCGTGCCGACGATCACACCTGCACCCGTGCCCTTATCGAGCGGATCATCGAGCGGCGCATCTTCGAGCGCTTCAACGTCGATCTCGCTCTGGGCGATCATGCGTGCGAATTCGCGGGTAGTGAGCGAGGCGTCCATATCAGGCACGCCAGGATTCGAGGACATGCCCGGCAACGCGACCTCGACCTTCTTCGCAGTGCACGGCATGAGCGCGACCGAGAAGATCTTCTCTGGCGCAAGGCCGTTCTTCTCCGCGAACCAGGTCTTCACCACGGCACCGAACATCTGCATCGGACTCTTCGCCGACGAAAGGTGCTTTGCGATGGATTCAGGGTAGCGCGTGCGCGCGAAATTCACCCAACCAGGGCAGCATGAGGTGAACAGCGGCAAGCGATCGATCTCGCCCGCTTTCACGATGTTCAAGAGTTCGGTACCCTCTTCCATGATGGTGAGGTCGGCGGCGAACACCGTGTCGAACACATAGTCCACACCCATCTCCTTGAGCGCAGCGCACATGCGCTCCACGCCCAGTTCACCGTCTTGCTTGCCGAACGAAGAGGCCCACGCCGTGCGCGTTGCAGGCGCGATCTGCACCACCGTGGTTACCTCGGGGTCGGCGATCGCCGCACGCAGGCGGGCGATATCGTCGCGCTCGGAAAGTGCGCCGACCGGGCAGTGGGTGATGCACTGGCCGCATGCCACGCAGCCGGCTTCGCGCATCGTGCGATTATCGGCCACCCCAATGCTCGAGCGCGAGCCCGTGCCGATGAATTCCCACACGCCGATACCCTGCAGCTTCTTGCAGGCAGCCACACAGCGGCCACATTGAATGCAGCGGCTCGCGTTGCGCTGGATGATCGCGTGCGGATCCCACTCGGCACGCTTGCCGCGCGGAAGTTCTTGAGGATAGATGGCAGGCGCGGCATCAGGGCCAGCCAAGCCATAGGATTTCAGCAGATACTGCAAACGGCACGTGCCATAACGCACGCAATTACGGCAATCAAGATCGTGGCGCGAGCGAATGAGCTCGAGGTTCGTCTTGCGCGCTGCTTCCGCGCGGTCGGAGCGCGTATGAACCACCATGCCTTCTGTGGCTGGCGTGTTGCACGCAGCGCTCAGGCGCTCATCGCCTTCGACCTCCACGCAGCACACGCGGCAGGCGCCGATATCGCACAGCCCCTTGAAGTAGCACAGCGTCGGAATGCTGATGTTCGCCGCCTTGGCAGCATCGAGGATGGTGGTACCGTCTTCAACGGTTACGGAAGTGTCGTCTATCGTGAGCGTTACCATACCAGTGCTTCCTTTCCGCAAACTTTGCCAAAGCCGTGATGGTCGCATCGCAGGCAACGGCTCGTTTCCTGCTCGACCTCGTCTTGCGTCATGCCGTTCTTCGCAATGTCGAAGTCTTTGATCGCCTCGGCGAACCGGCGGTTCGTCTGTTCGACACGCCCGGTTGCCGGCCGCGTGGTGAGCGGGGCGGGAATCGTGACTTCGTCGTGCACGTTATGGTGAAAGCCGAGCGCTTCGTCGATGTTGGCAGCAGCAACCTTGCCTGCTGCGATCGCGCGGATGACCGTTGCCGGTCCGGTAACCGCATCGCCACCTGCGAACAGGCCTTCACGATCGGCAAGGGCGCCCTGATCGTTCGCCAGAATGCGTCCGCGTTCCGTGGCGATCACATGCGCGAACGCATCGGTGTTGATCTTCTGACCGATGGCCACGATGATCACATCGCAGGGAATCTCCACTTCGGCAACGTTCGCTGCCTGAGGCTTCGGACGGCCATCTGCCCCCACTGCGCCGATGTACTGCGGTTGCACCACGAGCGCGCGCACCGCGCCAGTCGCATTCGCTTCGATGCGGATCGGCGCCATGAGCTCGGAGATCTGGCAGCCTTCGGCCATCGCTTCTTCGATCTCTTCAGGAAGCGCAGTCATGTCCGCGATGCGTCGGCGATAGACGCATTCAACGCTTGCCGCACCCAGACGACGCGCCGTACGCGTGCAGTCCATCGCAACATTGCCGCCACCAACGACGACCACGCGCTTGTCCGTAAGATCGGGGGCGAGGCCATCGCCTGCGGCACGCAAGAACCGTACCGCCGAAAGCACGTTTTCGGCGTCCTCGCCCGGGCAACCGAGCTTGTTCTCGTCGTGCGCGCCCACCGAAAGATAGATCGCATCGAAATCGTTCGCGAGGTCCTCATAGGTGAGGTCGGTGCCGATCGTGGTATTGGTGAATGCCTTTACGCCTGTTGAAAGGATGAAATCGATGTCTTGATCGAGCTTTTCCTGCGGCAGGCGATAGTCGGGGATGCCGTAACGCACCATGCCGCCAAGCTTGGAGCGCTGATCGTAAACGGAAACGTCGTGGCCCATCAGCTGCAGGTAATACGCTGCCGAAAGACCCGCTGGGCCGCCGCCGATCACGGCGATCTTCTTGCCCGTGGGTGCGAGGTTTTGCTGAGGCTGGTAGGGCGCGGCGTGGTCGGCCGCGTAGCGCTTGATGCCGCAGATGTTCACCGCATCGTCCACGAGACTCCGGCGGCAGGTGAATTCGCAGGGATGTTCGCACACATACCCACAGACCGTAGGCAGCGGATTATCGTTGCGGATCACGCGCAGGGCATCTTCGTACTGACCCGCGTTCACCAGCGCGATGTAACCGGGGATGTCGATATGCGCAGGACAGGTGCCCTGGCAGGGAACATAGGCGTTGCGCTCGGCGGAGCAGAGGTCAGCTTCAGCATGCGAGCGATAATCCTCTTCGAAGGAGCGCAGGCTTTTGAGTACCATACGGGCTGCTTCGTGGCCGATCGCGCAATCGGCGCTGTCCAGGATTCCCTGCGCCGTGGTGGCAATGAGCTCGACCGTTTCGGTGGTGCCCACACCATCGAGCACCTCTTGCTGAAGTTGGACCAGTTGCACAAGGCCGATGCGACACGGCGTGCATTTGCCGCACGATTCCGAAAGGAACAGGCGGGTGAGCGATTGCGTGAATTCGACCGGACATTGGTCCGCTGGCATCGCGGCGATGCGCCGCGCCGCCTCTTGCGATAGTTGCTTGAAGCCCGCTTCAGCAGCGGATGCTTCTTCGATGATAAGTCGAGCCATTAAGCCTCCTCGAACTCGTGACTTGAGCCTTATCGGTAACGCCGCAATTTGGTGCGGCCCCTCTCATGCATAAGTGCACAAAGTTTAACGTGTTTTTGGAGCGTGCGTTTGCTCGAGTCTGTTCGAGATGAGGAAAAGCGGTCTGAATGGTTGGTCTTGATGCGTTGAACGACGATTGCGCTGCGATCTAACAGCGATCTAACAGCGATCAAACGACGAGCGAATCGCCGCGCGATGATTCGACCGAATACCCCTGTGCGGAAAGAATGGCTTCGAGCTCATCGTGCTGTTCGACTGCCTCAAGCCCGGTAGCGAGCTTGTTGTTGTAGAGCGCGTAGTCGCCGCGATAGGATGCGGGCGTAAGATTCGGCATGATCACGTTCGCTCCCGCTTCAAGGCCAGCCATACGCCCTTTTGGGTCGATCGTGGCGAGCGCGGTCGTTGCGGGAAGAAGCGCACGTGGATGAGCCAGCCGTAAGCACGCGAGCAAGAAGAGGGTCTCTTCCATCGTGGCGGGCGGTTTGCTGGCGAACGGCGTGCTGCTATGCGGAATGAAGGGACCGATGCCGATCATGTGCGGATCGAGCTCGTGCAAGAACGCGAAGTTCGCCGCCATCGATTCGGTCGTTTGCCCTGGTGCGCCTACCAGAAATCCACTCCCCACCTGAAACCCGATCTCGCGCAGGGTGAACAGGCAGGCCTTGCGCTCCTCGAGGCTCATGGATGCAGGATGAAGCTTGCCATAGTGGCGAGGATCGGCTGTTTCATGGCGCAAGAGATACCGGTCTGCCCCCGCGTCGAAGAGCTGCTGGTAGACCTCGCGCGGCAATTCGCCCGCCGAGACCGTGATCGCGCAATCGGGAAAGCGCGCGCGCAGTGCGCCGACGATATCTACGAGCGAAACCTTCGGGTCTTCCCCGCCCTGCAGAACGAACGTGCGATAGCCCAGGTCGTAGCCCTGTTCGCAACAAGCAAGGATCTCTTCGGGACTCAGGCGATAGCGGCGCAGATGCGCATTGGATGCTCGGATCCCACAGTAATAGCAATCGTTCTTGCAATAGTTGGAATACTCGATGAGGCCCCGCAGAAATACCTGGCGGCCATAGTGCTCGTCGCGCACCGCACGTGCACGCTCGAACAGATGAGCTCGCAGCGCCGGATCGTGCTGCGCGGCGAAGAGTGCGACCCATTCTTCGCGCTGGAGCGTCTGCTCTGCCTCGAGTTTTTCGATCAAACGCATCGCGTCGTGTGCGCGCGCTTCAGGTATGACTCGTTCGTTCGTCATCAGGCATCCGATTATACCCTGCCGTGCTTGTTCTTGATGGTGAATCATGGTATGTTGAATTCAGATTGACGCGCAAGCATCATGAAGGGGCTCACCACCTTCGGTGGGGTTTCTTCGTGGTGCTTTTTTATTGGACGCAAAGGAGGCATGCATGATCATCGTCAATGGCGAAGAGTTCGAGATAGCCAGCGGTTGGAGCGTTGCGAAGCTCGTCGAAGAACGCGGCCTGGACCGCAGCCGCGTCGCGGTCGAACTGAACGGCGAGATCGTTCCGCGCGGCACCTTCGATGACACCTTGCTTCACGATGGCGACAAGGTCGAGATCGTTCACTTCGTGGGAGGCGGCTAATGAGGACGCCTGCCGCACACGCTTCGCCAGCTCTTTCACGGGAGGCTTACTTCACCGCCCTTGCGAAACGCCATGGAGCCGAAAACCAGCAGAAGCTCGCGCGCGCACGAGTAGGCATCGCCGGGCTTGGCGGATTGGGCTCTGCTGCTGCGTGCCATCTGGCGCGTCTTGGCGTGGGTACGCTCGTGCTCGTCGACTTCGATGTGGTGGACGTGTCGAACCTGCACCGCCAGCAGTACACCTGCGCGCAAGTTGGCATGAAGAAGACCGAGGCGCTCGCAGAGACGCTGCGTGCGATCAATCCTTTCGTTGAGCTGGAGCTGCACTCAGTGAAGGTCACCGCTGAAAACGCGTCCACACTCTTCGCGGGTTGCCCGATCGTGTGCGAAGCGTTCGACGAACCCGACCAAAAGGCTCTGCTCGTCGAGACCTTGCTTGTCACCCGCCCCGATACCACGATCGTGAGCGGCTCAGGCATGGCTGGGATGAGGTCTGCGAACACGATTCGCACGCGCAAAGCGCTCGAGCGTCTCTATCTTTGCGGCGATGGCTGCACCGATGTCGCAGCAGAAGGGAGCCTTGCGAGCCCTCGTGTTGGTGTTTGTGCAGGCCACCAGGCGAACATGGTCCTACGGCTGATACTTGGCGAGACCGAACCCTGAGTTCGGTACGCCCTCAACGATAAACGAACTGCGCTTTTTCGCGCTTATACGAAAGGAAGACTATGAGCATTGAAGATCCCCTGGTTCTCGGTGGGAAATCCTTCGACTCCCGCTTCATCTTGGGTTCGGGCAAGTATTCGCTCGATCTGGTAGAAGCGGCGGTCGAACATGCGGGCGCGCAGATCATCACGCTCGCGCTGCGCCGCGCCAACTCGGAGACTGACTCCATCCTCGCGCATATTCCCAAAAGCGTTACGCTCTTGCCGAACACTTCAGGCGCGCGCACTGCAGAGGAGGCCGTGCGCATAGCGCGCCTGGCGCGGGAACTTGGCTGCGGCGACTTCGTGAAGATCGAGATCATGCGTGATTCGAAGTATCTTCTGCCCGACAACTACGAAACCATCAAGGCCACCGAAGTGCTCGCGAACGAAGGGTTCGTCGTGCTTCCCTACATGTATCCCGATCTGAATGTCGCGCGCGATCTGGTGAGCGCCGGTGCCGCAGCGGTCATGCCACTCGGTGCGCCCATCGGATCGAACAAGGGGCTCGCCACGAAGGACTTCATCCAGATCCTGATCGACGAGATCGACCTGCCCATCATCGTGGATGCGGGCATCGGGCGTCCTTCGCAAGCTGCGGAAGCCATGGAGATGGGGGCGGCTGCTGTTATGGCGAATACCGCGATCGCAACCGCCGGCGATGTAGCCTCTATGGCGCACGCGTTCAAGCTCGCCATCGAAGCTGGTCGTGAAGCGTATCTTGCTGGGCTCGGACGTGTGATCGACAAAGGTGCGGTGGCGTCCTCGCCTCTTACCGGCTTCTTGTCGGACTAGGCAAGCAGCACGCCCATGGGGCACTTGTAATTACCCGCTTATCAGCACCAGTGGAGAGGGCAGCATGCGCAAAGAAGAAACAACTGGAGGTTGTGAATGAGTAAGAAAATCGCAGAACATCAGCCGATGGAAGGGATAACGGTGTTCGAGGTCGAGAACAAGATCGACCACCTCACCTATCTGCCCGACATGGAGCAGATCGACCCTTCCGTTCGCCTTCAGGTTGAAGAGGCGTTCACCGCATACGACCCCGCAAGCTTCACCGAAGCCGATGTGCGCGCCGCGCTGGAAGCCGATACGCTCACGCCGCACGACTTCGGTGCGCTCCTCTCCCCCGCAGCCGAACCGTTCCTCGAGGAAATGGCACAACGAGCGCGCAGTGAGAAACGCCGTTTCTTCGGCGATAACGTCTACCTGTTCACCCCCATCTATTTGGCGAACTACTGCGAGAACTACTGCATCTATTGCGGTTTCAACTGTCACAACAAGATCCGTCGCGCACAGCTCGACACCGAACAGATCGAGGCAGAGATGGCAGCCATCGCCCAAACAGGACTTGAAGAAGTGCTCATCCTCACCGGCGAAAGCCGCACCAAGAGCACCGTGGAATACATCGGTGAAGCCTGCAAGATCGCCTCGCGGTATTTCAAGAATGTGGGCCTTGAGGTCTATCCTATGAACTCCGATGAATACGCCTACCTGCAGGGATGCGGCGCCGACTACGTGACCGTATTCCAGGAGACCTACGACGCAGGCCGCTACGAAGAGCTCCACCTTGCTGGGCACAAGCGCGTGTTCCCCTATCGCATGGAAGCGCAGGAGCGCGCGCTCATGGGTGGCATGCGCGGCGTTGCGTTCGCTGCGCTGCTCGGGCTGGCCGATTTCTGTAAGGATGCCTTCGCCACCGGCATGCACGCCTACCTGCTGCAGAAGAAATATCCGCATGCAGAGATCTCCTTCTCGTGCCCGCGCTTGCGCCCCATCACGAACAACAGCGAGATCAACCCCCACGATGTGCATGAACGCCAGCTTTTGCAGGTCATGTGCGCCTATCGCATCTTCATGCCGTTCGCTGGCATGACCATCTCGACGCGTGAATGCGAACGCTTCCGCAACAACGTGGTCGACATCGCGGCGACGAAGATATCGGCGGGGGTCTCGACGGGTATCGGTGGACACAAAGGTGAAGAGCAGGGCGACGACCAATTCGAGATCGCCGATGGTCGCAGCGTGGAAGAGGTCGTTGCTGCGCTCACTGCGCGCGGTTTACAGCCGGTCATGAACGATTACATTTATGTATAGGAACACCATGTCATTTCAAATCATTGCTATAACCAACCGCGCGCTTTGCGCTCAGCCACTTGAGGTGAGGGTCGCTGCCCTGTGCGATGCGGGGGTCGATCGCGTGATCGTGCGGGAGAAAGATCTTACCGAGCGCGAATTCGGTGCACTGCTCGACCGCATCGAGGCGTTGCTCCTGCCCGATCAGCGCCATCGCATCACGGTGAACACCTTCGTCGATCTCGCTGCGGCAAAGGGCTTTCCCTCGATCCAGATGAGCTACGACGAGTTCGAGCGCCACCCCGATTTCGCGCGCGAGTTTCAGGAGGTGGGCGTATCGGTGCATGGGGTCAATGAGGCCGAGCACACCGAACGACAGGGAGCTGATTTCTGCATCGCTGGCCACATCTTCACCACCCAATGCAAGCCTGGCGTGGAGCCACGCGGTCTTGATTTCCTCAGGCGCATCACTTCGAACGCGGCCATTCCCGTCTATGCAATCGGCGGTATTAACGCGCACAATATCGCTTCGGTGCGCGATGCTGGTGCGGATGGCGCATGCTTGATGAGCACGCTCATGACCTGCGACAACGTTGCAGAAACGATCGACGAGCTCAGAGCAGCCCTTTCTTAGCAGAAGATCTTACGCACATTGCGCGTGATAGCATCGAGCGCATCTTCCCCACACAACGTGACGATTTCCCGATAGGCTTCTTCGAGCATCGATGCATAGCGCGCTTCAACCGCTTCGGTAGCCTGCTTGCACGTTTGCGAGCCCTCTGCGCATGCGTCGATGGAGGTCTCTTCGGGCAAATCGGTCTCGATGAGCAAGCGATCTAGCGGAATGGCTTTCGCATACTCTCGTCCGCGCTTCGTGCTCAGCATGAACGCGTTGACCGAGAAGAAGCAACCCAGATCGCGCGCGCGTTTCAGCTGAGCGCTCGAGTCCGAAAACCAATGGAAGATGATCGTATTGTCTTCCAGCAGCTCGTATTCCTCGAGCATATCTATGACCACATCGGCGCCTCGCACGGCGTGGAACGAGAAGACGCGTTCGCCCTTGGCTTCGCCAACTCCTTCAGTTCTTTCAGCTTCTTCAGCTCCTTCGGTCCCTTCGACGGCTGAAGGCGCGGGGCTCTTCTTTGCGGCAGCGAAGATCATGCGCAGCACTTCGATCTGCGCCTGCTTGGTCTGATCGTCGGTCGCAAAAACGCTCTTGGCAAGCCCATTCTTGCCGAAGTCAAGCCCGACCTCACCGATGTAACGCGCGTTGGCAACGAGGCCAGGAAGGAGCGCCTTGTCCTCATCGGAGATCTTGCCCTGCGCGACCCACCAAGGGTGAGCGCCCACGCCCACTTTTATCTTCGGGAATGAGACAAGTGTCTGCTGTGCGAAACGATAGTCGGCAGGACTCACCGTCGTAGAGAAAGCGCCCGCGAAACACTCGGTGAACCATGAGGCGAACGGGGTGACATCGGGCGCGAAGCTCATATGCGCATGTGCGTCGAAAAACTCATTGCTTTCTGCCATGTCTCTCCTTTATCTGCACCAAAAGATGACAAACTACCCGGTCGTTCGACACCTTCCAAGGTCGCGGAGGACTTCGCCGGCGATCATCTGGCCGAAGATCGGCGGTACGAACGATGCCGTGCCCAAGTCCTTGCGCTCAGCGCGCTCCCAATCGCGACCCATATTGGTGTCGACTGGCTGTTCGCACGAGTAGATGACCTTCAGCTGCTTGATGCCACGCTTGCGCCCCTCTTTGCGCATGATGCGACAGAGCGGGCAGTTCACCGTGTCATACAGATCGGCGATCTTGAAGCATTCGGGATGGATCTTGTTCGCCCCACCCATGCTACTGATCAGCTTGAACGAGTAGTTCGGCGCAAGTTCAGCCAATTTGAGCTTCGCCGAGATCGTGTCGATCGCATCGACCACATAGTCCACATCGCGCGCATACTCATCAAGGAAGCTCTTCATCTCCTCCTGGCGCAAAAAGCCGAATACCTTCTTGACCTGCGCTTCGGGGTTGATATCCTTGATCATCGCCTCCATCACATCCACCTTGCGCTTGCCGAGCGTGGAATAGAACGCGATGGACTGGCGATTGATATTGCTCTCCTCCACCACATCGCGGTCGAGGATCGTCAGCTTGCCCACACCCCCGCGCGCAAGCGCCTCGATACAATTCGATCCCACTCCACCGATGCCGAGCACGAGCACGTGCGCATTCACGATCGCGCGCAAGGCATCTTCGCCCCACAGGGTCTTGAGCTTCTCATAGCGAACAGGTAATTCCTTGTAGTGCGCTTGCGACGTTTCAGGTTGCACGGATGAGCCTTTCATTCGATCTTCCTCTCATTATAGCGAGCGTGCACGCACCTATGCCGAAGGTCAAGTTGCAAGCGGAAAACTAGAACTTAACAGGTTTCTGTCAAAACCCACGCGCTTCCCAGCTGCGCATTCGCTCATGTTAGGTTAAAGACGCGCCGAAAACACAGCAATTCGGCTCATGCTGTGGTCTTGGCGTTCGAACGTATCCGCTGCAACAAGGAGGCTTCATCATGCGCCCCATTCATCACACTAAAGATACCGTCATGATCTTGGACGATATTTCTGAGCTCACTACACCGGCTGAAGGCCCGGTCGTCTCACTCTACCTGCCCACCGAATACAAACGTCTGCGCACCAATAAAGAGCGCATCGAAATGAAAGATCTCATGAAGGAGGCCAAGCATGAGATCGATGCGAACTACGCCATCCAGCCGAACAACAAGATCCTCGTTCACCTTGAAGATGTGATCAACGCTCCCGATGAAGAGATCTGGCTGAACGCGGAGGCTAGTGTAGCGCTCTTCGCCGACAAGGATCATGTCTATATCGCGAACCTCTATCACAAGGTCGATCCGCAGGTGTTCGTCGGCGATAACTGGGAGCTTTCCCCGCTCAAGGGTGATGAATTCCAGCAGTCCAAGTACTACATCTTGGCTGTTTCTGCCGATCGCTTCGGGCTTATCAAGGGGCTCGGCAACTGCCTTAACCGCATCGATGTTGAAGATGAGGGCGTTGCGAAGCAGTTCGGCGAACTCATGCACGATTTCAGCGATGCGCCCGCGCTCGATCACCACATGCTCATGAAGCACCTCAATCCGTATCACGATTATCGCTCGCGCAACGAAGTGTCCAAGATCGAGGCCGAGAAGTTCTACCGCTACATCAACAAAGTGGTCCAGGATACCTTGCTTCCCGACAATC
>ENA-UOJM01002249-UOJM01002249.1-human-gut-metagenome-genome-assembly--contig:-P116-NODE-2249-length-14182-cov-5.025483_pt1 | contig 14182 bp, 10 predicted proteins | sample MGYA00242349_ERZ723896 | MGnify/ENA metagenome assembly ERZ723896 | reverse complement strand
GGTGGTGAGCTTATTGATATCTTCATCATTGACGAAGAGATAGGTGTAGACAGCAGCTATCGAATATGTATTCCGTCTTCTGACAATAAGATACAGGTGATGCAGACACTCGGAATACATCTGTTCCATGTCCGGAACTTTCTGAAAATGATACTGTCTTCCGTAGCGGGTCTGGCTCACCAGAGTCTGTAGTTCTTCAATCCCCGCAGCCTCAACCATTTCCTTGATCTGAGCGGTTGATAATTTATAGTGGATCGGAATGATCAGAAGATAAATATCCGCGGGCTTCATATTATAATATTTCTTTGCACGTAAGATCCACTGCATATTGAGCAGATCGATCTGCGAACCACAATCCCTTTCGTAGAGTTCCAGATCCTCTTTTTTTAACATTTTTTTACGGGCTTTCCACAAAGTAGTGAAAAAGTAAAGTTCCAGTGCAAGGTCATAATCATACAGGGTGACTTTCTGTGCATCCTGCAATTTTTTCAGCGGATCATAGTATTCTGTCCCTTTGAGATTGTCCACCAGTTCATCTGTCGTTCTGGAAGTGATGAGCCGGTCGATGGAAAGCTGGGAATAACGGTCAAAGAACTCCTTTTTATAATGAAGATCAAAAGGTCTCTTATAATGATTGATGACGATCCTCAGACAATAATCAATCAGGTCGATCTCATAGGATTTGAGCCGCAGTTCCATGAACTTCCGCTGCTTTTGTCCGCAGAAACGGTAGAGCTTGGTATAATCCCGGTAAAGTGACTGAGTCAGCAGCTTTTCGATATTTCCACGGTGAAGCTGCGTCGGCTCAAGGGATTCAAGGGTTTCTGCATAAGCAGTATTCTTTTTCAGATATTCCACTGCCTCCGGTATGGTATGCAGGGATGCAAGCTCCTGAAACTGTCCGGGGCTGAGAAGTCTGGATTCCATGGCACGCGTCTTTGTTACGATCCCGCTGTATTCAAGCAGATGTCCCATAGGCTACACCTCTGTGATCTTTCGGAGAATCTTCTGTGCATACAGAGTATGATTCTCTTCATATTCTTTTTGCAGTGCGTTGATCTGTGCCAGACTTTCATCGCTTTGAGATGAAAGGATCTGAGAAGTCTTTTTTTGCAGATCATCCTGTATCGCCTGAATCTGCTTTTTGGTCTCTGCCTCAAGCTCCAGGTCGAATTGCCTGCGTTTCTCGTCATATTTCTCATCGAGAATGGACTTTTCAGCTTCTGCATGCTGCACAATGCTGACGGCAGCAGATTCTATTTCCGTCAATTTGTTTAGAATAGAGTCCATAATAAGCCTCCTTTTTGTGAGAAAATTATAATATCTACTATAATACACCTTTTCACAAAAAAATCAACCCGTCAGCTTTGACCGGAAAGTGGTTGCGTGTTATGATGTATAGAGAATCTCTGAGGAGGAATCATACATGAGACTTAGAAATATCCCGCATGCAGAGGGCGTGATCCAGATGCACCGTACAGTGATTAAAAGACCGGAAGATCAGCGAGGATGCTGGCATCAGGTGTTTGGAGACCGGCATCCTATCTATATAGAAATCGGAATGGGTAAGGGGCAGTTTATTCTGAATATGGCAAAGGCTCATCCCGATGTGAACTTTATCGGAATCGAGCGTTATTCCAGTGTGCTTTTGAGAGCGTTGGAAAAGTTTGATACAGAGGAATATGAAGCTCTGACCAATATCCGGTTTGTCTGCATGGACGCAAGAAATGTGGAAGAGGTGTTCGCACCGGAGGAAGTGGATAAGATTTTCCTGAATTTTTCAGATCCGTGGCCGAAAGCACGCCATGCAAAGAGAAGACTGACTTCAACGGAATTTTTAGAACGGTATGAAAAGATCCTGGCGCAGGGCGGAAGGGTTGAGTTTAAGACGGATAATACCGAGTTGTTTAACTTTTCACTGGAGCAGGTGAAAGAGGCCGGCTGGTATCTGGAGAAATACACGTATGACCTGCATCACCAGGAAGAGATGAATGCAGGAAATATCATGACAGAATATGAAGAAAAGTTTTCCCTGAAAGGAAATCCGATCAATAAACTGATCGCGAGAAGGAAAGACTGAAAAAAGAAAGCATACATTATTATAAGAAGAATGATTAAAAAGAATGGATGTGTGCAGAGTGAAAAGATGTGGATTCAGGAGAAGATGCTGCTGTACGTTTTATTGTCACAGGAGACTGAACCGATGCCTGCATACGATCTGCTGTTCACTGGAGGAAGTATGCAGGATCCTGAATGAGCGGTGCGGCGGAAAATAGTAAAATACATTGTAAAAAGAAAAGAGGCTTGACTTCCTGTAGTGCGTTATGATACAATGTCATGGCGAATGGAAGTAGGCCTTTTTTTTATGCCTAAAATCAGATGGTTCGCAACCATCAGTAACACGTAGGTGAATATATTAAAAGCGAGGTGGAAGTTGTGCGCACAAGAATTACTCTGGAGTGTACGGAATGCAAGAACCGTAACTACAACATGACGAAGGATAAGAAGACTCATCCGGATCGTATGGAAACCAAGAAGTACTGTAGATTCTGCAAATCACACACACTGCACAAAGAGACAAAATAGTCGTTGTCGAAAGGATGTGGACATATGAGTGAGAATACGAAGACTCAGAAAAAGAGCTGGTTTAAAGGGCTTCAGGCGGAGTTCAAGAAGGTTATCTGGCCAGACAAGAACACTCTTACAAAGCAGACGACGGCAGTTGTTGCTGTTTCCGTAATTTTGGGAGCGTTGATCGCAGTAATCGACGCAGCACTGAAATACGGAATTGACTTTTTAGTAAAATAGTTGACCGCAGCAGAAAGGTGATTTTATGTCAGAGGCAAAATGGTATGTCGTTCATACCTATTCAGGGTATGAGAACAAAGTAAAAGCGAACATTGATAAGACGATTGAGAATCGTCACCTGGAAGATCAGATTCTGGAAGTCAGAGTTCCTCTCGAGGAAGTCACAGAACTCCGCAACGGAGTTGAAAAGGCAGTGCAGAGAAAGATGTTTCCGGGATATGTGATGATCCATATGATCATGAACGATGACACCTGGTATGTCGTAAGAAATACAAGAGGTGTTACCGGTTTTGTCGGACCTGGATCCAAGCCGGTTCCGCTTGATGAGAGCGAGATGGAGAATCTTGGAATCAACAAAGAAGATGTGATCATGGATCTGGCAGTCGGAGATGTTGTTACCGTTCTCAGCGGAGCATGGGAAGGGACTGTCGGAGCTGTTCAGACAATCAATGAACAGAAGAAGAGTCTGACAATCAATGTCGAACTGTTTGGCCGAGAGACTCCGGTTGAACTTGGATTTTCAGAAGTGAAGAAAATGGATTAAAATTGCGTGGGAGGGATGGAAGTCCCGCCAATACCACAAGGAGGTAATTTAAAATGGCAAAAAAAGTAGAAGGATATATCAAATTACAGATTCCTGCTGGAAAGGCAACTCCGGCACCACCGGTTGGTCCTGCACTTGGACAGCACGGTGTAAATATCGTTGAATTTACAAAGCAGTTTAATGCTAGAACAGCAGATCAGGGAGATCTTATCATTCCTGTAGTGATCACTGTTTATAATGACAGAAGCTTCAGCTTCATCACAAAGACACCACCGGCAGCAGTTCTTATTAAGAAGGCCTGCAAGATCCAGTCCGGTTCAGGTGTACCGAACAAGACAAAAGTAGCTACAATCACAAAAGCTCAGGTTAAAGAAATCGCTGAACTGAAGATGCCAGACCTGAACGCAGCATCTCTTGAGACTGCTGAGAGCATGATCGCAGGAACATGCCGTTCCATGGGTGTAGTTGTAGAGGAGTAGAATACAGGAGAAGATGCCTGCGGGCATTGAATCAGATGTAACTACCTTATTGCAGGATTCTTCCAGCCGACCTTTTCCGGTGTCCTCGGGGGAGAGAGTGCTGAAGAATCGATTGTTTAGTAAATTCATGTAAAGTGGGAGGGGCAAGTTCCCGCCAATACCACAAGGAGGTTATTATAAAATGAAACGAGGAAAAAAATATATCGAAGCTGCGAAACTGATCGAAAGAGGAAATCTCTATGATCCTGCAGAAGCAGTAGCATTAGTTAAAAAATCAGCAACAGCAAAATTTGATGAGACAATCGAAGCTCATATCAGAACAGGTTGTGACGGACGTCACGCAGATCAGCAGATCCGTGGTGCTGTAGTTCTTCCGCACGGAACAGGAAAGAAAGTTCGTATCCTTGTATTCGCAAAGGATGCAAAGGCAGAAGAAGCAAAAGCAGCAGGAGCTGATTTTGTAGGCGGAGACGAGCTTATCCCGAAGATCCAGAATGAAGGATGGCTTGACTTTGATGTTGTAGTTGCTACACCGGACATGATGGGTGTTGTTGGACGTCTCGGACGTGTACTCGGACCTAAGGGTCTTATGCCAAACCCGAAGGCTGGTACAGTAACAATGGACGTTACAAAAGCAATCAACGATATCAAGGCTGGTAAGATTGAGTACAGATTGGACAAGACAAATATTATCCACGTTCCGGTTGGAAAAGCATCCTTTACAGAGGAGCAGTTAGCGGACAACTTCCAGACGCTTATCGATGCAATCAACAAAGTAAGACCTGCAGCCGTTAAAGGTCAGTACCTGAAGAGTGTAACTCTTACATCTACAATGGGACCTGGCGTAAAGGTTAATCCAATGAAGCTTGCATAATAAAATAACGGTCTTCAAAGACAGTTTATAAGAAAGAGGCTGTATGCCGGAGATTCTCCGACGTACAGTCTCTTTTTTGCTCCCGGATAAAGATAGTTTCCTTATCCGGTAAATGGAAGAATGAATATTCCACTGAATCCTTGTCTCCTGCTATATTGTACGGAAGGACAATATAGCGGAACATCATGAAAAACAAAAAGAAAACAACAAAAAATAACAGAAAACAAGAAAAAATGCTTGACAGCCAGGGAACCATGTGTTAATATACACTAGCAACTGCCGAAGACAGTAGGTGCTGAAAAGCGTAAGTAGTGAACGCCTACCGAGGAAGAATGAATTTTTACATCTGTATGAATTTATGTGCTTTCGTGTCTTTGGATACGAAAGCTTTTTAAGTTTCAGCAGAATTTCTGCTGAGAACTTTGGCAGTACACGAATAAAATAAGGAGGTGTACCCAAAAGTGGAAAAAGTTGAATTAAAGCAGCCGATCGTAGATCAGATCGCAGAAGAAATCAAAGACGCCCAGTCAGTAGTTCTTGTTGACCACCGTGGACTTACAGTTGCTCAGGATACAGAGCTTCGTAAGCAGCTCAGAGAAGCAGGTGTAGTTTATAAAGTATACAAGAATACAATGATGAAGAGAGCTTTCGAGGGAACTGATTTTGCAGCCCTTGATGGATGTTTGGAAGGACCTAGTGCTATCGCAATCTCAAAAGATGACGCTACAGCACCGGCAAGAATCCTTTACAAATTTGCTCAGGATGCTCCGGCACTTGAACTTAAAGGCGGTGTAGTTGAAGGAACAGCATATGATGTTGCAGGAATCTCTGAACTTGCTAAGATCCCTTCAAGAGACGAACTCCTTTCCAAGTTGCTTGGAAGCCTGCAGTCACCTATTACAAACTTTGCTCGTGTTATCAATCAGATCGCAGAGCAGGGTGGAGAAGCCGCTCCTGCAGAGGAAGCAGCAGCCGAGGAGACAGCAGAGACACCTGCAGAGTAATCTGCATGGAAAGCTGCACTGGAGACAGGCAGCAGGATGAGCGGAAGCTCACTAAGATCAAAAAGATTAAATTAAGAAAATATGGAGGATATTTAAAATGGCTAAATTGACAACAGCTGAAATGATCGAAGCGATCAAAGAGTTATCAGTATTAGAGTTAAACGAGCTTGTAAAAGCATGTGAAGAAGAATTCGGCGTATCTGCAGCAGCAGGCGTTGTAGTTGCAGCAGCAGCAGACGGAGCTGGAGCAGCAGAGAAAGATGAGTTCGACGTAGAGCTTACATCTGCAGGAGCTTCTAAGGTTAAAGTTATCAAGGTTGTTCGTGAAGTAACAGGTCTTGGACTGAAAGAAGCAAAAGAGCTTGTTGACGGAGCACCGAAGGTAATCAAGGAAGCTGTTTCTAAGGCAGAGGCTGAGGAACTTAAGGCTAAACTTGAGGAGCAGGGAGCAGAAGTTACTCTGAAATAATTATTTCGGGAACTGAATGCAGTGGACCGCAGAAGATAAAATGCTTCTGCGGTCTTTTAGATTAAAAACCATACTTTTCATCATTTGAAAAAGATCGGCATGATATCATATCTGTCGAAAAAAGTCAAGAAAAAGTGTAAAAAAGTATGAATATCTTGTTGACAATGAAAAGAGCTGTGTGATATAGTAGAAAATGCGCTATTGTGGAAAGGTATGCCATATAGTACAGGTTTTTACTGTCGCATGGCTCTTTCTGCTTATAAAATACTGGAACTCGACAAAGGCAGATAATTGCCTGCAAAATCAATATATGTATGAGGAGTGAAACGTCAATGGAGAAAAACAGAATTCGTCCCATCAAAACCGGAAAAAGCTTCCGCATGAGCTATTCCAGGCAGGAAGAAGTATTGGAGATGCCCAACCTCATTGAAGTTCAGAAGGATTCCTACAAGTGGTTTCTGGATGAAGGCCTCAAAGAGGTATTCGACGATATTTCCCCGATCGCTGACTACAGTGGTCATCTGAGTCTGGAGTTTGTGGATTTTACACTCTGCGAAGATGATGTAAAGTACACGATCGATGAGTGTAAGGAGAGAGATGCAACTTATGCGGCACCTCTGAAGGTCAGAGTAAGGCTTTATAATAAGGAAAATGATGAGATCAACGAGCATGAGATCTTTATGGGAGATCTTCCGCTGATGACAAAGACAGGTACATTTGTTATCAATGGTGCAGAGCGAGTTATCGTCAGCCAGCTCGTGCGTTCCCCTGGTATCTACTATGGAATCGCACATGATAAGTTTGGTAAAAAGCTTTATTCCGCAACCGTGATTCCGAACCGTGGTGCATGGCTTGAGTATGAGACAGACTCCAATGACGTGTTCTATGTACGTGTTGACCGTACGAGAAAAGTGCCGATCACAGTTCTGATCCGTGCACTTGGAATCGGTACCAATGCAGAGATCATCGATTTATTCGGTGAAGAGCCAAAGATCCTTGCCAGTTTCACAAAGGATACTTCCGAGAGTTATCAGGAAGGTCTGTTAGAGCTGTATAAGAAGATCCGTCCGGGTGAGCCGCTTGCAGTGGACAGTGCAGAGAGCCTGATCACGAGTATGTTCTTTGATCCGAGACGTTATGATCTCGCAAAGGTCGGACGTTATAAATTCAATAAAAAACTGAACCTGAAGAACCGTGTAACAGGTCAGGTACTCGCTGAAGATGTGGTCAGTGCCGTGACAGGTGAAGTAGTTGCGGAAAAAGGCACAAAGATCACCCGTGAGCTTGCCGGTATGATTCAGAACAGTGCAGCTCCGTATATCTGGGTAGAGGGAGAAGACGAATCCAGAAATATTAAAGTATTATCAAATCTGATGGTAGATCTTCAGTCTGTTGTCGATATTGATCCGGCAGAGGTTGGAGTGACAGAGCAGGTTTATTACCCGGTACTTGCAGGTATCATCGAAGAGTCCGCAGGAGATGTGGATGAGATGAAAAGGATGATCAAGAGAGATCTCCATGACCTGATCCCGAAGCACATTACAAAAGAAGATATTCTTGCATCCATCAATTACAATATGCATCTTGAGTATGGCATGGGTAATGATGATGATATCGACCATCTGGGTAACAGACGTATCCGTGCGGTAGGAGAGCTTCTTCAGAACCAGTACAGAATCGGTCTTTCCAGAATGGAGAGAGTTGTCCGCGAAAGAATGACAACGCAGGATCAGGATGGTATTTCACCACAGTCCCTGATCAATATCAAGCCGGTAACTGCAGCGGTGAAAGAGTTCTTTGGATCTTCCCAGTTGTCCCAGTTCATGGATCAGAACAACCCGCTTGGTGAGCTGACTCATAAGAGACGTCTGTCAGCACTTGGTCCTGGAGGACTTTCCAGAGACCGTGCCGGATTCGAGGTTCGTGACGTTCACTACTCCCATTATGGAAGAATGTGTCCGATCGAGACTCCTGAGGGTCCTAACATCGGTCTGATCAACTCTCTTGCATGTTACGCAAGAATCAATGAATATGGATTTATTGAGGCTCCATACCGTAAGGTTGACAAGTCTGACCCGATGAATCCGGTCGTTACAGATGAAGTTGTATACATGACTGCTGATGAAGAGGATAATTACCATGTAGCACAGGCAAATACTCCTCTTGATGAAGAAGGCCATTTCATTAATAAGAACGTATCCGGTCGTTACCGTGAGGAGACACAGGATTACGAAAGAAATAAATTTGATTATATGGACGTATCACCTAAGCAGGTGTTCTCCGTGGCTACTGCACTGATTCCGTTCCTTCAGAATGACGATGCGAACCGTGCATTGATGGGATCCAACATGCAGCGTCAGGCAGTACCGCTTCTTACGACAGAAGCTCCGGTAGTCGGAACAGGTATGGAAGTAAAATCTGCGGTTGACTCGGGTGTTGCTGAAGTTGCAGAGCAGGCCGGTGTAGTTGAAAGTTCTACATCTACAAGCATCACGATCCGCCATGATGACGGAACAAAGAAGACATACAAACTGACAAAATTCCAGAGAAGTAACCAGAGTAACTGCTACAACCAGAGACCGATCGTCGATAAAGGCGAGCGTGTGGAAGCAGGACAGGTTATCGCTGACGGACCGTCAACATCCGGCGGAGAGATGGCTCTTGGTAAGAACCCGTTGATCGGATTCATGACCTGGGAAGGTTATAACTACGAGGATGCCGTTCTTTTAAGTGAAAGACTGGTTCAGGAAGATGTTTATACATCCGTTCATATTGAAGAGTATGAAGCAGAAGCAAGAGATACAAAGCTCGGACCTGAAGAGATCACGAGAGATATTCCGGGTGTCGGTGATGATGCACTGAAAGATCTGGATGAAAGAGGAATTATCCGTATCGGTGCAGAGGTACGTGCCGGAGATATCCTTGTCGGAAAGGTAACTCCAAAGGGAGAGACAGAGCTGACTGCCGAGGAGAGACTGCTTCGTGCAATCTTCGGTGAAAAAGCACGTGAGGTAAGAGATACATCTCTGAAAGTACCTCATGGAGAATATGGTATTGTAGTGGATGCCAAAGTATTTACCAGAGAGAATGGTGATGAGCTGTCTCCGGGAGTAAATCAGGCAGTCCGTATCTATATTGCACAGAAGAGAAAGATTTCTGTTGGTGATAAGATGGCCGGACGTCATGGTAACAAGGGTGTCGTTTCCCGTGTACTTCCTGTAGAAGATATGCCGTTCCTTCCGAACGGACGCCCGCTGGACATCGTGCTGAACCCGCTGGGTGTGCCTTCACGTATGAACATCGGACAGGTGCTGGAGATCCACTTAAGTCTTGCAGCAAAAGCACTGGGATTCAATGTATCAACTCCTGTATTCGCAGGTGCGAACGAGAATGACATCATGGATACACTGGATCTGGCAAATGATTATGTAAACCTTGAATGGGAAGAGTTTGAAAAGAAGCATGGTGAGGAGCTTCGTCCGGAAGTACTGCAGTTCCTTTCAGAGAATAGAGCCCACAGAGAGCTGTGGAAAGGTGTGCCGCTTTCAAGAGACGGAAAGGTTCGTCTGCGTGACGGACGTACCGGAGAGTACTTCGACAGTCCGGTAACGATCGGACATATGCATTACCTGAAGCTGCATCACCTGGTAGATGATAAGATCCATGCACGTTCTACAGGTCCTTACTCTCTTGTAACGCAGCAGCCGCTGGGAGGAAAAGCCCAGTTCGGTGGACAGCGTTTCGGAGAGATGGAGGTATGGGCATTGGAGGCTTATGGTGCATCTTATACACTGCAGGAGATCCTGACAGTGAAGTCGGACGACGTTGTAGGACGTGTGAAGACTTACGAGGCGATCATCAAAGGAGAAAATATTCCTGAACCGGGTGTTCCTGAATCCTTCAAGGTTCTCCTGAAAGAACTTCAGTCTCTTGCACTGGATGTCCGCGTATTACGTGATGACAATACAGAGGTCAAGATCATGGAGAGTGTTGATTATGGCGAGACAGATCTGCGTCATATCATCGAGGGCGACAGAAGATACCGTGATGAAAATGAATCGTTCAGAGATCATGGATTTACGGAGCAGGAATTTGTTGGTGAGGAACTTGAGAACGTAGAGCCGGAAGAGGAAGACCCGGACGACAGCGATCTTGAGAACTTAAGTTTTGATGATGACTACCTGGGTGAGGAATAATAAGGAGGAGCCGTTTTTATGCCAAATAACAATGAACAACAATACGAACCGTTAACATTTGATGCGATAAAGATCGGCCTGGCTTCACCTGAAAAGATCATGGAATGGTCAAAAGGTGAGGTTACGAAGCCGGAGACAATCAACTACAGAACACTGAAACCGGAAAAAGACGGACTTTTCTGTGAGAGAATCTTCGGACCAAGTAAAGACTGGGAGTGCCACTGTGGAAAGTACAAAAAGATCCGTTATAAAGGAGTCGTGTGCGACCGCTGTGGTGTTGAGGTAACAAAGGCAAGTGTCCGCCGTGAGCGTATGGGTCATATCGCTCTGGCGGCACCGGTATCGCATATCTGGTATTTCAAGGGCATCCCGAGCCGTATGGGTCTGATCCTTGATATCTCTCCGAGAACTCTGGAGAGAGTCCTGTATTTCGCTTCTTATATCGTACTTGACAAAGGCGAGACAAATCTTGCCTACAAGCAGGTGCTTTCTGAAGCAGAATACCAGGAAGCAAAAGAAAAATATGGAAGAAATGCATTCCGTGTAGGAATGGGTGCAGAATCCATTAAGGAACTTCTTGAGTCCATCGACCTTGAGAAGGAATATGCAGAACTTCAGGCAGGACTGGAGAATGCGACAGGACAGAAACGTGCGAGAATCGTAAAGCGTCTGGAAGTTGTAGAAGCATTCCGCGAGTCCGGCAACAGACCGGAGTGGATGATCCTTACAGCAATCCCGGTTATCCCACCGGATCTGCGTCCTATGGTACAGCTTGATGGTGGACGTTTTGCAACATCTGACCTGAATGATCTGTACAGAAGGATCATCAACAGAAATAACCGTCTGAAGAGACTCCTTGAGCTGGGAGCACCGGACATTATCGTAAGAAACGAGAAGCGTATGCTTCAGGAAGCTGTTGACGCACTGATCGACAACGGCCGTCGTGGACGCCCGGTAACAGGACCTGGTAACAGAGCATTGAAGTCTCTGTCTGATATGCTGAAAGGTAAGTCCGGACGTTTCCGTCAGAACCTGCTTGGTAAGCGTGTTGACTATTCAGGACGTTCTGTTATCGTCGTTGGACCGGAACTGAAGATCTATCAGTGTGGTCTGCCGAAAGAGATGGCAATCGAGCTGTTCAAACCATTTGTTATGAAAGAACTTGTAGCAAACGGAACAGCACATAATATTAAAAATGCAAAGAAGATGGTTGAGAGACTTCAGCCGGAGGTATGGGATGTGCTTGAAGATGTGATCAAGGAGCATCCGGTTATGCTGAACCGTGCCCCCACACTGCACAGACTTGGTATCCAGGCATTTGAGCCGATCCTTGTAGAAGGTAAGGCGATCAAGCTTCATCCGCTGGTATGTACGGCTTACAATGCCGACTTCGATGGAGACCAGATGGCTGTCCATGTACCACTGTCACAGGAAGCACAGGCAGAGTGCCGTTTCCTGCTCCTTTCACCGAACAACCTGCTGAAGCCGTCTGATGGTGGTCCGGTAGCTGTTCCTTCACAGGATATGGTACTTGGTATTTACTATCTGACTCAGTTAAGACCGGGATCAAAGGGCGAGGGCATGTTCTTCAAGAGCGTGAACGAGGCAATTCTTGCTTATGAGAATGGATATATCACACTGCACTCACAGATCAAGGTGCGTGTGGCAAAGACTCTTCCAAATGGAGAAGAGATGACCGGGATTATTGATGCAACACTGGGACGTCTTCTCTTTAATGAGATCATTCCTCAGGATCTTGGTTTCGTAGACCGTGAGGTTGAGGGAAATGAACTGAAGATGGAGATCGACTTCCATGTTGGTAAGAAGCAGCTCAAGCAGATCCTTGAGAAAGTAATCAATACACATGGGGCTACAGCAACTGCAGAAGTACTGGATGATGTAAAAGCCATCGGATATAAGTTCTCTACAAGAGCGGCAATGACTGTATCGATTTCCGATATGACTGTACCACCGCAGAAGCCTGAGATGATCGCAAAAGCTCAGGAAACTGTAGACCGTATTACAAAGAACTACAAGCGTGGTCTTATCACAGAGGAAGAGCGTTATAAAGAAGTTGTTGAGACATGGAAAGCAACCGATGATATGCTGACAGAGGCACTGCTGACAGGTCTTGATAAGTATAATAATATCTTCATGATGGCAGACTCAGGAGCCCGTGGATCTGATAAGCAGATCAAGCAGCTTGCCGGTATGCGTGGACTGATGGCTGATACAACCGGTCGTACGATCGAGCTGCCTATCAAGTCAAACTTCCGTGAAGGTCTTGACGTACTGGAGTATTTCATGTCTGCCCACGGAGCCAGAAAGGGAATGGCAGATACTGCTCTTCGTACAGCCGATTCAGGATACCTGACAAGACGTCTTGTAGACGTATCACAGGAACTGATCATTCACGATACAGACTGCGTAAAACCGGGTCAGCCGATTCCGGGAATGTATGTATCTGCATTCATGGATGGAAATGAAGAGATCGAAAGTCTTCAGGAACGTATTACAGGACGTTTCTCTGCAGAAGACATTAAAGATAAAGATGGTAATGTCATTGTAAAGGCAAACCATATGATTACTCCACGCCGTGCTGAGCGTGTGATGAAGAAGGGCGTTGACGAGAACGGAAATGCACTTGAGCAGGTTAAGATCCGTACAATCCTTACCTGTAAGTGTAAGAGTGGTGTATGCTCCAGATGTTATGGTGCGAACATGGCAACAGGAGAAGCCGTACAGGTTGGTGAGGCAGTCGGAATTATGGCAGCACAGTCCATCGGAGAGCCAGGTACACAGCTTACCATGCGTACATTCCATAACGGTGGAGTTGCCGGAGACGATATCACTCAGGGTCTTCCTCGTGTCGAGGAGCTTTTTGAGGCAAGAAAGCCGAAGGGACTTGCAATCATCACAGAGTTTGCCGGACGTGCAACGATCAGTGATACAAAGAAAAAGCGTGAAGTTATTGTTACAAATGAAGAGACAGGCGAATCAAAAGCTTACCTTATCCCTTATGGATCTCGTATTAAGATCCAGGACGGAGCAATGCTCGGTGCCGGAGATGAGCTTACAGAAGGTAGTGTAAATCCACATGACATCCTGAAGATCAAAGGCCTTCGTGCAGCACAGGACTACATGCTTCAGGAAGTACAGCGTGTATACCGTCTGCAGGGTGTTGAGATCAATGATAAGCATATCGAGGTCATCGTTCGTCAGATGCTGAAGAAGATCCGAATCGAGGAGAAGGGTGATACAGAGTTCCTGCCGGGAACAATGGTAGACGTCCTTGAATTCGAGGAAGTCAACGAGCAGCTTGTTGCAGAAGGAAAAGAGCCGGCTACCGGTGAGCAGATCATGCTTGGTATCACCAAGGCATCTCTTGCTACAGAATCCTTCCTTTCAGCCGCTTCTTTCCAGGAGACAACAAAGGTTCTGACAGAGGCAGCAATCAAGGGTAAAGTTGACCACCTTGTAGGTCTGAAGGAGAACGTTATCATCGGTAAGCATATTCCTGCCGGAACAGGTATGAAGAAGTACCGTGATGTAAAATTAAATACAGATCTTCAGATGGAAGATGAACTGGATCTTGATGATGAGATCAGCCTGGAAGATTTAGATGCAGATCTGGATCTGAACGAAGAGATTGATCTTGAAAATACAGAAGAGACAGCCGGAGAAAGTGATGCCGCAGAGGAAGTATCAGAAAAAGCAGATACGACTGAAGAATAAGCATTACAGGAAACTCTCTGAATAAAAATTATAAGGAACCTGTTGTTCCCCTGCTTTCGGGCAGAGGAGCAGC
>ENA-UOJM01002246-UOJM01002246.1-human-gut-metagenome-genome-assembly--contig:-P116-NODE-2246-length-14198-cov-4.038606_pt1 | contig 14198 bp, 10 predicted proteins | sample MGYA00242349_ERZ723896 | MGnify/ENA metagenome assembly ERZ723896 | reverse complement strand
AGGAGCGCACGGGCATCGTGCCCCCGGCCGACGTGGACGTGATCCTGATCGCCCCCAAGGGATCGGGCACCTCGCTGCGGCGGATGTTCCTCGAAGGACGCGGTCTCAATTCGAGTTTCGCCGTCTTCCAGGATGCGACGGGACGCGCCTTCGAGCGCGTGGTGGCCCTCGGCATCGGCGTCGGTTCGGGTTATCTCTTCGAGACCGACTTCAAACGCGAGGTCTACTCCGACCTGACGGGCGAGCGCGGCACGCTCATGGGCGCCATCCAGGGCATCTTCGCCGCCCAGTACGAGACGCTGCGCGCACACGGCCACACCCCCTCGGAGGCCTTCAACGAGACGGTCGAGGAGCTCACGCAGTCGCTCATGCCGCTCGTGGCCGAAAACGGCATGGACTGGATGTACGCCAACTGCTCGACCACGGCGCAGCGCGGCGCGCTCGACTGGTGGAAACGCTTCCGAGACGCTGCGAAACCCGTCTTCGAACAGCTCTACGAAGAGGTGGCCACCGGTCGCGAGGCACAGCGGTCGATCGACCTGAACAGCAAGCCCGACTACCGCCAGAAGCTCGAAGAGGAGTTGCGCGAACTGCGTGAAAGCGAAATGTGGCAGGCCGGCGCCGTCGTGCGCAAGCTGCGCCCCGAAAACAACTAAAACCTACTGTTATGTGCGGCTTTGTCGGAGTGTTCGAAATCGGACGAAACGGTGAGAACCTGCGTGCGCAGGTGCTGCGGATGTCGGGAAAAATCCGGCATCGGGGGCCCGATTGGTCGGGCATCTACTGCGGCCCGCGCGCCGTGCTCTCTCACGAACGCCTCTCGATCGTCGACCCGCAGTCGGGCGGGCAACCCCTTTACAGCCCCGACGGCAGGCTGGTGCTGGCCGTCAACGGCGAGATCTACAACCACCGCGAACTGCGGCGCGAGCTGGCCGGCGAGTACGACTTCCGCACCGGTTCGGACTGCGAGGTGATCCTCCCGCTCTACCGCAAATACGGCGCGGGGCTGCTCGACCGGCTCAACGGCATCTTCGCCTTCGCGCTCTACGACATCGAGCGCGACGAGTACCTCATCGCCCGCGACCCCGTCGGCGTCATTCCGCTCTACATCGGCTGGGATGCCGACGAACGGTGCTACGTCGCATCGGAGTTGAAGGCGCTCGAAGGGGTGTGCAACGTCATCCGCCCCTTCGAGCCGGGGCACTATCGGTGGAGCCGCGAGGGGAAGACGACGCGCTGGTACACGCGCGACTGGATCGACTACGAAGCCGTCGAGCAGGGCGACGCCGACCCTGCCGCGCTGCGCTCGGCGCTCGAAGCGGCCGTCCGACGGCAGCTGATGTCCGACGTTCCCTACGGCGTGCTGCTGTCGGGCGGACTCGATTCGTCGATCATCTCGGCCGTAGCCAAACGCTTCGCCGACCGCCGCATCGAGACCGAAGGACGCGACGGTGCGTGGTGGCCCTGCCTCCACTCGTTCGCCGTCGGCCTGAAAGGCGCTCCCGACCTCCGTGCCGCACGCAAGGTCGCCGACCACATCGGTACGGTGCACCACGAAATCCACTACACCGTCCAGGAGGGGCTCGACGCCCTGCGCGACGTGATCTACCACATCGAAACCTACGACGTGACGACCGTACGCGCCTCGACGCCGATGTACCTGCTGGCGCGTGTCATCAAGTCGATGGGCGTCAAGATGGTGCTGTCGGGCGAGGGTGCCGACGAGATTTTCGGCGGCTACCTCTATTTCCACAAGGCCCCCGACGCCCGCGCTTTCCACGAAGAGACGGTGCGCAAGATCGGCCGCCTGCATCAGTACGACTGCCTGCGCGCCAACAAGTCGCTCGCGGCGTGGGGGATCGAAGGCCGCGTGCCGTTCCTCGACACGGAGTTCCTGGACACGGCCATGCGCATCGCCCCCGAAGCCAAACGCCCCCGCAACGGACGCATCGAAAAGTGGATTCTGCGCAAGGCGTTCGAAGACCTCCTGCCGCCGGAGATTGTCTGGCGGCAGAAGGAGCAGTTCTCCGACGGCGTGGGCTACGGCTGGATCGACTCGCTCAAAGCATTCACGGAGGCCGCGGTCTCCGACCGCGAAATGGCGCAGGCGGCCGACCGCTTTCCGGTCAACCCGCCGCTCAACAAGGAGGAGTACTACTACCGCACGATCTTCGAGGAGTGTTTCCCCTCGCAGACGGCCGCGCAGTGCGTGCCGTCGGTGCCTTCGGTGGCGTGCAGCACGGCCGAGGCGCTGGCGTGGGACGAATCGTTCCGCAATCTCGACGATCCGTCGGGACGCGCCGTGCAGGGTGTCCACCGCACCGCCCGGGACGAATGACGACGGGACGGACGGAAAACTCCGAGTATTTACGACTGCTCCGGCAGTAAAACAACGAAACAGATGAAAGTATTGAAATTCGGCGGATCGTCGGTAGGTTCCGCACAAGGTCTGCGACAGGTGCGCAGGATCGTCGCCGCCAACGACGGCCAGATCGTCGTGGTCGTTTCGGCGCTGGGCGGCATCACCGACCGTCTGCTGGCCACGGCGGCCGCAGCCGCGGCCGGAAAGCCCGACTACACCGACTCGCTGGCCGAAATCGTGGCCCGCCACCGCACGACGATCGACGAAACGGTGGCGTCCGAGCGGCGCGGCGCGATCCGCCGGCGGACGGACGAACTGCTCGACGAACTGGCCAATATCCTGCGCGGCGTCTACCTGATCCGCGACCTCTCTCCCCGCACGGGCGACGCGATCGTCAGCTACGGCGAACGCCTCTCGTCGGGAATCGTGGCCGCCGTGCTCGAAGGCTCGCGGCTCTACGACGCGAGGGAGTTCATCCGCACGAAGACCGACTTCGGAAAGCACATCGCCGAACCGGATCTGACCGAAAAGCTCATCAGGGAACGTCTGGCCGACCGCCCCCGCGTGTCGGTAGTGCCGGGCTTCATCGCCTCGGACTGCGCCTCGGGCGACGTGACCAATCTGGGGCGCGGCGGATCGGACTACACCGCCGCACTCATCGCCGCCGCGCTGAACGCCGAGACGCTCGAAATCTGGACCGACGTCGACGGTTTCATGACGGCCGACCCGCGCGTCATCAGCGATGCCTATGTCATCGACCGGCTGAGCTTCGAAGAGGCGATGGAGCTGTGCAACTTCGGCGCGAAGGTGGTCTATCCGCCCACGATCTTCCCGGTCTCCCACCGCGACATCCCCATCCTGATCAAGAACACCTTCAACCCCGAAGCGCCGGGCACGTTCATCTCCCGCGAGCGGGTGCAGGGGCGCGACAAGGCGATCAAGGGGATCTCCTCGATCAACAACACCTGTCTGGTGACCATTCAAGGGCTGGGCATGGTAGGCGTGATCGGCGTCAACCACCGCATCTTCCGCACACTGGCCAGGGCCGGCATCAGCGTCTTCTTCGTGTCGCAGGCCGCCTCGGAGAACACCACGTCGATCGGACTGCGCAACGAGGACGCCGATCTGGCCATCGCGATGCTCACCAGGGAGTTCGCCCCCGAAATCGAGATCGGCGAAGTGGGCAGCATCACCGCCGAACACGACCTGGCGACGATCGCCGTGGTGGGCGACGACATGAAACATACGCCCGGCATCGCGGGCAAGCTGTTCGGGACGCTGGGACGCAACGGCATCAACGTCATCGCCTGCACGCAGGGCGCCTCGGAGACCAACATCTCGGTGGTCGTGACGCTCGAAAGCCTTCCGAAGGCGATCAACGTGATCCACGACTCGTTCTTCCTGTCGGAGTATCAGGTACTCAACATCTTCGTGGCCGGCGTCGGACAGGTGGGGCGCGACCTGCTGGAACAGATCCGCCTGCAACGGCGCACGCTCATGGCCGACAACGGACTCCAAATCCGCGTCGTGGGAATCGCCAACTCCCGCAAACGGCTCATCGACGCCGAAGGCATCGCCCTGAACGACTGCCTCCGGCGGCTCGAAGAGGAGGGAATGCCCTCGACGCCGGAGAGCCTGCGCGACGAAATCCTCGCCCTGAACATCTACAACTCGGTCTTCGTCGACTGCACGGCCAGCGCGGAGGTGGCGGCGCTCTACCGTTCGCTGCTCGACCACAACGTCTCGGTGGTGGCCTCCAACAAGATCGCCGCGTCGTCCGACTACGCCCTCTACCGCGAGCTCAAAACCGTCTCGCGCAAACGCAACGCGAAATTCCTCTTCGAGACCAACGTCGGCGCCGGTCTGCCGATCATCAACACGATCTCCGACCTGATAAACAGCGGCGACCGCATCCTGCGCATCGAGGCGGTGGTTTCGGGGACGCTCAACTACATCTTCGACCGCATGAGCGCCGAAATTCCGTTCAGCCGCGCCGTACGCATGGCTCAGGAGGCAGGCTATGCCGAACCCGATCCGCGCGTCGACCTGAGCGGCACGGACGTCATCCGCAAGCTGGTGATCCTCACGCGCGAAGCGGGCTATGCCGTCGAACAGCGCGACGTGGAGCGGCGCACCTTCCTGCCCGAAAGCTGCTTCGAGGGGAGCATCGACGAGTTCTGGCATCGCCTGCCCGAAACGGACGCCCGCTTCGAAACATGGCGGCGACGGCTCGAAACCGAAGGGAAACGGCTGCGTTTCATCGCCCGCATGGAGGACGGACGCACCTCGGTCGGGCTCGAAGAGGTCGACAACGAAAGCCCGTTCTACCACCTTTCGGGCAGCAACAACGTCATCCTCATCACCACCGAACGCTACCGCAAATACCCGATCCAGATCAAGGGGTACGGCGCCGGCGCGGAGGTGACGGCCGCAGGCGTCTTCGCCGACATCATCCGCATCGCCAATATCCGATAGACCATGAAGTACCTCATCATCCTCGGCGACGGAATGGCCGACGAACCGATTCCACGGCTCGGCGGCCGCACGCCGTTGCAAGCCGCCCGCAAGCCGACGATCGACCGCATCGCAGCGCTCGGCGCTTCGGGAATCCTCGACACCGTGCCCGAAGGGTTCGCTCCGGGCAGCGAAATCGCACACCTCTCGCTGCTGGGGTACGACGTTCCCTCCGTCTTCGAAGGACGCGGTTCGCTCGAAGCGGCCGGCATGGGCGTCGAAATCGGGCGCGGCGAAATGGTCATGCGCTGCAACCTCATTACGGTCGAGCAGGAGCGCATCCGCAACCATTCGGCCGGCCATATCTCCACGGCCGAAGCGGCCGAACTGATCGACTTCCTCCAACGGCGGCTGGGCAGCGACGACGTGCGGTTCCACACGGGCGTCTCGTACCGCCACCTGCTCACGATCCGCGGCGGCGACAAGCGGCTCCACACCGTCGGGCCGCACGACGTACCCGACCGCCCCTTCGCCGAAGTGCTGCCGTCGGCCGCCGACGCTGCCGCCGAACCTACGGCGCGACAGCTCCGCGAACTGATCTTCCGTTCGCAGGAGTTGTTGGCGGATCATCCCGTCAATCGGGCGCGCCGGGCTGCCGGGAAACAGCCGGCCACGAGCATCTGGCCGTGGTCGCCGGGCTACCGCCCCCGTATGCAGACCTTGCAGGAGCGCTACGCCCCGATCCGCAACGGTTCGGTCATCTCGGCCGTCGACCTGATCCGCGGAATCGGCGTCTGCGCCGGACTGACGCCCGTCGAAGTCGAAGGAGCGACGGGGCTCTACGACACCAACTACGAAGGCAAGGCCGAGGCCGCGCTGCGGGCGCTGCGCGACGAGGATTTCGTCTTCCTGCATATCGAAGCGAGCGACGAGGCGGGCCACGAAGGGGACGCAGAACTGAAAGTACGGACGATCGAAGCGCTCGACGCACGGGTGGTGCGGCCGATCTTCGAAGCGGTCTCCGCATGGGAGTGTCCCGTCTCGCTGGCCATCCTTCCCGACCACCCGACGCCCTGCCTGCTGCGCACCCACACCGCCGCGCCGGTCCCCTTCACGATCTGGCGGAGCGGCTGCCATCCCGACATGGTGGGGGCCTACGACGAACAGAGCGCCCGACGGGGCCGCTACGGCCACCTGCGGGGCGACGCCTTCATCGACCTCTTCATCCACGGTACCGAATAACGGACGAAAAATACAAGTTTCCACACGATGAGATATTACAGCACAAACCGCCGCACGCCCGAAGTCTCGCTCCGCGAGGCGGTCGTCGCCAGCATGGCGCCCGACAACGGGCTCTACATGCCCGAACGGATCGAGCGGCTGCCCGACGCATTCTTCGACGGGATCGCCCGTCTGGACCTCCACCGGATCGCCTGCCGCGTGGCCGACGCCTTTTTCGGCGAGGAGATCGAACCCGAAACGCTGCGGCGCATCGTCCGCGACACGTTCTGCTTCGACATTCCGGCTGTCCGGATCGACGACGGCATCTGGGCGCTCGAACTCTTCCACGGCCCGACGATGGCCTTCAAGGACGTAGGCGCGCGCTTCATGGCACGCATCCTCTCCCACTTCATCGAAGGCCGCGACGACGAACACCCCGTCACGGTGCTCGTCGCCACGTCGGGCGACACGGGCGGCGCCGTGGCCAACGGGTTTCTCGGCGTCGAGGGCATCGACGTAGTGGTGCTCTACCCCAAAGGGCGCGTAAGCGACATTCAGGAAAAGCAGTTCACGACGCTGGGACGCAACGTCACGGCGTTGGAGATCGAAGGCACGTTCGACGACTGCCAACGGCTGGTCAAGAGCGCCTTTGCGGATACGGAGCTCAAACGACGGATGCGGCTCACATCGGCCAACTCGATCAACGTGGCGCGGTTCCTGCCCCAGACCTTCTATTTCTTCCTCGCCTATGCGCAATTGCGCGCACAGGGCGTAACCTCGCCGATCGTGGTGAGCGTACCGAGCGGCAACTTCGGCAACCTCACCGCAGGATTGTTCGCCCGACGCATGGGGCTGCCGGTCGACCGCTTCATCGCCGCCAACAACGCCAACGACACCTTTTACGAATACCTCCGCACGGGCAGCTACCGCCCCCGGCCGTCGGTTCCGACGCTGGCCAACGCGATGGACGTGGGCGACCCGAACAACTTCGCCCGCATCCTCGACCTCTACGGCCGTTCGCTCGACGCGCTGCGCGCCGACGTCGCGGCGTTCCGCTGCGACGACGACCAGATCCGCGCCACGGTGGCCGACACGTTCGCCCGCACGGGCTACCTGCTCGACCCGCACGGCGCCTGCGGCTACCGTGCGCTGCGCGACGGACTGCGCGACGGCGAAACGGGCATCTTCCTCGAAACGGCCCATCCGGCCAAGTTCCTCGATACGGTGGAAAGCATCACCGGCCGGCCGGTCGAGATTCCGCAGCGCTTGCAGGAGTTCGTCAAGGGGGAGAAACGCACGGTCGCGCTCGGCGCCGAGTTCGAAGCGTTCAAGGAGTATCTGCTCAGCCGATAAACATCATGGAGAATCCGGACATCGCACCAAACGCGGCACGCTGCCGCTTCCGGCGCATCGTCGTAAAGGTGGGCAGCAACGTGCTGACCCGCGCCGACGGCACGCTCGATACCGACCGCATGGCGGCGCTGGCCGACCAGATCGCAGCCCTGCACCGTGCCGGCGTCGAGGTCATCGTCGTGTCGTCGGGCGCTGTCGCCGCAGGGCGCGGGGTGATCGCGGCCGGCCACCGGCTCGACGCCGTGTCGGCCCGCCAGCTCTACTCGGCCGTCGGGCAGGTGAAGCTGATCCGCCGCTACTACGAACTCTTCGACGCACGGGGAATCGTCTGCGGGCAGGTGCTCACCACCAAGCAGGATTTCGAGACCCGCCGCCACTACCTCAACCAGCGCAACAGCATCCGCGTGATGCTCGAAAACGGCATCGTCCCGATCGTCAACGAGAACGACACGGTGGCGGTCACCGAATTGATGTTCACCGACAACGACGAACTTTCGGGGCTGCTCTCGACGATGATCGGCGCCGAGGCGCTCGTCCTGCTGACCAACGTGGACGGCATCTGCGACGGTATGCCGGGAGCGCCGGGCGTCGAAGTGATCCGCGAAATCGCACCCGGGCAGCGCGACCTGCCGGACTGCATCCGCGACGCGAAGTCGTCGTTCGGACGGGGCGGAATGCTCACCAAGAGCCGCATCGCCCGCAAGGTGGCCGCCGAGGGAATCGAGACGATCATCGCCGACGGCCGCCGCGACGGCATCCTGCCCGACCTGCTGGCCGAGGGGAGCCGCACCCTCTGCACGCGCTTCCTCCCCTCGCCCCACCCCATCTCGGGCGTCAAGAAATGGATCGCCCACTCGGAAGGATTCGCCAAAGGGGAGGTGCACGTGACCCGCGAAGCTCTCGATGCGCTCGGCGGCCCGCGCGCCGTGAGCCTGCTGCCCGTCGGCGTGAGCCGCGTGGAGGGTGTCTTCGAGAAGGACGACATCGTGCGCATCGTCGCCCCCGACAGCCGGCCGATCGGCGCCGGCAAGGTCTCCTGCGACAGCACGACGGCACGCCGCAATATCGGCCGCCGCGGCGCACGGGCACTCATACACTACGATTACCTCTATCTGGACTGACCCATGGAGACGCAACACACTTTTCGACGCGCCCGCGAGGCCGCCCGAGCGCTCAACCGCACCGCCTCGGAACGGATCGACCGCCTGCTGCTGGCGCTGGCCGACGCGGTGGAGGCCGGCACGGAGGAGTTGCTGGCGGCCAACGCCCGCGACCGCAGCCGGATGAACCCCGCCGATCCGGCCTACGACCGGCTGCTGCTCGACCGCGGGCGGCTGCTGGGCATCGCCGCCGACCTGCGCAACGTGGCGGCGCTTCCGTCGCCGCTGGGACGCATCCTCGACCGCACGGTACGCCCCAACGGCATGGAGATCCGCAAAGTCTCGGTACCGTTCGGCGTCGTCGGCGTCATCTACGAAGCACGTCCCAACGTGGGGTTCGACGTCTTCGCGCTCTGCGTCAAGTCGGGCAACGCCTGCATCCTCAAAGGGGGCAGCGACGCCCGCGACTCCAATGCGGCGATCGCCGCGCTGATCCGCCGCACGCTCGCGGCGCACGGCTTCGACGAGAACACCCTCGCCCTGCTGCCTCCCACGCACGAAGCGACGGCCGCGCTGCTCGGTGCCACGGGACTGGTCGATCTGGTCATTCCGCGCGGCGGGCGGGGATTGATCGACTTCGTGCGCGGCCACGCCCGCGTACCGGTGATCGAAACGGGCGCCGGCGTCTGCCACGCCTATTTCGACCGGTCGGGCGACACGGAAAAGGGCGCGGCGATCGTCCTGAACGCCAAGACGCGCCGCGTAAGCGTCTGCAACGCGCTCGACACGCTCGTCGTCCACCGCGACCGCCTGACCGACCTGCCGCGCCTCTGCCGTCCGCTGGCCGAGAAAGGGGTCGAACTGCAAGCCGACGAAGCGGCACGGACGGCGTTGCACGGAAACTATCCCGCAGCGCTGCTGCGTGCGGCCGACACAGCGAGCTTCGGGACGGAATTTCTCTCCCTGCGCCTTTCGATCCGCACGGTCGCCTCGCTCGACGAGGCGCTCGCCCACATCGCCCGCTACTCCTCGCAGCACAGCGAGACGATTATAGCCGAAGACGCGGAGGCGATCCGCACGTTCCAGCGCGAAGTCGACGCCGCCTGCGTCTACGCCAACGTCTCGACGGCCTTCACCGACGGCGCGCAGTTCGGCATGGGCGCCGAGATCGGAATCAGTACGCAGAAACTCCACGCGCGCGGGCCGATGGCGCTGCGCGAACTGACCTCCTACAAATATCTGATCGCCGGCGACGGGCAGACGCGGCCGTAGCCCCGCCCGTGGCCGACAGACAAAAAAACGACCCGAAATTTTGTTTTCCGGAAATTAAATCCTACATTTGCGGCAGACGAGTTATCGAAAAATGACGAATTTCAACCATATCCATCATCATCACCACTTTCACCGAAGGGGCGAATCGATTGTGTATATGCGTTGATATTCCGGCAAATACAAAAGAAGCTCACCCCTTGCGGGCGGGCTTTTTTCATGTCTGCACGCCGGGGTCGGGCGGTTGAAACGAAAATTCAAACCAAACGACTTATGTTAAGAATAGCCATTCAAGCCAAAGGCCGGCTCAACGAACAGAGCCTCGGCCTGCTCCTCGAAGCGGGAATCTCCGTTGCGGAGGGCAAACGCAGGCTCATCGCCCGCGCCGAAGGATTTCCGCTCGAAGTGCTCTTCCTGCGCGACGACGACATCCCGCAGGCCGTCTCGATGGGCGTCGCCGACCTGGGTATCGTCGGCCAGAACGAGGTGGCCGAAAAGGGATACGACGTCGAACAGGCGATGCCGCTCGGATTCGGCGCCTGCCGCCTCTCGCTGGCCGTCCCCAACGCGGCCGACTACACGGGCCCCGACTACTTCCGCGGACGGCGCGTCGCAACCTCCTATCCCAACATCCTGCGCGGATATTTCGCGCGGCAGGGCATCGAAGCCGAGATCCACACCATCGAGGGATCGGTGGAGATCGCACCGGCCGTAGGGCTGTCGGACGCGATCTTCGACATCGTTTCGTCGGGCGGGACGCTCGTTTCGAACGGCCTGCGCGAAGTGGAAACCGTTCTCCGCTCCGAAGCGGCGCTCATCGCCTGCCCGTCGCTCGACGCCGACAAACGCAGCCAGACCGAGCAGCTCGTCTTCCGCTTCCGATCGATCCGCGAAAGCCGCGACATGAAATACGTGCTGATGAACCTTCCCGTCGAAAAGGTCGCCGAAGCCACCGCCCTGCTCCCCGGAATGCGCAGCCCGACGATCCTGCCGCTGGCGCAGGAGGGGTGGTGCTCGCTGCACGCCGTGATCGGCAAGGCGCAGCTCTGGGAGCGCATCGAACGGCTCAAAGCCATCGGCGCTGAAGGCATTCTGGTGCTGGCGCTCGAAAACATGATCCGATAGAAAACAGCGAACGATATGGAACCGATCAGAGTTTACGACAATCCCCCGCGCGACGCGTGGCCTGCGCTGACGGCCCGCGTCACCCGAGACGACGCCGAGATCGACCGCCGCGTGGCAGCCATTCTGAACGAGGTGCGCACCGGCGGCGACGAGGCGCTGCGCCGCATCGCCCGCCGCATCGAGGGCTTCGCGCCCGAACGCTTCGAACTGCCGCAGGCACAGCTCGACGAAGCCGCCCGCAGCATCTCGCCCGAACTGAAAACGGCGCTGGCGACAGCCAAGGCCAACATCGAAGCCTTCCACCGCGCACAACTGCCCCGCCCCGTTGCGGTCGAGGTCATGCCGGGCGTCCGCTGCTCGCAGCGCGCCGTGGCGATCCGCCGCGTGGGGCTCTACGTCCCGGGCGGCTCGGCGCCCCTCTTTTCGACGGTACTGATGCTCGCCGTGCCGGCCGCGATCGCCGGCTGCGCCGAAATCGTCCTCTGCACCCCTGCCGGCCGCGACGGCAGCATCGCCCCCGAAAGCCGCTACGCCGCCGCGCTGTGCGGCGTGCGGCGCGTCTTCGCGCTCGGAGGGGCGCAGGCCGTCGCCGCCATGGCCTACGGCACCGAAAGCGTGCCGCGCGTCGACAAGATCTTCGGGCCGGGCAACCGCTACGTCACCCGCGCCAAGCAACTCGTCGGCGCCGAAGGCACGGCCATCGACCTTCCGGCCGGACCGTCGGAGGTGCTGGTGCTCGCCGACGAAGGAGCCTCGCCCGACTTCGCGGCCGCCGACCTGCTCTCGCAGGCCGAACACGGCGGCGACAGTCAGGCGGTGCTCGTCTGCCGCACCGTCGCGTTCGCACGCCGCGTGAACGACGCCCTCCGCCGGCAGACGGCCGCGAGTCCCCGCAATGCGATCCTCCGCGAATCGCTCGCGCAGAGCCGGATCGTCGTATTCGATACGCAGGACGACATGCTCGACTTCGCCGAAGCCTACGCCCCCGAACACCTGATCGTCTCGCTGCGCGACCCGTGGCCCGCCGCCCGCCGCATCACGACGGCCGGCAGCGTCTTCGTGGGCGATTATGCCCCCGAAAGCGCCGGCGACTACGCCTCGGGGACGAATCACACGCTCCCCACGGGCGGGTGCGCCCGCGCGTACAGCGGCGTGAACATCGACAGCTTCCTGCGCCGCATCACCTATCAGGAACTCACGCGCGAAGGGCTTCGCGCACTCGCCCCGACGGTCGTCGCCATGGCCCGGGCCGAGGGGCTGGACGCACATGCCGAAGCCGTCCGCATCCGGCTGGAAGGAGGTGTGCGATGAGACCGCTCGCAGAACTCGTCCGCCCCAACATCCGCACGCTCGCCCCCTACTCCACCGCACGCGACGAGTACGGCGGCCAACGCATCGACGTGTGGCTCGACGCCAACGAAAGTCCCTACGACAACGGCGTCAACCGCTATCCCGATCCGCGCCAGCAGCGGTTGCGGGAAGTGCTCGCCGCACGCAAGGGCATCGCCGCCGACCGTATCTTCATCGGCAGCGGCAGCGACGAGGCGATCGATCTGGCCTACCGCATCTTCTGCCGGCCGGGCATCGACAACGCGGTCTCGATCGCACCGACCTACGGCATGTACCGCGTCGCGGCGGCCGTCAACGACGTCGAACTGCGCGAAGTGCCGCTCGGCGACGACTTCTCGCTGCCGGTCGAACGGCTGCTCGCGGCGGCGGACGAACGGAGCAAACTGCTGTGGCTCTGCTCGCCCAACAACCCCACGGGCAACGCCTTTCCGGCGACGGAGATCGAACGGCTGCTGCGCCGCTTCGACGGCATGGTCGTCCTCGACGAAGCCTACGTCGATTTCGCCGACGGGGCCGGATTCCTGCCGCGGCTCGACGAATTCCCGAACCTGATCGTGCTGCAAACGCTCTCCAAGGCGTGGGGCATGGCGGGACTGCGCATCGGGCTGGCCTTCGCGGCACGAGAGGTCGCAGCGCTTTTTTCGCGTGTCAAATATCCCTACAACATCCCCGGCCCCACGCAGCGGGCCGCCGAGGAGATGCTCGGCCGCGACCTCGCGCCGCAGATCGCCGAGATCCGCAGCGAGCGCCGGCGACTGGCCAGCGAGCTGGCCTCCTGCCCCTGCATAGAGCGAGTCTACCCCTCGCAGACCAACTTCCTGCTGGTGCGCACACCGGCGCCCGACGCTCTCTACGACGCATTGATCGAAGCGGGCATCATCGTCCGCAACCGCTCGCGCGCAGCGGGATGCGAAGGGTGTCTGCGCCTGACCGTGGGAACGTCCGCCGAGAACGACCGCCTGCTCCGAACCGTCAAAACCTTCCACCCATGAAAAAAGCACTCTTCATCGACCGCGACGGCACGCTGATCGTCGAACCGCCCGTCGACCGGCAGGTCGACAGCCTCGAAAAACTCCGCTTCGTACCGGGCGCCATCTCGGGGTTGCGCGCGCTGTCGGGACTGGATTTCGAACTGGTACTGGCCACCAACCAGGACGGGCTGGGAACGCCGTCGTTCCCCGAAGCGACCTTCCGGCCCGCCCACGAACGGATGCTCGCGACGCTCGAAGGCGAAGGCGTCCGCTTCGACGACCAGCTCATCGACCGCACCTTCGAAACCGACGACGCCCCCACGCGCAAACCCCGCACGGGGATGTTCGGCCGCTATCTCGACGGAAGCTACGACCTCGCGGCCAGTTACGTCGTCGGCGACCGGCCGACCGACATGCTGCTGGCACGCAATCTCGGAGCGCGGGGCATCCTGCTCGCCCCCGACGAGGAGGCGGGCCGCCGTGCGCTGCGCGAAGCCGGCGCCGAAGCGGCCTGCGCGCTGGTCGCCCCGTCGTGGGAACGGATCGCCGAGTTCATCCGCCGCGGCGAACGCAGCGTCACCCTCACGCGCCGCACGGCCGAGACGCAAATCACGCTCACGCTCGACCTCGACGGCCGCTCCGGTGCGGGACGCATCGCCACGGGAATCGGATTCTTCGACCACATGCTCGCGCAGATCGCCCACCACGGCGGCGTCGCGCTCTCGGTCGAGGCGACAGGCGACCTGTGGGTCGACGAGCACCACACCGTCGAGGACGTCGGCATCGTGCTCGGCGAAGCGGTCGACCGCGCGCTGGGCAGCAAGGCGGGCATCGCCCGCTACGGCTTCGTCCTGCCCATGGACGACTGCCGTGCCATGGCGCTCATCGACTTCGGGGGCCGCATCGGCTTCGAATGGGAGGCCGAATTCCGCCGCGAACGCATCGGCTAACTGCCCACCGAGATGCTGCGTCACTTCTTTCATTCGTTCGCCT
>ENA-UOJM01002240-UOJM01002240.1-human-gut-metagenome-genome-assembly--contig:-P116-NODE-2240-length-14231-cov-9.842551_pt1 | contig 14231 bp, 9 predicted proteins | sample MGYA00242349_ERZ723896 | MGnify/ENA metagenome assembly ERZ723896 | reverse complement strand
TGCGGCCCGCAGCTTCACGGGGGACGCCCGCTTATAGGCAGGCCGCGGGCCGGGCATGCCCGGCCCCTACAGTGTTTCCCTATTGTACCATACATCCCGCACAAAAGCAAAGCAGCCGGTCCATGCCCTCCTTGCCAAGCAGTAATTGCGTGCGTGAAAACTGGTTTAACATGTATCGTTCCTCTCTCGCCCGTAAACGAGTTCTATGGGCAAAGCCGCGGGCCGGGCATGCCCGGCCCCTACTTCTCTATATCCCCACTATGCAGATGTGATTATAAATGTCAACCTTGCAAAGTGTAAAAACCTGCGCCATTTCAGCCCGCGTATTTTGTCACCCCCAAGTCTTGGATAAACGCGCACACTGTGGTACAATATGTAAGAAAGAGCAAACTCCCCATAACCAAAGGACGTCACCATGAAACAAGGCAATTTGAATATACGCTGCACCGAAGATTACGCGGTGCTGTACTGGGATAAACCCGCCGCCGCGCCCAGCGGGGCGGAATACACGGTCTCCCTGAACGGCGAGGCCATTGGCCGCACAGACCGCACCCATTTTACGATAGAAGGGCTGAGCTACGGCAGTGCCTTCCGGGTGGACGTGGTCAGCGGCAGCTACTGCATCGGCTCGGCCACGCTGCAGTTCGGCAGGGAAAAACGCCGCATCGACATTACCGCCGCGCCCTACTTCTGCAAGGGCGACGGCCATATCCTGAACACCGACAATTTACAGCGGGCCATCAACGACTGCGGCGCGGACGATATTCTGTACGTGCCGGCGGGCGATTTCCTGACCGGCGCACTGCGGCTGCACAGCGATCTGGAAATTTATCTGGCCAAGGGCGCGGTCCTGCAGGGCACAACGAACATTCACGACTATTCGCCCCGCATCCCCAGCCGGTTTGAGGGCACCGAGATGCGCTGCTACTCAAGCCTTTTGAACGCGGGCGACATGAACCACAAGACCGGCCCGAACTGCCGCAATATCATCATCCGCGGCAGGGGCACGATCTGCGGCGGCGGGCAGGAGCTGGCCCGTAAGATCATTGAGGACGAGCGTGCCCGCATCAAGAGCTTTCTGGACGACAACCGGGAGCTCGTCGAAAGCTGCGAGAACAGCGACACGATCCCGGGCCGCGTCCGTCCGCGGCTTATCAATTTAAGCAACTGTGAGAACGTCTGGATCAGCGGTATCACGCTGAAAAACGGCCCGTCCTGGAACGTCCACATGATCTACTGCGACGACATCCAGACCGACCACTGCACCTTTGTGTCCGAGGGCGTCTGGAACGGCGACGGCTGGGACCCGGACTCCTCAACGAACTGCACGCTGTTTGCGTCGGAGTTCTTCACGGGGGACGACGCTGTCGCCATCAAGAGCGGCAAGAACCCCGAGGGCAACGAAATCAACCGTCCCTGCGCGCATATCCGGGTGTTTGACTGCCGCAGTGACTGCGGCCACGGCATCTGCATCGGCAGCGAGATGAGCGGCGGCGTGGAGGACGTGCAGATCTGGGACTGCGATCTGGCAAACTCGCTGTCCGGCATCGAGATCAAGGCCACGCCCAAGCGCGGCGGCTATGTGCGCGGCGTGACCGTGCGGGACTGCATCACGCCCCGCGTCATGCTGCACAGCGTACCGTACAATGACGACGGTGTGCCCGCCGGTGCCCCGCCGAAGCTCGAGCACTGCTTCTTTGAGCGGCTGACCCTGACCGCCGAGGTGCTGGACCATGACCGCAGCCGACACGATGCCGCCCCGATCGAGATCGCGGGCTTTGACAAGCCGGGCTATGAGGTCGAGGACATTGTCTTTAAGGACATTACCATCACCAAGCCGTCCGTCGCCCTGCCGCTGGGGCTGTGCAAGGGTGTGACGCTGAGCAATCTTGCGTGCGTGAAGGAATAAGCCTAAAGCCTCCCCACTTTATGAACAAATCTTAAAACTTCCTTACACCCTCTTGCACTGCGGTGCAGGAGGGTGTATTATTATCATGTTTTAATAATTAACACAAGCCAACTATTAACAGGAGGTGTTCACCAATGGGCACTGAAACCCCTTATCTGAGCGGGGTGTTCCGCTTTGTGGCGCGGCTGCACACACTGTCCAGGCGCGGGATGCGCATGGCACTGGCCGGGCAGCCCAAATGCCGCTATGGCATGCTGCAAAGTCTGTACAATCTCATTGAGCAGCACGGCTGCGACGGCGCGATCTATGTCTCGGACATTGCGCGGCAGATGCACCAGCCTATGCCGGCGATTTCCCGCGGGCTGCGTCAGATGGAGCAGGACGGCCACATCGTCCGCGAGACCGACCCCAAGGACCGCCGCAAGACGCTGGTACGCATCACCCCGGCAGGGGAGCGCGCCCGCAAAGCCAATGAGCAGGCCATGAACGACTACTTTGCCCGCATCATGGCGCGGCTGACCCCGGAGCAGCTGGCGCAGGCCAACGCCGTAAAGGACGCTCTGCTCGCCGCCATCGAGGCCGAGAACGCCGCTATGAAAACCGATTTGAAAGGAGAACCCCCGCATGACGAAAATTTTTAAGCAGCTGGGGCGGCACTGGGCGGCCTGCCTGGCCGTCGTTGCGCTGCTCATCGTGCAGGCATACTGCGATTTAAGCCTGCCCGACTACACAAGCAAAATTGTGGACACCGGCATCCAGCAGGGCGGCATTGAAAGCCCCTTGCCCGACACCGTCCGCAGCACAACGCTGCAGGCGCTCGAGCTGCTCATGTCCGAGGACGACGCCGCACTGGCGGACGAAGCCTACTCCGACCCCGACGCGGACGGTATGCGCACACTGAACCCGGACGCGGACACCGCCGCGCTGGAAAATGCGTTCACAACGCCAGACGTTGTGCTGTACATGGCCGCGGCGAAGAATGCCGCCACTGCCGCCGGTGCCACCGACACCGTGGTCCCCACGGCCTATGACCTCGACGCCGTCGCCACGCAGCTGGCCGCCGCGTCCCGGGCCCCCGGCGCACGGGAAATGCTGCAGAGCCAGCTGACGGACGGTCTCGCCCAGCTGGACGAGACCGTCGCCGACAGCCTGTCCAGCCAGGCCATGCTGCTCGTTGCGCTGGAATATGACGCCCAGGGCATTGCCCATGACGTGCAAATGTCCTATCTGCTGCGCACGGGCGGTCAGATGCTGGCTTTAACGCTGCTCATGGTTGCCGTGGCCGTCGCCGTCGGCTTTATCGCGTCCCGCGTCTCCGCCGCCATTGGCCGTGACCTGCGCCGCGACGTGTTCAGGACCGTCGTCGGCTACTCCAACGCCGAAATTGAAAAATTTTCCACTGCTTCGTTGATTACCCGCACCACGAACGACATCCAGCAGGTGCAGTTCGTCTGCGTGATCCTGCTGCGCATGGTGGCCTACGCGCCCATTTTGGGCATTGGCGGCATTATGCACGTTGCCAGCGGCAACACGGGGCTGGAATGGATCATCTTTGTGGCCGTGGCCGCACTGCTGGCGCTCATCGCCGTTTTGATGAACGTAGCCATGCCGAAATTCAAGCAGATGCAAGTTTTGGTGGATCGGCTGAACCTTGTCAGCCGCGAAATCCTGACCGGCATTATGCCCATCCGCGCGTTCAGCCGCGAGGCATTTGAGGAAAAGCGCTTTGACAGGGCCAACACCGACCTGATGAAGACCCAGCTGTTCACCAACCGCACGATGGTCGCCATGATGCCGTTTATGACGCTCATCATGAACGGCACGAGCCTGCTCATCGTCTGGTTCGGCGGCAAGGCGATGGATCTGGGTAGCATGCAGGTGGGTGAGATGATTGCGTTCATCACCTACACGATGCAGATCGTCATGTCGTTCCTCATGCTCTCGATGGTCGCCGTCATGCTGCCCCGCGCCGGTGTGGCTGCGGACCGCATTGACGAGGTCATCAAGACCCCCTCGACCATCCATGACCCCGCTGCGCCCAAGGCACTGCCCGCGGACGGCACCCACGGCGTTGTGGCGTTCCATGACGTCAGCTTCCGCTATCCCGGCTCCGACGAGGACGCGCTCGAGCACATCAGCTTCACGGCCAGACCCGGCGAGACAACGGCCATCATCGGCTCCACGGGCTGCGGCAAATCTACGCTGCTCAACCTGATCCCGCGCTTCTACGATGTGACCGAGGGCAGCGTGACGATTGACGGCGTTGATGTGCGCGATATGACCCAGGCACAGCTGCACGACGAGCTGGGCTATGTACCGCAGAAGGGCGTGCTGTTCAGCGGCACGATCACATCCAACCTGAAGTTCGGCGGCGACCACATCACCGACGCCGACGCAGAGCAGGCCGCCGAGATCGCCCAGGCCACGGAGTTCATCTCCGCCAAGCCTGAGGGCTTCGACAGCCCGATTGCCCAGGGCGGCAGCAACGTCTCCGGCGGGCAGAAGCAGCGCCTTTCGATTGCCCGCGCCATTGCCAAGCACCCGCAGATCTATCTGTTTGATGACAGCTTCTCGGCGCTGGACTACAAGACCGACGTAGCGCTGCGCCGTGCGCTGAAGGCTAAAACCGACAACGCCACGGTCATTATTGTGGCGCAGCGCATCTCCACCGTGCTGCACGCGAACCAGATTCTTGTGCTGGATGAGGGGCGCCTCGTCGGCAAGGGCACCCATGCCCAGCTGATGGAAAGCTGCCCCGCGTATCAGGAAATTGCGCGCAGCCAGCTGAGCCAGAAGGAACTGAATTTGCAGAAGGAGGGTGAGTGATATGCCAAGACCCGGACGCATGACGACGGAGCGCGCCAAGGACTTCAAGGGCACGCTGCGCCAGCTGCTGGCCGCCATGAGCAAGTATAAGCTGTCGCTGGTCGTCGTCATTGTTTTTGCTGTTCTGTCAACCATTTTCAACATTGCAGGGCCGAAGATCCTGGCCAAGGCCACCACGGCGCTGGCCACCGGCTGGATCGCCAAGCTGCGCGGCGTGGGCGGCATCGACTTTGCCTACATCGGCAAGGTGCTGCTGTTCCTGCTGGGCATGTACCTGCTGTCCGCGGCGTTCAGCTTCATTCAGGGCTGGCTCATGTCCGGCCTGTCACAGAAGGTCTGTTACGACTTCCGCGACCAGATCAGCAAAAAGATCAACCGCCTGCCGCTGGCCTACTTTGAAAAGCGCACCGTCGGCGAGGTGCTGTCCCGCATTACAAACGACGTGGATACGCTGGGCCAGAGCCTGAACCAGAGCGTGACCCAGCTGATCACCAGCGTTGCGACGATGGTCGGCGTGCTTATCATGATGCTGTCCATCAGCCCTAAAATGACGCTGATTGCTCTGCTGATCCTGCCGGTCTCGCTGGCGCTGGTGCTGGTGGTCGTCAAGTTCAGCCAGAAGTATTTCAAGGCGCAGCAGGCGACACTGGGCGTTGTCAACGGTCAGGTCGAGGAGGTCTACTCCGGCCACAACGTCATCAAGGCGTTCAACCGCGAGGCCGCCGTGCTGGACGACTTCAACGCCGCAAACGATAAGCTGTACGAATCCGCGTGGAAATCGCAGTTTTTGTCCGGTCTGATGCAGCCTATTATGAACTTTGTGGGCAACCTGGGCTATGTGGCCGTTGCCATCGTCGGCAGCATTTTTGCCGCAGCGGGCGCCATCACCATCGGCGATATTCAGGCGTTCATCCAGTACGTCAAGAACTTCACCCAGCCCATCCAGCAGCTGGCGCAGGTGTCCAACATGCTGCAAAGCATGACCGCCGCCGCCGAGCGCGTCTTTGAATTTTTGAACGAGCCCGAGGAGGACCAGCTGGCCGACCCCGCCCGCCGCGCCGACCCCGCCTGCATCGACGGTCAGGTCACGTTTGACCATGTAAAGTTCGGCTACACGCCGGAAAAGACCGTCATCCACAATTTCAGCTGCAATGTCAAGCCCGGCCAGAAGGTCGCCATCGTCGGCCCCACCGGCGCGGGCAAGACCACCATGGTCAAGCTGCTCATGCGGTTCTATGATGTGGATTCCGGCGAAATCTTGCTGAACGGCCACAACGTCAGGGACTTTGACCGCAGCGACCTGCGCGAGGGCTTCGGCATGGTGCTGCAGGATACCTGGCTGTTCAAGGGCACGATCATGGAGAACATCCGCTATGGCCGTCTGGATGCCACGGACGAGGAGGTCATTGCCGCCGCGAAGGCTGCAAACGCCGACCACTTTATCCGCACGCTGCCCGGCGGCTACCAGATGGAGCTGAACGAGGACGCCTCCAACGTCAGCCAAGGCCAGAAGCAGCTTTTGACGATTGCCCGCACGATTTTGGCGGACAACCGCATCCTGATCCTCGATGAGGCGACATCGAGCGTTGACACCCGCACCGAGCAGCGCATCCAGACGGCTATGGACCGCCTGATGCAGGGCCGCACGAGCTTCGTCATCGCGCACCGCCTGTCCACCATCCGCGATGCCGATTTGATCCTGGTCATGCGCGAGGGCGACATTGTCGAGCAGGGCACCCACGACGAGCTGATTGAAGCCGGCGGGTTCTATGCCGATTTGTACAACAGTCAGTTTGAGGATGTGACGGCGTAAGCCCAAAACAAAAAAGTCGACAGTGTGCCAAATCCGTTGCACGCTGTCGATTCAGACCGTCAAAAGAATTGCATTTCCGCCTTATTGCGTGTGTAGGGGCGGCCATTGGTCGCCCGCCAACTTACCGCAGCAACGCATTTTTCGGGATAGTTTCTTGCAAGGCAAACGGGCACGGGCGAGCAATGCTCGCCCCTACAAGAGTTTCTCGACAGTCTGAGCCACCCATTTATGAGCAATATCCGCAGGGTCGCCCTCATCCGGCCCTACGGGCCACCTTCCCCCGCGGGGGAAGGCTTTTCTTTTATTGACACCCCTGCTATAATAGTAACCAAAGGGGGCATTACCTGTGGATTATGCAAAACTTACCGCGCAGGCACGGCAGGCCACGGAAGAACTGCTCGAAGCTGCGCACCTTGAAACAGGGGACATTTTTGTGGTCGGCTGCTCCAGCAGCGAGATCATGGGCGGGCGCATCGGCAAGGATTCCAGCATGGAGGCTGCCGCTGCCGTGCTGGCGGGCGTGCTGCCGCCATTGCAGGAGCAGGGCGTCTATTTGGCCGCCCAGTGCTGTGAGCATCTGAACCGTTCTATCGTCATTGAGCGCGAGGCCGCGAAGGCCAACGGCTATCAGATCGTCTCGGCCATTCCGCAGCCCCACGCGGGCGGCAGCTGGGCCACGAACTGCTGGCAGCGCTTTAACGACCCCGTCCTTGTGGAGGAGGTCAGGGCCGCCGCGGGCATGGACATCGGCGGCACGCTGATCGGTATGCACCTGCGCCGCGTAGCTGTGCCGGTGCGCTTGTCGATGGACCACATCGGGCAGGCAATTCTGCTCTGCGCCCGCACCCGTCCGCCGTTCATCGGCGGTTCCCGCGCCGTTTACAGTCAGGAGGAAGTGCGATGATTCCCGAAGCCCAGAAGCAGCAGATGGCCGAGGCCGTCGCGAAGATCCGTGAGACGATGGCCGCTGCCGCCAAGGCCGCAGGCCGCGACCCGGCAGAGGTGCGCCTTTGCGCCGCCTGCAAGACCCGCACGGTGGAGGAGGTGCGCTGCAGCGCCGACCTGCCCATTGACCTGTTCGGTGAAAACCATGTGCAGGAGCTGGTCGAAAAGACCGACGCGAACGCCTACAACGGCAAGCCCGGGCACTTCATCGGGCATTTACAGACGAACAAGGTCAACAAGGTCGTAGGCCGCGCCGCGCTGATCCAGAGCGTGGACAGCACGCGCCTTTTGGATAAGATCGATGCCGCCGCGGCCCGTCTGGGGCTGGTGCAGGACATTCTCGTCGAGATCAACATTGGCGAGGAGGCCAGCAAGAGCGGCGTGGACGCCGACAGCCTGTTCCCGCTTTTGGAGGCTGCCGCCGCCAGAGAGCACATCCGTCTGCGCGGCCTGATGGCGATCCCGCCCGCCGACGCCGACGACACCGAGACCCGCCGCTTTTTTGCACAGATGCGGGAGCTTTTGGCCAGAGCCGACGCCCGGCACTATGACCGGGCACAGATGGACATTCTGTCCATGGGCATGAGCCACGACTACGCCGCCGCCATCGCCGAGGGCGCGACCATCGTCCGTGTCGGCACGGCGATTTACGGCGCACGGGATTACAGCAAAAAGGCATAATTTCAGGCTTCCCCCTCGGGGGAAGCTGTCCGCGAAGCGGACGGATGAGGGCAAAGCTTCCGCAGCCACCCGTTCACGGGATTTCGCCGCAGACTCGCCCCTCATCCGGCCCTTCGGGCCACCTTCCCCCTCGGGGGAAGGCTTTTTTATTTTCTCCCCCTGTATTCCCGCGGCGTCATCCCGTACCGCTTTTTGAACAGACGGTTGAAGTAGGACAAATTCTCAAACCCGCATTGCTCCGCAATCGCCAGCACGGTGTCGCTGCCGCTGCGCAGGGCATCGGCGGCGGCGTTCAGGCGTTGCTCGTTCAGGTATTCGGTAAAGCCCTGGCCGGTCATTTTCTTGAACCAGCGCATAAAATGGCTGGGGCTGCATCCGCAGGCCGCCGCTGCGTCGGTCACATGCAGCGCCCCCGCGTAGCCCTCATTCACAAGCTGCACCACGGTTTTCAGCCGCCGGGTATCGGGGGTATCGGCAGGGGGCAAGTCTCCGGTGCGGCCCACCAGCGCCGCCAGAAACAGCAGCAGCTCGCCCTTTATACAGAGTTCATATCCCACGTCTTTGATCTTGTTGAATTCCTCCGCCGCGTGCAGGCACCGCACCGCCCAGTTGTAGCCCCAGTCTTCCGGGCCAAGGCGCATGGGCAGAGCCAGACGTCCGCTCTGCAGCGGCAGCAGGTACTTCTCGGCACAGATGTCACCGGCGCCGCCCAGCAGCTCCAGCTCAAAGATGATGTTCTCATATTCCATTGCCTCACCGGGCAGCTGGCGCAGGGCGTGCAGTACGCCGGGGGCAAACACGTAAATGTCGCCCGCCTGTGCCGTGTAGGTCGTCAGCCCGGCCTGCACGATGCCGCGCCCTTTTTTGACAAAGACCAGCTCCATGCTGTCCTGCCAGTGCAGCGCCACCTGCGGGAAGTCCTTCGGGATCGTGCACGGGTAGATATTGAACGGGAACCACGCGGCCCCGTGTTGCTTTGCTTCGCGTAAACGCTCTTGTTTCGCCATATTTTCACCTCGTATGATAGTATTGTACCATAAGTTGCGGGTATTTTGCAAGTCAGATGCACGTTTTGTGTGGTATAATCAAGTTGTACCCAAGAAGCCCATACATGAATGGAGGGAACCTCTTATGAATATGACTGCTGCGATGGAAGCCAGAACCAACAAGCCCCTGACCGCCTGCACCGACCAGGAAATCTATCTGGCCCTGCTGGACATCGTCCGCGAACAGAGCGCCGCCCGCGTCCGTCCCGTCACAGGCCGCAAGCTCTACTATATCAGCGCCGAGTTTCTGATCGGCAAGCTGCTATCCAACAACCTTATCAATTTAGGGCTGTACGACGACACCCGCGCCGCGCTGGCCGCTGCCGGGAAAAACCTGTCCGATATTGAGGAGGTCGAGCCGGAGCCAAGCCTTGGCAACGGCGGGCTGGGCCGTCTGGCCGCCTGTTTTCTTGACTCCCTCGCCACGCTGAACCTGCCCGGCGACGGTGTCGGCCTGCGGTATCACTTCGGCCTGTTCCACCAGTCCTTCAAGGACGGCGTCCAGAACGAGCTGCCCGACCCGTGGCTGACCGCCCACTCCTGGGCGGAAAAAACGGATACGGTCTATCCCGTCGAGCTGGCCGGCAAGACCTACAGCGCCCGTCTGTACAAGCTGGCCGTCACGGGCTACGAGGGCCGCACGAACACGCTGAATCTGTTCGATCTCGACACCATTGATGAGAGCATCGTCCACGACGGCATCACGTTCGATAAGACCGACATCGACAAAAACCTGACGCTTTTCCTGTATCCCGATGACTCCGATGAGGCCGGACGCCGTCTGCGCGTCTACCAGCAGTACCTGATGGTTTCCGCCGGGGCCCAGCTGATTCTGGCCGAGTGTGCCGCCCGCGGCTGTGATTACCACGATCTGGCCGACTACGCCGCCATCCAGATCAACGACACCCACCCCAGCATGGTTATCCCCGAGCTGATCCGCCTGCTGGGGGAGAAGGGCATCGACTTTGACGAGGCCGTCGAGATCGTCACAAAGACCTGTGCCTACACGAACCACACCATTCTGGCCGAGGCGCTCGAAAAGTGGCCCCGCGCCTATCTGGACGCCGTCGTGCCGCAGCTCATGCCCATCATTGAAAAGCTCGACACGCTGGCCCGCACCCGCACCACCGACGAGAGTCTGGCCATCATCGACGGTGACGACCGCGTTCACATGGCCCACATGGACATCCACTTCACCCATTCGACGAACGGCGTTGCCCATCTGCACACCGAGATCCTGAAAAACAGCGAGCTGCACGGCTTTTACCAGCTCTACCCCGAAAAATTCAACAATAAGACCAACGGCATCACCTTCCGCCGCTGGCTGCTGGAGTGCGACCCGGCACTGACCGCCGAGATCGAAAAGCTCATCGGTTCCGGCTTCCGCAAGGACGCCGCTGAGCTTGAAAAACTGCTGCCCTACACGGAAAATGTCGATATTTTGCAGCAGTTCTCCGCCGTCAAGGCGCAGAACAAGCGCGCTCTGGCCGACTGGCTGCACCGCACGCAGGGTGTCACCGTTGACCCGGATGCAATGTTCGACATCCAGTCCAAGCGCCTGCATGAGTACAAGCGCCAGCAGCTGAACCTGCTCTACCTGATCCACCAGTATCATGAGATCAAAGCCGGGCATCTGCCCGCCACGCCGCTGGTCAGCATCTTCGGCGCCAAGGCCGCCCCGGCGTACACGATTGCCAAGGACATCATCCACGCCCTGCTGACCCTGTCTAAGGTCATTGCGGCGGACCCGGTCGTGTCGAAGTATCTGCAGGTTGTCTTTGTGGAAAACTACAACGTCACCGCCGCTGAGAAGCTCATCCCCGCCTGCGACCTGTCGGAGCAGATCTCGCTGGCCTCCAAGGAGGCGTCCGGCACCGGCAACATGAAGTTCATGCTTAACGGTGCGCTGACGCTGGGCACGATGGACGGTGCGAACGTCGAGATCTGTCAGCAGGTCGGCGATGAGAACATCTATATCTTCGGCCAGACGGCCGATCAGGTCATCCACCGCTATGAGATGGGCGACTATCAGGCCAGCCAGTGGGAGGAGGGTGACCCCAACATCCGCCGCGCCGTCGATTTCCTCGTCGGGCCGGAGATGCTGGCCGCCGGGCATGAGGAAAACCTGCGCCGCCTGCACGACGAGCTGGTCTGGAAGGACTGGTTCCAGACGCTGCCCGACTTCAACGCCTATGTGGTGCGCAAGGGTCAGGCCCTGAGCGACTACGCCTGCGACCCGCTGGGCTGGCGCAAGAAGTGCGTCATCAACATTGCCAAGGCCGGCCTGTTCAGCAGTGACCGCACGATTGCCGAGTACAACAAGGACATCTGGCATCTGGGCGAGTAATCCACCTCTATAAGCAACCGCATCCCCTGTCCGCACGGGCAGGGGATTTTTGCTTGTGTATGGCTTCTTTACATGGGATGCCGGATGCAAAGGTTTCCGCTGGGCGTTGAAACGTTTCCCTTGCAAACTGTCGCTCCACCTGCTACAATAAATGCAGACTATTTGTAAGGAGCGATCACCCATGAACTGGCATCAGGCCTGTGAGCTGCCCTATTACCACGGCAGCGACCTCGGCGCAAATCCAACGGCGGAGGGAACCACCTTCAAGCTGTGGGCTCCCACTGCCTGCGGGGTCGTGGTCTGCCTGTATGCCACCGGCACCGACGCCGAGCCGGGCGCAAAAGAGCTGGGCGTACACGAAATGCGCCGCGGCGATGGCGGCGTCTGGGCCATTGTGCTGCCCGGCAACCTGCACGGGACGTATTACATCTACCGCATCTACTTCCCGGATGGCCGCGTGCATGAGGTCGTGGACCCCTACGCCCGCAGCGCCGGGGCCAACGGCACCCGCGGCATGGTGGTGGACCTGACACAGGCCGCCCCCGACGGCTGGGAGCAGGACCGGCGCCCCGACATCCCGGCCCACGCCCGCAGCGTGTGGGAGGTGCATGTGGCGGACTTTTCCGCTGACGGGCACAGCGGTGTAAAACCGGAGTGGCGCGGCAAGTTCATGGGCTTCACGCCCGATGACACCACACTGGACAACGACGGCGAACACCCGACCTGCCTGAATTATCTGAAGAATCTGGGCATCAGCCATGTGCAATTACAGCCCATCTACGACTACGCCACGGTGGACGAGTCCCGCCCCGACGGCGGCTACAACTGGGGCTACGACCCGCAGAACTACAACGTGCCCGAGGGCAGCTTTGCCACCGACCCGTTCCACGGCGAGGTGCGCGTCAAGGAGTGCCGCGCCATGGTCGCCGCGCTGCACCGCGCGGGGCTGGGCGTCGTGATGGACGTCGTCTACAACCACACCTACCACGGCGAGAGCAATCTGGAGCGCACCGTGCCCGGCTACTGGAACCGCCGCTGGCCCAACGGCATGATGACCAACGGCTCCGGCTGCGGCTGTGACCTGGCCAGCGAGCGCCCGATGGTGCGCAAATACGTGGTCGAGTCGGTGCTGTACTGGGCCACAGCCTACCACATCGACGGTTTCCGCTTTGACCTGATGGCGCTGGAAGACGTGGACACGATGAACGCCATCCGCGCCGCGCTGGACAGTCTGCCCGGCGGCGAGAGCATTTTACTGTACGGCGAGCCCTGGATGGGCGGCGGCACGAACCTTGAAGGCGGCGCACGCCCCGCCGACAAGCGCGCCCTCGACGCGCTGCATGAACGCATCGGATTTTTCTGCGATGACACGCGGGACTGCATCAAGGGCAACGTCTTTGACGCGGCCAACGCGGGCTATGTCAACGGCGCACCGCAGCATGGCTACGATGTGCTGCACTCGATCAGCGCGTGGCGCAGCGGCGCACACGGCTTCTGGCCCAAGCGCGCCGGGCAGGTCGTGCAGTACGTCTCCGCCCATGACAACTACACACTCTGGGACAAGCTGGCCGCCGTGGGCCGCCGCGTCGATTACGACTGCCCCGACGCCGATTTGCTGGCACAGAACCGCATGACGGCGGGCATCTACCTGACCTGCCAGGGTCTGCCCTTTATGCAGGCGGGCGAGGAGTGGGGCCGCACCAAGCACGGCGACCACAACAGCTACAAGGGGCCGCTGGCCACGAACCGGCTGGACTGGACCCGCGCCCACCGCCCGGAGTTTGCCGCGCTGACGGCGTTTTACCGCGGCATGCTGGCCATCCGCCGCGCCTATCCGCGGCTGAGCGGCGCAGCAGGGGAGCCGGAGCCGTTTATTCTGGCGCTGCCGGGCTGGCTCATCGGCTTTGTGCCGGAGAACGACGGCACGGCCACGGCGGGTCAGCTGGCTGTCTACTACAACCCCGAGCGCACCCGCCAGTGGGCCAGCCTGCCCGCCGGTACCTGGCGCAAAGTAAGCGACGGCGTCCACGCCGGTGTGACCCCCTTCGGCCCCTGTTTCCGGGATGCGTTGGAGCTGGCCCCGACGAGCGTGACGGTGCTGGTGGCGGAGTAAAAGTATAATCACGTTTCATGGGAGAGGGAGATCCTCTCCCTTTTTGTTTGTCGCCCCTTTTATTGTGGCCTTGTAGGGAGGGGTCTTGATCACTCCGCGGGGCGTCGAGGACGCCGCCCCCCTACAGTGTGGCAACTTGTCATTTTGTTCACAAAAACTTTGTTTGACAGACTGTCCAATTTCCCTGTATAATAGACTTATACGTTATACGATTTGTAGAATAGCCCGCCGCTGCTACAAAGTGTTTGCCACACACGGACAAGAAAGGGAAAGGGAGGCCATCACCATGAGCGACTACGCAGCCATTGAAAAGGAAGCCCGCATTTTTACCGAGGAATGTGTCACCAACAACCGCATTGATCCCACACTGTTTGCCCAATACGACATCAAGCGCGGTCTGCGCGACAAAAACGGCAAGGGTGTGCTGGCGGGCATCACGAACATTTCCCGCATCGACGCCTTCGAGGAGCGCGACGGCCAGAAAGTTCCCTGCGAGGGCAAGCTCTGGTACCGCGGCTACAACGTCTATGACCTGATCCGCGGTCTGCGCG
>ENA-UOJM01002236-UOJM01002236.1-human-gut-metagenome-genome-assembly--contig:-P116-NODE-2236-length-14253-cov-4.473165_pt1 | contig 14253 bp, 10 predicted proteins | sample MGYA00242349_ERZ723896 | MGnify/ENA metagenome assembly ERZ723896 | reverse complement strand
GAACAACAATGTCGCCGAGCTTTTCGTCTACAAGGCCGAGGAGCCGAGCGGCCGTGCCGTCGTGGTTTGTCCGGGCGGCGGTTATCACAACCTGGCCATCGGCTACGAGGGGCACGACATGGCGCGCTGGCTGGCCGACCACGGTACGACGGCCGCCGTGCTGAAATACCGTATGCCCAACGGTCACTGCGAAGTGCCGCGCAACGACGCCGAGCAGGCGTTGCGCATCATGCGCGAACACGCCGCCGAGTGGGGATACGACGCGTCGCGCGTGGGGATCGTCGGTTCGTCGGCGGGAGGTCATCTGGCGGCCAGCACCGGAACGATCTCGGACGAGAAACCCGCTTTCATGATCCTTTTCTATCCGGTCATTACGGCCGAAGAGGGCAAGTTGCACAAGAATTCGTTCAAATACCTGTTGGGCAAGGACTATTCGCGCGAGGAGGCGCGCAACTATTCGCTCGAAAAGCGAGTCTCGGCGCTGACGCCCCCGACGCTGCTGCTGCTGAGCGACGACGACCGGATCGTTCCACCGGTCAACAGCCTGCTCTTCTACGAGGCACTCAAACGCAACGGCGTGAAGGCCTCAATCCACGTCTTCCCCACGGGAGACCACGGCTGGGGCATCAAGCCCGAATTCAAATATATCGAGCAGTGGCAACGCTACGCGCTCGACTGGCTGGAACAATTCTGAATCGGAAAAACATCAATCAATCTTTTTGCAAGACGATATGAAAAGAGCAATTCAATTCGGCGCGGGCAATATCGGCCGCGGATTCATCGGTGCGGTACTCTCCGAGGCGGGGTACCATGTGGTTTTCGCCGATGTGAACATGGAGGTCATCGACCGCATCAACAAGGACGGCGCCTACACCGTGCATATCATGGACGTGGAGAGCCGCGACGTGCGGATCAGTAATATTTCGGGTGTCGATTCGGGCGGCGGGGAGATCGTCGACGAGATCGTGCGCGCCGAGATCATCACCACGGCCGTCGGGCTGCGCATCCTGCCCTTCATCGCCCCGGCCATCGCCAAGGGCATCGCCGCGCGCCGCGCCGCAGGCGTCGGGGAGCCGCTGAACGTCATCGCCTGCGAGAACGGCATCCGTGCCACCTCGCAGCTCAGGGAGGAGGTCTACAAGCATCTCTCGGCCGAGGAGGCCGCATGGTGCGACGCGCACGTCGGGTTCGCCGACTGTTCGGTCGACCGCATCGTGCCTCCTGTGCGCAGCGAGAACCCGATCGACGTGGTCGTGGAGAATTTCTACGAGTGGAACGTCGAGGAGAAGTCGTTCGTGGGCGGTGCACCGCATATCGAGGGGATGAATCTGGCCGATAACCTGCTGGCCTATATCGAGCGCAAGCTCTTTACGCTCAATACGGGACATGCCATTACGGCCTATCTGGGACGGATGAAGGGGCTCGCGACGATCGACGAGAGCATCGCCGATCCCTCGATCTTCGCCATCGTCAAGGAGGCGATGCAGCAGAGCGGACAGGCGCTGGTCGAAAAGTTCGGTTTCGACCGCGACGCGCATTTCAAGTATATCGACAAGATCATCGGCCGGCTCACGAATCCCTCGCTGAAAGACGACGTGCCGCGCGTGGGACGCGAGCCGCTGCGCAAGCTCTCGTCGACCGACCGGCTGGTCAAGCCGATGATGACCGCCCGCGAGTACGGCCTGCCGTGCGACAAACTGCTGCTGGGTATCGGCGCCGCACTGCATTACAACAATCCCGAAGATCCGCAGAGCGTCAAGATGCAGGAGCTGATCGCCGCCAAGGGGCTGCGTCAGGCCGTGTCGGAGATCACGTCGATCCCCGCGACCGATCCCGTCATCGAGGAGATCGCCGCCGCTACGGCCGAGGTCGAAAAACGAATCCGTTAAGTCGGCTGCAATCCTATGAAGAGACCTTTCATCGCAGTGACCGCGCTGACGCTTGCGACTGCAATCTCGTTTACTTCCGTCGCGGAGGAGCGTCCCGCGTCGGAGAAACGGCTTCACACCGTTCAGATCAATAGTCTTGAAGACCTCAAAGCCTATTTCCGCTACGACCCCGAGCGGGACATTATCGTCAGCGGCCATCGCGGCGGCATGATGCCCGGCTATCCCGAAAACTGCATCGAGTCGTGCGAGAAAACCTTGTCGATGATGCCGACCTTTTTCGAGATCGATTTCAGCTTCACGAAGGACAGCGTGATGGTGCTCATGCACGACCTGACGATCGACCGCACGACCGACGGCAAGGGGCGCGTGGCCGACTACACCTACGAGGAGTTACAGCGGTTCCGGCTGGTCGACCGCGACGGAAACGTGACCGACTATCGCATTCCGACACTCGCCGAGGTGCTCGAATGGGGGAAAGACAAGGTGGCGTTCAATTTCGACAACAAGTATATCAACACGAAGGGCGTCGGTGAGGCGGAGAGACGGCGGGCGCTGGATTATTACGTCGAGCAGTTGTTGCCGGGCGGCGCGTGGTCGGAATACCACAACATCTTCCTGAGCGTCCGCTCGCTCGACGAGGCGCTGTACTATTGGAATGCGGGGGTGCGCAACGCGATGTTCTGCATCGAGATCAGCACGCCCGAGCAGTTTCGGGCTTTCGAGCGGAGCGGGATTCCGTGGAGCTACCTCATCGCCGCGAGCCGCAAGGCGATGGATCCCGCCATGACGGAGATCTACGAAAAGCTCCACGACCGCGGCGTGATGGTGATCGTCTCCGTCACGGGATCGGCCGATCGGGTGAAGGATCGCCGCGACCGGCGTGTGGAGTACCTGCGCACGCTCCTCTCCGAACCGGATATTATCGAAACCGATTATCCGGCCGATTTCGTCGGTCTTCCCGTCGGACGGGAGGAGCTGCGCGCGATCCGCGACCGCGAGGCGGAGCGGATGGAGCGGTAGGCTTGTCGAGCGGCGGGTCTGCCGATTGCATGCCGTGCGGAGATCAGAAGAGCAGCGAGTGTTCGGCCAGAAAGTCGAAGAACGCCTGCCGGTAGTTCTCCGAGACGGGAATGTACTCCTTGCCGAAGACGATGCGGTTGCGTTCGATCGAGCGGATCTTCGAAGGCTGCACGATGAAGGAGCGGTGGACGCGGACGAACCGGTCGGCGGGCAGCTGTTCTTCCAGCGATTTGAGACTGGTCAGCGTGAGCACGGGATGCGTCTCCTCCTCGACGTGGATCTTCACGTAGTCTTTCAGCCCCTCGATGTAGAGGATGCTGTCGAATCCGATCTGCCGCAGCCGGTATTCGGTCTTGACGAAGAGGCTTTGCGGAGCTGCGGCCGGCGGGGGCGTTTCGGCACGGTTTTTCAGTTCGAACCATGCCAGCGCCTTGTTCGCCGCTGCGAGGAAGTCGGCATAGCTGATCGGTTTGAGCAGGTAGTCGACCGCGTTGACGCGGAAGCCTTCGACGGCGTAGCGGCTGAAAGCCGTGGTGAAGATCACGCGCGTGTCGGCGGGGAGCATCCGCGAAAGTTCCATGCCGCTCAGCCCCGGCATCTGGATGTCGCAGAAAAGCAGGTCGACGGGGCGGTTGCGCAGCATGTCGAAGGCCGCCGAGCCGCTGCCGAACGAGCCGCACAGCGTCAGGAACGGTGTCTTGCGCACGTATCCCGCCATCAGCTCCACGGCCAGCGGTTCGTCGTCGATGATCGCGCAGTTCAGTTTCATCGTTCGTGCAGTTTGATGCGCAGCGACGCCGTGTAGGTGCCGCCCCGCTCTCCGTATTCGAAGGTGTGGCGTTGCGGATAGATCATCTCCAGCCGTTTCGAGAGGTTTTTCAGCCCGATGCCCGAACCGCTCCGATCCGAAGCCGTCTTGGGGAAACAACTGTTGCGGATGCAGCAGACCAGTTCGCCGCCCCGCTCGTGGATGTCGATCCGGATGAACGACGGTCTGTCGTTGCTCGTACCGTGTTTGAAGGCATTCTCGATCAGCGAGATGAACAGCAGCGGGGCCACGGGCGTCGGCGACGGTTCTTCGGGCAGCGAGACTCCGACTTCCACGTGGCGCGGCAGGCGGATGCGCATCAGTTCGATGTAGTCGCGCAGGAACTCGACCTCGGCGGCCAGCGGCACCGTGGGGCAGCTGCTTTCGTAGAGCACGTAGCGCAGCATCCGGCTCAGGTCGTGGACGGCCTGCTGCGCGCGGTCGGCGTCGATCTGGATGAGCGAATAGATGTTGTTGAGCGTATTGAACAGAAAATGGGGGTTGAGCTGGCTTTTGAGGTTTTGCAGTTCGGCCTGCGTGCGGCTGTGTTCCAGCTCCTGCCGGGCCGCTTCGGCCTTGTACCAGCCGCCCGTCATGCGGATGGCGACTCCCGCACCTACCACCAGCAGGTAGAGCGCGGCGTTTCCGGCGAAAAAACGCACGGAGTCCTGCCACGGCCGCGGCAGGGGCGGGTGCTGCGCATCGGGCGGCAGCACGTAGCGGAACAGGATGTGCAGCCCGACGATCACCGCGGCGATCAACAGCGCGTTGCCGCCCAGGAAACGGCCTGTCTGACGGGTGAAGAGGTATCGTTCGATCAGCAGGAAATAGTTCGTGTAGAAGACCACCATGAACGAGAGCGGTACGAGCAGGAAGCGCAGGTACTCCGAACCGGTCATCAGCGGCCGGTCGGGGGAGGTGACGAACAGCGGCATCCCGAAGATCACGGCCCATGCCGTCAGGTGGATCAGCCAGCCCGAATATTTCGATTGCAGCGCGGTCATAGCCGAACAAAATTAACGATTATTTCCGATTATTCATAACGGATCGCCTCGATCGGGTCGAGCATCGCCGCCTTCTGCGCGGGGTACCACCCGAAGAAGACGCCCGTCAGCGTGCAGACGGCGAACGAGAGGAGGACGCTCCACGGCTGGATGTAGATGGGGAAGGCCGCCGCCAGATTGACCACCACGGCGGCCCCGATGCCGAATACCACGCCGATCAGGCCGCCCGTGACGCTGATGAGGATCGATTCGATGAGGAACTGCGCCAGAATGTCGCGTCCCTTGGCGCCGATCGACATCCGCAGGCCGATTTCGCGCGTGCGCTCCGTCACGGAGACGTACATGATGTTCATGATGCCGATGCCGCCCACCAGCAGCGAGATGCCCGCCACGGCCGCCAGCAGGACGGTCATCATGTCGGTCGTCGAGGTGAGCATCGACGAGAGTTCCTGCTGCGAGCGGATCGAGAAGTCGTCGTCGTCCGTGGCTTTGAGGCGGTGGTTCGTGCGCAGGATGTCGCTGATCTCGGCGATCGCCTCGTCCGTGCAGGCTTCGCTCAGCGACGAGCAGACGATCTCCTGCAAGTGCGTGATGGCGAGGATGCGCTTCTGCACCGTCGTGTAGGGGGCCACGATCAGGTCGTCCTGGTCCATGCCCATGCTGTTGTAGCCCTTGCTTTCGAGCACGCCGACGATCCGGAAGGGGATCGTGCCGAAGCGGATGACACGCCCCACGGGGTTCTCGCCGGCGGGAAAGAGTTCGTCGACGACCGTCTTGCCTACCAGACACACCTTGGCGGCCGTCTTGATCTCCTGCTCGGAGAAGGCATCGCCGTCGGCGATCTTGTAGCGGCGGATCTCCAAGTAGTCGAGGTTCACGCCGTAGACCGTCGTGGGCGTGTTGTTGGCGCCGTAGACCGCTTGTCCGGCGCTGTTGACCGCCGGCGAGACGTAGGAGACGTAGCGGGTCTTTTCGCGGATGTCCTCCATATCTTTGAGTTTGAGCGACTCCATGTCGTCGGCGTCGAGCCGGACGCCGCCCCGCATGTCGCCGCCCGGATGGATCATGATCATGTTGGACCCCATTTCGCTGATCTCGGCCTGAATGCTCCGCTTCGATCCCTGCCCGATGGCGAGCATCGTGATGACCGACGCCACGCCGATGATGATGCCGAGCATCGTCAGAAATCCGCGCAGTTTGTTGTTTCCGAGCGCCTTGACGGCTATTTTGAAGAGATTCGTGAAATTCATGTTCAATCCTCCTGTTCGGGCAGCTGAGCCAGCGTCTCGGCCGCGTCGAGAATAGCGGCGTTGCGCACGTCGCCCGTGACGCGGCCGTCGCGCAGGGTGATGTTGCGGCTGCTGTATTGTGCGATTTCGGGGTTGTGCGTGACGAAGATGATGGTGCGTCCCGCGGCGTGCAGCTGCTGGAAGAGCACCAGCACCTCGAAACTCGTCCGCGTGTCGAGGTTCCCCGTCGCCTCGTCGGCCAGAATGACCGCCGGATCGTTTACCAGTGCGCGGGCGATGGCCACGCGCTGCATCTGTCCGCCCGACATCTGGTTGCTGCGGTGCAGCAGCCGGTCGCCGAGTCCGACGGCTTTGAGCGCGGCCACGGCGCGGTCGCGCCGTTCGGCCGACGAACAGGAGGGGTTGTACATCAGCGGCAGTTCGACGTTCTCGATGGCCGTCGTCTTGGGCAGCAGGTTGTAGTTCTGGAAGACGAAACCGATCTTGCGGTTGCGCAGCGTGGCGCGCTGGTTCTTGTCCATCGAACGCACCGCCGTACCGTCGAGGTAATATTCGCCTGCGGAAGGGGTGTCGAGGCAGCCGAGCGTGTTGAGCAGCGTCGACTTGCCCGATCCGGAGGTCCCCATGATCGTGACGAACTCCCCTTCGCAGATCGTGAAGGTGACGCCGCGCAGTGCATGTACCGTCTCGTCTCCCACCCGGAAATCGCGCCGGATGTCGTCCAGCCTGATGATCTCTTTCATGGGTTTATTTCTTCTTTTTGTCGCCGCCCGGAGGGGCAGGCATGAAGGGACTCCGTTCGGCGGCGGCTTCGGGCTCCGTCCGCTCCGCCGTCAGGCAGACGGCCACCTCCTCGCCGTCGTTCAGCCCGTCGACGATCTCGGTCAGTTCGCCGCTGGCCGAGCCGGCGGTCACGTACCGCGGTACGAGCGTCGTCCCCTGTTTTACCCACAGCTCCCGTTTGCCCGGTTCGGCCTCTGCGGCGGCTTCGGCACGCAGGCCGAGCGCCGCGAGCAGCTCCCCGTCGGGGACGAACCGCAGGGCTTTGGTCGGGACGGCCAGCGCATCGTCCTTTTCGAGCGTGAAGATCGTCACGTTGGCCGTCAGCCCCGGTTTGAGTTTCAGTTCGGGGTTGTAGGCCGTGATGACCACCTCGTAGGTCACAACGCTCGATTCGGTCGTTGCTTCGAGGCGGACCTGCTCCACCACCCCCTCGAAGGTGTCGTCGGGGTAGGCGTCGACGGTGAACTCCACCCGCTGTCCGTCGGATACCTGCCCGATGTCGGCTTCGTCGACATCGGCCACGACCTGCATCTGCGTCAGGTCGTTGGCGATGGTGAAGAGCGTCGGCGTCTCGAAGCCCGCCGCCACGGTCTGCCCCTCCTCCACGGCGCGGCTGATGACCACGCCGTCGATCGGGGAGGTGATCGTCGCGTAGCCCAGATTGCGTTTGACCTTGACGATGGCGGCCTGGGCCTGTTCGTAGGCGTTGCGCGCCTTCTCGTAGAGGTAGAGGGCTTCGTCGTATTCGGCGTCGCTCACCAGCTCCTTCTCGTGGAGGGTGCGCGTGCGCGAGTACTCCTTCATGCGGTATTCGTATTCGGTCTTGCAGCTCGCCAGCTCGGCCTGCGACGATTCCAGTTCGGCTTGCAGGGTCACCTTGTCCATTTCGGCGATGAGTTGTCCGGCTTTCACCACGTCGTTGTAGTCGACGTAGAGCCGGTCGATGATCCCCGACACCTGCGTACCCACCTCCACTTCGGTGACCGGCTCCACCGTTCCCGTAGCCGTGACGGAGTTGCGGATCGTGATGCGGCTCGTCGCAGCCGTTTCCAGCGTGATTCCGGTCTGCTTCGAAGGGCGCAGCGCGAACCAGAGCCCGCAGGCCGCGACGAGGGCCGCGACGAGGACGGCCGTGCTTTTTCGTTTCATCTTCATGTGCTTTTCGTTTGTTTTCAGCGGTCGTTTTCGATCTCCGGAGGGGCTATCGTCCCTGATAGATGTCGAGCAGCCTGATATTGAGCAGCGCCATGTACTTGGCCTGCAACACCTCCTGCCGTGCCGACGAAAGTTCGTTCTGCGCCGTAATCAGTTCGACGGTGTTCTTCCGGCCGACGCGGAACTGCTCGTCGGTGAGGTCGTAGCTCTGCCGGGCATAGCGTTCCTTCTGCCGGGCGGCCGTGTAGCGCGATTGCGACGAGATGGCGTCGAGGTAGGCCGACTCGACCTTGCGGAGCAGCTCCTTTTCGAGACCGAGCTGTTCGAGACGGCTGTTCGAGGCGGCGATGCGCGCCTTGTTGACGGCCGTCCGGTTCTTGCGGTTCGAGAAGATCGGGATGCTGACCGAGAGCGCGACATTCTCGTTGAATCGGTTCCAGACCTGACTTCCCGACTGGAATCCTCCGCCCGTCATGTGTCCCGTGCCGAGACCGGCCGTAAGCGAAACGGAGGGATAGAATCCTGCGCGCGCCTTTCTTATCCCCAACTCCGCCGTCTCGACGCCCCGCCGCCCCCGTTCGATCTGCGGCATGGCGTCGAGCGCCGTCGCGTAGATGTCGGTTTTGGCGGGCAGGGCCTGCAAGACGGTCTCTTCTCCCTCTGTGGGCGCGGCAAGATTCATCTCCTCCGTGATGTCGAGTTCGAGCAGCTGTTTGAGCTGCAACTTGTAGTCGTCGAGCGACGACCGGGCGACGACTACTTGGTAGAGGTCGCTCGCATACTGGCTTTCGAGCTGGGCGAAATCGACCTTGCTGATCGATCCCGCCTGCCACATCTGCTCGGCGCGGTCGCGCTGGGCACGCGAGACTTCGGCCGTACCGGCGGCTACCTCCACGGCTTCGGCGGCGTAGAGCGCCTGCATGTAGGCTTCGACGATGGCGATGCGGATGTCGTTCGCGGATTCGGCGACCGAGAGTGCGTCGATGCGGTTTTGGAGCCTCTGTTCCTTGACCGCCGTGCGCAGTTTGCCGCCTTCGTAGAGCGTCAGCCCTGCGTTGATTCCGTAAGTGCCGGTGTAGCTGTTGTTGTCTTCGGCGTTCGACGAAGGGTAGTTCGTGTAGCCCTGTGTCGCCGAGACTGCGAGCGACGGCAGCAGTGCGGCCTTCGCTTCGCGGGTATCTTCGAGCCCTGAGAGGTAGTCGTTGCGGCTCTGCTGCAACTGGATATTGTTTTCCAGCGCATAGTCGAGGCACGTTTGCAGCGTCCAGACTTTCAGCGAGTCCTGCGCCGCGACCGCGTGCCAGACCAGCAGTGCGGCGCATCCTGTCAGCAGTTTGCGATTCATGGCATTCCGTTTTGCCGCGAAACTACCGCACGGCGCGCGCGAATGCAATTAAAATAGACGGACGGGCTTTTTCCGTCGACGAAACGGGCGATAACGGCGACACCCTCTTCGCGCCTATCGCGAAAGAGGGTGTCGCTTCATACGGCTTCGGGGGGGGGCGTTCCGTGCCCCTCGGACGTTATTCCAGCCGGATCGTTTCGCCGCAGCGGCGGCTGCGCTCGGCCTCGAAACAGATGCGGTGGCTCTCGATCGAATCCTCGATCGTGCAGAGGAAAGGGTGGCCGGGGCGGGTCAGCGCGTCGACGAAATCTTCGATCAGCCGCAGGTCGGCGCCCGCATGGAAGGGGTGCCCCGCCAGCTCCTCGAAATCGTAGACGCGGTTGTGGCCGCGGCGGAAGCGATGCACGTGGAGCTTGCGTTCGTCGCCGAAGATCTCGCCGTGCGTCATCTTGATGTGGGTGTGCCGGCAGTCGTCCTGCGTGAAGATGTCCATCGAGAGCGAGAGGATCGTCTCGTCCGCGAGTTCCATGGTGAGCAACTGGTGGTCGACCACGTCGTTGTCGCAGCGGTAGATGCAGCGGCCGTAGGGGCCGTGGCGCAGTTCTTCCAGGAGCACCTCGTCGAGCGTGCGTCCCTGCGGTACGTCGAAGTTCGAGATCCAGTCGCGGCGCGTGCAGTAGAGGTCGACGGCCGAATAGGGACAGTCGTGCTCCACCGGACAGTCGATGCAGCGTTCGGCGCTCGTCTGCGGCGCGTTGGCTGCGCGGAACCAGCGCAGCGAACCGAACGAACTGAGTTTGCGGCAGGGGCTTCGGGTGATCCAGAGCAGGAAATCGACGTCGTGGCAGCACTTGGCCAGCAGCATCGGGTTGGAGGTCTCTTCGCGCCGCCAGGGGCCGCGGACGTAGCTGTGCGTCGTGCGGTCGATACCCACCGCCGCGACGTGATTGACGGAGATGATCTGTCCCAGCTCGCCCGAATCGACGATCTCCCGAATCTTGGCGAAGTAGGGGTGGTAGCGCAGCACGTGGCAGATGCCTACCAGCACACCCCGTTCGCGGGCGCGGCGCGCGATGGCGCGGCATTCGTCGAGCCGCTGTGCGATCGGCTTTTCGAGCAGCACGTGGAGTCCGGCGTCGATCGCCTTCATGCAGGGATCGAAGTGGACGTCGTCCGGCGTGGTGATGAGCACGGCGTCGGCGTCGGCCGGTCGGGCGAAGAATGCGTCGTAGTCGGCGTAGCGGCGTTCGGCCGCAAGCCCGAACCGCTCGGCCGTTTCGTTGCGCCGCAGTTCGTTGCCGTCGACGACGGCAACCGGTTGCAGCCGTTCGGGGTGCCGCCGTGCGTATTCCAAGTATTTATTGGCCCGGTTGCCCGCGCCGATGACCGCCATGCGCAGCGGACGCCCTTCGGGGACTTTCTGGAAATTCATGGATCGGAGTATGTGTTTGCGGCCGTTTCCTGCGTCCGGCAGCCTGTTTTCGGGTGCGCTGCCTTCGCCGGTCTGGAACGGTCGTTTCGATACCGGCCGGAGACGCGGTGTCTCCGGCCGGTGGGTTGTTCGTCGCGGGAGCGCGTCCCGCCGGTCGTCTATTTCCCGTTCTGTGTCTTCGCGTCGAGAGACTTGATGCGGATGTTGCGGAACTGGATGCCTGCGCCGTGTCCGAGCAGACCGATGTGCCCCTTCTTGTTGAAGAGTCCCGGGTGGTTGCGGTGGTCGACGGTGTAGGGATTCTTCTTGGAGCCGTCCTCCGAGACGTTGTGTCCCTGGCACGCTTCGCGGATATCGCCGTCGAGGATCACCTCGCCGTTGACCGTCACGGTGATGCGGTCGCCCACGGCGCGGATCTCCTCCACGTTCCATGTGCCCAGCTCGCCGAACTTGATCCGCTTGGCCGGAATGATGCCGTAGACCGAGCCGTGCTGCTGGTAGACGCGCAGGTTCTTGTAGATCGGGGCGTCGTGGTCGAGGATCTGGATCTCCATGCCGTGGTAGGCGGCGTCGACGCCCATCGGCGTGCGCAGGCCGATGCCGTTGTTGACCCCTTCGCGCAGGAAGCGGAACTCGAAGCGCAGGATGAAATCGCCATACTCCTCGACCGTGTAGAGATTGCCCTTGCCGCCGTAGGATGCGGTGACGTAGATCGTTCCCTCCTGCGGGACGTAATTGGTCGTGTTGCCCGTCCACTTGTGGAGCGAACGGCCGTCGAAGAGCACTTCGTAGCCTTCGGCCCGCTCTTCGGGCGAGAGTTCGAAGACGGGCGTCGCGGGCAGCTCGCACAGGTAGAAGTCGCGGAACTCCGCAGCATCGCCTTCGCCCAGCAGCTCGATCGCTCCGCTCGCGTAGGCCGCTTCGCCGGGCGCGCAGGTATTCTCCAGGATGACGTTTTCGGTTACGGTGCGGCCGTTGACCTCGACGGTCACGCGGTCGTCCACGACCTTGACGTGGAGCGTGTTCCACTCGCCGTCGGCGTTGTCGGCATCGACCGCGGGGGTCGATGCGTGGGTGCGGTTGCCGGTCAGTGCGCCCGACCCTGCGTCGCCGCCCAGACCGATCCGGTTGGTCGAACGCACGGCGATGCCGGCGGCGCCTCGTGTGCGGCAGTCGATCCAGAATTCGAAGTTTTCGTAGGTGCCGGGTGCGGCGATCGTGCTCGGCTCGCCGCCCGCATAGGCGATCGTGCCGTCGGCCGTGGTCCAGCTCTGCTGCATCGCCTTCGCGGCGGCCGCCTCGGCCCGTTTGAGCGCAGCGGCCTTCATCGTGGCGCGGCGGGCGGGATCGGCTGCGACGGCGCTCCACTGCGCAAGGTCGGTCGCGACGGCGGCGAACCCTTCGGCGGGGAGTTTCGAGAGCATCAGCGTCAGCTCGTCGACGGCATAGCCGGCGTCGGCGTCGCTCTTGGCCCATTCGCGGTAGATGTCGCGGCTCTTTTCGAGCAGGGCGCGTACCGTGTCGCCGCCGAGCGGGCGGGCGCTTTTCGCTGCGATGGTCTTGACGGCAGCCGCAGCGGCGTGCGCCGTCGCCTCGTCGTCGAGATAACGGCCGGCGAGTACGAGCGTCGGGAATTCACGGATGCCTTCCAGCTTGCGCAGGATGCCGACGGCGATCTTCGGCGAGGGATTCAGTTCGAGCGCTTGGCGGTAGAGCTGGTATTTGCGCACGGGCGTCGCGTCGAGCGCCGCCACGCAGGCCGTGTAGCGCGTCAGCGCGCGGTCGGCCAGATCGGGATTGCCCGCGGCGATCGTATAGAGCACGCCGGCGATCTGCGGAGCGTCGACGCGCAGCAGCGCGTCGAAGGCTTCGGCGCGGCGGCTGCCGGCGAAGTTCTCCACCAGGCAGTCGATCGCCTGCTGCGTACCGGTCTGCGCCAGTGTGGGGTAGTAACGTTCGGGACGGGGCGAGGCGCTCATCCGGGCGTAGACGGTCTCGTATTGCTTTTCGGGTGCGAGCGTGCGTACGGCATGGGTGAGCGCAGCCGAGAGCTGTCCGGCATGTGCCGCGTCGGCGGTGTCGAGCAGCCGGCTCAGGCGGTCGACGTCGGCGGGGGCGGCGATGCTGGCCAGCGCACGGTAGGCGGCCTCCGAGACGGCGGCGTCCGGTGCGTTGAGCAGGGCGAAGACCTTGTCCGCGACGGCGTCGATACGCCGTGCGGCAGCGAGGTTGAGCGCCTGTACCTGCATCGTGCCTCGGCCGTCGAGAGCCTTGACGACGCCTTCGTCGATACGGCCGTTGAAGGCCAGCAGCGTCTGTGCCGCGGCGTCGGAGTGCGTGCCGCCGAGCGCGGCGATCAGCGCGGCGAGCGCCTCGTCGCCTCCCAGGCGGCCTGCGGCGCGGATGCCGGCCAGAGCCACGGCGTCGTTCGACGAGCCGACGGCTTCGGTCACCGCTCCGGTCTGCGACGCGGCGTGACGCACGCCGAACCACTCGATCACGTCGGCCCACGCCTCGTCGCTCAATCGTTTGCGGTCGGCGGCGATCGCGGCGTAGACCGCGTCGTCGGCCTTGTCGCCGATGTAGCGCAGGGCGGCGTTGCGGTATTGGATGTCGCCCTTTTCCAGTGCGGCGAGCACGTAGGGCATCGCTCGGGTGCCTTCGGCGCGGACGATCACTTCGAGCGCCGCGCCGCGCACGTTGGCGCGTTCGCATTTGAGCAGCCGTTTGGCCGCCTTCACTGCGTCGCGGGCCGCGCCTTCGTCGACCATGCGGTCGAGCAGGCGCAGGTAGGAGTCGGTCGCGGCGGTTTCGTCACAGCCGTAATCCACGGCGCGGGCTGCCGCTTCGAGCGCCTTGGCCGAGGCGGCCGTGCCGCAGGAAGCCAGCGCGGGGTAGAGGGCCGCACGGGTCGCGTCGTCGGCGCCGTCGATCCAGCCCAGCAGGATCGGTTCGGCCGCTGCGGTGCGTTTCTCCCCGAAGGCATAGGCCAACGCAGCGCGCTGCGCATCGCTAAGGTCGCTGCGGCGTGCGAGCGACAACAGGGTCGCTTCGCTGTCGGGAATGGAGATCAGTGCGCGCAGGACGGGGTCGCCCAGATAGGGGTCGTCGATGTAGGCGGCCAGTGCGGCGGCATTGTCGGCCGTCGCGCAAAGTTGCAGCTGCGAGACGAGGAAGGCGCGGTTGGCGTCGTCCTTGCAGCGTGCCAGTGCGGCGAGCAGCCCCTCGCATACGGCGGGGCGCAGCTGCTCCCGTCCGGCGGCGGTGACGAAGCTCGCCACGCCGTTGAGGGCGTACTCCACGGCGGCGTTCTCGCCCTGCGAGGCAGGGACGAGCATGTCGGCCAGGATGCCGACGCCCTCGGCGCCGGTGGCGGCCAGTTCGCCCATAATCTTGTCGTAATCCCCGGCAGTGGCGGCGGGAAGCTGCGCCAGCGCGTCGGCGACGACGGTTTCGACCGTACGCTGGCGTTCGTCGAGCGGTGCGGCCGTGACGTTCGCGGCGAAAAACAGCGCGAACGTCAGCAGGATCAAAGGTTTTGTTATAGTTTTGAATAGTCGGTGTTAG
>ENA-UOJM01002228-UOJM01002228.1-human-gut-metagenome-genome-assembly--contig:-P116-NODE-2228-length-14295-cov-7.759761_pt1 | contig 14295 bp, 10 predicted proteins | sample MGYA00242349_ERZ723896 | MGnify/ENA metagenome assembly ERZ723896 | reverse complement strand
GGCTCCCGCCAGGGGGCCGTTTCCACGGGGGATGCGCCCCCCATTCTCTTTTTGTTCTTGACAAAAAGAGAATGCGCCGCGCCCGGTGGAAGAGAAAAAATCGCTTTTGGTCGCAACTTTGCACGTGCGTGCAAAGTTGCTGTACGGGGGTCGGCGTAAGATGGTGCCTGCGGGGTTGCGAGGGCTTCCCGACGGGCGCGGCGGAGTACGGTGCAGACTTGAACACTGACTCCCGCGGCGCGGTTCCGACAAAAATCGGGGTGCAAGGACGCATTTGACGAGATTCTCTTTCCGCGCGTTCCGCTTAGCTACGCGCTGCCCCGGCGGTCGTGGGGGCTTGCACCAGCTCCCGTCAACCGCCAAGCCAGCGGCAGCGAAAAGAGAAGTACCTCAATGCGATGACCACCCCGACGATCTCCGCACCATCCGCCACGGGACGGCAGTCCCAGAAATTGCAGAAGATGATAGCGTGCCCGAAGGCAGGCCAAAATCGGCGCTTGCACCGATCCGCCGACCCCCGTCGCGCGGAGGCGCGAACGCGCCGGAGCGCGTCTAAGCGGTCTTTTCTTTTGGACCGTGCACGGCCCGTTTTCTTTTCCACAAGAGGGAAAAGAAAATGGGGGGTGCATCCCGCTGGACCAGCCCCCTGCGGGAGCAGAATCCCCCGTGGCCGCCGGACGGCGGCCCATCCCATGTTACCCCCGCACGTCGCTCCGCCCCAGCAGATAATCTGTGGTCACGTCGAAGTAATCCGCCAGGGCCACCAGTCCCTCGTAATCCGGCCGGCGAGAGCCGCCCTCATAGTTCTGGTAAGACCTCAGCTTGATACCGAGGAAATCGGCCATCTTTGACTGGGTCACTTTCTTTTCTCTCCGCAGTTCGCGCAGTCTCTCCGCAAATTTTATCATAAAAACTCTCAAACCCCTTGACACGCACAATATGGGTGTATATAATGATATGTACAAAATGGGTGCTATGGTGATCGCTATGTCGGATGCAATGGAAATTTTATATGCCTATGCCAAGGAGGAGCTCCTCCCCTCCTATCTCCCCTCCCCGGAGTACCGGGAAGTCTCCCGCCTGACCGCCCGCCTGTCCCTGCGGCTCCGGGACCTGCTTCCGGACGACGACTGGAACACCGTCGAAAAATACGAGGATGCGGCGGCGCAGCTCCACAGCATGGAGCTGGAGGCCGCGTTCCAGGCCGCCTTCTCTCTGGCAAGGGAGCTGCCTTAGCTCTCCCACTTCTCCAGCAGCTGCCGCAGCTGGTCCGCGAACCGGGCCAGGGACTTGTTGTCCCGCCCGCGGCTGCGCTTGATGCTCTCCATAAGCATGTTGCCCACGGCCACCAGCCGCTCGTAGGCCGCGCTGGCCCGCATACCGCCGGTGGTCCTGGCCTTCCGCTCAGGCAGGTAGCCGGGCTCGGTCACCTTGTCGGCGATCAGGTCGTACACCTCCGTGTACTGGGGCGCGTGGGCGGTGAAGCCCAGGCCCTGGATGGTCTTGGCGAAGAAGGGCGCCACCTCCCGGTCCCCGTGGACCACGAACACGTGCTGGGGCTTGGGGGCCTGGATGGCCTGGATCCAGGAGAGCAGGTGGTTCCGGTCCGCGTGGGAGGAGAGACCCTGGAAGTTCACGATCTGCGCATGGACGGCGATCTCCTCGCCGAAGAGCTTCACGCTCTTCACACCCTCCAGCAGGGTGCGGCCCAGGGTGCCCTCCCCCTGGTAGCCCACGAACACCACGGTGCACTCCGGCCGCCAGAGGTTGTGCTTCAGGTGGTGGCGGATGCGGCCCGCGTCGCACATGCCGGAGGCGGAGATGATGACCTTGGGGGTGGGGTCCATGTTCAGCATCTTGGACTCCTCGCTGGTCTCCGTCATGCGCAGGTTGGTGAAGTTGAACATGTGGGTGCCGTCCTGCACCAGCTCCAGCGCCGCCTCATCCAGATAGCCCCGCAGGTCGCCGGTGAAGATGGTGGTGGCCTTCTTGGCCAGGGGGGAGTCGATGTACACGGGGAAGTCCGGGTCGCTCTTCACCATCCCCTTGTCCTTGATCTCCCGGATGAAGTACAGCAGCTCCTGGGTGCGGCCCACGGCGAAGGAGGGGATCACCACGTTGCCGCCCTTGGCGATGGTCTCGTCGATGATCTTCGCCAGATCGTCGGTGTAGCTCCACACCTCCGTGTGGTTGCGGTCGCCGTAGGTGGACTCCATCACCACGTAGTCCGCGCCGGTGAGGTAGGTGGGGTCCCGGATGATGGGCTGGTCCACATTGCCGATGTCGCCGGAAAAGACGATCTGTTTGGTGATGCCGCCCTCCGTGGCGGTGACGAGGATGGAGGCGGAGCCCAGCAGATGGCCCGCGTCCACGAACTCCACCCGGACGCCCTCGCACAGGTCCAGGGGCTGGTTGTACTCGCAGGTGGTCATGTACTGGCTCACCCGCTGGGCGTCCTCGATGGTGTAAAGGGGCTCCACCCGGGGGGCGCCGGACCGCTCCGCCTTGCGGTTCTTCCACTCCGCGTCGGACTCCTGGATGTGGGCGGAGTCCTGGAGCATGATGTCCATGAGATCCGCCGTCAGCCGGGTGGCGACGATCCGGCCCTGGAAGCCCTGCTTCACCAGCATGGGGATCCGGCCGGTGTGGTCGATGTGGGCGTGGGTCACCAGGACGAAGTCGATGTCGTTCGCGGCAAAGGGAAAAGCGTCGTTGGACACCTCGTCCCGCCCCTGCTGCAATCCGCAGTCCACCAGGATGCGCCTGCCGTTGACCTCCAGACAGTGGCAGCTGCCGGTGACGCACTGGTCGGCGCCGTAAAAGCTGAGCTTCATGGGGGAACCTCCTTTTTTGCTCCTCCCCGCCGCGGCGGCGGGTGGGGCTTTTTTGTCAGTTTAACACAAAGGAGCGGGCGGGGCAAGGGGCGGCGGGGATTCCGGCGGATTTTGTAACCACTTTTGCCTTGCTTTCCCCCGCGCGGACCGGTATGCTGGGATAAAAGGAGGTGGCCGGGATGGCAGAGCGGAAGACGCTGCTGATCCCCTCCCTGCTGGACGATTGGTTCCCCCTGCTGCAGTACGCCTTTACGTCGGAGGAATGGGAGCCGGTGCTGCTGACGGAGGACGATCCCCATCTGGCGGAGCTGGGGCTGAAATATTTCCACAATGAGCTGTGCTATCCGGTGTTCCTGGTGGCGGGGCAGGTGCTGTCCGCCCTGCGGTCCGGGCGGTACGACCCGGCCCGGTGCGGGGTGCTGTTCGGCCAGGCGGGGGACGAGTGCCGGGGCTCCTGCGGCATCCGCCTGCTGCGGCGGGTGCTGGACCGGCTGGGCTACGGCCGGGTGGAGACCCTGAGTCTCAATGTCCGGGGCATCGACCGGGGCACCGGGCTGCCCATCACCGCCGCCATGGTCCGCCGCTGTCTGGCCGCTGCCGTGTGGGGGGACACGCTGGCCCTGCTGCGGAACCAGACCCGGCCATACGAGGCAGTCCCCGGCACGGCGGAGGCACTCTGGCGCCGCTGGACGGAGGACCTGGGACAGGATCTGGCGGGGAATCGAGGACTCACCCGCCGGGAGATCCTGCGCCGCTGCCGGGAGATGGCGGCCGAATTCCGGGCGGTGGAGCGGGTGCCCCGTGAAGTCCAGAAGGTGGCTATCGTGGGGGAGATCTACACGAAATACTGCCACCTGGGCAACTGGAATTTGGAGCGGTATCTGGCGGCGGAGCACTGCGAGATCGGCGTGGGCGGCATCACCTGGTACGCCCTGTACTACATGGACGGCCACGCCCTGAAAGGCTCCGCCCCTGCCCGGCGGGTGTATCGGCTGCTGGCGTCGTACCTGGCGGAGATCCAGCGGGATATGCTGTCGATTTTGAATCAGGCGGGCTATCATGCCCTGCCGCCGCTGCCGGAGCTGAAGCGGCAGGCGGAGGGGTATGCTCCCCTGCGGGTGACGGTGGCGGATGGGTGGCTGATCGCTGCCGAGGCCGTGGGCTGGGCCCGGCTGGGATACCGAAAAATTCTCTGCGTCCAGCCCTTCGCCTGCCTGCCGGGCCACATCTTCGGCAAGGGGCAGTACGCCGCCCTCCAGCGCAAGCTGCCGGGCGCCCGGCTGGTAAGCGTGGACTACGACGCCTCCACCGGCGAGGGCACGGTCCTCAGCCGCATCCGGATGCTGCTGGACGAGGAGCTGGATCCGGAGCTCCTATGACTGGGCAATCGATTGCCCGGTCGGGAAGCGTTTGTTTCTTTTCGCTGATTTCCCCGCCGCGTCCTGTCGAAAAATCATGGCTTCTGCCGGACATGGGCCGCTATTTATGAACTTTTTTTACAAAAGTTGTTTTTTCTTTGCATTCCACCTGCGATTGTGGTATGCTATTTCTGCTTTTTCGTGGGGACTGCCCCACCTTTTATAAATAATATGGATCAACGGGCCTTTCTCCAGCGCTCCGCCATTCCGGCGGGCCGGAGGGACCGGCCCGGAAAGGAAGTATCACAATCATGGGTCTGATGAAAAAGATTTTCGGTGATTACAGCTCCCGGGAGCTGAAATCCATCTACCCCATCGTGGACAAGATCGAGTCCATGGCCGACGAATACAAGGCCATGAGCGACGAGGCCCTGCGGGCCAAGACCACGGAGTTCAAGGAGCGCCTGCAGAATGGCGAGACCCTGGACGATATCCTGCCGGAGGCTTTTGCCACCGTGCGGGAGGCCGCGGACCGGGTGCTGGGCATGCGGCCCTACCGGGTGCAGCTGGTGGGCGGCATCGTGCTGCACCAGGGCCGGATCGCCGAGATGAAGACCGGCGAGGGCAAGACCCTGGTAGCCACTCTGCCCGCCTATCTGAACGCCCTGACCGGCCGGGGCGTCCACATCGTCACGGTGAACGACTACCTGGCCAAGCGCGACAGTGAGTGGATGGGCAAGGTCCACCGCTTCCTGGGCCTGAAGGTGGGCCTGATCGTCCACGGCCTGACCACCAAGGAGCGGCAGGCCGCTTACGCCGCGGACATCACCTATGGCACCAACAACGAGATGGGCTTCGACTATCTGCGGGACAACATGTGCATCTACTCCACGGAGCTGGTGCAGCGGGGTCATGCCTTCGCCATCGTGGACGAGGTGGACTCCATCCTGATCGACGAGGCCCGGACACCCCTCATCATCTCCGGCCAGGGGGAGAAGTCCACCCAGCTCTATGACATGGCAGAGATGTTCGTCTCCCGCCTGAAGAAGCAGGCGGTCGTCCAGGTGGACAACAAGGAGGAAGAGGATCCCGCCGAGGCGGACGCGGACTACATCGTGGATGAGAAGGCCAAGACCGCCATGCTCACCGCCCGGGGCATCGCCAAGGCGGAGGAGTTCTTCCACGTGGAGAATCTGTCCGACCCGGAGAACGCTACCCTCTCCCACCACATCAACCAGGCCATCAAGGCCCACGGCGTGATGAAGCGGGACATCGACTATGTGGTGAAGGACGGCGAGGTTATCATCGTGGACGAGTTCACCGGCCGTCTGATGTTCGGCCGGCGCTACTCCAACGGCCTGCACCAGGCCATCGAGGCTAAGGAGCACGTCACCGTGGCCAGCGAGAACAAGACCTTGGCCACCATCACCTTCCAGAACTACTTCCGCCTGTACGACAAGCTGTCCGGCATGACCGGCACCGCCATGACGGAGCAGGAGGAGTTCGGCACCATCTACGAGCTGGACATTGTGGAGATCCCCACCAACCGGCCCAACCAGCGCCACGACCACCACGACGTGGTGTACAAGACCGAGGCAGGCAAGTACCGGGCGGTCATCCAGCAGATCAAGGACTGCCACGCCAAGGGCCAGCCCGTGCTGGTGGGTACCGTGTCCATTGAGAAGAACGAGCTGCTCAGCGGCCTGCTGGCCCGGGAGGGCATCCAGCACAACCTGCTGAACGCCAAGAACCATGAGAAGGAAGCGGAGATCGTGGCCCAGGCGGGCAAGTTCGGCGCCGTCACCGTGGCCACCAACATGGCCGGCCGCGGCACCGATATCATGCTGGGCGGCAACGCCGAGTACCTGGCCCGGGCAGACCTGGTGAAGGCCGGCTACTCCGATGAGGTCATTGCCGACGCCACCGGCTACGCCGAAACAGACAACGAGGAGATTCTGGCCGCCCGGAAGCTGTTTGCCGAGAAGATGGCCCAGCACAAGGCGGTGATCGCGGAGGAGGCGGAGAAGGTCCGCGCCGCCGGCGGCCTCTTCATCATCGGCACAGAGCGCCACGAATCCCGCCGGATCGACAACCAGCTCCGCGGCCGCGCCGGCCGCCAGGGCGACCCCGGCGAGACCCGGTTCTATATCTCCCTGGAGGACGACCTGATGCGCCTCTTCGGCGGCGAGCGGATCCAGAACATGATGGAGAAGTTCGACCTGGACGAGGACACCCCCATCGAGAACAAGATGCTGACCAAGGCCATCGAGAACGCCCAGACCACCGTGGAGTCCCGGAACTTCCAGTCCCGCAAGTCCGTGCTGGAGTACGACGACGTCATGAACAAGCAGCGGGAGATCATCTACCAGCAGCGCCGGGAGGTTCTGGACGGCAAGGACCTGAAGGACACCATCCTGTCCATGACCCGCAACGCCATCGCCGACCACGTGGCTATGGCCTTCGGCGAGGCCCAGGCCCTGGACGCCGCCGGCTGCCGGGAGATGCTGCGCGGCCTGGAGGGGCTGTACTTCCCCAAGGACACCTTCCAGTTCACGGAGGACGACGCCGCCGACAAGACCCAGCAGGACTTCACCGACCTCTTCCTGGAGGCCGCAGAGAAGACCTACGAGGCCAAGGAGGCGGAGATCGGTACGCCCCTCATGCGGGAGCTGGAGCGGGTCATCATGCTGCGCGTGGTGGACGAGTACTGGATGGACCACATCGACGCCATGGACGACCTGAAGCAGGGCATCCGCCTGCGGGCCTATGCCAACACCGACCCGGTCATCGCCTACAAGCAGGAGTCCCTGACCATGTTCGAGGAGATGGTCTCCGCCATCCAGACCGAGACGGTCCGCCGCATGTTCTCCGTCCGGCTGAAGAAGGACGAGGAGGTCAAGCGGGAGCGGGTGGCCAAGGGCATGGTGGAAAACGTGGGCGGCGACGGCACCGCCCCCAAGAAGCAGCCTGTCAAGGTCAACAAGATCGGCCGCAACGACCCCTGCCCCTGCGGCAGCGGCCTGAAGTGGAAGAAGTGCACCTGCAAGGAGTACCACGACAACTGATTTCGAGGGGGAGCAGGCTCCCCCTCGACCTCCCCCACCACCAGTCTGCGGACTGGTGAACGCGCCCAAGGCGCTTAGGTCAAAGTATTTTCGCCACGTACACGCCGCGGCGAAAATGATTGGAATTTCTTGATCTGCCTTCGGCAGATCAACTGGGGAAACCCGGATGGGTTTCCCCTAGCCCCTTTCCTTTTGGGAGCATCTCCTCACTCTCCACTCTATCTTTTATCCTTTGTCTTTTCATTTTTATCTCTTCCGCTCCCTGTTCTCTCCTGCCGGAGGGCAGGGGGCGGTCTTTTCACAGAAGGGAGCTGCTTCCGTGGGTGAAAATCAGGAGAGCATCCGCCTGCTGCACACGATTCGAAATATGCTGATCGGCATAGGTCTGATGGTATCTGCTCTGGGGCTGCTGGCCTTTGGATACCTATTCGCCGAAGGCACCAACCTTTTTACAGCCCTGTTCCTCGTCAGCGCCCTGCTGTTTCTGACTGGTACCATCTGGTGGTAGGGTTCCCGCCGCCTTGCGGACCCGGTGAACGATCCCCAGGAACGCTCCTGACGTCCCTTTTCATGCTCAATCAAAGGAGGTCGCCATGTCATTTGTCACCCATGAACAACAGAGTCTGGTCTGGCTCGCCTCTCCCCTGCTGGGCGGGGTGCGCCACGGATTCTCCACCCGGCGGGGCGGGGTGTCTCCGGCGCCGTGGGATACCCTGAACCTGGGCCCCGGACGCGGGGACGCGCCGGAGAACGTGGAGGAGAACTACCGCCGCTTTTTCGCCGCCCTGGATATGGACTCGGCGTACCCCGTCCTCTCCCGGCAGGTCCATCGGGATGATGTGCGGCTCTGCACCGCCGCCGACGCCGGGAAGGGTCTGATCCGGGACCGGGACTACGACGCCGACGCCCTCATCACCGCTGAAAAAGGACTGCCCCTGGTGGTGTTCTCCGCCGACTGCGGCATCCTTCTGCTCCATGACCCGGACGCCGGGTGCGTGGGAGCGGTCCACGCCGGATGGCGGGGCTGTGCCGCTGGAATCGTGGAGAAGACCGTCCGGGAGATGGTCCGCCTGCTGGGCGCCAGACCGGAACGCATCCTGGCTGCCGTGGGGCCCTGCATTGGGAAATGCTGCTTTGAGACCGACGGCGACGTACCGGAGGCCATGCGGGCCTCTGCCCTGGGGCCGGAGGCGGGGCCGTATCTGGAGCGTCGAGGGCCCAAATACCATGTAGATTTGGCGGGTCTGAACCGTCAGTGGCTGCTCCACGCCGGTGTCGCGCCGGAGCATATCGACATCTGCGGCCTGTGTACCGCCTGCCGCCCCGACCTCTTCTGGTCCCACCGGAAGATGGGCGAGGCCCGGGGCGCACAGGTGGCCGTGATCTGCCTTTGAAACACTCTTTGCCGGAGGGCCTGTGCCATGACCAAGACCAAGCGCATCCAGATCCTGTGCCTGCTGGGGGCAGTGACCCTGCTGCTGTCCGGCTGCTGGACGGAAGCCCCCGTGGAGTCCGCCAACGGCCTGCTGGGGGACCAGGAGCCCGCCGACCAGCAGGAGGAGGTGATCCTCCCTGCGGCGTTCACCCTTCCCTATGACCCGGACCAGACGCTGGACCCGGTGACCTGTGCCGACGGTATGCAGCAGGTGGCGGGCTCCCTCATCTACGAGGGACTCTTCCGCCTGGACCGCCAGCTGGAACCCCAGCCGTGGCTGTGCCAGAGCTACACCTATGACGCCGCCTCCCTCACCTACACGTTCACCCTCCGCAGCGGCGTCACCTTTTCCGACGGGTCCCCCCTGACGGCGGCGGACGCGGCGGCCACCCTGCGGCGGGCCAAGAGTTCCCAGCGGTACAGCGCCCGGCTGGCCCATGTGGCCGCTGTCTCCGCCGGGGACGGGGTGGTAATCGTAACCCTGTCCCGCCCGGACTCCAGCCTCCCGGCCCTGCTGGACATCCCCATCGTCAAGTCCGGAACCGAGGAAAGCCTCACCCCTGTGGGCACCGGCCCCTACTATTTCACCACCGATGAAGCGGGTGCCTGTCTGGCGTCCCACAGCGGCTGGTGGCGGGGAGAGTCCCGCCCCGCGGAGCGGATCGCCCTCTCCGCCGCCAGGGACCGGGAGGCCATACTGTACCAGTTCTCCTCCCACGAGGTGCAGTTGATTACTGCCGACCTGATCGGCACGGAGCCCATCACCGCCACCGGCAACATCAGCTATGAGGATGCGGATACCACAGTGCTTCAGTTCCTGGGCTTCAACACCGCCCGCGCCCCCTTTCAGGACAGCGCCGCCCGCCGGGCCCTGGGCCTGGGCATCAACCGGGAGACGCTGGTGAGCGCCGTGCTGTCCGGACACGCCCGGGCGGCCCAGTTCCCGGTCTCCCCTGTCTCCCCGCTCTACCCGGCGGAGCTGGAGTCCCTATACTCCTATGACGATTTCGCCGCAGCGATGGAGGCAGCGGGACTGAACACCGGCCGGACCCGCACAGTGACCCTGCTGGTGAATCAGGAGAACACTTTCAAGGCCTCCGCTGCGGAGCATATCGCCCAGGCCCTGTCGGATTTCGACCTTCAGATCCAAGTGGAGGCCCTGCCCTGGGAGGAGTATGCCGCCGCCCTGGCCGCCGGGAACTTCGACCTGTACTATGGCGAAGTGCGGCTGCCTGCGAATTGGGACCTTTCCGCCCTGGTGGGCACCGGCGGCAGTCTGAACTACGGCGGCTGGGCGGATCCCCAGACGGAGCAGCTCCTGGCCGCCTGCGCCGCAGCGGAGGACCGGGCCGCAGCTCTGTCGGACCTGTGTGCCTATCTTCAGCAGCAAGCGCCTATTCTGCCCTTGTGCTTTAAGTCCTCCTCCGTCCTGTACCAGACCGGGGCCGTATCCGGCCTGACCCCTACGGCGGCAGAGCCCTTCTACGATCTGCCCTCCTGCCAGATCCACCTGCGGCAGCCGTAAATCCGCGCTGTCTCCACGCGCCGCGCCCGGACCGGGATTCCCGGTCCGGGCGCGTTTTGTGTTTCCTTCCCGCCGGGGGAAACGCGGTCCCAGCTGCACGGCAGCGGGCATCCTAAGTCATGGGATAACTGCTGCCAATGGAAGATTTCCCCGGAAGGGCCGTTCCAGAGCAGCCTGCGGGCAACGGCCCTTTTCGTCCGGCGTGGTCAGGGGACCGGGCATCCGGGGCCTGCGGGGCAATCGCTGTCCTGCAAGATGGTGTGCTGACGATCTTCATAACCGCTGATGTGTCGGTCATATTCTTTTGCCAAAAGAAATGCCCCCGCCATTGAGTGGGATATGTCTCGTTGCGTGTATCAAACAAGGCGCTGTGGGATGGTGGGCCAAAGTACCTTTGTTTGATGGCGGGCGCGCAGTCAGCTTTGTCGGAGCTGTCAACGCATTCCTCCATTTTTTGTCGATTTCGCCAAAGCTCCTGGGGACGGCGGAACGATTTTAGGCGGTCCCACAAATTTTCCGTCTGTGGGGATTCCGGGCCCCCAAGTGTCTTGACAACACCGCCTTAAAGTTCGTATAATAATAGCACTGAGAGCAAAGGCGCCCTTTGGCGGTATCCTTTGCTCTTTTTTCTTTTTAAAATTTTTCGCGGAGGGGCGCTCCGCGTCCATACACGGTCACCATCGGAAAGGAGTCAGGCTCATGCGTCACTACACCAAGGAGGACATCATCCGGCTGGTCCGGGAGGAGGATGCCCAGTTCATCCGTATGCAGTTCACAGACATTTTCGGCCAGCTGAAAAACGTAGCCATCACCGCCTCTCAGATCGGGCGGGCGCTGGACAACCAGATTATGATGGATGGCAGCTCCATCGCGGGATTCGTCCGCATTGAAGAATCAGACCAGTATCTCTGGCCGGACCTGGACACCTTTGCCATCCTGCCCTGGCGGCCCCAGTACGGCAAGGTGGCCCGGCTGATCTGCGACGTCCACAACCCCGATGGTACCGCCTTCGCCGGTGATCCCCGAGGTGTGCTGAAGCGGGTGCTCCGCCGTGCCGACGCCCTGGGCTTCACCTGCAATGTGGGAGCGGAACTGGAGTTCTTTCTGTTCCAGACCGATGAAGACGGTCAGCCCACCATCCGGACTTCCGACGAGGCCAGCTATTTTGACCTGGGCCCTCTGGACCATGGGGAGGGGACCCGCCGGGAGATCTGCCTGAATCTGGAGCAGATGGGCGTGGCGGTGGAGGCCAGCCACCACGAGGTGGCAGCCGGCCAGCACGAGATCGACCTCCAGTACACCGACGCCCTGCGGGCTGCGGACAACATCATGACCTTCAAGCTGGCGGTGAAGACCCTGGCCCAGAAGAACGGCCTCCACGCCACCTTCATGCCCAAGCCCGTCAGCGGCGCCGCCGGCAGCGGCATGCACGTAAATATGTCCCTGTTTCGGGATGGGAAAAATGCCTTCTATGACGAGGCGGATCCCCGGCACCTGTCCCCGCTGGCCTATCAGTTCATCGCGGGACTGCTGGGACACGTACGGGGATGCTGTGCCGTCACCAATCCACTGGTGAACAGCTACAAGCGGCTGGTGCCCGGCTACGAAGCCCCCTGCCATCTGGCCTGGTCCACCGGCAACCGCTCCGCCTTGGTCCGCATTCCAACACCGCGGGGAAACAGCACCCGGGTGGAGCTGCGGAGCCCTGATCCCGCCTGCAACCCCTATCTGGCCCTGGCGGCGTGCCTTGCCGCGGGACTGGACGGGATCGAGCAGCAGATGACGCCCCCCGCCCCCCTCACCGGCAACCTTTACGAGGTGGGAGACGCCTCCGGCATCCAGCGGCTCCCCGGCTCTCTGGAGGAGGCCGTCCGGGCCCTGGAGGCAGACAGCGTCATTACGGACGCGCTAGGTGCCCACGTGACGGAGCAGTATCTGGCCGGAAAGCGTCGGGAGTGCCGGTCGTACGCCGCCCAGGTGTCCCAGTGGGAGCTGGAACAGTATCTGGTGGCGTACTGACCTGCCGGCCCTTCTGACAGGGCCGCAGAGAGAGGAGGGGGGCAAATTCCATGGACAGGATCATATTGGCGTTTGCCTCTGAGAAAGCCCACGCCCAGATCACCCGCATTCTGGGCTCCGGCGGCCTCGCGCCGTCCATCTCCTGCTTCAGCGGCGCGGAAACCATCCGAGCCGCCCGGAAGCTGGGCGGAGCCGTCGTCATCTGCGGTTTCCGGCTGCGGGACATGACTGCGGAGATGCTGGCCGTGGACCTCACGGGCATCGCCCCGGTGCTGGTCATCTCCTCTCCCGGGAATCTGGAGCTGTGCGGGGACAGGAACCTCATCAAGTTGGCCGTCCCCTCCTCCCGGGCGGAGTTCTTCGCCTCGCTGGATCTGGCCCAGGGAGTCCTTGCAGGCGGCGCCCCGGCTTCCCGGCTTCATATCCAGCGAAGTGCCGAGGAGGAGCGGCTGATCTGCCGGGCCAAGGCGGTGCTGATGGAGGTAAACCTCATGAGCGAGGCGGAGGCCCACCGCTTTCTGCAGAAGTACAGCATGGACACGGGGCTGCGGCTTGCAGAGACCGCCCGGCTGATCCTGGAGCGGTACACAACAGGCTGAAGCCTGACGATGAAACGACAAGGGAGGCAGTCCCAATGAGTGGACCAGCGCAGAACATACACAATATCTATGATCCCCTGTGGGAGCACGACGCCTGCGGCATCGGCGCCGTGGTGAATTTGAAGGGCACGCCGTCCCACGCCACAGTGGACAGTGCCCTGAAGATCGTGGAAAAGCTGGAGCACCGGGCAGGTAAAGACGCCACCGGCGAGACCGGTGACGGCGTGGGGCTGATGATTCAGGTGCCACACAAGCTGATGGTGAAGGCGGCCTCCGCCGAGGGCATCGCCCTGGGCGGCCCCCGGGATTATGGCGTGGGCATGTTCTTCTTCCCCGCAGACGCGCTGAAGCGGGCCCAGGCCCAGAAGATGCTGGAGATCATCGCGTCCAAGGAGGGGCTGGACTTCCTGGGCTGGCGGGATGTGCCCACCCATCCGGAGGTGCTGGGCCGGAAGGCCCTGGACTGTATGCCCTGCATCTGCCAGTGCTTTGTGGCCCGGCCTGTAGACTGCGCCCGTGGCCTGGACTTTGACCGGAAGCTGTATGTGGTCCGCCGGGAGTTCGAGCAATCCAATGTGAACACCTACATTTGCTCCTTCTCCAGCCGGACCATCGTGTACAAGGGCATGTTCCTGGTGGGGCAGCTGCGGAAGTTCTACACGGACCTGACGGAGCCGGATTGTGAGAGCGCCATCGCCCTGGTCCACTCCCGGTTCTCCACCAACACCACCCCCAGCTGGGAGCGGGCCCATCCCAACCGCTACATCCTCCATAACGGTGAAATCAACACCATCCGGGGCAACGTGGACCGGATGCTGGCCAGGGAGGAGACTATGCACTCGGCCGTACTGGAGGCGGACATGGACAAGATCCTGCCGGTGGTAGACCAGAGCGGCTCCGACTCCGCCATGCTGGACAACACCCTGGAATTTCTGATGATGAACGACATCCCACTGCCCCAGGCGGTGATGATGTGCATCCCGGAACCCTGGGCCAACGACCGGAAAATGAGCCGGGAGAAGCGGGACTTCTACCACTACTATGCCACCATGATGGAGCCCTGGGACGGCCCGGCGGCCATCGTGTTCTCCGATGGGGACACGGTGGGCGCGGTGCTGGACCGGAACGGCCTGCGCCCCTGCCGGTGGTATCTCACTACCGACAAGCAGCTGATTCTCTCCTCCGAGGTGGGGGTGCTGGACATCCCGCCGGAGAAGATCGTGAAGAAGTCCCGGCTCCAGCCGGGGCGGATGCTGCTGGCAGACCTGACTGCCGGTCGACTGGTGGACGACGCCGAGGTCAAGGAGCGGTACGCCCGCCAGCAGCCCTACGGCGAGTGGCTCGATGCCCACTTGGTATACCTGCGGGATCTTCCCATCCCCAACCGGCGTGTGGAGCGGTCCTCCCAGGAGCGGCGGGACCGGCTGTACAAGGCCTTCGGCTACACCTATGAGGAGGTG
>ENA-UOJM01002221-UOJM01002221.1-human-gut-metagenome-genome-assembly--contig:-P116-NODE-2221-length-14331-cov-32.640095_pt1 | contig 14331 bp, 7 predicted proteins | sample MGYA00242349_ERZ723896 | MGnify/ENA metagenome assembly ERZ723896 | reverse complement strand
GCAGGGAAGCGCGACCATGGGGGACATTGCCCGGAAAACGGACCGGGGAGCGGTTGCAAGCCGCTCCCCGGTCTTATTTTATTCCGTATTGCTTAAAACCTCATTGTGCTTATCCACCACGCTGATCTCCAAATCCCGGTAATCCGCGGTGTTCGGCTCCTCCGTCACCCGCAGCAGCCAGGGGGCCTCATACTCCGTATCCAGCAGCTGCCCATTCTGTGTCACCACACAGTAAGGTGTAAAATTCTCTCCCAGGATGAACCAGTCCCCCGCCCGCTGCTCCATACCGGTGATCTCGATGGGCACCATGCCCATCTCCATCTCCGTGGGTCTGTAGCGGGCCTCGCCCTCATAGCAGTATCCTTTTCCATAGAGGGCGTCATATTGCAGCATCCGCAGGTCCGCCCGGTATGTAGGCTCCTCCCGGCAGGTCTGCTGGAAGGCGGTCATCAGCCCGGTGGTGATGCCCAGGCGGCCCAGCACAGCGGCGGAGAGCTGATAGGCCGCCAGGGGCTCGTCCTGCTGTTCCAGCCCAAAGTTGTCCCAGATGATGTACTCTGTGCGGTAGAGGCTGCTGCTCTCCATGTTCTCGGCCTCCAGCCCCAGCGCCGGCAGGTGATCGCCGTAGAGCACCAGCACCGTCCGCTCGTCCCGGGCCTCCAGCTCCTGGATCAGATCCCCCACAAAGGCGTCCATCTCATGAATCTGGTTCACATAATACTCCAAAGCCCAGCGGTACGCCTCATCGGGGCACGCTTCCACCGTGACGGCCGGGTCCTCCAGCTCCGGCTCCATGGGGTATTTGCCGTGGCCCTGGACAGAGACCGTGAACACCAGATCCGCCTGATCCTCCGTCACATCCAGCGCCTGGAGGATCTGGTCCTTCAGCACACCGTCCTTAGCCCAGTTGGTAGGCGTCTTCTCCACCGCAGGCATATACTCCAGGGCGGTAAAATCATCAAAGCCCAGATTGGGATAGACCTCGTTCCGGCTGTAAAAGGCCGCCCGGTGATTGTGGATGGCATGGGTCGCGTAGCCGTTTTCCTTCAGGTCGTAGGCCACAGACTCCACGGTCTGATCCTTCAGGCAGGTCTGGAAGGGGTACTCCCCGGGTCCGAAGAACCGGCTGCTCATACCGGTAAGCACCTCGAACTCTGTATTGGCTGTGCCCGCGCCCACCACCGGCACCGTCAGATAGCCGGAGGAATACGCTTCCTTCAGCGCCGTCCAGTTGGGCACCGGATCCTCCGACAGCTCCAGGCCCTGGATCATGGATGGATCAATATAGGACTCCAGCTGGATGAAGATCACATTCACATCCGTCTGCGGATCGGCGGAGAGCGCCGCCGTCTTCTCCTCCACCGACCGGACAATATCCGCCACCGCCTTCTGGCTGTAATTGGCCGGGCGGCGGATCCCCCGGTTCAGCCAGGTCTGCAGGAAGCAGTAGGAAAAGCCGTAGTCCTCGTAGGCAAAGGCCAGGTTGGCAAACTGGTCTGACAGGTTGCCTGTGAAAAAGGCCAGGGCGCATCCGCCGCCCATCAGGGCGCCGGAGACCGCCATCGCTCCGATGCCGGTGAGAATCCGGGTCCGCAGCGGACAGCTGCTGCGGGGCCCCTTCCAGAACAGCAGCACCAGCCCTGCGGCCACCAGCACCAGCGCCGCGATCAGCAGAATGATGTAGCCGGTGGAGAGATAGTTGGGGACCGTGTCCAGCCCCGTTTCAAACACCGTCAGATCCGCCACGGTGAAGGGCGTCATACGGTTGAGGAGGATGAACCCGTTCACGCCGCCGCAGATCAGCCACAAGAAGGACACCAATGCGCACCAGAACGCCCGCCGCCGCAGAAAAAAGGCGGGGCAGAGCGTCAGCAGTACAATCAGGAAATTCACCAGAAATGCCAGCGGTTCCTCCGTCATAAAGCGCCAAAAGCCGGCGGGCCCATCTGTGAAGCTCTTGTGATTGAACAGCTCCACCACGACGGTGACCGCTAAAGCCAGCAGCGGAAGATACAGGAACGCTCTGCGTTCCTGTCGATGCCGTTCGGCATCCGCGGCCGCCGGCGGCAATGTCTGTTGCATCGGAATGACCTTCTTTCTTTTCATAGATTTTTTATTATAGCGCCTTTCCCTCTGCAATTCCATGAATTTTTTGCGAACTTTTTTCTTTTTCTTTTCTAAAATTTCATCTGATTTTGAAGAAAGTCTCCCTGCTCCATCGTATTAGAAACTGCGGCGGAAGCCTCTTGACAGACGGCCCCATTTGTATTATTGTACTATCGTAATAGTACATTGAGAGGAGCGGATTTCATTTGCAGCAGCGATCCAAGTTCATTCAAAGAACCAGCGCTCTGGCGCTGGCGGCGGTCCTGGCACTCGGCATGGGTGTTCAGGCGGCCGGACCGAGCACATCCACAGTGGATGACCGGCGGGAGGACCTGACCATATTTTATGAGACGCTGAAAGACAGCCATCCGGATCTTTTTGCCAACACGCCGGAGGAGACCTTCCTGGCCCGCAAAGCAGAGCTTACAGAGCATCTGGACACCGCAAGCGACGTAGAATTTCTCTTCGGCCTGCAGAGTCTGGCCGCGCTTGTGGGCGACTCCCACACCAGCGTCCAGGTGGCGGACAGCGTGGTGGACCAGCTGAATGCCTATCCCATGGTGTTGTCCTGGCGGGACGGGCACTGGTACCTGACCACAGTTCCGGCTGAGGAACAGGATCTGCTGGGCGCGGAGGTCACCGCCATAGGCGGCCGCTCTATGGCAGAGGTGGTGGAGACCTTTGGCCGCGTGCTCAGTGCCGACAACCCGGTGAAGCTGCGGCGGCAGTACCGGCAGGTGTGCAATGTGGCGGATTACTACGCCTATCTGGGTCTGGCAAAGGCGGGTGAGCCTCTGGCCCTCACCCTGGCTGACGGCAAGACCGTCTCCATCGCTCCCATGCCCTACCTCTCCCTGGGAGAGGCGGAAATTGTCCAGCTAGGCGCTGAGGTGCCCCAGCCCGCCACTGCCCGCCAGAAGTGCAATTACTGCGCACTTCCGCTGAGCGGGCAGGTCTACTATATCCAGTACAACGTCTGCCAGGAGGACCCGGCGCTGCCCATGGAGGACTTTGCCGCCCAGGTGCAGGCGGACCTGGAGGCCGGAGGTTACAGCCGCGTTCTCGTGGACCTGCGGAACAACGGCGGCGGGTCAGACGGCGTAATCTGGCCTCTGCTGTCCGTCCTGCGGCAGGAGATGGATGATGGGACCGAGGTGGTGGGACTCATCGGAGAGGCCACCTTCTCCTCTGCCATCATCAATGCCGTAGAGCTGCAGGAAATGGGCATCCCGCTGGTGGGAGAGCCTGCCAGCGGCAGCGTGGACCACTTTGGCTCCGTCAGTGGCTTTTCTCTGCCCAACTCCGGCATCCAGATTGGTGTCTCCTCCAAATACATCGACCTGGGCACCCTGCTGGACGCCGACGCCGGACGGGGCGTGGAGTCTCTGGAGCCGGATATCGCCGTTCCCCAAACCATGGCGGATACCCTGGCGGGCAGAGACACCGCTGTGGAGTGGCTGCTGGCCCATCCGGAGACGCTGGAACAGCGGGAATACCCGGATGCGCCGCTCACCCGGGGGCGGTTCGTGGGGCTGCTGTATGCTGCGGCCGGGTCCCCTGCCGCAGCGGCGGAGGCCGGTTTCCAGGATCTGCTGGGCATCGAGTGGTTCCTGCCGGCGGTGAACTGGGCCGCGGAGACCGGCGTCACCGGCGGTACGGCGGAGGGCGCCTTTGCGGCCGCCCGGTACCTCACCTGGCAGGAAGCCGCCGTCTTTCTCGTCCGCACTGTGGAGGCCCTGGGGCTGGAGCCGGAGGCTGTCCGCACCGCGCCTCTGCCCGATGCGCTGGCGGAGGGTGCCTGGGACCAAACCGCTCTGGAACTGGCCTGGGAATGGGGCCTGCTTCCGGAAGACGCGGGCAGCGCCGCCGAAATCGCTCGGGTCCAGGGCGGGGCCATGGCGGATGCCTTTGCGGCCCTGCTGTAACCCCACGAATCGTCTGACCAGAAACAGCCCCCGAACGCTGCGGCGTCCGGGGGCTGTCTCAACCTCTCTGACGGCGGTGTGCCGCTGTTCTCTGACGGGCTGTCTTCCAGGCGCACGTCCCGGCAGAGAAAAGGACCGCGGGATAACTCCCGCGGTCCTCTGATATGGTATATGCTTACTCGCTGTACATGGCCTTCAGCTTCAGCAGGTGCTGATAGCGATCCATGGCAGCTTTCTCGTTGCGCTGGAACAGCTCGCCGGCGCGGTCGGGGAACTCGCGGGTCAGACGGCTGTAGCGGGCCTCGTTCATCAGGAAGTCGTGATAGCCGCCGGCGGGAGCCTTGGAATCCAGGGTGAACTTCTTCTCCGCAGCGGGGTTGAAGCGGAACAGGTTCCAGTAACCGCAGTCCACAGCCTTCTTCATTTCCTTCTGGCAGTTCATCATGCCGCCCTTGATGGAGTGCATCTCGCAGGGGCTGTAGCCGATGATCAGGGACGGGCCGTGATAGGCCTCGGCCTCGGTGATGGCCTTGATGGTCTGAGCGGGGTTGGCGCCCATGGCCACCTGGGCCACATACACATAGCCATACTGCATGGCGATCTCCGCCAGGCTCTTTTTCTTGACCTCCTTACCGGCAGCGGCAAACTGAGCCACCTGGCCGATGTTGGAAGCCTTGGAGGCCTGTCCGCCGGTGTTGGAGTACACCTCGGTGTCGAACACGAAGATGTTGACGTCCTTCTTGCTGGCGATGACGTGGTCCAGGCCGCCGTAACCGATGTCGTAGGCCCAACCGTCGCCGCCGAAGATCCACATGGACTTCTTGGCCAGGTATTCCTTCTTGCTGAGGATGTCGGCAGCCAGGCTGCAGGCGTCGCAGTCGCACAGCAGCTTGCCCTGGGCCTTCAGCTGGGCGGCGTGCTCCGCGAACTGCGGAACGGCGGCCAGCTCCTCCACGGTGGCGATGCTCTCCTCCAGAGCCTTCACATAGGCCCGGGCGGGCTCGGCGTTGGCGGTGCCATCGTCCATGGTATCCAGCCAGGCCTGAGCGGCGGCCTTCAGCTCGGGACGGGCCCACTCCACGGCGATCAGCTGGCGGGTCTCGTCGGCCAGATCCTGGCGGATCTTATCCTGGCCCACGAACATGCCCAGACCGTGCTCGGCGTTATCCTCGAACAGGGAGTTGCACCATGCGGGGCCGTGGCCCTCCTTGTTGGTGCAGTAGGGGGAAGTAGCCGCGGGACCGCCCCAGATGGAGGAGCAGCCGGTGGCGTTGGAGATGTACATATGATCGCCGAACAGCTGGGTGACGAGACGGGCATAGCTGGTCTCGGCGCAGCCGGCGCAGGAGCCGGAGAACTCCAGCATGGGCTGCTTGAACTGGCTGCCCTTGACGGTGTTGTCCTGCATATCCTTCTTCTCGGCGACCTTGGCCACGCAGTAGTCGAACACGTCCTGCTGAGGCAGCTCGCCCTCCTGGGCCACCATGGACAGCGCGTTCACGGGGCAGGCGCCGATGCACACGCCGCAGCCCATGCAGTCCAGAGGACTGATGGCCATGGTGAACTGATAGGTGCCCTTGCCCTTGCCGGCCTTGACGTCCACGATCTTGGCGGCCTCGGGAGCGTTCTTGGCCTCCTCGGCGGTCAGAGCGAAGGGACGGATGGTGGCGTGGGGGCAGACATAGGCGCACTGGTTGCACTGGATGCACTTGGCGGCATCCCAGGTGGGGACGGACACGGCCACGCCGCGCTTCTCATAGGCGGAGGCGCCCAGCTCGAACTGGCCGTCCACATGATCGGCAAAGGCGGAGACGGGCAGGCTGTCGCCGTCCATCTTGCCCACGGGCTCCAGGATCTCCTTGACCATCTTCACAAGCTCCGGCTTACCCTCCAGCTGCTTGTGCTCGGTCTCGTCCACGGCGTCGGCCCACTCGGCGGGCACATCGATCTTCTTATAGGCGGTGGCGCCCAGGTCGATGGCCTTGTAGTTCATATCCACCACGTCCTGGCCCTTCTTCAGGTAGGAGGCCTTGGCCTTCTCCTTCATGAAGCGGATGGCGTCCTCCTCGGGCATGACCTTGGCCAGGGAGAAGAAAGCGGACTGCAGGATGGTGTTGTTGCGCTTGCCCATACCGATCTCGATGGCCAGGTCGATGGCGTCGATGGTATACAGCTGGATGTTGTTGCGGGCGATATAGCGCTTGGCATCGGCCTTCAGGTGATGATTCAGCTCATCGAAGTCCCACTGGCAGTTGATCATGAACACGCCGCCGGGCTTGACGTCGTTGACCATCTTGAAGCCCTTGGTGATGTAGCTGGGGTTGTGGCAGGCCACGAAGTCGGCCTTGTTGATATAGTACGGGGAGCGGATGGGGTGATCGCCGAAGCGCAGATGGCTGATGGTCACGCCGCCGGTCTTCTTGGAGTCATACTGGAAGTATGCCTGCACGTACTTGTCGGTGTGGTCGCCGATGATCTTGATGGAGTTCTTGTTGGCGCCCACGGTGCCGTCGCCGCCCAGACCCCAGAACTTGCACTCGATGGTGCCGGGAGCAGCGGTGTTGGGACAGTTCTTGTCCTCGGGCAGGGACAGGTTGGTGACATCGTCCACGATGCCGATGGTGAACTGGCGCTTCATCTCGTCGCGCTTGAGCTCGTCATACACGGCGAACACGGAGGCAGGAGGCGTGTCCTTGCTGCCCAGACCGTAACGGCCGCCGATGACCTGGATGTCGCTGCGTCCGGCGTTGGCCAGAGCGGTGACCACATCCTGATACAGAGGCTCGCCCAGAGCGCCGGGCTCCTTGGTGCGGTCCAGAACGGCGATCTTCTTGACGGAGGCGGGAATAGCCTCGATGAGCTTCTCGGGAGCGAAGGGGCGGAACAGGCGGACCTTCACCAGGCCGACCTTCTCGCCGTGGGCGTTCAGATAGTCGATGACTTCCTCGGCCACGTCGCAGATGGAGCCCATGGCCACGATGACCCGGTCGGCATCCTCAGCGCCGTAGTAGTTGAACAGGCCATAGTTGGTGCCCAGCTTGGCGTTGATCTTGTCCATGTACTTCTCCACCACGGCGGGCAGAGCGTCATAGTACTTGTTGCAGGCCTCGCGGTGCTGGAAGAAGATATCGCCATTCTCATGGCTGCCGCGCATGTGGGGATGCTCGGGATTCAGAGCGTGCTGACGGAACTCCTTCACGGCGTCCATGTCGCACATATCCTTCAGATCCTCGTAATCCCACACGGCGATCTTCTGGATCTCGTGGCTGGTGCGGAAGCCGTCGAAGAAGTTGATGAAGGGAACCTTGCCCTCCAGAGCGGCCAGATGGGCCACGGGAGACAGATCCATGACCTCCTGGACGTTGCCCTCGCACAGCATGGCAAAGCCGGTCTGGCGGCAGGCCATCACGTCGGAGTGGTCGCCGAAGATGTTCAGCGCCTGGGTGGACACGGTACGGGCGGAGACATGGAACACGGCGGGCAGCTGCTCGGCTGCGATCTTGTACATGTTGGGGATCATCAGCAGCAGGCCCTGGGAAGCGGTATAGGTGGTGGTCAGAGCGCCTGCGCCCAGAGAACCGTGAACCGCGCCGGCAGCGCCGGCCTCAGACTGCATTTCCACCACCTTGACCTGGGTGCCGAAGATGTTCTTCAGCCCGTTGGCGGACCACTGGTCCACAAAGTCGGCCATAGGGGACGACGGGGTGATGGGATAGATGGCGGCAACCTCGGAGAACGCGTAGGACACGTGCGCCGCAGCGTTGTTACCATCCATGGACTTCATTTTTCTTACCATAAATGAACCTCCTCATAAAAACATTTCGCGGATTTCTCAACGAAACACCATACATTGTGTATATTACCACAATCTTTTTTCTTTGTAAACTGGCTTTTCCCCTTTTTTCACAGATTGAGGCTTTTTCTTCATCGTGCACAAAAATTCTCACGCCAACCGGGAAGTTTTTTTGGCAATGTATTTCAAAACGGCGGGATATGTGCTAAAATAGAAAAGAAACATGTCAGAAAGCGCAGAACAGAAGCATTTTTTGTGAAAGGATGTGAGGGGGCATGGTGGTAACGGTACGGTCCCTGGGCCTCAGCGGCATCAGCGGATACGAGGTGTCGGTGGAGTGCTTCCTGTCCGGGGGACTGCCCGCCTTCGACGTGGTGGGCCTGCCGGACGCGGCGGTGCGGGAATCCCGGGAGCGGGTCCGGGCCGCCATCAAGGCCTGCGGGGCCAGATTCCCTGTCAGCCGCATCACCGTGAACCTGGCCCCGGCGGGCCAGCGGAAGGAGGGCACGGTGTACGACCTGCCCATTCTGCTGGGCATTCTCACGGCGGCGGAGGAGCTGAAGGGCCTGCCGGAGGACGCGGCATTTTTAGGGGAGCTGAGCCTCACCGGCGCGCTGCGTCCGGTGACGGGGGTCCTGCCCATGGCCCTGTGCGCCGCCCGGATGGGCATCCGCCAGCTGTACGTCCCGGCCCAGAACGCCCCGGAGGCCACCCTGGCCCAGGGGATCACCGTCTATCCGGTGGAAAACATCGCCCAGCTGGTGGCCCACCTTACCGGCGACGCCCCCATCGCCCCCCAGGCCCCCTGGACCCCCTCGCCGGTGACCCGGCCCCTGCCGGATTTTGCCGACGTCATGGGCCAGGAAAACGTAAAGCGGGCCCTGGAGGTAGCCGCCGCCGGGGGCCACAATGTGCTGCTCATCGGCTCCCCCGGCTCCGGCAAGTCCATGCTGGCCCGGCGGCTGCCGTCCATCCTGCCGGACATGACCCGGCAGGAGTCCCTGCAGACCACGGAGGTGTACTCCGTGGCGGGGATGACGGACCCCGCCCACCCTCTGGTGACCCAGCGGCCCTTCCGCAGCCCCCACCATACGGCCTCCCCCGTGTCCCTGTCCGGCGGCGGCACGGTGCCCCGGCCCGGGGAGATTTCCCTGGCCCACAACGGCATCCTGTTTCTGGACGAGCTGCCGGAGTTCGACAAAACCGCCCTGGAGACCCTGCGCCAGCCCCTGGAGGACGGGGTGGTGACCATTACCCGGGTGTCCGGGTCCCTGACCCTGCCCAGCCGGTTCATGCTGGTGTGCGCCATGAACCCCTGCCGCTGCGGGTGGTACGGGCACCCCTCCGGCCGCTGCACCTGTTCGGAAAGCCAGGTGGAAAGCTATATGCGCCGCATTTCCGGCCCCCTGTTGGACCGCATTGATATGCACATCGAGGTGCCGTCGGTGGAGTACGAGGCCATGCGCCGCAAGGAAAAGCCGGAGACCTCGGCCCAGGTCCGCGCCCGGGTCAACGCCGCCCGGGAGCTTCAGAAGCAGCGCTTTTCCGGCACCGGCGTCAGCTGCAACGCCTATATGACCCCGGCCATGATCGGGCAGTACTGCCTGCTGGACCCGGCGGGAGAGCGGCTGATGAAGGGGGCCTTTGACCGGCTGGGCCTCACCGGCCGCAGCCACGACCGCATTCTCCGCATGGCCCGGACCATCGCCGACCTGGACGCCAGCCCGGATATCCAGGCCGCCCATCTGGCCGAGGCCATCCAGTATCGCAGCAGCACCCTGTTGAAATAGTCCCCCCGGTGGGTTATAATAACTGGAAACCATATACAAGGAGAAACGATCCCATGCACGAGATGATCCTGTGCAAGCTGGGCGAGGTGGTCCTGAAGGGCCTGAACCGCCGCAGCTTTGAAATGAAGCTAATGGGCAATATCCGCCGCCGCACCGGCCGGTTCGGCAAGTTCCGGGTGTACTCCAAGCAGAGCACCATCTATGTGGAGCCTGCGGAGGAGACCTGCGACCTGGCCGGGGCCTATGCCGCCTGCAAGCAGGTTTTCGGCATCATCGCCGTGGCCCGGGCCCTGCCCTGCGCCAAGGAGAAGGAGGCCATTCTGGAAACCGCCAAGGCCTATCTGGGCGATGCCCTGACGGCGGCCCGCAGCTTCAAGGTGGAGAGCAAGCGGGCGGATAAGTCCTTCCCCATGAGCTCCATCCAGCTGAGCCAGTGGGTGGGCGGACACCTGCATGAGGCCTTCCCCCACCTGACGGTGGACGTTCACCACCCGGACCTGACGGTGTATGTGGAGGTCCGGGAGGAGGCGGCCTATGTCCACGCCCCGGCCGAGCCTGCCGCCGGCGGCCTGCCCATCGGCATGGGCGGCCGGGCCGTGAGCCTGCTGTCCGGGGGCATCGACTCCCCGGTGGCCAGCTATATGATCGCCAAGCGGGGCGTGGAGCTGGAGATGATCCACTTTGCCTCGCCCCCCTATACCAGCGAGCAGGCCCGGGAAAAGGTCCTCCAGCTGGCCCGGGAGCTGGTGCCCTGGTGCGGGCGGCTGAATGTCACCATTGTTCCCTTTGCCGAGATTCAGGAGGAGATTCGCCGCAATTGCCCGGAGGATCATTTTACCCTGATTATGCGCCGGTTCATGATGCGCCTGGCGGACGCCCTGGCCAAGGACCTGAACTGCCGCGCTCTGGTCACCGGCGAGAGCCTGGGCCAGGTGGCCAGCCAGACCATGGACGCCCTGGCCGTCAGCGGCGACGTGACGGACCTGCCCATTCTGCGGCCGGTGATCGGCATGGACAAGGAGGAGATCGTCCGCATTGCCCGTCACATCGGCACCTTTGAGACCTCCATCCTGCCCTATGAGGACTGCTGCACCGTGTTCACCCCCCGCCATCCCAAAACCCGCCCCCATGTGGAGGAGGTCCGCGAGATGGAGCAGGCCCTGGACGTGGAGGGCCTGGTCCGCCGGGCCATGGAGGGCCGGGAAGTGGTCAAGCTCCGCTGAGCCGCCGCCCCGCCGCATCGACCGGCAATCCTTCGATATATGTTCTCGTAGGGCGGGGCCCATGTGCCCCGCCTCACAAATCCACCGCACGGAAAATGGAAGGAAGTGATACCATGCCCCACCAGGCGGAAATTATTGCCGTGGGCACGGAACTGCTTTTAGGCAACATTGTCAATACAAACGCACAATTTTTGTCGGAACTGCTGGCCTCGGCAGGAATCGACGTGCTGTACCACACCGCCGTGGGGGACAATCCCCGGCGTCTGCGCCAGGCGGTGGAGATCGCCCGGGGCCGCTGTGACCTGCTGGTGTTCACCGGCGGCTTAGGCCCCACCTATGACGACATGACCAAGGAGACGGTGGCCGAGGCCTTCGGCCTGGCCCTGGAGTATCACCCGGAGGTCATGGAGGAGATTCAGCGCTATTTCGACAACGTATTCCACCGGCCCATGCCCGCCTGCAACCGCCGGCAGGCCATGCTGCCCCAGGGCTGCACGGTGCTGCACAACCCCGTGGGCACCGCCCCGGGCTGCATCTTCACGGCGGACGGCGTCACGGCGGTGCTGCTGCCGGGGGTCCCCCACGAGTGCCGGTATCTGGCGGAGCACGCCCTGCTTCCCTGGCTTCAGGGGTGCAGCGGCGGCGTTATCCGCAGCCACGACCTGCGGGTGTTCGGCCTGACGGAGCCCCGGGTCCAGGAGCTGCTGGGGGACCTGATGGACCGGGCGGAAAATCCCTCCCTGGCCCCCTATGCCAAGCCCGGCGAGGTGATGCTGCGGCTGACGGCCAAGGGCAAAAGCCCCCAGGACTGCCAGGAGCGCATGGCCCCGCTGTTCTGGGACGTCCGCTCCCGGCTGGGGGACTGTTTATACGGCGTGGACGTGTCCTCCCTGGAGGAGGTGGTCATCACCCGGCTGCGGCAGAAGGGGCTGACCCTTTCGGCGGCGGAGAGCTGCACCGGCGGCCTCATCGCCAAGCGGCTGACGGACGTGCCCGGAGCCTCGGCGGCGTTTCTGGGAGGCGTGGTGTCCTATACCAACGCCGTCAAGGCCGGGGTGCTGGGCGTGCCCCGGGACCTGCTGGAGCAATACGGCCCGGTGTCGGAGCCGGTGGCCCGGGCCATGGCGGAGGGCGTCCGGCGGCTTACCGGCAGCGACCTTTCGGTGTCCGTCACCGGCCTGGCCGGGCCTGACGGCGACGACCGGGGAAACCCCGTGGGTACGGTATATCTGGGCCTGAGCCTGCCGGGGGAGACCCTGGTGCGGCGGCTGGCCCTGGGCGGCGACCGGCCCCGCATCCGGCTCCTGGCCGCCAGCAATGCATTGGATATGATTCGCAGACACCTTTGTGATCTGCCCATAGAACAGGAATAGGAGAAAAAATAACATGGCAGCAAACCCGATGAACAACAAGAACCTGGGCCGGACCCACAGCAAGGAACTGGCCAAAAACAACCGCGGCAAGCGTACCCGGAAAAACAGCGACTACCAGACTGCGGCCACTGCCGCCCGCCAGGCCCAGGCCCAGAGCCAGGCCGCCCAGAAGGCCCCCTGGCCCACCAAGGTGAAGGTCACCCTGGGCATCATGTTCGGCGTGCTGGTGGCGTGCCTGGTGGTGCGGCTGGCGGTCCCCTCCCTGCAGGAAAACCAGATCCTCAACAGCGCCACCACCCTGCTGCTGGGTCTTTCCTGCGGCGCGCTGTATCTGATCCGCAAGGACTACCCCGCCCCCAAGTCCTCGAAGCTGGACGGCGTGGTCAACGCCGTTCTGATCGTGTTCGCCCTGGTATACGGCCTTCTGGGCGTCTGGGGCCTTCTGCAGCTGTTCGCGTAAAATTGTCCCGCCCTGTCCCGCCTCTGTCCCGGGAATTTCCCGTTGACAACCGGGACAGGGCGTGCTATATTGAGGAATAACAAAAGGCGTTGACGAGGAAGCCGCCTGCGGCAGGCAGCAGAGAGGGGCCCATCTTGGTGCAAGAGTCCCGGCTGAAAGCAGGATGCGTACCGCCTCCGAGCCGTCCGCCCAACGGGCCATGGCCCCAGTAGGCCGGACCGGGCCCTCCCGTTACAGAGGAGCTACGAGCGACGGGACCCGTGTCCCGTAAGCAGGGTGGAACCGTGGAGTAATGCCGATTACCTCACCCCTGAATCACTGTCAGGGGTGGGGATTTTTATTTTCCCGACCCCAATATCAAGGAGGAATCATCATGAGCGAAGAAAACAAGTACACCTTTGAAAACGAGGAATACCGCCGGACCTATTGGCACACCTGCTCCCACGTCCTGGCCCAGGCCGTCAAGCGCCTGCATCCGGAGGTGAAACTGGCCATCGGCCCGTCCATCGAAAACGGCTTTTATTACGATCTGGACGCGCCCTTTGCCTTCACCCCCGAGGACCTGGCCGAGATCGAGGGCGAAATGCGCAAGATCTGCAAGGAGAAGCTGAAGCTGGAGCGCTTTGAGCTGCCCCGGGAGGAGGCCCTGCAATATATGGAGGAGCGGCAGGAGCCCTACAAGGTGGAGCTGATCAACGACCTGCCCGCCGACGCCCACATCTCCTTCTATAAGCAGGGAGAGTTCGTGGACCTGTGCGCCGGTCCCCACCTGGATTCCACCGGCCGCATCAAGGGCAACGCCATCAAGCTGACCGCCTGCAACGCCGCCTATTGGCGGGGCGACAGCAATCGCCAGACCCTGCAGCGGATCTATGGCGTGGCCTTCCCCAAGAAGGAGGAGCTGGACGCCTATCTGGAGCGCATTGAGGAGGCCAAGCGCCGCGACCACCGCAAGCTGGGCAAGGAACTGGGCCTGTTCATGATGACCGAGGAGGGCCCGGGCTTCCCGTTCTTCCTGCCCAAGGGCATGGTGCTGAAAAACACCCTGCTGGACTATTGGCGGCAGTGCCACAAGCGCTACGGCTATGTGGAGATCTCCACGCCTATCATCCTCAACCAGGAGCTCTGGCACCGCAGCGGCCACTGGGATCACTACAAGGACAATATGTACACCACCGTCATCGACGGCGAGGATTACGCCATCAAGCCCATGAACTGCCCCGGCGGCATGCTGGTCTATAAGAGCGAGCCCCATTCCTACCGCGACCTGCCCCTGCGCATGGCGGAGCTGGGCCTGGTCCACCGCCACGAGATGTCCGGCGCGCTGCACGGCCTGTTCCGCGTCCGCTGCTTCACCCAGGACGACGCCCACATCTTCATGACCCCCGACCAGATGAAAGACGAGATCAAGAACGTCGTGAAGCTGTTTGACGAGATTTACTCCACCTTCGGCCTGACCTATCAGATCGAGCTGTCCACTATGCCCGAGGACCACATGGGTGACGAGAAGGACTGGAAGTTCGCCGAGGATACCCTGCAGGCGGCCATCACCGAAATGGGCAAGGACTTCATCATCAACGCCGGTGACGGCGCGTTCTATGGCCCGAAGCTGGACTTCCATCTGGCCGATTCCCTGGGCCGGACCTGGCAGTGCGGCACCA